>Ga0065711_1032799_pt1 | contig 26668 bp, 18 predicted proteins | sample Hoacrofraction12_FD_59098 | JGI IMG/M metagenome (GOLD analysis project Ga0065711, IMG submission 59098) | Hoatzin crop microbial communities from Cojedes, Venezuela - Epithelial fraction 12 v2 (version 2) | ecosystem: Host-associated > Birds > Digestive system > Esophagus > Crop | place... | reverse complement strand
TTTTTTTTTTTTTTTTTTACATTAGAGAAACAAGTTATATATGCTAAATCTCTGAAAGACCTGGTAAACAAGGGACCAGCCCATACTAAAAAGTGCAGCGATTGATCACCTCGTTGGTACAATTAGAGAAAATTCTATTTAAAATACAAGCTCGTTGAAAGCTGATGTTTAAAATCTAATCAGTGTTTGAACAAAGTGCAGCGCACTGGAAGCCTGATCTGTGACTACTTGCTATAGGCTGTGTAATTACGTGTTGATAAGAGGTTTGCTCTCATGTTTGCTAAATGTTCTACTTTGTGACAAGATGAGCAACTTCTGTAGCTACAAATGTGACAAAAAAGTCACATCTACAAGGGGAATTCTTCCTGTTCAGCTATGGCAAATTAACTTCTCCAGTAAGATGGACTCAAAATAAGTTAGTTTGGAATAATCAGCTCTTGTCCTGTGTGTACACTCATGGAAAAGTTACAGCTTTATCTAGCCAAACCGACTTTCCTGTGTAAGCAAAATCTTGAAACAGTGCTCATGAAGCTTTTGTATTGCTGAATGGATAGGCTATTTGTAGATTTTATTGCATGAAAATGTTCATGTTGCAGCTGGAAATAAGCTAATTCTATTTTCTAACTAGCTAGAAGAAGTGAGATAAAGAAGTCAGATTCTGCTATACTTCATTCATACGATTGAGAGTTCCAAGTAAGACAGAGTGGAAAACTAGGAATGGTTCAAAAAGGCATTTGAATAACATGGATTTCATGCAGAATTTAAACTAAATATAAAAAAAAAACCAACCCTGAGAACCAAAGAGCAAGACAAACAAATCACTGATTAAGAAGATGACGAAGAGGGGGTTAAAGTTCAATGCGGTGCGCAAGTGAATAAAATTTAATCTTGTTCCGAAACAACAAACAAACAGAGCAGCGCAATATGCCACGTTCAGGAATGTGAGAGCCATGTTGTATCTGGCGCTTGAACAACAGAGAATTATTGCTGCTGATATGGTAATTGCAGAGGTACAGAAAAAAGTGGGTGGATCATGTGAAATTCATGAAATACTTGAGGTGAACTTACAGCAGGATTAGTCTTTTTCTTTTAATTGTGTACATTGATCTCTATGCACAACTGGTTTAGTAAAAAAGCATATTGTTCATTCTGAAGGGGTTTAAAATCCACTTCAGCTCAGTGTCATTTTTTTGTTCTTAAGATATTTTGCGATGTGCTTCTCCCCTTTGGCCCACGCAAACAAATATGCCTGCATATGCATACCTATTAGAGCCAGCCAAAAACTTCTGCCCGTAGCTGGCCATTCTGGTAAGAGTATTTCTGGTTGCTCTCCACAACACTTAAAATCATTTTAAAAAGTTTTGTCCAGACCCAGATGCTATGGCATGGGCTGTGCTGACACTCCAAACATTTACAAATCTAAGCCTGATACTGTTGTCTTGCTCAAGGGCACAAACAAGGTTTCTGCATCGCTTGAGCACAGGATGAAGGACTCGTACAGCAAGCTGGATCCGCGTCGTAACTGGGTCAGAGGACTTCCATGATGACCTGGACTCCTGCGTGAGGTGCCACTGTGTTTCGTGTGAAGGATCGGGTTGTCAAATGCAGCACTTTGCCCTGGTCTGCAGCGCTCGCTCTGTCTTAAGTCGGCATCGTGTCGGCTCACTTCTGTTTTGCAACTGTGTTTAAGCGTGTTGGATTTCCTAGTATTGTGGGAACTGCTGATGAGACTTGTCTCTGCGTTTAACGGGATTTGTGTTTAATGAGACTGCTCATGTGGACAAAAGTTACTTACGGGATCAAAGGCTGCGCCATGGAAAGTGTTCTATTAACTAGATGTAAATTGGGAACACGCTCCTGGAGGACACAAACTTGTTCACAGGGCTATTTCAACGCAACGGGCAAAATAAGCAGCAGGATGTTGGGAGCTGTCAGGCTGCCCGCTTCGCCCATCCACACAGGGGAAATAAAAATGTGCTGTTTCAGAAAGATCTAGAACAAAGCACAGAGAGCCTTAACCTGTCATCAGCTCCCTTCTCCCTGGCCCTCAAAATCTTCCTGACATGTCCCAGAGCTGCCACGGCACCCATATTTCCTAAAACAACCACTGAGTTTTCCCTTCCCTTGCCCACATTGCCTCTCCTGCCCCTCTTCTCGGACAGCAATCTACTCCACTGCCCTGAACCAGCCTTTGCTTGAACTGGCTGCGCTGACCGACCTTTGCCGACAAACACGTCCGTGGTGGCACCTGGCAGCAGTTACGGACGGACATGAGCATGCTCAGCAAGCGTGGCTCAGACGAAAGGGGCAGAACAAAACCAGGTAACGCTTTTTTGACACAGCTGGAGCTCCCGTGGTGTGATTCACCAGAGTAGGTCGATTTTAGAGCAAATTACTTCTAAGCATGACTTGACCAAGAATACACCGATCAAATTTTGCATGATACTTATTGGAGGTTGCACGGGGATTCACCCTGTTGCAAAATTTTTCCTGTTGAGTGGACCAAGTGTGACCCAGTAAAACCGTGCAGATGCTGTTGAACTTCTCTTTCTAGTTCCACACAACCTCATGCTCTGTCACCTTCCTTGGGAAGTGCTGTTGACACCCAAACACTGAATGTAACCAGTCCCATGCTTCTCTCTTGGTAACTCACAGCAAATTAGAACGGCTTCTCAGGCATCTGGAGTAATTTAGGTAACAACTAAGAGACCCAGAGGGTCTGTTAAGCTCCACGGCCAGGCATGTACCCTGATCACATCCAGTATCTGGGTAAGACCCAGGGAAGAGCCGTCTCCTTTCTCTCCTCTCCAGTTCCATGCAAAGGGAACCTGAATGCATGCTCCTGACGGAAGCTCTGTCATATTCAAGTGCCCTGCTTTGGGATGGGGGTCCAGGATTTGCCCAAGTGACACCAGCTTAGTGTAGACATGGGCATGCCCCCAGAGATACAGCAGAATGCAGCCTTTCTGGAGAATCCAGTGCACTTTTAGCCTTTTGCTACTCTGACTCTGCTCCCTTCAGTCTTGACTTCACTGGAAGAAATGGCATTTAAATTCACAAGTCAGGCTGCTAGTTCTCAAACTGTCATATGGAAAATGTAACAATCAAGAAAAATGACTACAAACGCACTAAATAGCTACTAATTTTCTCATCATTCACATATAAAAATATATATCTAGTAATTGTAAACTCCAGACTATCTCTGAATTGAAAGCATAGTTGATCTGTGGTGACTGATTGAAGATTTGGAGGATTAAGTGTAATTGTAAGATCAAAAATAGAAAATATTGCCTAGTTTGCAAAAAGCATGAAAGTACAAGATCTAGGGGAATTCCCCTGTGTCTAAAAGGACTGTATTTTAAATCAAAAAACACACCGTGGACTTTTATTTTTTCTTTTGAATGTTACAATGCCGCTAACCAAATTTGAGACGAGACTGATCCAAGGGAAGAAGGAAATGGGCTCTGCGAAACACTGGTATATACTGAGATCACGTTACCTGTTTTTTAAGCAGGCGGTCTTTATAAATTTCTACCTCAGGATTTCCCTCTAGAATTTGGGATTGGGGACTCTATTGTCCCCCCAGAATTGGGGTCTGACACTGGAGCTGCAGAAAGCTGTATAAAATAGCTTGCTCCATTTCTGCCTCCACTGCCTCGTGTTACCAATCGTTCGTGGTCAGACTGTGCGGTGTGGTTCTGCACGCAGCAGAAGCTCTCTGTGGCACTGTGCCCCTTTCCTGCACGTTCTCCCATAGCTTTGCTGTCAGACCCAGGAGCAGCATACATTACAGCATTATTGATTCCCAAACGGCTCCCTCTCTACAGCACTCCGCAAGGGACCATTAGTGCTTTCTGTCTACTGGGACGTATCTCTGGAAAAGAGCTAAGTGATGCTGTCAGGTGATTCAAGGGCAGCAAACCTACAGCAAGAGGAGCTTTCATCCTCCCCAGGAACCCTTGAGATCCACAGCTACCAAGTAGGACATCAGCGAGTTTTCCCCATGCGTTTTCCACGATTTTAAGGCCCAGGCTAAGCTGCAGGAAAGAGCCTAACTTACGCATGTAGGGCTGATGCCCACGTTAGGTGTTAGCCTGCTTGGGTTCAAAGGCATCTCCAGAGGCTGATTTAAAGCATTTACATCAGTCTGCTGCTCCAAATCACTGAAACTTGGAGGTAAGTAGCTAATTATAGACGCTGCGAATACACCCATCAGTGGTCATTTCGCAGGACCGAGTGATGTCATGCTACAGAATAGCTTTGCCATCAGTTTGACAGGTGTTTTACGAAAAGAAATGCAGGTGGGGGATTTGCATGTGTGTTTGTGACAGATTTTTTTCCGTTTTTTTATCAGCTCCAGTTCTTCACGCAAATGAGCTATTTATTAACCAACTGCTACAATGTCAGGTATAAACATTAACCAAGGAAGCGATGAATCTACGCAGTTCGACAGCTGTTTGCTAAATGTTCACTTCAATTGCATATATATAGTCCTTAGCTGTCTAGTAACTTGTCTTACGGAAAGAAGTGCCAGCCCCAGAGCCCTGTTAACTTGCTTCATTCCCTTCCCTCCACCTCCATCTTTCTTAACTTCCTTTAAATGCCTATGTCAGGGAGAAAAGGCCCTCTTGATGGAACTGTGTTGAGATTGCTATGGTAACTTTTCCCTTGCCAGTGTCAGAAGTGTTATTCAGAGTCCCTCAGATAGCTACAGCATTCTTAAATGGAAAACAACTCACCCTTTTCCCCCTTTAATGTGTTCAGCAGACAGGTGGCGACCCATCTGGTGGCAAATTCCTAAGTATTTATATCCTTTAACTCTCAGACGATATGAACAAGTAATAGGAAATGTCATGCACTGAGTATATGAGTAATGTTCCCATTAATCAATTGTCCAAAATAAACTGGATTATTATATCTGTTTGTACTATACTGTAGCTATTTGCAGATAGATATACTGAAAGAGCAAGCCTGATTCTTATCGGCTCTGCTCCATGTGGAGGTTTAGGGGCAGAATCTCCTACAGTTTCACTCCTCTTCCACTTGTGCTTTGGTCATGCACAAGAGAGATTCAGAAATGCAGAATACTGCCAGACTGCAGTTATCTACCTTCTCCTGTCAGCATTTGACTCCCGCTTGGACAGCGTTTTCAACTGCCTATGGAAGCCACGAGGCAGTGCAGATACGCTCCTGGAGAACGAGACCCTTAGCTGCTCCAAAGTAGCAATCAGGCCCACCATGTTTTGGAGACAATTGGGATTTTGAAAATGAAGACCAAAAGAAAGAAATGATTTTTTGATTCCTAGTTTCACGAAGGAATGGTTGATTTACTACTTGAGTTGGTGACTGGTGTACTACGCATCGATTCAGAGAATGAAACCGGAATTTGTGAGTTACACTGGAGGTCTCGTGTGTCTCAATTCCTGATTTTCTTGCATCGGTTTTGGCAGGAGACTACTATTTTTAATGCATGTGCCACAGAGCATCCAGGAATCCTAGAAAAGGGCCGCCGTCTACATACCTGGAGCAACTCGCTTCACATCTGGTAGAGAAGAAAATCTCTGTGAAGAACATGTCATTCCAAAGCGGCTGGAGTCACTGCTGGTGTGGTGCAGATTCTCACCATGTCAAAACAGTCTGCTCAGGCAAACACAGAATCACAGAACCACAGAATGGTCGGGGTTGGAAGGGACCTCTGTGGGTCATCCAGTCCAACCCAACACCTTGGGGCACATTTGTCTGCAACGCATTGGTTTGGCGAGCGCTGTAGGGCAACACGTGCGTGATCTGCTCAGCGCATCTCAGGTCCAGATCCCCCGGTGCCAGACGATTTGCGGTGTGGCTGCATCTGCGCTCGCGCTCCGCTCCGAACGCAGCGTGGGGTCTGTGGCCGCGTTCCCACCTAAAGACACTGAGGTGCCACAGGGAGCACTCACCTATTCAGAAGTCTGTCTGAAGGACTGGGGTCTCAAACCGCTCGAGCGTGGCTGTGTAAAACACTGAAAACACCACAGGTGCCTCACTGATCAGGACAGGGTTGTACTGGTTTGTCCTCAAATGAGGAAAAGACAGATGTCCCTGAATCCATCGTGCTGACAGTATGTATCAAATGGAGATAACTTCAAAAAATTGTAAAGCTCCTTGGCATAATGATAATTCATAAACAATTTGGGTGGCTGTGTTGCTTTGTCTTTGCGTGGTTTTGGCTTACGAAGTTCATGACCTGGCTGCACAACAGAGAAGAAACAAGAGAATGGCACAATACAGCCCTCTTGCACCACTCTAGAGGTGCTGAGGGACACTGAACTGGAAGTGAATACACCCGGTGCAGCTACACTCTCATCTTACGGGCAGCGTTGGATGGGGAGCTGTACGACTGAGAACAAGGCTCTGGGATTTAAAGATATGTTTGCATGTGCGTTTGTTACTAGGGATTTTGTTGTTGTTGTTGAAGGATTTCATACCTTCATTCCTTCAATTACATACATACAGCCTCGACTCATTTTATTCCAGGGCCTTTTTTCACACCCCTGCCAACGTGAAAGGGCCTCTAAGTGGACGCAAATGTAATTTGCTACCATAAAAAAGTCCAGTTGCTAAGCATAGCAACAACTTTTATTGGTCCAGTAAAAAACAGAAGCCGTACTGCATCACAGGCGAGCAACAGAGAGTCAAAGTAGAGACAGAATCGGAGTATGTTTTAAACATCCATGGAGATTAATCTGGACCAGTTAAAATACTTTATGTATTATCATATGATTATTGTAGAGTCTCTCTTCAAGATAAACTTAAGCTTGTTTGTAACCATTAACTGTGGACATGTTGCTTTACTAATTTTTAAAGTATAAATTCATATTTAATAACCTGTCTTTATAATTTTTGGTTTATCAACAATGAGACCAACACTACAATACCTATAAAGTACTGACTTACACCATCCAAACAAACTTCCTCCTGAAATAGCATTGCTCATAGAAATCTGTACTTAGAAATTGATACACTGAAATTTCATAATATCGACAGGACTGCCTTAATGTTTGACAGATAAATTTTCAGCCAGGGATATTATGATGCACTGCGATTTAGGATTAGATTTAGGGTATGAGGATGTACTGAGATTTCTCGGTGTAAATAAGGATACAGGAATCATGACTGCCCCCTCTACACCGTACAGTAACCTCAGTTGGAAGGAACCTCTGGAGGTCAGCTGGTCTAACTCCCTGCTTCAACATGAAATCCCACTCCAAAGTGAGATCAAGTTGCTCAGGGCCTTGTCCATTCCAGCACTGACCATCTCCAAGGATGGAGAAGGCATCCAAACCTGTTCCAGTGTTTGTCCACCCTCATTGTAAATGGCTCTTTTCCAATGTCGTCAGACAGCACACGTCAACCTAATGACCGCCAAAAAGAGTAACTCACTCTGCTTCTGCTGGATTAGCAAGCTTAATCGACTCGTGCTGCATCATAACAGTGCCAGATCCACAGCAAGGGAAGTGCCAGGAACTCACAGTCAGCAGCAGAGGGTAGGCAACTGGGAGCTAGAGCATCTCCTTTTGGCATCGGCAACCTGTTAGATGGGCTCAACCGAGTCATCTGCCTGCGTCTTCTCAAGCTCTGTACACCCCTGTGAGTAGGGACTGCTGCTGACACACGTTGCTGCCCTCTTTCCTCACTGATTGCCGTCCGTCCTTGTTCCCGTGTTGCCGTCTCCTCTGCAGTGGCTCAAGCCTTGATTCGTTCACATGCTGTAAACCAAGTGGGGGACCAAGCTCTGCTTTCAGTGACGCCCTGCTTACAGCGTTTATGCATTTGTGTCCTGATCTCCTGCCGGGCACTATAGGATAAGAAGGTATTTTAGATGAATCATCAGTTATAACAACCATTTTTCTTAAACTGTAGCTGACATCATTTAATTGTAAGTCCTCGTACAAAACAACAGATGAATAAACGTACAATTTTTGCAAGTTAGTAATTAGACAGGCCCTTCTAACAGGAACTTCTTTTTCCTTTTATATTCTGGAACTCAAATTGCAGGTACCATCTTCCCATAAATGTCTCCACTGACTGGCTCACAAAAGAATCTGTCCTCATATGTTCCTGTCTAGGAAGTTCTTCTGAGCTTACACAGTTGCCAAGAAATAATGTCTTGGAAAGTCACGTCCTCTACTTGAAATTCCACCCTCTTAAAAAACCTTCTGCCCCATTTGATTTCATAATACCCCATTTAGATTTTAGATGGTCATGAAGATGCACATTCTTCAGCAGAAGTTTATCTGGAACTCATCATCACTTGATCAGTGGCTTGAAAGAATTTTTTAATGACCGGAGAGTCAACAAGCCAAATTTATATCTGAGGTAAGTGGGTGCAGCTTCAAGGAAGTTATGAGAAGTCTGTGGCAGACCTTCACATAGAAAATCAAACACTGGATTTGCAGCCCTATGCTTTACCCTGACTGATCTCCTCCCCATCTTTTTGCAGGTTCAACACGAACCAAGGGTTTAAACATTTTTAATATGTGAATGATTCTTCCCCCGACTACAAGAACGGGTGGCAAACTGCTTTGAAGCAGAAACATCAGTGTGAGATTTTCAACCCTCCTGTAGAGCTAAAGGAGTTGTACTGATACCTAATACACAGAAGCCAGCTCGTTCCTGAGCTTCGGAAGAGCAGTCAAGAAGGCAACATAAAAATAAACAAGCAGTCCTTCACCTCACCTCCACCTTAGAGTTTTGAGCTCAGATTGGTACTAAAATAGGCGTATTCTAACCTTGCATCCTAAAAAAAAAAAATAAAAATGACACACTCTGAAATTTTCACATGCTTCTTGTACGTGTAACCTGATATTTTCACCTGTCCTTCTGGACAAACTCTGCTGTCTGTTGTTGACAATTGGGCTAGCACCAGACTGACATTTTTCTGACCAGTGCATTCAAGACAGCGCAAGACACTCTTCGGAGTTAACAGTCTTTTTTTTTTCTTACGAATGTTTTCACTGTGAGGCCAAAATATTGATGTTGTGGGTGTTCTCCACTTGAAGGTTTACATGAATGAAAGCTTATAAACGCAGGTCATTGCAGTGTTCGTGCCTTTCTTTCCCACAGCAGCAATAAATAGTAATTAACTCGGTTTTCTTTTCCCTTTTAGAACTCAAGTTTTTTTCATTTCCAGTATGGGTTGGTCTGTCTCTTCCTTTTTTGGTAAAAGGCTCTTTTTATCTATGAAGTACATTTTAATGATTCCATGGAAGAGAAATCTATCGCTTTCACAGTCTGTTTGAATAACAACATAGTTTCACTTGCATTTTACGGCAACCCAGATTGCACCCCAGAAATAAAACATATGGCAACCTAACAAATCTGTAAGGCTTAGGACACCTGTAGGAGCTGTTAAAAGTAGGCAGAAACAACACGATGAATTAGGAGAAATGGTGAAGGCTCTAAAACTGTCAGAAAATTTCCCCTCTTGTGTACCTCTTGAAAATAAAAATTTGTTAAATAAACAATAAACACATAAACACATAAGCAAATAAATAAATACATAAATAAATAAAAATAAAAATAAAAATAAAAATAAAAATAAAAATAAAAATAAAAATAAAAATAAAAATAAAAATAAAAATAAAAATAAAAACAAAAACAAACTGGTCTTCAATACCACAGGTTATTCACTCACTTTCTACATTCAGACTTTTAAATGATTTTCCTGATTGTAAGCTTACTTTAGCACGCTATCAAGACAGTAACTTTGTACTTTGTGGTTTCTGTTGACCCACATTACATTTCACGTATCGCAACTTTAAAGTGTTTTATGGATGCTGTCCTTTTTCATCATATCCATGGTACTCTTAGGAAAATATTTCATTATAAGAAACAAAAAAATCTAAAATGTATTGAAGGTTCGTAATTACTATACTCTCACATCATCTAAAGTATTCAAGTCGTTAAAATGAAGGATATGAATAGTCAAAGACCTCACACATTTTATTTTGCCCTCATAATAAACACAAATACGTTTTAGTTCTGATTCATCATGGGCCACAAACAAAACATGAACATACAAAGCTACTCTCCAGATAGCATAAATGGGCATAGCAGCCTAGGTGTTAGTTGAGCAAAGATGATTTACACCATCTGTGCTTACAGCCCGTTGCAAGTTGATTTCCAAGCCAGTACACCAGCCCACAGACAAGTGACTAGCTGTGAGTAAGAGCTCAAAGAAAGAAGGTGAGGGGGGTGTTTATTGTGACAATTATCTTAATTTCAGGAATCTGTCTGTGTTTTTTTTTTTTTAAATGTATCGCTTTTGTTGTGGTTGTTATTTAAATATTTTCTCTTTAGATACACAGAGAAGTGAGAAATGTCGCTAGTGAAGTATCTCAGTTGTTGTAGATTTGTCTGAACTTGCTGTTTCTTGAGAACAGTATTTCATGATTCTGTTTCCTGATGACAACGTGCTATTACGCTCCTTTTCTGTAAATCATATTTATTGTGATCTCCAATTTCAAATGCCTTCTCAAAACTTCATCTTGCTGTTTCACACAGAAGTGGCTCAACCATCAAAGAAGCTTCTTTTTTTCCCTCCTGTTTAGGATGATGAGGATTGATCAAAAGCCCCTAAGCTTTATACAGCCCAGCCACAGAATCAGAAATTATCATTGCTTCTTATTTTGTCTTTTTTCATTTTCTCCTGTTGTCTGTCGTCTCACTCACAGCCTTTCTTGTGTGCGTGTTCCTAATTGCAAACTAAGCCAACAAACTTCTGCAGGTGCTTTACTTTACTAGATGTGCCTGCACAAGTAAGTAAAAAAAGTTGCAATTTCTTTTGAAAGATGGAAGAGAGGAGAGGGAGAAGGATGAGTTAGTGGTTAGATCTGGAATTTAAAAGAACTTGGTTCAGTTCTCTGATCTGCAGCCGGCTTGCTATGCTACCTTGAATGAATTACTTTATCTCAGTAACTCATATCCATAAAACACGGCATCATGATACTCCTCTGTCCCAGAAAATACTTGCAATCATAAAGGGTACTCAGAAACTATAGAGATAAGGATCATGTAAATTCCTGTTGAGTGATGGATATAGGATTTATGAAGTCAAGAGCCACAGGGAAGCAGACAGCTGATGCTCTCCTTTTTTCTCTGTACTTTCTGCTGCTCCGGTACCTGTAACGCTCCCTTTCTCTTCCACTGCTCCAAATCGTCCGCTGTTGTCCTACAGAGAGCAAGAACATTGCTCCACCTTGTCTTACATTCCTCCCAGCCCAAAACCACGTATCTACATCGAACCTAGATGCCTCCGCTCGCATACTAACCCCAGCTTGCTTGACATGCTATGAATCTGGCAGTCCTGGAGAAGCTACGGGGAAGTAGAGCTAAGAAAACTTCCTGCAGCGACAGAATAGTAAGGCTATTGTTATTTAAGCATTCTCCAGAGGGGTAGAGCTTCCCCAGGTCTGATGCACACACGGAAGGGAAGAATGGGGAGATACTGGTTGTTCTCATCTCGCTATTTTCACCTGAGCATGGCTACTCTGCACGCTACGTCTCCGACGCCTGCATTTCTCACACTACTCAGAGTCCTCCTCTCTCGACTGAGCTCTCTGATCTCCCACTGATCTCCATCTGCAAATGTTTCTCTCTCTTCTGCTCTTTCCCCACTTTCTGTCCTACATCTTCTGTTCCTGCCGGCTTCCAAGCCCTCGTGTTCCCATCGCCGCTCTCCCGCAACGCCGCGCTGCCCCGACTGCCGTACCCTGCTCTCTACGCCAGCAAAGCCAGCAGTATCTAAAAACGCTATGGATGTTTCGACGCGAGTATCTCGGCAGCCCTTCTATTTTTAAACACCCTGAAGAGCTGTCGGCAGCAGTTATGTCTGGTACAGCAGTCTGCTCTGGAAGCAGATTAGGCCAAAGCACCCAGTGCCCCTGAAGCTGTCCGTGAAAAGGTCAGCACCCCGCTTCCGATCTGCTGACTTGGGTTTCCCCTAATCCACTTCAGCCAAAACAAACCAGTTCAGCTGACATCTACTGTTTCAACTGCTTCAGCTGCTCTGGTTGACTTTGGCCGCAACGAGCTGGGGAAGGATTGCGTGAGCAGCTCACAGGTAGGTGGGAGAGGAGGTAACTTTGGGCAGGGCACAGCCGCGACGGCGAGCGGGAGCTGTCTGGGAACGGTGACCTCCTCAGCAACCCCTCTCCAGCCCGCGGAGGAAGCGAGCACCCGCGAGGGGATGTTTGAGCGTGGTAAATTCCGCGCTGCCGGCTCAATTCTCGCTTCTTTCGCAAGAGGTTCCCCTGGCAAACCACTCCTCTCCACGGCGCACAAAACACGGTGACGTTATTCAGGCTGTCATCATCTTTCCCCTGTTTAATCACTGCTAACTGATTAACCAAGCGAAGTGCCACAAAATCCATTAGCTGGAAAAGGAACAAAAAGCCACGCCAGCTTTTACGAATGAATAAACCTTTGTGAACGAGGTGCCGGACCTCCAGCTCTTGAAGGAGCCCCCCGGTTCGCCCTCCCCGGCCCCCCAGCACCAGGGTGGGTGCGGGGTGACACCCCTACAGCCACCCCTGCCAGACGCTGGGCACCAACGGGTAGGGAGGGGGGGGAAGTGCCAAAGTTCGCCTGCTGCCGCACAGCCTGCCGGACAGGGACAGCCACCGGGATGCCTTTTGCCCTTGTTTTACCCCTTATGGACACCTCAGGTCGTCTGATCTCGTGAGCTTGATAAGGAGGCACAAGCAAGGGACGCTAACATTAACTCTTTCGGCACCGCTTTTCTGAAAAGGGGCAGGGAGTGCTGAGGGCAAAAAAATCCGTTGCCAGAAATGTAGCAAAAGACATTTCATAGAACCGATGCACCTCTGAAAACCTAGGAAAGGAAGGTCAACGGCCAGGGACACCAGCAAAGGCAGGCAGTCCCTGTCCCAGGCGGTTCAGGTGCCTGCCAGAGCCCCCCCTGCTCTGCGCCCGCAGTTCGGATGGTTTCCAGGAGCCTGCTGTGCAGGTGGCAGGGAGGAATGAAAGGCTTTCAAGGAAAAAAGAAAAAAAAAAAGAAAGAAGTGAAGCTGGAGCTAGGCTCTGACAGGCAAACGAATCAGCGCTCCTCACGAGTGACCACCTGCCAGCTGCCGACAGGCGCACGCGTCGCCCATGGCAAGGGAGGAAGAGGACATGGCCACTGACCGCGGCGACGCGAGGTCAGGCACTGCCGTGTTCGAGTCCTCCAGACTCCTTCCATCTCCTTCCCCTCTACACTGCCCTAGTGAGGCCCCATCTGGAGTCCTGTGTCCAGTGCTGGGATCCCCAGTTCAAGAAAGATGAGGAGCTGCTGGAGAGAGTCCAGAGAAGGGCTACAAGGATGGTGAGGGGACTGGAGCATCTCTCCTACGAGGAGAGGCTGAGGGAGACAGGCTTGTTCAGCCTGAAGAAGAGAAGGCTGAGAGGGGACCTCATCAATGCTTATAAATATCTCAAGGGTGGGTGTCAGGAGGACGGGGCCAGACTCTTTTCAGTGGCGTCCAGTGACAGGACAAGGGGCAATGGGCACAAACTGAAGCAGAGGAAGTTCCAGCTGAACGTGAGGAAGAACTTCTTCCCTCTGAGGGTGACGAAGCCCTGGCCCAGGCTGCCCAGGGAGGCTGTGGAGTCTCCTTCTCTGGAGATATTCCAGACCCGCCTGGACAAGGTCCTCTACAGCCTACTGTAGGCGACCCTGCTTTGGCAGGGGGTTGGACTAGATGACCCACTGAGGTCCCTGCCAACCCCCACCATTCTGTGATTCTGTGGTAACACGCTAGCGCATTGTTTTAAGCCTCAGCCACAGCTAAAAGCTGCTGACCCTCTCTCCAGCCGTACGCCACGCCAGAATGAAAAGAAAGCTTTGGTAATTAAGGCTTCTTCCTCCCGAGACTCCTCTTTGTTAATCAACAGAGTTCCTAATCCCCACAGGAACCCACAGCCTGTTGGCTGCATCCATTATTAATTATTAGAGCCTATCTTTAATAGTGTCAGTTCTAGTTCTCCAGCACTGCGTAACCACTGCCAGTGTCACCAGGTACATCCCACAGGGATCACTGGCGCTCGATCAATTAACAGGTTATCAAAATAGTGAAAGAGTTAAGAACCTGCTTGCCTTATACACATTTATCAAGGATTTATTTTCCACTCTGCTCCCCTTTACAACTTCTGTTGTGAAAATCTCTGAGGTCAGAAACCCTGATTTGCTTAACCACTTGTAACTCCAATTATTTGACTTTTTTTCCCCTCCCCTCTGAAGCTTGCCCTCTGCCTCTCGTGTTCCCACACACCTCTGCCAGCCTCTGCTCAGGCACAGTCGCCCGACGCGCAGCGTAAAGGGGTCCCCCAGCACCAACGTGATGCCTTCACCTGGCACAGAGTACGAACTGCGTCACGCAGCCAGAGCCTGGAGAAGGTCGTTTTGCCCCTGTGGAGCTGGGGCATCTCTCCCATGGAGGCTCAGGCTGGCGTACACGGCAGGTTCCTTCCAACCCATGGTTCAACATCCATTTGCTCTCCCTAGCAAAGGCAAATATTCAGCCTTTTCCCTTCTCACTTACATCTTGATGCCCAAAGCGCTACCCCTAACAAAACGCACACGGCCCAGCTGAACTAAGCACAGCGTAGTTCTGAAGAGCTGCGACAAAAGGCTTTGGCAAAGGTGGGAGAAGTTCCTGTTTTCTTGAGCCAGCAATTCCTTCATTCCATTTTACAACCACATCGAAGTCCTGGGGTTCACAGCCATTGTGTGCAACATCTTCCACTGCCAGCCCCCTGTTAGCCAGAGGTTCTCAATACTGGAGCTCACGCACCAGGACAAAAAGGCGAGTGGGATAAATACCCAGATAAATTAAATGCAAGGTGTTCAGAACAGCTTTCAGAGCAGAGCTCACCGTAGTCTGCACTGGGTCATGTCTTTCCCCCTTCACGCACGCTTTTCCATCAATGCGTTGATGAGAATTTAGCAGCACAATACAGGGAATGCGATTTTGTCAGTGAAGGCGCCAAACACTGATACATCGTCCCTTTAGCTGCACTTTCTCTTTGTACCAGCGCAGTAATTAAGTTTCTTGGTTGCGTGTTGCTAGAGTTCAGGTGTGCGACAAAACCCCATTTCACTGCTAATGGCTACGTCTCGACGATACCTTTCTCAACGCCTATAACACATCACATTTTCACTATTTAAAGCAAAGGTATTGGTGGTGGTTCATGTGGGTGTGTATATGGGAGAAGCAAGCCATAAAGCAGTTAAAATCACCACACGCTATCCCGTAAACATTTTTCTATTTATCTGCCCTTCATTACATGCACAATCTTATTATCTCTGCACATCCTCAAAGCGACAGCCGTCAGGGTCACCCTGTAAAATATACATCGGCAATGTTACATTTAATGACTGGAGCGAGAAGAAAAATGAAGGATGGGAGGAGTGGAATACCGCAGGATGTTTTAAAGGGATCATCAGTTATATCTATGCATTTCCTGAGGTGATAATTGAATGACAGTGGCTGGGGGAAATCCATTTTTGAGCTGGCAAAGGACTGTTAAGAAAAAAATGTTTTTGCACTGGCAGCATGTAATGGCTGCCAGAAAATGAAAAAAGGTTCCTTCAGCCACAGCAGTTCCTTTATGTTATCGATTTTATATAGGGGTTGAAAACCGTATCGAGTACAATCAGCTATTCAAACCAAGCAAAAAATATTGACTGACTTGGGTCATTTGATCCCCAACTAGACTGTATTCTGTTGTGGTTTGCATGTCAACTTTAATTAATTTAAATGAAAGACCAATTTGTGCATACGCATGCGTGTGCAGAACGTAACATTCCAAACATAAGGACAGCAGCATTTTCTACTTTCATAATTTTCGTTTAAACAAAGTATCAAAAATTTAATTCTACTATTCGGTAGGGAACTGAATCCTCTGCATTTCAGTAAGGTATACAGATGCTATTTTGTTTTCTAATTCTGCACAACTGGAACTGGGCTTGCAGTTATTTAGTTTTACTACTTGAAAAATATTTTTGTTCTTGCATTATGACAATTTTACAAATAGAATCAAACTATACTTACCGAAACACATCCCGTGTTCTAATTGCTAGCTGGATGTGTTCTGTTAGTTGGCTGCTTCACAGCAGGAACGCAGGCTGGTATTTCAAACCAACCACTTCCAGTTAACTGTCACTTGGAATCAATACTCTGCATTACTGCAACACTCCCCGGGATGCCTCGGGCTCACTGGAGTGACACTGACACATAACCGAGGGGATGATGGAAAATACTGACTTGGGAGTTCACCGGAACTAGAAAGGTTTTCTCTCACCGGCATACTGGGGAGGGGCCATAAAACATCCCCCCTTCACCCTCCTCATCAGCCGAGAGAGATAACCATCACACAGCTCAGCGAATTCCCCTTCTGTTCAGCTGGAAATTTACACCGAGATAAAACGGATGACATTATACTGAGCTGAAAAGATAATTTCAAAGGGTTGAGTGCTTACATCTCGCAGTGCGAGCTGCTGGCTCAACCCACTCGAGAAGTCTCTGGGGTCTCCAGCATTTAACAAAGCAGTTTCTAGCTATGCTTACAGCTCCAGGTACAAGTCATCAACAAGCCCACGTGTGGGCAAGCCTTTCAGGCCGAACTACAGTATTCAACACTCCTCCAGACCCTGCACAGTGCCCCAGAAGAGTTCCAACCCCGAGTCACTGTAGCTTCTCTGTAACAGCCAAACGGGTAAAACCTACGACACTCCACGGGCCACCGAGGCCAGTCTTCCTGCTAATTGCAGCTGGTACCTCTGTTGGTTTCCTGGTATGAAGCGGTCTCCTGCCTTCCCGGCATTAAGATTGAGAACACATCATATTGCCAGGTTTCAAACCAAATCTGACTCTTGCCATATTCTGTTATTGGAATCTGACGTCATTCTCATAGGAGTTCATGCCCATGATGTCAGATACGGGTTTTTTCACCCTTATTCCTTTGGAGAGTGGGTTTTTGCCTCTAGATTAAGAGTACAGATTCACTTGCACTGTGCTCTGCAGTCCTGGCCCCACTTCCTTCCTGGGCAGGCAGTGGTCACTGAGAAGATAACTTACCACAAAAGCAAGCAAACAAATCCACTCAAATACATAAACAAATGGAAAATCCACAAGTTTGATCAGATTTTGCTGTTTTAATAGGGCAAGAAGAGCTGAAAGGAATTAGCCATTTGTTTCTCAAATGTCACATTCTGTAACTGCTTTTCTTTAAGTACAGAAATAAGAATCAAAGATCCACGTAGTTCTGAGACCACCACCAGCAATGCAACTTTGTCGCTAGCAGCACAGTTCCAGACTGCTGGTGTGCCTGCACACCGACCTGCTTTCCACATTCCGGCGTAACAGATGTTTTGGGTTTTCCAAACACATCTGTGATGAATCACACAAAGCCTGGCTTGTCAACCGCGCGCAGTCGCTGCCCTGACACACAGCTTCCTCCCTTGCAGCTCATAACCTAGAGGGGAGCTGTTGAGTTTTAATAGTTTATTATAAAGTCATGTTAAAAACAACAGCATTTAGAAAATACTGAAAACTAAACAGAAGACAAACAAACATTGTAAAATAATCCTCACTGCTAATGAGGAAAGTGAAGATGCAATCGCTTGGAAACCGAAAAACTTCCCATCCCTTTTTTATTGCAGCTATCCTCAAAGTCCTCACAATTGGTTATTTCACAACGAAAACGATCAATCCCCTTGATTCCGTGCTGAAGACAGCTAGAATTTGACCTCTTAATAAAAACCTCTATCGCAGGATGCCCAGCACCTGAACAAGCCAGACGGAGGAAGAAAGCCATCCATTTTACACCTGGAAAGTATTAAACAACCTCATACAAACCACCAGGCTGAGCACCAAACACTCGATTCCCACCCTACAGAAACGTAGGTTTAAGGAGGACGGGTTCCTGCGCTTCTGTTCAGTCCGAGCCCCGGAGGAGGCAACAAGCTCGCAAACACGAGCTCCCAGCCAGCCAGCCCTGTCACTAAGCCTTGATTTTAAACAGCCCTGCGTTCTCTCAGATCTGCTCCCGGAACAGCTGTTTTCCTTTTACTGCTCTCCAAGAACATTTCTCTAAACCAGTAGATTTTCTAGATTAAGTGTGAAGGGTTGAGGGGTACTTAAGCATTTTCCTGTTTATCAGGGCAATATATGAAAGGAGGAATACTGAAGGCAGACAGCAGACACCCCCTCCTCCCCACTCCCCCAAACCACAAAAGAACTGCCACGTAAGCTGCTTATCCCGCAGTTATTGTTGCTTCCCTCCAGTCTCAAATTCCTTCTGTCAGGAAAAAATCCTTCGCAAGCAAAATTTAACTAAAAGACAACGGTAAGAGTTGTAAAGCAGTACTACAAAGACGAAATGATTGTACCTTACTATAATACCTATACAGTCAGCTCAAAAGTGAAAGAAATTACTAATTCTTTACAGTTCTGTTCCGCCCTGGTGTCTCCAGCAAGCATTAATCCTGGCTACTCCCCTGGAAGGCAAATTTGATTCTCACCTTGCAATTAGGGATGAGAAAAAGAAAAGGCGCTGCTCATTTGGGACATGACTTAGGGCTCTGACTCCCGAGTCCAACTCGCCCTGCGGTGAGTTCGGAGACGAAATCGGGCTGCTGCCATGAACCCTGCCCACACCCACAGCAGGGAGGTCATACAGGCAATTTCACCAAGTGTGCTAACTTCAAATGTCACGGATTTCAGTTTACACTGTCCATGGCAATGAAACAAAGGGCTCGTTCCTACCTTGCTGTCACAACCACTACAGGGATGTTCACCTCTGCTAGAAGAGCCACGTACGCAGGAGAGACCAGAAGTATGATGGACCAAGGAACTTCAGGCAATGGTATTTTTCATCAACTCAAAAATAAACTGCTGTTCAGAACCAGCGATCTCAGCAACAGGAGTAAAACCCAAGAGCTCAGATTCCTGCCACTAGGCAAGCTAACCTTCTCACAGCTATTTCTCACAACATGGCCATTTTTCAGATTCTGACCTGCCGGATGACATCAGGCAGCTGTGGCATCAGGAAAGGCATTTTCAGCTATGGGGCTCTGCACAATACCCATTACACAGAACCGTAGCTCCGCGTGCCGTTAGCCACCGGGGAGACAGCAGAGCTGTTAAAGCTAAAGGGCAGTACTAGCAAAAGAACAAATGGCTACAGACCTTCTGAGCTTTCATATGAAGTTTGATCCGTTCATAAAAGGGATTTGAGAGATGGTTGCCTGTGACAACAGAACTTTAGACTCAGCCATCCCCCCCAGCCCGTGCTGGCCCAGCGTTCTCGCGCCAGAGGAAGCAGCAGTGCAGACCCCAGGAGCCCCATCAGGCATGGGCACTGCCCTCTCACAGAGCCCCTCTGCCATCTACCTAGCGTCCTCCCCTCAACAGCCCGACAAGCTTGTTCTACAGCTGCCTTTCTGCTCCCCTGAAACACCTCTCTGCATCGCGCTTCACCACCCAAGCAAAGCTCAGTTCCCTCCTGTAAACAAGGTCAGGTTTATTGCCCTCTTCACAGGTATTCGGCTTGTATCGCGCTACCTGCCTTCCCGAGGTCTTCTACAAATTAAACAGAGGTTGAGGCAGTTTCTGATAAAGAGGAATAAGAAGCCATTTTCACCAAGCCAGCAACCTCCTGAAGATTCAGATGAAGACTGCTTTGTTGTACTGCTCTCCTAGATATGCAAAACTATACAACAAACTCCGAATGACAGCTCCCACCCCACGCCCTTAGCCCAGACCGGCTCCCTCACCCACCCAGCCCTCCACGGCACAGACCTGCTTCTCAGTACCGGCTGACAAACACTGCAGAGTCCCATTCCAGCTGCATCAACACGAGCTCAGAAATTCTTTACGATGACAGTTAGACTAAGCCAGTACACCTGGGAAACACAGAGCCTGACTGATCAGGCATTCCAAACGCACGGAGTCCTACCCCGTTTATTGCCTACTACCACGTCTGCCAGTCACAGCATGCTGATGCCTGCCACCGGGCAGTGCAAGGGATCACTTTAATCAGAGGCTTGTACTCAACACAACAACCAAGGTGTCAAAAACTAAAAGAACCACTTACAATTGAGAACTTCAAAACAACGAGAAAAAAGAGGTTGTATCAATACTTGTCAGCCTCCTTCGAGAGAAAGCGAGCCTACGAGTAGGCATTTATACTTGCATGCTTTAACTGATAAGCAGTAGCCACAAAGTTTCTGAAATTGCTAGAATATGAATCTTCATACATTTACGAGAAGGCAAGCTGTACACTGCCCTACGGGCAAACGTAACTACTCACGGAAGCATCCTGCGCTTTCAGTAACATGCTTCCATCCCTATCAGCTACTTGAAGATATAAGTTAGCATTTCCATTGTGAATCTGAAAGGGTATTACAGACAGAAATTAAACATGCCACTAAAAAAAAAAACTAATCAAGGTGATGGTAGCAAGCAGAACTGCAACTGTCAACATAACCTGGTTTTACCTTTAAGGACATACTTTAGAGTGAGGTTATACTGTCAGCTAGGACTTCCAGCCTTCACTTTGCGTGCAGCAACACTTTCATTTTTAGTGATCACCTACAAAATCAGTAGTATTACGTGAGCATAAATCAGACTGAAGTAAAAACTAGTGATTCACTGCATGGAAAACTCCATTCAGTAGGTACATGCTGAGTAAGTTTAAGAATTCGCTCCCCTGAAAGAAATCTAAGAACAGATTTCTGCCCCCACAAACCACCCAACCAACCTGTGGCTCTAGACAGAGCAGCACCAGCTTCCATCTATTCTTAAGCCGCATTGCATTTTGCATTTGGGTTACTAGAGCAAAGCATTACGCTATGAATAAATTCCTCAGAAAGATGCAGAAAGCCAGTGACACAACTCAGCGCTGGAAAAGAGCCTGGGATGGAGGTTCAGTGTGTCGATGTCACTGCCGTGAGGAAGTTTGAAAACTGGCATGCCAGGAGTCTACTTGGTGGGGACACATTCTCATCTTTCCTTCTAACCGTGGAAGATTTGCATTTGCGAAACAAGTGTTTAACGCAGCGCTTGGGCTCAGGGCCAAGTTCAGCAAACAACCACATGTTGTGCACAACTTTACGCTTCCTGTAGACACCGAACACTTGAGACTTCTGTAACCGGTTCCTCTATATCCTGCCCCACCACATCAAACCCGCAGTACAAAGGCCACCTTCAAAAGGCCATGTTGACATCATAAGAGAGATCATTCTGGGAATCCTCCAGCTCCTATCTTTCTCCTCTCCTGTCCACTCCCAACCTCACAAAGCCTCTCCTAAAACCGAGCTCTGGAGTGATCTCTCTAAATCTTAAGGGGTTTTATCTCCACAGCACCTTTACAGAACAGGCTGAGATATTATCCCATTTCACAGAACACAGAGAGACTAGTCAAGCCAGAAGAGAAGGCCCACAAACGAACAAGGAGATCGTCTTCACAAGACTAATTTCATGGTCTGTCAGATCATCCTTCCGCTTTGTTTTTTGGGCTTCCCTTCAGACTTTTTCTTCTTTCCCCCAGTCCCTCTACAATCAGGAAGGGCAGAAATTCCTGGAAGAGGCAGTGGCTGAGCACATGGGACAAACACCCCTGCAATTCTCCCTGGCAGGGTCCAGGTGATGAGTGAGGGAAGATAAGAGAGATAGTATTCTGCCTATTTAAGTACCATGTTGTAATACGCTGCTCCCATCAACTCCTCAAAACTACAAGATCATAGCAGTATGTCAAAGAAAAATCTCACTGGTCTGGTACGACAAAGTTTCTTTCCTGGGCAATGCAGACAGGCAGTACTTTTCAGAGGAAACACACCTCTGCATGATGCTGACAAATTTTCCGGTCTGAGTGCTCTGGCGTCCAAAAGGAGTGAAGGCGTCTTGGACAAAGGGATGATCTTACTCATACAAAACCTGGTTTAATTTAGAGTAACCCTGAGGTGCTACAACAGAAAACTGAATGTCAGCCAAAGAAAACAAGATTTCACATACGCCTGCTTCAGACCTCCATAATCTTTACGCTACCCCGTCCAAAGCACCTTATTTCCCAGCTTTAAAATAAAATAAAAATCCCTTTAACCAGCTTCTTTTGTCTGTAAGCAGTAGCTGAACAAAAATGGGAAAACATGGAGATCACAGGGAATCTGAGCTGCGCTAAGACACAAGGAGTTAGCATTCTCCTGCCCCAGCAGGCAGATGCTTTCAGGGGAGGATAAGGACAGACGCCGCTGAGGAGGGCTAACACCAAGCTTTTAAACTGGAAGAAATAACAGAAATCAAACCTCAATCACAGTAAGATTCAGTGCTTGAAGACTTGCTAAGCAGCTTCCACAGGAGCACTGCAAGTCCTGTTACAGACTGCACCTCCTTCCTACCCGTTCCAGTGAAATGCAAAGGTGTCAGTTAAGGGATAAGCAAAACTAGTCTGGGGGAGATACAGAATCACAGAACGGTTTGGGTTGGAAGGGACGCTCAAAGATCATCTACTACAACCTCCTCGCCATGGGCAGGGACATCTCTCACTAGCTCAAGTTGCTCAAAGCCCCGTTCAACCTGACTTTGAATGCTTCCAATGACTGGGCATCCACAACTTCTCTGGGCAACCTCTCCCAGTGTCTCATCACCTTCAGCATCAAAAATTTCTTCCTTATATATAAACTAAATATACCCACTTTCACTTTAATACTGTTGTGCCTTGTCCTGTCTTTACAGGCCCTAGTAAAAAGTCTTTCTAAATCTTTACATGCTGAAAGGCCGCAATGAGGTCTCCCTGGAGCCTTCTCTTCTCCAAGCCGAACAACCCCAACTCTCAGCCTTTCTTCACAGGCGAGGTGTTCCAGCCCTCGGATCATTTTCGCGGCCCTCCTCTGGACCTGCTCCAACAGGTCCGTGTCTGTCCTGTAGCACGGACTCCAGAGCTGGATGCACTACTCCAGGTAGGGTCTCACAGGAGCACAGTTGAGGGGGAGAACCACCTCTCTTGACCTGCTGGCCACATCTTAATGCAGCCCAGGGTATGATTTGGCTTTCTGGGCTGTAAGTGCACATTGCTGGATCATACCTGATTTTTCATCCACCAGTATTGCCAAGCTGCAGGGCTACTCCCAACCAATCCATCACCCAGTCTGCACTGATTTTGGGGACTGTCTCAACCCAGGTGCCAGGAACTTGGACTTGGCTTTGTTGACCTTCACGAGGTTACCTACATGCCTTGCAGAAGTGGTAGCTTAGTCCAGTCAGAGGCATGAGGCATTTGATTCAGTTTGATCCAACAGGCAAGAAAGCGAAGTACTTTCTAAAGCTATGTGTTAAAAAAAGGTTCTTTGCAGTTGACATCTTTGCAGCCTCTCTTAATAGAGAATTCCTGTGTTTTCCCTATGAAATATTCAACAACCTAAGAATGCTCTCAGCTTTATGTGCAGTTCTCCATCAATTACGAGCAAAACACAGCAGTGACAGTCATCTCGGCTCTTAAAGGCATCTGCTGCTTCAAACAATTTATCACCTCAAGTTATTCACCAGAAACATTACCACCTCAAACCAGCCTTTCTGTTCTGCTTAACCCTTCCCTATCTGTCCGTCCAGTTTTTGAGCTGGCAGCACTCCGCTCCACCTACCACAAACCCCATACCTTGCAGGCTTAGGAAAAGTCAAAGAATCCAAAAGCCACGGACCCGAGACGCAAGCACAAATAAATTCAGTTACCCAACCTGCTGACACAACCGAGGCAGACATCTTGCAGCAACGGGGATCTGAGACATCACACCACTCTGGAAAGAAACCCCGCAACACATGGGAGACCACAAACACTATTTTCTCGCTTAAAAATCACTTCACTGAGCTGGATCTAGACACATACATTATAAGCACGGGGCATGTTTTGAGTGTCTCCTGTATCATTTTGTAATTTCAGCTTTCATCTTTCCCCTCATTAAACTAATCACAGTCACACCGCTGAAATGTATGGTTTATTTTTGGTCCATCCTTGTAGGTATCTTTTTAAGGTAACTGAATAATAATTCCTCCATTCTGCATGTTCCTATCGCTTAGGCCTCACTTGCGCAGTCGCAGTCTGGGATTCAGCCCATTTCGTTCCCATACGCCTGCGAGGATCACCAGGATTCCCCACACTGCTGGAATCACCTGCTACCAAACTAGCAGGACAACAAGAGGAGTCTTCAAGCAGGAATTAAATAAAAGCAGCAAATTAAGACAAATTCAGATGTTTTTATGCAAATGGTACCAACACTAAAAACAAGAGGGAAAACATAAAAAAATGATGCATTAAAAAAGAGTCACTTACTGGAATTTTTCCATAGCGATCTATTTCACAACAGTACTACCATCTCTTTAAAATGTTTCATGAATCTTTCATACACAAACACACAGGCGAGGCCCAAAAAACACCTGACACTCAACTCAGGCATGTAAGCATTTTTCTATCACTCATTTTATACCATGTAAAAAAAATCATCAACAGCTCGCTGTCCGAGAACACCAAGGCGTACGCAGCAGGGAACCGTGACACGTTCACGTCCCCAAAGCAGGAAAGGGACCGTGAATAGGTAAGATAGGCAGTTTTTCACTTCCAACTCAGTGGTTCAAATTCCGTCTGAAGCATCACTGACCCAAGAGCTGAAGGGCTGGCAGCGTTCCCAAGAAGCAAATACGCGTCTCCGAGGATCAGAATATTTGACGGAGTCAAGGAGTCTAACTCCACTCCTCCCCTTCTGTACACAAGACACGCAAAACACCACGAGAGAAAAACCAATGAGCAACTCATCCGGACTTCGTGTAAACCCTACTCTGAGCTGCCGCAGCTTCCTGAGCTGGCCTCTCTTCTGGGATACAGAGAGCAACACCGCAACACTCCAGACTTCTGCGAAATGAGTAAACTGTGATCTGAAGTTGAAGCTAGAGAAATGCTAAAGCATTTAAAAAAAAGCAGTGTAGGAAACGAGGGAGGAGAAGCAAAGAAACACCCTTTGCAAATTCTGCACTCTTCAGACAAGGCTATCTTTACAACAGAAAGCATACAAACATCCACATTCAAACATACAAATAACCCATCAATCCTGTTCATTGACTGCCCAAAGCTCCTTATTAAGTTAAACATCCAAAGTAGGCCATGTTAAGAACTACCATTCCTCCCAGTTCCCTTGCCGCCTCCTCCTCCTGGCTACCCTTTCCTCCGCAGAAGCTCCACAAACCCTGGAACTAACGATCTTCCCATCGACACAAAACAGATGCTGCCACCGCGCGCACACAGTCCTGTCCAGCTAACGGCATCTGGTCGCCCAACACCCCCCTTCCAGTCCTCCTCCTTCTTAGCAGCTGCAATGACCACCAGACCCAAAACCGTTATCAACCACCCCAGCCCAGGCGGCCACTGGGAAAGGCTGAGGCAGCAGCATCATCACGCTCGACATTTGGGCAGCCCGCACCAGGGCGTCTGCTGCACGGCAACGGCGAGAAGGCTTCTATCGCCTCGGCAAGAACGCCTGGAAAAGCAGCAGCCCTGGAGGGACGCTCGCTGCTGACGCTTCGACCACGCGCACAGCAGCCTTCTGACTGATGCAGGTTCCTGCTATGAACTGAATGTAACATTTTTACAGTGGTCCTCAAGGATTTCTATTTCACAAGAACCCATACAGCCATTTCCAACTGGCATGGTATGAAAGTCCGCATTATACACGGTTTGATAAATTTTGAAGCACACACACAACATAAAATAAAAAAGCAACATCAACCTGTGAAAAGAAAAAAACTAAGTGATTTTTCCATGTCAAGTGGAGATAGCTTGGTTGATCTTACTTGCTTGTTAAATACAGAGTAATCTCACCAGAAGAGAACAGATCTTTATACTGAAGATTTCTCCTGTGGTTGGCACTACTGGTCAAACACGGTACTATTGTGCTCTACATTCAAGGGCAGTTTTCAAGATGTTGTCGCAGTCTGCCCGTATCTGTTCACGCACATCATTAATCAATCTTTCCCCCCATTACCATAAAAGGATTTTTAATTTTAACAGAATGCCAAGCTTTTAGAGTACCGCCTATTTAACCAGACAGTATTTTTTCTTCATGAAATTCTTGTCTTCAACAGCAACACCAGAATTAAGTACCTGAAACAAGGCAGAATTGCTTAAAAGGATGGGAGAACCATGGCGTAAGACTCTCGTGGAGCATGCCAGAGAAAAAACCCCAACAACCGCCAGGTAACCCTGAAATAATTGGCTCCATACTTCCAACATTAAGAGCAGCCTCTGGTCAAGATAAAAGGCGCTCGGCTGCCCATAGTGCGTTAGTGTGTCATCTCCAGCAGGCTGACGTTAACCGCGCGCTTGAAAACCAACCTTCGGGAGCAGTCGGTGCGGTCACGAGGCTGAGAGACCCTTTGAGTATGAAAACTCGGCCCCAAAGCAAGCCTGTAGTTTTATTAGATTTAGGCCATGAATTTGGAACGATGGGGTTTTTGCGTGGGTACTGACTGTTGTAATTTGTTTGGTTTTGGTTTTCCTTTAAAAAGCAATGCTACAATCTGATACCATTCTTGTCCCTTCCCATCACCTTTCATAGCTTCTGCGTCCCAAGGAAAGTGAACCA
>Ga0065711_1032787_pt1 | contig 26669 bp, 18 predicted proteins | sample Hoacrofraction12_FD_59098 | JGI IMG/M metagenome (GOLD analysis project Ga0065711, IMG submission 59098) | Hoatzin crop microbial communities from Cojedes, Venezuela - Epithelial fraction 12 v2 (version 2) | ecosystem: Host-associated > Birds > Digestive system > Esophagus > Crop | place... | reverse complement strand
AGCAGTGCCAGGACGAGGGGTAATGGTTTTAAACTAAAACAGGGTAGGTTTAGGCTAGATATAAGGAAGAAATTCTTTACAATGAGGGTGGTGAAACACTGGAACGGGTTGCCCAGAGAGGTGGTGGAGGCCTCATCCCTGGAAACATTCCAGACCAGGTTGGACAGGGCTCTGAGCAACCTGATCTAGTTAGCGGTGTCCCTGCTCGCTGCAGGGGGGTTGGACTAGATGACCTCTAGGGGTCCATTCTGACCCAAAACTTTCTATGATTCTATGATTCTAAGAGATCAAAAGATTTAGTAATTTGTTTGTCATTCCACGCCACCCGTTCCCAGTTCCGAGTTTCCATTTCTTGATTTAGTGACTGTTCTTTTTTTCTTAAAAATTTTTGTTGTTGGACAGATAGGTATTTCTAATACTTATCCAAAAAGTCTTTATGATAAGAAATCCCTGCAGACAAGCCTTCAAGTAGATGATAGAAACCCTTGTTGATACCTGGTGCCAAAATGAGTTAGAGAGCAAAACCAAGGTGGTAGCTCAGTAATGCTGTCTCACGTCTCTTGCAGCATTGATGTGGGTGCCCGTAGTTTCACTTATGCTTTGTACAATTCCTTTTCATGCTGTAGTGCCTGTTCATACATTTTCTTGGTCATTAAAGTTTTTTGCAGAACACCTGGGACAGATACTCTTCAGTTTACCTTTGCATGGCTGAATACTTAAATATTTTCATTCTGACTGCACAGTCATGTGAAATTCCTTGCAAAATATACTGGTTCCAGAAGCTTGATGAGACTGCTTATAGCAAAAAATTAGGTGCTGTGGGAGTATTTCTTCCCAACTGGGAAGACACACAGAGCCGGGTGAGACAAAAAGAGTTCGAAAAGCGGAAGGACATACTGCTGTTTGGATTGTCCTTGCTTGCACATACATTGTTGGACATCTGTTAATTTCTATTTTAACTTCACACTTTCAGTGCTCTCTTACTTCTCATTCTCTTGCTGGTAATTTTTTTTGGGAGTAACTAAGCTGATATGTTTGGCAGAACCTACAGGTGTGTGTAGGCTGGATCTCCTGCTTAAATGAATTGGCTAGTTTTTGTAGTTATTGTTCTTTCCCTTTCAACTTCAAACAGCAAGATCTGGCAGGCATTGACAGCCTTTGGTAAATATACAGCGATAGCAGAAAATTATCTTTCTGCCTGAATTTTTCAAAGAATTAATCTTTTGTGTTTGTGAAAAGTCCTTTGTGGAAGGAGGTTTGTATTTTGTAGCAGCTTTTCAGCTTTTCTGAAACTTCCGTCATTAGGTATTTGCACAGCATATGCGCAAACTTCTACCAAGCTAATTTTGTGTTGTTGAGTTATATGAAAGAGGACCAAAATTAATTTGGAGTATTCTGAACAATGTGCCCTTTCCTAAGGAGTGTGCTTCTCTATACAATGCGATTGTCATTGCAGATTACTGAATGCTAAAGTAATCTGTTTCATCAGACAACAAATACCCTCTATGGTTCCTGAGCTACAGGTTAGGGCATATTATCTGGTGGTGTTCAGCATTCTGCAAACAACTGGGGCACCTCTTTGCACAAGGTAAGCTACTATTGAATGATCACTGGGCTTGGGTCAGCGGAAGGCCTGGAGGTTCGACTGTAAAAGATTGCAGACTTGTTTGCATTACCAGAAAGGGAATATTTTAGTCTTTGAATTAAAAAAACATAGCATTAGACTTTAGGTTCCATTTCCGACCCTTGCAGTCCTGTTCTCTTCTTGCCTTCTACCTGCCTATCCATAGCTTGAAGAGTTGATTTTTGTCTGTTGTATTTATCCCTTTAGGGTTCTTTGTACTGCTGCCTATTGTTCTTTTTTCCAGGACAGTAGTGTCTCCTCTCATCCCATAGTTTGATAGGTTTTAAGGTTGGAAAAGGCTGCTGAAATTAATCTACCTTCTGTATGATGTATTCTGGAATTGTGCTTTCACTCATATCTGTATTTTAGTAAGCAGTTTCGTTTAAGGACTCTAGGTAGAAGAGGAATCCTTTCAGCTTTTGGAGCTACTTGGCGTGCTGTTTACGCCTGTGAGATGGGTGCTTTTCCAAAATGGGGGAATTTGAGTGCTCTGTTTATATGTACTGAAGATACTATAGGTGTTTCATTATCTTTGAATGGGATCTCTTTATGTCAGCACTGCTTGGTGCAGAAAGTCAGCCGTTACAGTCTGGTTTTCCTCTGCTTGGCTTTGTTCCAGATACACGTCCTCTTTGTAACTTGTGTTTTATTTTGTTCCTAACAGTTTTAAGAACTTTGATTTGGAAGACTCTCAGAAGTGCGCAGTAGACTGGTTGATGATTGGCCCATCTTCCAAGAGGGAGGAGTACAAAGTGTGTGGATCTTCCATACCTCCGTCTTTCATCTCTGCCAGGGACCATGTCTGGATATTTTTTCACTCAGATCCATCAAGCTCAGGACAGGCTCAGGGGTTTCGCCTTTCTTACATTAGAGGTAAAACCTTACAGTTTTGTTGGCTTCACTGATACTCTCTCTGGCAAAGCTTGAGAATGGTAGTATTTTTGTTTGTTGACAGGAGTCTTGGGCCAGTCTTGATGACTGTAAGGTATTAACATGGTAACAGTGGTATTATTTCCACTTGGCTGTTTAAGAGTATTCCTGAAGTGTACTGGCCTGACCAACTGACTTGTGACATGCAGGGTAGTAGACATTAAATAGTGACATCAGATGGTTCAAGAAGTTTTGATACTGACTCTTTTCCCCTTGCCCTCTTTCACAGGAAAGATAGGTCAGGCTGTATGCCAGTCAGATGAATTCCGTTGTGCAAATGGAAAGTGTATTCCTAGTACATGGAAGTGTAATTCCATGGATGAGTGTGGTGATAAGTCGGACGAGAGAAACTGCACTGTCCCTCCCACAGAGCCTCCGTCCAGCATCTGTCCCTCAGGAATGTTCCAGTGCAGTGCAGCCCACTCCACCAAGTGCTTGATGAACGAGCTGAGATGTAATTCAGTTAAGGACTGCAGTGATGGTTCAGACGAAGATAATTGTCCTGATCTTTCCTGTGGCAAAAAGCTGGGTAATTTTTATGGATCTTTTGCTTCCCCAGACTTATTCCGTGCCGATCACAGCAGATCAGACCTTCGCTGCACATGGTACGTGGATACACAAGATAATCGACATGTTCTGTTGCAGCTTGATTTGCAGTTAGGCTACAATGACTACGTAAAGGTGTATGATGGCATTGGAGAGAGAGGTGATAAATTAATGCAAACATTTTCTTACCACAACAATAGACGTTCGGTGAGTGTGGAGTCATCAAAGGGCCAGCTCACTGTGTCATATCATGCCCGCTCCAAGAGCACTGGCCATGGGTTCAATGCAACCTATCAGGTGAAAGGCTATTGCCTTCCTTGGGAACACCCTTGTGGGAGCGATGAGGAGTGTTTCACAGATAAGCAGCATTGTGATGGCTGGTGGCACTGCCCAAATGGCAAGGACGAGGAGAACTGTCCTGCTTGCCAGAAGAACGAATACCCATGTGAAGGAAACAGTGGGATTTGTTACTCAATACTTGACCGCTGTAATAACCAAAAGAACTGTCCAGATGGCTCGGATGAAAAAAACTGCTTCACTTGCCAGCCAGGAAACTTCCATTGTGGTACAAATCTGTGTATCTTTGAGACTTGGCGCTGTGACGGCCAAGAAGACTGCCAGGATGGAAGTGATGAACATAACTGCTTGGTGATCGTTCCTAGGAAGGTCATCACAGCTGCTCTGATCGGGAGTCTCGTGTGTGGCTTGCTGCTGGTGATAGCACTGGGTTGTGCATTTAAATTATATTCTCTGAGGACCAGGGAATACAGGTAAGCATCTTGTTTTTATGATGCTTGACTAGCTGTGGAGTTTTTTTCCTTTTTGTTTAAAGGAATAGAAGTTGATTGTTAACCAGAGAATTTGTAAAATACTGTGAAATCAATCAAAGGAATTGATGACAATTAAATAGCAGTCACAGCATTAGGCTTAGAGGAGAGTAGTTAAGTTTTTCGGAGGCATTGAGGGGAGTGTCACTCTTCTGTGATCTGTGAGAAATATACATTTATTGTGCAGCCTGGAAGAACCTGTATCTAGCTTAAATCAAAATTATTTTGAGCAGTTTCCTCTTCCACCTCCTCCTCGTGCAACCCCTTGCACTGCCAAAAATTGAATGCTGAACTGTTACAGTGAAGTCTTTGCTGAATCTGAGCTGAGTAACTCTCCTCCTGCCCAAATACTCAGGTTCTCGGTTCTACTAAAAGCAGTGTCCTGCAATGGTGGGGCCTGTTCTGAGCAGGAGTTGTTGACCTCCACTGTTTCCGTCAGTGTGAGCTGTGCCCCTTTCCCCTGGTCCTGTGTGCCTTGCTGTGTGGATAGCGTGTGTCTTTCCGTGCCTGTGTTCGTGCAAGCCTGGTTCTGCCTTTTGGAAAAGAGTCATAAGGGACTTTCTGGAGCCCATCTCTTGTCGAGTGCACCAGCTCTGTGCCGTGCTGCTGACACCGTTTGTGTTTTCAGCACAGTGTGCTTTACATTCTCTGCTGATCAAATCTGCATGATTAAGGAGCTGGAAGCCAGCCACTGTGCTATATTGGGAACCTCGTTGTCTCAGTTCTGGTAGGACAGCCAAAGTGCTCTGCAGCTGCGAGCTGCCCCTGTTGTTTGATTGTTTCCAGTTCTTAATGTTGTCTTTTCCAAAAATAACCTTTGGGCCCTAGCTGAATAAGTTACCACTGTTGTTAGTGTATGCTGGCTGACTGAAAAAACTTCAGTTGCCACAAAGTCCAACCTGGGATTGCACCAAAGCATCTGCTGATTTGACTCGCTGATGCTTATGCGCTCTACTCTTACTCCTTCTATTTTTTGTAACATCCTGATAAGATTTTCACAGAGCCTAGCTGAGAGTTTGGGGGTTTGCTGCTAGCGTAAAGCCCTTTGTACTGCTTTTATACATCAGTGTGAGGGAGGCAGGACAAACTGGCTGTTACTTCTCTTCCATGTTTTCCCTCTGGTTCTGTTTCCAGAGCATTTGAGACCCAGATGACGCGACTTGAGGCTGAGTTTGTGCGGCGGGAAGCCCCACCTTCCTACGGGCAGCTGATTGCACAAGGACTTATACCCCCCGTCGAAGACTTCCCTGTGTACAATGCATCACAAGTATGGAGACAGGGGTGCCAATGAACCTATCAGCAGCCAAACTATTATAAATTAGATAGAATCAGTCTGGAACTGTATTCTTTTGGTAGCTTGCTAATTATATGGCAGTCATGTAAAATGTGTATGTTTTACTTGGAGCCAAAGAACCACAGTTAACGCATCTTGGTGCTGCTGGTAATTTTGAACACATTAAATGTGTTTGCTGGGGAACAGCAGTGAGACAAGCCCGTGCTGTTTTGCTGCGCATCAAGATAGAATGAACAGAGACAGAGAGGAAGGTCAGAAAGTAAAGAGAAAAAATGCTGTTTAAGCTGAAGCTGTAAATGTGCCTGAAACGATAAGAAAGTAAGGTATCTAGCAGTATTTTTTGGAAATTCTGGGATTAGTTTTCGTTTACAAATACATTACACTGGGAAGCCGTTAAGTCATTCTTCTGTTTCATTGCTGAGTTCTCAAAAATCTCCTGTGCCCTGTCAAAAGTGTCCAGCCGTGAAACAGTTCCTGGTGTGATAAAGCTCTTGTGGTTTGTTACTCAAGTGGAGAAGTAGTTTGCCTTGGCCTTTCTTCTCTGCTGTTGTCATCAGCTTTTGAGGGTCCTCTGCTGTTGCTGATGATAGAGGACTCGGTGGTCTGCAGTCTGTTTCTTTAGTGGCGACCTGATTGCACGAGTGGAGCATCTTCCTGGCAGACAAGTAGAGCTTAAACTCATAAAGGAAACACTTTCAGGGACAGTCTTTTGGTACAGGCAGAAATGTCTTTGGTATTCTTAAGTAGTTTGTTAGAAAATGCACATTTAACAAGGAAGTGTAGGGATCAAGCCTGAGAATTCTGGTGAAATGGAGATACTAGTGGAAAGAATAGGGTTTAGGAGAAGTCTTTTGAGTATGTGTGAAATCATAGTTTGTTACATCTGTGTTGCAGGCTTCTGTGCTGCAGAACATTCGAACCGCTATGAGGAGGCAGATGAGACGACACTCATCAAGACGCAGCTCGTCTCGGCGGCGCTTGGGCAGGCTCTGGAACAGACTCTTCCACAGACCTCGGGTGAGAGGCCAGATCCCGCTCCTGACGCCTGCCCGCACTTCACAGACTACACTGGGTGATGGAATCATCAACCCTGCTGAGGGGGCTATTCGCAGTCCTCCACCTTCTCCCGAAGGACCTAGTTCAGAGGCAGATGCCCATGGCCAAGCCAGGGGCCTACAAGAAGCTGGATGTAGCAGCTTGCAGCCAGAGATGGAAATCATAGAGCCATCACCTTCAAATGTCTTACCGAATACTTGCACAGCTGCACACCCAGAGCCTGAGGCTGGACACACTGATAAATCTTTAGGTGCTGAGACTTCTGGCAGTGAGCTTAAACAGTCCAGTAAAGTGGATTCAGGAAAGGCTTTCAGGGATCCTTTGTCTGAAGGTGTTACAGAAGCGATCCATGGAGGGTCAGCATCCAGGAGGACTCTCCCAGAGGGCAGTAGTTTAAGTAGCAGTCATCCGCTGAGGGAAGAGCCATGTAGGTTACCCTTGAAAAAGTGGGAGTCTGCTTATTCAGACAGTTCTGTGAATGTTCATATCCAAGTGGATGGACAAAACCGATGTTGCCCTAACTCATACCGGGAGGAGCCTTTGGGTATTCATGCGGCTTGTTGCCATTCTGTGGAAGTGCCAATGTTAGAGTCATCTACGTCCCTCTCTGAAATCAATACCAGTGATGATGAATCCTTACTTGTTTGCTAATAAAAGGTTTTGGTTTGGCCCTGTACATTTTGTACCTTCATTGTTTATACGACAGTGCACTTTGATGATAGGTGGTATGTCTGTGCTCTCAACTTTGTCTCTTAAAACCAGTGTGCTTTAGTCCCCTGGGGAGTACAGTACAAGACTAAATGGGACAAGTTTTTGTCTTCATTGCTATTCGTGAAACTCCAGTGGGGCCGAAGTAGGCCAGTATGCAATGTCAGGGGCTAGGAGAGCAAGAATGTGTCAACTGCAGTTTGGAGCCATCTCCATCCTCTGGTATTTCTTCTGTGCATTTATTTACTCTGCATTCAGGGAATTGGTGTTTCCTTGCTTTTCAAGTAGTCTTACTGAAACTAGAGAGAACTGTTGGAACCTGGGGCAGGCACCAGTCATTGTAACTATGAGTACTAAACTAGAAATAACGTTGTCTTTTCAGACGTCATAATTTAATTAAAATTTAGTGATTTTAATAACAAATACTTGGAAGGAAATAAAATCCTTTCTAGCTTTCTCTTCATAGAAATTGTTCACTTCTTTTGCTTCTTTCAGAAATGTGTTGATGGTCATATGTACCGTGAGGCACCCACTAAAACCAAAGTTTCTTTATAGATTACTCGGAACGATACCAGGTGTCTTACCTGCTACAGCTTTGTGGTAAGAGATTGGCAGTGTTCAGTGTAAGCAGAGTGCAGTGAACCCCAGCTGCAGCAGTATTGCTTTTTTCTGTTGTCATATGTTACATTCTCTTCATAGTGGTGGTGTTAAGGTTGAAGATTTGTTTGCTTTCTCCCTCTCCTCTCTTTCCCCTCCTCCCTTCTGTTTCAGGAACTTTTATGATTATGCCCCTTTGGGTGTGCCCTGAAGGACACTGAGGCTTCGCAGCTCCCTTTGGCTGCAATAGAAAGCACTGAGCCCTTAGCAGCTGTCAGGATCATACTTCTATTTTATTTTGAAATACTTCTATTTTATTTTGAAATGAAATCTGCCTCACAAGTTTGCTTGTAAATCTGCTACCTAGGTGCAGATGTATAAATATTTTTTTATTTTTAGACATTTTTGTTTGCTTTTTTATTTGAATAACTGAAACAGATCAGTACCATTTTCAAAGCTGACACTGTGTGGATTGTACAACACGTAAACATAAACTGGTGCCTTTCTGTTTTTTAGAATGTAATTAAAAGCAAGCAATTTACTTACCTAGAAGAAGGGTGGCATTGCTTAACAAGGAGTGACTTGGTGCAGAATGACAGAACATTGCTGTGTGATAGCTTGGCCCTGTTGTGGTGGATGGGGTGTTGACCAGGCTCCCCCATGCTCTAACAAGAGCTCTGCTGCAGTGCCCCCGTGACAGTGCGACAAACTCAACTGCTTTATGTAGGAATGAACAAGGAAGTTGATGCTGCTGCTCTGTAAATACCCAAGTGCTCTGAAGCCTGTTTATTGCTTTAGGAATTCAAGTTGCCCAAAGTTATTAACTGAACTTGTACAACTGAGGTGGACCTGGGCTCTGCTGTCTGCTGGACGCTGCTGGCTGTAAAGGCAAACAGGCTTTTGCAGTGAACAGTTAAGTTTACATCAAAATGTCGTAGACTTTTCTCCTTTAAATGGGCTATATTTTGCCCTGGATCTTTTACTAGGACTCCCTTTGGGGGAGTGCCTTAAGAAGAACAAGGAATAGTACTTTGGTTTTAATGAAATTTAACATGGAAGGACTGAAGTAATTTTTTTCTCTTGAGTTGCATACTGGTTTCATACTATGCATTCCAGAGGCAGAAGATGCAAACTCGTTAAGGGCATTAATAGCAGGAAGGGCTTGTCGCAAAATGCAAGGAAATGTAGTTTTGAAAGATATCTTGCTTTCATAGCATTTGTAAACGTTTTGGGTACATTCCACCTTTGCAAGGCCATGTACTGTAGTCATTACACTGTCAGGGTTGTTATTTGCATCTAAGGCTACAAATTTTAGTGTCATCTTTTTTTTTTTTTGTCTAAATGTAATTTAAAATACATAGAATTGTATGTGTAAAGTAGTTAATTATAATTGGGAGGAAGATCATATTTTGAGGTTATTACTGTGCAGATATGAAGGATCTTAGAAATAAGTGTATATTTAATTCTGTTAGAAATGTATTTCTGTAATAAAGTAATGTTGATCATGCTATGCCTTAAACTAGCACCGCTGTAAGGCGCTTAAAGTTGAAATACATGTACTTCAGAATATTGCTATATTTTTGGGAACAACCCTGAACAGCTAACACTGTGTTTTATTTTAAGATGTGTAACTTCACGTAATTTCTTACGTATATCATATGTATTTTGTGTACTGAGCCGTCTGGTAACTCAATGAAATTTCCACCGAGAAGGTTTTATTTTTAGAAACTTTAAAAAATCCAGGTTAATGAAAATCTGATGCTTGAAGTGTACAGAAATGATCGAGCCCTCACTACTGGAATCTGTAGCCTTGCATTGAGAGATACAAGCCTGGTGCTCTTTCTAAGCACCTAACTTTTGTATTCTGCGAGACAGCATTCTCTCCCGGCTCCACTAGCTCATTTCTTGGAGGGAAGAGTCACACATTTACTGTTAATTTTGCAGACAGTGTCTCTCTGTCTGGTGTGAGCACAGACAGGTGTGTTGTGGTGTCCTGGAATACCGATACCGGAAGGAACCGCAAAGCCTGCCTCAGTGTGTGTCTGCCCTCCCTCCTGCTCTTGGGAGCATTTAGCAGTGCATCAACTGTCCTCGAAGAGACCTAAGTTCTGTTTTGTGTAAGCTGCCTCCTTGTATTCAGAGCTTCTTAAAGAGTGAAAAACTGCAGCTCTGCCAGACATGTGCAGGAAGAGCTCATTGTTACATTTCTTTGCTCAGTGGAAAGTATCACACTTTAATGACTATACAACCCAACATTAATCAGCTAATAAACTTCTTAAAATTTTTGTGATTTTAATAATGCTTTTCTGCACACTTTAAAGATTTTCGTAGACAGAAGGGAAAGTGTTTAAGATAGCTTTCTTTTTTTTTTTCTTTTAAGATACAAAACTCCCCTGTCCAAGCAGCCAAAAATCCCTCCCTAAAAAAAAAAATCTCTGAATGGAGAAGAATGCCTACACTGGTTTCAGAAGAATGAAAGCTCACAGGCAGCATTAAGGAAAAGTGATCCCCTTATGTTTTCTCTTACTGCTATTAAAACACGGGGAATGTTCCTGTTTGAAATTGTGGCACCATCCAGCTTGTGTATGACTTTGTAATGTCCCTTAAATGTACTTGTTTTCTTTTTCTGTTCTCTGCTTTGGGTTTTTTTTTTAATTTACATGTTGTATATATTCATTTAGATACGACATTTTACCATAACATATGTACAGGTGTATGGTTCGGGTATGGCATCATGGTTGCCGGTGTCTGCTGGTTCCTGGACAATGATACTAAGCAAGTAAGACACTGGATCCCATCATACTTTGCTCATGCTTTGGATCTCTTATTTTTTAATAAAATTTCACGTGCCCAGAGAATGTGGGTTTCTGACTGTCACTCACCTGAATTGTACTCCCACAGCTTTTGTTTGACTCGGACTCTGCCTGTGCCAACCCATGGCTCAGTGTGTTGATATGAATATGTCACATAGGAGTTTTTTGTTTTGCTTTTGGTTTGGGTGGTTTTGGTTGTTTGGTTTTTTTATTGTTACTTGCTTTTTCTGGTAGCTGAAGCTGTGGAGGTGCATCACTTTTTTACATGGTACATGTGATTTCTTACCCCTAGCAATTCACTTGTACACAGCTGCCTTTAAAATGCATGTGTGCATGTAGCCCAAATAACCAAAAGAAGCCCTGAAGTGTATGACCCTCTAAGTGGTTTAAAAAAAAAATAAATTTCTGAAGTACAGCCTCTTATTTCCATCACTCAGGGCAGTGCTTGTTTTGCTGATGCTTTTCCCTTCCCAGTCTGTGCTTTGGAGGGTACCACTGGCCCTGTCCTGCTGTTTTTCAGCAGAAGGCAGAGGGTTGAGTTATTTTGCGTTGACAGACATTTACTGTACAGACTTGGAAACCTTTATCTGTATTGAAGAGAATTGGACAGACATTATGGTCATCCAGATTGACCCGTAGCCGTGAAGGATGGGAGGACACAGCTTGATGCAGAGGGATGATTCCTCCTAACCTGGCAGAAAGAGTGTTTGCTTTGCTTCACCACGAAGCGCTGACTCAGCTGCAATGACAGTGGCACAAGCAGTAACACTACAAACCATATCCTGACGTTAGCGAGGCTGAAATGAATACAGCACATAAAATGGAAATGGAGTAATAAACGATACCTGTGTGTTTGCAGCAGAGTTTGTTGACAGCCTGTGTAGTGCAATAGATTTGTCTTACGACAAACCAAGGAGCTAACTCAAAAAGCCGTGAGGGAATTACGTATTTTTTAATCAGACCTTTCTCTGAGAGGAAGAAGAGCTGCTTTTGCTTAAGATTTTGGTCTTTGCAGGAAACTGAGTTTTAATGTCCCAGGCAGGCATTAGGATTTAAAATCCAGTACAAGTGGCTGTCTGCCCACGACCTGAACCTCTCGGGCAGCAAACCTCATCTCCTGTCTCTTGTCAGTCTGTTACCCCAGCAGTCTCCGTTCAGCAGGCCATCCTCCCCTTTTCAGGTGCCGGCTCTTGTGTTCTTGGCTGCAGCGACGAAGTGCTGACCAAGGCTGCTGTGAGTGGTAGAGGTTTACATTTTATTCCCTCTTCATTCTTTCTTTCCTGCCTTATGATGCCGTCTAGGTCTCCCTCCCTGCTATTGCTATCTCTTACTTTAGGACTTTGAAACATGTTTCTTTTAGGCCTCTCAGCATCTCTTGGTCACTTTCTAATCCTTTTCCTTGGATTTTCCTTTTTCATTTGTCCAAGTGCAGAGGTTTCTTGTTGAAGTTAGAGCACTGGTGAGAAGTGTCAAGGAATGAAGAGGGGAGGTTTAAAAAGCCAAGGATGCTGTGCCTGTGCACACAACCAGAGTTGGAGGTAGGCATGGGGCATGCCCAGCTGAGCTCTAAAGCTTTAGGAAAAGACAAAACCAACTTCGATATCTTTCACAAGACTCCTCAGCGACTGAATAATTGCTCACTTCTTGTCATTTGGTGCTTGGTACGAAGGGGCTGGAAAGCAAATGTGTTTCGTTTTCAAGGTTTCAAGAACTCACAAGAGAGTGAAACATGAGCAATACCTTGACAAAGGCCTCTGGAAATGAAGCGTGGGACAGCAGGTTTGCTGCAGGTGGGTTGTTTGTTTGTTTGTTTGTTTGCTTTCCCTTCAAAGATGAGTCATTTTATTTAGCTTTGGCTCTTCGTCATGGAGAGGCCCATTTGCTTTCACAGCATTAGCTCGTTCACAGAAACGCCATGGCAGCGCGCTCTGTCCTGGGCTTCCTAACCCACCGGAGCTCCTCACCAGGCGACAGGGATGCTCTTCTGGGCCCCCAGCTCTATTCCCATGGTCGAAGGCTGAGTCAGGGTTGTGCTTTCAGAAGTGACTGAGCATGGCTAATGAAATCTTGCCTGCAGATTTTTGGGTGTGTTTTTTTGTAAAGATGCTTCCAACTCAAATGTAGTACTAAATACACAGCGACTCATCAGTCCTTTCTGAGCTGGATGAAGGCTCTGACCGGATACGAGTCTCTTACCTTGACCCTTCTGAGATCATACTCTTCTGATTTATGTACGAGTGTGAACTGAAAACAAGCAGTTGCTTTATCAAGTTGATGAAAATGCTTGAAAGCACCTGGGCCAGCAGCAGCACCTCTGCCTGGTTCTCCCTGGGCTTCCCACCAGTGCCCACCCAGCTCCTATATCCTACTGAATATTGTCCTAGCCAGGAGAGGGACTGTCTGCCCAGCCTCCGTGTTGCACAGCGTGTAGCACAGTGACGTCGTGACCTAGTGCTGCTGCTCTCCACACTGTGATAATGCAGAGAAGAATAATGCAATGCATCTTTTACTGACTTTGCAGGCTGTAAAGCGGACTTACAGGTGATACTCTTGTTAGTACTTGCATTATCTCATTTTCCCTCGGAAATTCTCTGAATGCTGTATTATTGCCAGTGCCAAAAGAATAAACAGCACAGAGTATTTTTCTTCATTATAGCCTCCAATATTTTATGCTACATAAATATAATAGCATATAATATATAGTCTTATATGGTATTTCATTGCTTTTAAAACTTTATTTAAACTCCTTTCGTTTGGAAACAACTTCCTTTTCTGTATCAAGTATCACAATGTTCTTGATGTGCTTGTAGTGTCAGCTGTCCCGGGGTTTTGCTTTCATTCAGTGGGCTTTACAATACTGGCGATTGTGTCTCCTTTGGGCCTTTAGCTTCATCTTTCGGAAAAATCCGACTTAGACGGGGTTGAGCATGCTGCTAATTTCATTCTGCATATGAGTTTATCTTTCTAGTTCTGTATATTGATTTCTATGGCTAGAAATTGTACACATTAGGAACTAACTTTTGCAAAGTCTTTAATTTATGTGATGTTGGGAGCACAGATGAAGCTGTTCCTAAAAATGAAATAAGACACCATAGAACATCTTTTGGGAATTGGTATGTAATTTGAAGATAAGCTCTACTAAATCATCCTGTTCCAAATTCAGCCTTCTGATTTAAGGCCAAACGCTGATTGTTTTAAAGCATGGCACTATAATCAGGGCAAATGAGAGCCAAACCCAGTTAACAACTGTGAGACAGTTGGTCCTTTAATTTTTCTTTTGATTTCCTTAAAGAGTAGCCAAGGAAAGCCTTGGTAGCAGTTACAGCACATGATGATTATAATTACTATTATGATTGTTGTTGTTGTTATTATTATCATCATCGCTACTACTACCTTTCTCATTGCCATACAGACTTGTTGTCTCAAGAGCTGCAAAGTTTCTGTGCTGGCTGATTTCCATACCTTAATTATTTCAACAAACAAAAGTAAAACCACACCAGAACTTAGCAGTTCTGAAAGCAATCATTGTTGCTGGTGCTATAATACATCTAATTTTCCCACTGGATAATGAGGTTATTGAAAAAAATTAATCTGTTGGAAATTATACCACAGAAAGTGAATTTTGAACTATGGAAAATAAGATTTGGCCATGAAAGCCTCTGACAAGGGTTAAGTGCTCAGGTGCTGCTTGGCCAGTAGAAATAGGGGGGTGCATGCTGTGAATTAATAAAAAAAGCAAGCTTAATAAGTATGATTTTCAGTAGCAAATTTTATATACTCATAACATTATTTAAAATGTGGAATCTCTCTTTATATGTGTGCATATGTACACACAAAACCACACCTTTTTCTTTAGCTAAATAAATATTTTAATCTCTTATGATTAACAGCTTTATTCAAAGAGACGGCTGTAAGTTGTGTTTCTTTTTAGTGTCCACCATCCCAAAGTTCAGAGAGAGATGGATAGATTTTTAAAAAGAAAAATACTTCTGAGTAATGAATTGTGTTTGGAAAAATACATTCTTTGAACTTGCTCCTTATTTTGAGTCTAGTCTTAAATCTTTGTAGAGTGTGTGGTACTTGACAAACTATGAAATTAATGAATCCTTCATTTTTGTACCAGGGCCTGTAACACATAAAAAGATAATTTAAAAATTAAATTCACATGACTGTTACCAAGGCTACTGAATGTGACAGTCTGTGTTTTCAAAAGTTGCAAAAGAACAGTAGCAATTCAAAATATTGCTCAGAGCTCTTCTCGCGTTTCGCATTTTCAAAGACTCTTTGGTGTGAAAGCAGCCATATTGCTACAGAGGCAAAACTCTATATATTAATTAAATATGTGAACTAGATTTTTTCTAGTGTTTGTCACAAATGAAATATGCAGAACACTTTCTAAAGAGCTTCTGATGTGAGAATGATTTAGGCTTGTTACTTGGCTGAGCGTAGCTGAAATTGGGAATTTGTCTCTGAAGCAACGTGGCATCACCTGACACTTCAGTAAAAATGAGAAAAGCTGGGCTTCGTTCCTGTGTCTCCCTTGAATTCCCACTGCTGAGCCCACTGCAAACCCCTCCACATCTCCGTCCTCCCCTGTGGGCACCTGGATCGTGCTGAGCTTCACGCAGGAGTTCCCGGGTGGTGCCATGGTCTCCATCCCCATCCCGGATACAGGAGCCTAGCTCCGCCTTTGCAAAAATGATTCAGAATTGAGATCCTTGAGCTTTTATCGCTACTTCTGTATGTTTTTTTTCTCTGTGTCACCAAATGACGTCTGAACAGCCAAGCAGACTGTTGGTTTGGCGCCCTTCGCTCTGAGGTGTGCCCAGGCTGGTTAGTGTTCAGCGCTATGACCCTGCCCCGCGCTGCCGCTCGGACAGATGTGCTCTGCTTTTGCAGGTGTGTGGAGGGGTGGTCTTTGGGACTGTAAATTAGACATCTGACGTGTTACATGCAGATTCACCCCACCCAGGGACAGCAACAGGAATTTTCCTGTTCATGTCCCAGGGTCTCCTCGCTTTCTCTGGATTTCTCCACGTTGATTTTGCGTCAGGAGCTGCCCTACTTTTGAAACGCCCAAATTTGTATGTCTCTGATGGATTCTTATGGCTGCTAAAATCAGTATTCCAGAGCTGTATCTGTGCTGCCTTCCCCTGCTGAGCAAGTACGCTGCCAGAAAAAAACAACCAGCGCCTTATTTTATATTTTATTTATTTTCTTTTTTTTCTCTCTCTTTTTTTTCTTTTTTTTTTTTTTTAGGGAAAAAACTAACAGCTACAGATGCCGTAAAGGATGTAGTTCATTTTATGGGCTTCACTATTGGCACTCTAAAAACAATTTTTTTTTTTTTCTTTCCAGAAAAACTTTTTGCAAAAATCAGCATGTAAACAAGAAGCCACTTCAGCCTCGGAGGCTGTGTCGTTATTTCCTCACGGCCGTCTCGCTTGCCGGTCGCCGAGAGCGGGCTGAGGGTGCCTCCTCCTCCTCCTCGGCAAATCCCCTCTGAGGGTAGACCACAAAACACAGCTTCTGTCCCCAGCACGTCACGGACTCTGTGAAGAGCAAACGTGCGGGTGGTTAACGGGGATGCTCAGGCTCTTCTAAACAAAAGCGCGATGCTGGGGTGATGCAGTGTGTGAAGAATGCACATCTTCCCAGCCAGGGCTGCTTGACCCTGCAGCACAGCTGATCTCCCCCTCCAACCCTTTTCACCTCCAGCTCAGCCCCAGAACAGTGTTTGCGAAGCAGGGGCAGGTTCCCACCGGGTGGCTTCAGGGATGCCCATCCCTGGCCCCTCGCAGAGCTGCCCGGCGCTGCGCATGGCAGGCTGGCCAGGCCGGCTGCCAGCCCTCCTACCATGGCGTCGGCCCTGCGGCAGCGGTGGGGACCACTGGTCTCAAGGAGATGCTGGCTGTGGAGCCCCACCACAGCCAGTGGAAACCCTCTGGTCAGAGCAAAGGGCTGCAGAGTGCTTGTTTGAACATCCTTGCCTTGGAGCAACACAATGAAAAGCCAAACGCAATTGAAACATAAAAGACTTAGGAGAAGTTTTAATTTTACATGAATGATAAAGTCAGTCTTTCCTATCTTTTGAGTATGAAATAATTTGTCATGCCGTGCGGGACTTGGGCAGCAGCACATGTTGGAGGAAAGCAGGGCAAAGGGGAGGCAAAGCTCTGAGCCATTTATTTGTCCTTTTGTGGCAGCTCGTTTAGCCTTTATGTACTTCGTTACACTCCTGTGTATCTGCTCCGGGACAGGCTGCTGTGGGCGAGCTGAGTGGATGGGGAGTTGCACAGGGGCATGAAAGGAGGCAAGCGTGCCCAGGAGCCAGCAAAGCAGTTGCCCAAAGGCAAGCGCTGTCTGGCCACTTTGTGCCTAGGGGCTGCCTGTGCCCGAGAGCGGTAGTCGGGCTTGTGCAGGCAGTTCCCTGGCTGTTTTAGTGCTGATGCAGCAGAGGTTAGGCAGGTCCCTGCAGACCTGAGTGCAACCAGCAGCCCCGGGAGCGCAGCGAGGCACCATGGCGCTGGCTTACCTATTAGCCTATTTACACACTTTGGTTTATTTCTCCAGTAGACTCCAAGAAAAAACACTGGCACTCCAGTTAAAATGATAATGAGTCCAACTCCACAGACAACCGGCTCAGAGTACAAGCTGAAGATCAGCAGAAATGCCCAAAACGCCAGGTAAGTGATGGGGACGAGGAGGTTCACCTGCCAGGAGAGAGCAGAGCAGAGCACAACTGTGCAGAGCAACAGCAGTGGCCGACCGGTGGCGGGGGGCTGCGGGCAGCCCTGTGGCTTCAGGACCCCCGTGGGCTGTGCCTCCCTTCCCTCTGTCATGGTTGTCCTCTCTGCCCATCCCGGCAAGTTCACAAGGGATCTGCCTTTGTATCCTGTTTTTACACTAATGGCAGTTTGTGGCATGGTTTGGGACCTTAAAGCATTATCAGGACATCCAAAAATAAACTGTTTTTCAAAATGGGAGAATGGAGGGCTCGGTGTGCCCGTCCCGCCCTTTGCATCGCTATTGCAGCCAAGAGATTTAGCCTAAACATTGTCACCTTGATAGGTCTGAAGATTTTGGGTTTCTTCCAGCGTAACACGATCAGGCCTATAATTGTCACTCCGTAGCAGAGGTAGTTAATAAATGACACGTAGTTGATTAGCGTGTATGTGTCTCCAACGAGCATGATGATAAGAGTGGCCAAACACTGCAAAGAAAGAAGCGTGATCTTACTTGGGACATTACTAGAAAAGGTAGCTTAAAAACAATGTAACCAAGCAAAAAAAAAGCCAAAAAAGCAGTTAAACTCTGTTTAACTGTTCTTAAAGCAGTTTTGTTTATGGCCCCCACTGGGCGTCTTGCTCCCTTCTGCACTTCGATGCCTTGTCCCCAAGCTGTGCCTCCAAGGCTGGGGCCAAATGGGGATTCGGGGTTATCTGGAGCACGCCTAAGCCTGCGCCCAGCAGGTCTGTTTATAAACACCCCAGGGTGCTGGCTGAGGTGGCTTTGCTGCCCGTGGCCAGGCAGGCAGAGCTGGGAGGACTGGCAGAGCTCCCCGTGGCCCAAATCACCCGTTTCTGTTGCATGTTTTAAAAGCTATTGAACCCTATGGTGAGGGCTTCTAGGGAAAGGAGTTCTTGCAGACTAACACGTTGCAGACGGTGCACTATGTTGTTGGAGGTGCCCTGTATATTAGAAAGGTCAAGAGCTTTGCACTTTCCCCCTCGCTGCCTTGAGCTGCAGATGTCCGGCATCATTAATCTTTTGACCATTACTCTTGTTCGGAAACTGGCAGATGGCTGGTGGAAGTTTCATGCCTACACTTGCTTGTTTGCACTGTATTTCTGCAAAACTCTGTAAAGCCAGGAGAGCTGGCATGGGGACCAGAGGGCTGGTCCTTGGGCCCCGCACTCCTGCCCGTCGGAACTGCAGGAGCTGAGCTGGGCCCTGCCTGCACCACATACTGGTCCTACAAACGTTGTCTGCTGCTGGCCAGAGCCCGAGGGAAGCTAAATATCCAAATCCCTCTGGAGAGCGCTCAGGCTTTGGGGCTGTGTCACTCCAGCCTCTCTTTTTGCATATGTCCCTTTTTCTTAATTGGCTGTTTCAGTAGCAAAGGCCTCTCGGGAGAGAGGGCTTCAGCACCGCTGGCACCAGGAGTTGTGCTTCACCGCAACCCAGTGACCCTTTGGTCCCTGCATTCCCCTGTTCAGAGCCTTGCAGGCTTGGCGGCGCAGAGGGTTTCAACACATTGAGCAGTCTCACCACAAAATGGATTTCAGATAGGACAGTGTTTTGTGTCGGAACAGAGAGCATGTTCCGTGCTTTCCTCTGGCAGGTGTGTGGTGTTGCACGCGCAGACGACCCTCTCCTGTCACTAGCGCGTTTCGCAGCGACGCCGCTCGGCGCGGCTGCTTGGCGCGGTGAGGTTTCGTGCGTAGGTGACACTGATGTGTCAGACCTGCTGACGGCGTGGGCGCAATCCCCGAGTGGTACGAGGCTGCAGAGGGGCGGTGGGTGGGTGAGCCAGCTGATCCCCACGGTCTTGCCAAAAAGCCCCCAGTCTCTTTATTTTACATGTAGCTTGGCCCCTTGATTTTTGAAAGGATTAGTAAAAGTAGTAAAAATACAGGTCTGGCTGGTGACATTAAAAAGGGCTTTCTCCATGTACAAAGAAACCTTTCTCCATGCAAAGAGCTAGGTGTGATTCATTGGAAGAGAAAAAGGAACCTGATGTATTAATTAGGTTTGCCTGAAGTCTGACCCAGTTCGCTGTTGTAGAAATAGAAATATTTTTATATTTCTAATTTTTATATATATATATAATATATTTTTATATTTCTATTTATTTTATATTTCTATTTGTTAAGAAATTATTAATTCCTAGCAACATTTGATACACCCTGAGCTGTGTTAAAAGACCTTCAAATGATGAGGGGATATGCAGTGTTGGTTCTGTGATTCGGTTTGAGCAGAGCAAGGGGCTGGCGGATGCCTGATGGATCAGCCAGCTCAGCTCAGGCAGCCTGCTCGTGTCCGGGCTGTTTCACAGCGAAACAACCTCTGAAACTCAGCATGTTATTTCAGCCAAGGTATTTTTAAGGACAAAGGACTTGTGCTTCCTCGGCACCAGCGGCGGGCAGCTGCCTGGTGGGAGCCAGTGATGGGGCCAGCGCTCTCTGGCTGCCCGGGGCAGGGCAGACTGTGGGCACTTTACCCCGAAACCCTGCATGGGCAACAACCAAGATGTTCGTGGTGGGGCACTAAGCCCTGGGAATACTGTAAAGCCTCAGCTAGATGTGTATTTTGTCATAAAAGTGGAACATGCAGGAGGCTTATTTGGTGAAATTTGGTTTGGATGCATTGTGCCAGAATTGCTGTTAGAGCCGGGAGACCCATAAATGTGCACCTTCCTAGTGCATCTGTGGTTAAATCCTCACTGTTTTGATATCAGTGGCAAATCTGCAGTTGGCAGCAGCTGCTGCAGCAGAGATTTCAAGCAAATGCCCTTCGGGGAATTCCCTTGCTTGAGCCACGTAGCTGTAGATGGCAGCACCAGGAATCATTTCCCTCTATAACATCTTCTACACCACGGTAAAACCCATCACATATCCTAGCTTCGCTACTGGTAAAAGTGTATAAAGCTCTTTGGTTCAAATAGCAACTTCTGGAAGTCATTAGTATCAAGGACATTTATGGGGTGTAAAAAGTTAGAGAAATCTTCTTCCTGCTGGAGCACACTGCCAATCTGACCAGCCCCAGACCCTCCCAACACTCGGCCCATTGGTTTCTGATCTTTGCAGGTGACTTCTTGTCTGCCTGACGTGCCATTCAGCAGATGCTTTATTCAGGGCCACTGTAATCATTGTCCCTACTTAATTGTTTGGCCCACAGAAAAGAAATACCCCTGGTCCTCTGAGCAGTGCCCAGTCATCCCTCACAAGATGTCTTGCTCACTGAGAGTAAGTAACTTCAGGAGCACTTTGTCCTCTCCCTGGGACCCGCCATGTCTCTGGCTTTGATGGTGGGATCTAAACCAGCCCTGCTTGAGTGAGATTAGCAGTGACCACGGGGGGTTTCCAAATGTTTGTGGAAAGCAGGCAAAATTGGTCAAAAGAGCTCATCTTTTCATAAATGAAGTATCTCCATTTCAAAAGCCAGTCTGTATCTCTGCTGTGGGTAGGACAAGTGGTAATGGGCTCAAATTGCAGCTCAAGCCAGGCATGAGGGAAACCCTCCAGGTGTCAAGGGTTGGGCGTAGGATGTATTATTTCTGAGGCTGAAGGCTGCTCCTCTCTGGGGCAATGGGAGCTGCTCAGCCAGCACCCACCAGCAGCACTCCAGGCCGACTCATTTCCCTCCTCTGGGGTAAAATGGGCTCTCAAGGATTTCCCCAGCTCTCCTCTCCATGAGTCAGTATTTCTAAAAGCAGGTTACATGGCGACATAGTAGGGACAGTAAAACTTACGCAGACGAGCAGCGCGGGGATGGGTGTGCAGTGCTTGACATGGATCATGGCAAGCAAAGTTGGCAAATGGCCTTCTCGGGCGCCGGAGAAACATAACCTGGAAAGAAGACAGCAACGATGAATCCACTGGGTGTACAACAGCCTCTGCAATATCCAGCCATTTCAAGTCTCTCCTCTCAACTGCCTGCATCGGCCTTGGCGCGGAAGGGAACTGCGGCCAGTGGGTGCTGGGGTGCGACTGGGGAGACGGCTGGAGACTACCTGTGTCACCTGGCAAAAGTTATTTCAACTAGCCCCTTCAGTGTAGGCGGCCTTTAATGGCTAATGTCACCTGCGAAACGGACTGCTCTGAGGTGCCAAGTTACCTCTGAGGAGGAGGACTGAAATCTCTCCAGTCCCTGTCTGCTGGCCAGCACTGCCTCTTCCCCCAGGTAGGATGAAAGCTGTGAAGGCTGTGAGGTGGTCGGCCACACATAGCCAAGGCATGAAAAAATCTCATAGATAATATTTCCAGTGTCAGTAGGGTTTTGAATAAGGTTTAACATGCCTTAAGATTTCATTTTTAAATGCCTGACCTGTTACATATGCACTCAGATTTGTTGCATCTCATGGTACGCGTGAAAGTGCTGAGATAAATAACTTTCCCAAGGTACTTCAGACTTGGGTTGTTTCCTCAAAAAAAATTTATAACTTTTTAATAAAGTTCAGACAGGATGATTAATGTAAGTAATCTTTACAGATCCTGGTCCCACTATCAGCAGTGTGCATGCAAAGTATCTTGGCAGAAAGGAGTGTTTTCCAGCACGGGAATGAAAATGCCTGTACCTGGGAACAGCACCAGGTGCTAAAAATCCTCTTTGAGAGGAGCACAGTTTAGCTTGTAGCTACTGGAGCTTTACTGATGTAAAATTACTTTGGTTCCATGCTAAAGCTGTTTTTGACTCTTACTGTGAGTTATTCCACATCTGCAGACACTTTCTGTAGCTTGTAAGGATTATTTTGCAAGAGATTGCACGATTCAATTATGCATTTGTTGATATAAACCAGAACAATTCATAACTGAATGTATACAACATGCCCAACAATGACTTCATACTCTACAACATTCCAAATGTCTAGCTAGCATTTCTTTAGCAAATAAAATTAAAACAGCCCCTCCCCAAATTAGATAACGTTCATAAAATTGTACTCCATCTAACCTTGATGAGGTAAAAAGGTATCCATTTATTCCTCCAAATGTAGATAGGGCCACTGAGACGGGCATAACCCAGGAAAAATAGCCCAGTAACTTTTCACCAAATGTCTAAAGCAACAGAAGGCAGAGAAACTGAAATACACTGCAAAGCACAGCACCGAAATCAACGTGTATTTTAGACATCCAGGGAATGGTTTACTTACTACCGCCACAGCGTTGGAGGACAAGAGCTCTTGGGGTGACATGGCAGTGAAATATGCAATGTTGGTGAACGTATACACAAATGTCACCAATGGGATGGATATGAATATGGCACGAGGTAGATTCCTAATAAAAGAATTAGGAGGGTAGATAAGAAATTAGAGTCATGCACGGCAAGACCACAACAACCGTGTACGGCCCGGGGGAGGTCACCCAGCTGGGTGGGTTCATCGGCTGTTTCTCTGGAGGGGAGCCGTGCTTCCATCGCTCTTTGACCTGCGGCAGACTGGATAAGGCTAAAAGTGCTGTGAAACACCATGTCTGCAGAGGGGAGCTCCCTGGGACAAAACCAACACGTGCTCCCTTTGGGCTGTTGTCTGGGAATGAGGCAGTGTGCTGCTGAAAAACGAAACAGCCATCTCTCAAGAGCCCTAGGTACAGGCACCAGTGGTGGCATCAAATGCCTTGTTTTGCTTTGCCTTCACCTGCTCTGGAAAGGAACGGGATCCAGAGACCTCCTCAGAGACGGACACCTGAACTGTTCTGTATCTAACGCAAGAACACTTTTTTCTCTGTGTGTCAGATTTAGAAAAGTTTTTTTAAAAAAGTATTTAACCTTTGTGATTTTGAACAGATTTAGTAAAAATGGGAAGCTTTTTTGGTTATCCAATTATTTCTTTATATTTTAGCTTTCCCTCAGAGGCGGCGAAAATAATAAAGAAAAGTCCATCCTGTTTATTTTTCAAGTGAGGCCATACTTGCCTTATTTAAGTCATAACTTTTCATTATTTAGCTGTGAAATTGTGGTGGTCCATTAAAATATTGGTGTTTTACTGAGGGAACACATTACCACGCTTTATTCCTGCCAAGATACCTGGGCATTCACTTTACCGCTCACCAGAGCGAAGGCGTGTGCAGAGCTGCTCGTGAGGCTCCAGCTTTCGTTCCTTTCCACCCAGGCTGGGTAACAGCTCAGACTTCTCTTTGTTGAATTGCTGTGTGCATTGAATGCCCAGAAAGAACTAACGCTCCGAGAGCTGCTCTTGGCATTCGCCATTCCACTTCATCAGCTCGGAAATGTCGAAAATTTTGAGCTTTGCTTTACTAAACTAAAATTCACTTTCCCTCTAGCTTTGCCAGCCTGCTCATGATAAATAGTTTCCAAGCCCCTTCTCGTGCCCAGGCGCGGCAGCGGCCCGATGTCAGTCGTCCCGGCGGGCAGGTGCCCGCAGCCGCTCCGGGGCAGGGAGCGCTGCCCTCGCCACGCAATGACTTTCTAATCATCTCTTTCAGATGCCTGTGGAAGATCCCCTTTGGGTGAAAAAGCCAAGCGATGACCCGTGTAATTCAGCATTTTTCTAATAGCAGTGATTCTCCCTATGGATTCTTGTGTGGCATCTCATCAATGGCTGATTTTCTGCTATAGAAACACTGTATGATTGGATAGTGCCATAAAGATCGTGCTTTGTCGATAGGCTTGTTTGGTTCAGTTTGCCTTGTGCAGTATCTTCTTAAGGGCACCATTTCTTTAACTTGCCTGCTGTCTGTTCTAAACAAAAAATCTCTCACTCCTTTAGAAAGACTGGTCCCATAGACATGGAATGACATTGCTGCAGCTTATTAAATGAATAACATTACCAGATGGCTCCAATATATCAGCACTTCAAGAAAATGTGGATGGCATGGAAATGGATACTTGCCTGCGGGGATCAACCAGTTCTTCTGTTACATAGTTCAGGAAGTTCCAGCCACTGAACGCAAATGACCCTTGAAGAAAAGCTAACGCTAAATGCCCCACTGACGGAGTCATCCAAAAATTGAACGCGTTACTTGGTGTCAGCTCTTCGTAGTTTCCTGCACAGAAAGTGCAAGCAAGAGGTTAAGGCACCCCACGAGAACTGCTGCCTCCCAGAGACACCAGAAAAGAGGTAAACTTTGGGGTTTTATTCCTTATTTTTATTCTTTATTGGAAACAGGACTTCATGCTCTTCATGTTCTAGAGGTCCGCACAGGCTGGCATTGCACTCGCAGTGCTGCCTGCGGGATGGCGTTCCGGGGAGGCAGCTGGGGCCATAGGCACAGCCAACCCTCGCTGCCCTGTGCACCACCACGCCAGTGCCACCACCATGCTGATGCCACCACCGCAACTCATGGGACCAGCCTACGCGCCCTGAGGGTGGCTCCTTGGCGGGGTCCATTCCTACCTGCTCTTGATGCAGTTTTCTTTTACGAGTTTGGTGGTGTTTAGTAGAAATACTGGAAAGTAAAATGTCTGTGGGGCCGGAAGATTTGTCAAGATTGTGGGACTATTTCCACTGGGAGAAAACAAAACAAAACAAAACAAAACAAAAAACCCCAAGAAAACAAGTTGTCTTCTCTCTGTAAATGTCATATTTCATCTCCCTTTATATGACTCACCATATACATGATAAAAACATTGTGAGCCTTTTGTGTTTTCTGCTTTCCATTAAGCTGGTGAATCAGTGAGACTTGTTGTGGCTTACTTTTAGTCTTATAGGTGACTTTTTGTAGGAAATTGGACTAGTGCCTGCAATGAAACAGGTGTCTTCCTGCCCTGAGCCCAGCATTGCTTATCCGTTTTACACCCATAGCACTTCAAATTTAAGGAACATGCAACAGATTAAAAAATTTCAGTAGCTATTCCAAAACATCTTCAGCTGCCCTCCTTTATCCTACCAAAATTGAAAAGGCGGGCTGCAAAGGGACTGATTTCTCTGTCGTGCCATCCTTTCCACAGTGGCATGAGTATACAGGCTCGCTTCTTGGCTAAACCCAGTGCCCTTTTGGGTTGGTTTGTAAGGAGGAAACAGTGCAGTAAGTGGGAAAAATCACGTCTATCAACAGTACCATACCCGTGTTAGAGCTGTCTCACAGAGTACCTTTAAAGATCTGTATGAAGCCCACAGTTATGATAAGGGCCAGGGCTAAGAGTTTTCCTGCTGTAAATATATCCTGAATGCGCGTTGCCCATCGAACGCTGGAGCTGTTCACCCAGGTCAGGAGGACTGGAGAGCAAAAGACTGAATTGAGCGAAATGAAATCATGTTTATTTAAGAACATACAGTCAAAACATTGAAAAACACGGAGTGACACGCATGTTCCTGCAGGGAGCTGTGGCGTGGCCAGGAGCGAGGGTGAGGAGTGTTGCCTTGCCCTGGGAGACTCCCAGCTGCAGGGGCATCCCTGGCAGCCAGCAGCATTCCCCCTGGGCGCTGCCGGCAGGGTCTCCCCCCAGCTCGGGTAACTGTGCCCGAGTAGTGCTCAACGTGCAGGGATCGCTGCCTCCTCACGGAAATGGTGAACGTCTTCAGTCCCCGTAGCTCTGACTTGCTTTTCCCTCCTCCCCAAGTAAGCAATGCAGAGCCGGTGGCGTGCTGCGCTTCCTACACACTCGCATTTGTGAATGCAAAAGACGGCTAGGAAGGGCTCGAGTGGTGGTGGGTCACCTGTGCCAGTGGGCACCCCGTGCCGGTGAGTCGCCCATGCTGGGCGCCCACGGCTCTGTGGGGAGCACGGCGCTGCCCCATTCCACCAGCTCACCTGCAGCCACTTTCCCCTGGACCCGCAGGGATTCGGGCACCCTTGCGCCCCGCTCCAGCGCACTGTGCTTGCTGTGGGCAAGTGGGAAGGGACTGAATATCCCATACCGGTCATGGTGCCTGTCCTGGGACCTCCCTGTTTGCCTTTTGGGTTGTGGCCGTGACCCCAGCCTGACTGAAGTGGCCCGTTGAGTGGTCCCATGTAAAACCAAGGCAAGCTTTGTGTGTGCGCAAGAAGCAAATACTCACGTAAACACACCATGGAGAGGATCCTGGTGGCATTATAGGGGGGGATACAGTTAGGGAAGACAGGCTGCAGGACATAGTTTGAGAAGGTCAGCGCAATGACGGCCAGACTGGTCGGGTACATGATAAGCACCGCACTCCAGAGCAGCAGAAACCTGAAAGGACAAGAAAAAACACAAGAAGCAGTGCTGGGCATGTGCTAGAGGAGGTAATGCATGCTTGGCTGTGCTGCGCTTCAGGATGGCTCCCGAGGCATTGGGACCAAGCTCCTTCATCCCGGTCACACCTAATAGTCACCTACTTGTGCCTCTCCTCATCCCTCTTCCTGCATTCCCAGCGCAATCTGCATTTTAAAGTGAACACTTTAAAGCAAATCACAGTTCAGGGATGTATGGAAGAGTGAGGATTACGCCCAGTGGGGACATAAGGATTTAGCTCTTTATGGCAAAGTGAAAGTGTCTCTGCTGCTCCTGGGCTGACGTGTTACCGCAGCAGACAGCCGTCTGTGCATTGCAGGCATTTTCCGTCTGAACATGAGGAAGAACTTCTTCCCTCTGAGGGTGACGGAGCACTGGAACAGGCTGCCCAGAGAGGTTGT
>Ga0065711_1006493_pt1 | contig 26669 bp, 22 predicted proteins | sample Hoacrofraction12_FD_59098 | JGI IMG/M metagenome (GOLD analysis project Ga0065711, IMG submission 59098) | Hoatzin crop microbial communities from Cojedes, Venezuela - Epithelial fraction 12 v2 (version 2) | ecosystem: Host-associated > Birds > Digestive system > Esophagus > Crop | place... | reverse complement strand
GGGAAAATGTGGGTCTGTTGGGATTCAGGCTCTTTTAGGTTAAATCTGGACCCAGATGTGGCTGAAATAAACAGATTCAAAACCTGCCCTGCTTGCAAGCTCTGTACAGTCAAGGTTGAACATGTTTTGTTCTTTTGTATGGAGTCTTTCATGAAATCCTCCAGTGTCTCGTACAACCACCAGCGTCACTGCCCTTGAAAAGACCGTGGGTCAGGTTTCTGCAACAAGATAAGGAGTAGGGCATTAACATTTGAAAAACAGCTGATTGTTCCATCACGATGTAGATTCGTAGGGTTCTGAGATGCTGTTAAATATCATCGGCATTCTGCTCTTCAACGTAAATATGTCTCAATATCACAGTGGTTATGTGGTGCCTTTCAGATTGCTTTATCTGATTATAAAATTCCTCTCTCTGGAAATACCTTGCAGAATAATAGTGAAATGCTGCTGCGAATGCCAGACAACTCAACAGCCAAAACCTCATGGAGTGAAGGGTAAATCCACCGAGAAGTAACTCGGGTATAATGTTCTTAAGCTGTGTTTGCATTAGTAAGTTTAACAGGAGCAGATCCGTAGGGCGAAATGGCTGGTGTTGAGTACCCAGTAGCTATACTGTATTTTGGAGGGTTCATACTGGACTTAGCCCCCTGGTCTGAAAGGCTATGAGCACTTGGAGAACATTTGGCACACTCCTCAGTTCCCTCTTGCAGACAAAACTGAGCTGAAAAAACTATGTGCTCCAGGACCACCCTGATGCAAACGAAAGCACTGTAACCTGTTGCTTCAGCAACGTGTTCCTGATCAGAGGATGTGAGGAATGGTCAAGAACTCGGCATCTGTGACAGCTGCATGGGAAAGATCTGCCTGGGCAGTGTGATCTAAGAACATCAAAGCGTTTGATTTTTCCCTGTGTAGGTGTACTGGTATAAAAGCACTCACACCACTAGTGCTCACTCCTATTGGAGGCACAAATAGACCATACACCGTAAGCAACGGTCAAAATGCACCTCCAGGAGTAGTGGTATGAGCTCTTAATAGTCCAACTTGAAGAGAAAAAAAAAATCTCTAGTCTCCCACAGGTCTGTTTCTTATCAGCAGGGATTCCTGGTGCCCTCTACAGAGTGGCACACACGGATCAGGTTTGACCACCGAAGGCGTCTTTGTGCTAACCTAGCTGTTTCCGTTCATGTGGTTGTGCCAAGACGCGTGTTTTGGGGACTTGCCTCCTTTTAACCAAACGCAATGCGCATCATCAGGGATGCACGACGGCTCCAAATCCCCTTTGCAAGTGTAAAAGTTTACCCTGCTGTTTGCTTAAATTTTGTTGTTCTTTATAAAGCAAACAACTTCAGCTTTAAGGACTGTTATGAAGACGATGTTCCAAAGCCTCTGCTGCCTAAACAGTTTAGTTTATAGGAAGACATTTTCACATGCTAAGATAAGCTTTGCACAGGGCCATTATAAACCCCACTGCAACTGGCTAGTGAATTATTTTCTGCCTCTAGACGGTGTAAGTAGAGTAGCCACAGTTTTTGCATTATAAAACAATACTTTCTGCTCCAATCAGCTAGCTCTGGCACAGCTTTTAACTAATAAAACTTATTCCCAAAGCTCCATTGGCCTCATCAGTGTCACTGGTGCCCAATAAAAAAATGCCTTTGCGTTCAGAGATACCTAGCATTGGGAAAGTGTCATCATCAAACTGCAAATTAACTTGCATCCAGCTGTGGTTACAGCTGAAGGTGTGAAGTTAGGCAAACGGGAAAAGCCATCCGTTTTAGAAAGGGGGGAAAAAAAGCGCAGGCTTTTCAGACTGGGGGTGGTCAGGAATATAGGAAAGTAAAATAAATCTTGGCTAAGGGCTGTCTTTCTAATGCTGCTGTGTAACATCAGGATGTTCTTGTAAGACATCAGTTCTTCTGGGAAACTGCATTTAGTCAGTCTGGCCTATCGTTAGCTGGACTTCTAAAACCCCACTGAGCTAATGGACCAGGTAAAGAGAGTGCATTCATCTTTGCCGTGCTTTGACTCGTTACTAGTGCAGATAAAAAGNTACCGNCTGCTCCTCTCTGTCACCGCGCTTTCCACAGCTCCCTCCATTGCTAGTTTGCCTCTTCAGCATGGCCCCGAGGCCACTCTGGTATTCTGTGCCCTGTGCTGCGTTTGCCGTGGAGCACGGTGGGCTGCGCGTGCTGGGGAGTGTCCTGGGTGCTGGTGCACCTACCCATGCTGCCTCACCTGTTTTGCAGCTCGTCTTCAAAAAGCATGGCCACACTGCTTCACAGAAGGAGGAGATCCTGCTCACTGCCTTTTAGCCAGGGATCAGTTTCTGATGGTCACCACACGCTAACGTGTAGTCCCAACCAGATCCCTCCGTGACCAGTCAGTTTTTAAAGTCCCAGGAAAACAGTTTGTGTTGTAGTCTGGTGGTTGACCTGTATGTTTCCTACATTCAGCAGTTTGGCTGTTGGATCCTATAGGGCACAGAGAGCTGAAAATACCTGCATGTGATTTGTAAATATTAGAANTTAATTGCCAGAGAACAAATAAGACAACTAGGGACAATACCGAGGGAGAGGAGCAGAAGAGGCTGTATCAAGAACAACATGGAAATATCAGCAGGCAAACCAGTTCTGCAGTTTTCTTTCCCACATCCATAATTCCTGTTGCAAAGCAGGTCTTGGTTCCTTTATGTCACTGCTCAAACAGCGGTCAGATCCCTCTCTCCCTGGGGCAGGAAAGAGACTTTACCACTCGCACCCCTTCTTGCATAACAAGAACAGATATATTTCCTTCTGCCCCATTCAGTCCATCCTTTTTTCAAAATGCTGTGTTACGTGCTTTATACAGATGGCATTATGGGTTTGCACTGGGAAAGATGAGAAACTCTTTCCCTCTGGTCTTCTGGAAATGCCTGGGAAGTTTTCCATCTTGGCACTATCATTCTTCTGCTTGGTCAGAGCTGGAGCTCCTCTCTAAGGAGAGGTACTAGGCAGGTGCCAGGACAAAAGCTCTGATATCAGGAATTTATTGGATTCATAATTCTGGAGATCAGTGTGGGGATTGTACAGTCATTGGATCTGCCCAGGTTTCTATACAGAGATATTTTCCTCTCCTGGGAAGGGCTGGTTTAGGTTCACTGCAGCCAGAAGTGAGCTATGCTTTGGGAAGTCCCAACACAGGCATCCAAGTTGCCAGCAGTGCAGTATTTGGGACAGATGCAGAAATCCTATTTCACCCGTTTCAGAAGGTGCAATTTCTCACTATCCTAAAATAAATACAAATCTTTTAAGAACAATGTTCCCGAAGTAACTTGTATGGGGACGAATTGTATTAAGGTAAATGCTGCCTCATTTTATTTCAGATTTCCTCTACTGTGTGCAGAACCAATGTCAGAACAGTGACATTACTATAGCAGAGTAACAAAACCCGTGGAACAGACTTGCTTTGCTTTCAAGCAGATCAACTGCAAGCTCTTGGCCATATACCATTGCCAATACCTGGAGTATCTTAGCATGTTAGAGCAGTGTGACTTTGTTCTGTCACATCTTCTGTACTGAGCACAGAATGGGTATTACCCAGCCTCCAAGCAAAAACTGCCAAGAGAGGTCACTCCAGCTTTCAGAGCGAGTGCAGCACTGTACAGTTAACAAGAAGCAGACACAGCGGTACTTACAGCATCAGATCTCAGTAGGCCAATCTGGACTGAAAAGCAAGTAGGGTTTATTTTGGTTCTATTGTCTGTCTGAATGCCTTGCCTTGACAGCAATAGTTCTACATAGCTTTTCTTTAGCTGCTTTTCATGATTCTAAGCAGGCCTGTGTTTGGGAATTCCTGTAACAGATTGTTCAACTTCTGCTTCTGATTTTTTTCTGGGTTTTCTGTTTCTGATCCAGTTTTGCCATGGTGTAGAAGAAACCAATGAAAGCCCAACTTCTACCTGCCGATCAGGATGCCCCTGCACAAGTAACTCAGTGGATCAATTTGTCAAACAGGGTGCTGCTTGACTGGATCTTGAACAGCTATGCAATTCTGAAAAGCAGCATTTAGCCATATTTGAAGAAAGAATGAGCTAAGACCTCATAGAAAAAAATGGGCGTGGGGAGGACAAGCATTGCATTTCAGTTATCCGCTTCGGCAGCACTGCAGTCTGCAGCTTTGCTCTCATCTGTGCATCTCCTGCTGGCCCAAAAGGCCTGATGCTATGAACTCTCAACAGAAGCATGGTTAACAGTATTTTTCCAAGCTGGACTGCAAGCCTTGGGAAAAGTCTTCTCCCTGAACATGCTCATAGCAACTCAGAGCAGTGGTGGCCAAGCTGGGAAGGGGACACATCTCCTTGCAGTGCCAGAGGAGGACTGGGTACCGGGTAGCCCCTCTGCTTCCCACATCACCCAGAAGCCTTCTATCCTATGCACTGCCTCAGAAGTACTTCACATGAGGTTAGTGACAGAACTGAAAGATGATGAAAAAGGTGATATTTAAAGAGGCACTCAGCCTATAGGTCTCTTTTGCACAAAACTTGTCCCTTGAAAAGCAGTGCTTAGGAACAAACCATGGGCTAAAACACTAGTGCTGGTGGGCCACATGCTGCCCATACAGCTGCAGGCTAAAGCTGCAATCTTTCCAAGGTTTTAGCAGCTACATTCCCCCTGATTCTGTCTGGCTTGTGCACGGTTGGCAGCTCTGACCTGGCAGGTCCAAGCATGTAAAGACAACCTGGGGAAATTTGCCCTTCCTAGGTACTCGCCTTCCCCTACTCTTGCTGATTCTACACAGAAGACATTAACAGCTCGCAGAGTCAGGTGCTCAGAAACGTGAGTGCATGACTGATCCTAACTCAGCACCTTCACAGGGTAGCCAGGACCATTGTGTATATCAATTACACACTTTTTTTTCTGCAGGAATAGTCCTTTTGTTGGCCAGGGCGGGTGGAGCAGTGGGGCAGGAAGGAGGGCTGTGAAGTGAGTGCAACCCCTGCCTGCTGGAACCCAGTTTCATCTCCCGCAGGATGGGGGAAAATGTAGTGGAGAAGGGAAGGGATTAGCAGAAGAACAAGAGAAGGGTCTTGACTGTTTATGCTCCGTGTGCCCTCACTGGCACTGTGCTTCTCTGGCGGTGGGCTGGTGGGTCCAACTGGGATGAGCGACTAGGTGTTTCCAGCTCTGGCTGATGGATTGCAGGCGCGGGGCTCCTGTGTGCAGAGGTAGCCTACTCCTTGTTGCAGGAGAAGACAACGGGGGTCACATGCTGAATCCATAAAATGCAACAGGAAGTCTAACTCTTCTCAGAAATCAGCTGTTAATTGAGCATCCTGATTTTCCAGGTGACTTTTGGGTTCTTCCCACTCTGTGCATTATGGGGCTTATCAGGAAAATGCATTCATGGTGTACAACAGAAACCCCAGAAGAAAGCAGCTCTCTTTTCTGAGCAGTGCCTGAATAGCCAGTGAGGAGGAGAAGCAGGGCAAGCTGGGGCTTGTGGTGCTCCTTGACCCTTTCCTGCAGTCCTTGCTGAGGCTTCCTCTCTCCTTGCTTACATATCTGGACAGCTAAACATTTTTATCTTCCAGTAGGATCAGGGCTTTCAGGCAAAGCCCAGCCTGGTGAGCTTCCCTAGGGGAAGTCACCACCAGCGAGGCTGCTGGACTTGCACAGTCTGGATGAGCATGTGTGACACAGTCCAGAGGCTTCAGTCTTCCAGTCCCAAGGTGGGCCTACCAGCTTGGGGCTGAGGTGCAGCATAAATCCAGGGTGATGGGGTTGAAGCCTGGACTTCAAGGTCAACGTGGCTAGGAAGTAGCTGAGATTAGTTTGACAGGTGCCTGTAACAGCAGAGATCAGAAATCCATCCCTCTCCCCTTTTTTTGGCCATAAAGACCCATCATCACAGTGATCAGTGAGGGACAGAGAGAGAGATATGACTTTGCACTTCTCTCTTGTGGCTTGAAAATAAAATAAGAAACATGTGAGAACACCAAATAATTAAATGACAAGGGTGTTTTTCTTCTTTCTTTTTTGTTTCTTCTGCTTCATGAATTTTGAGGCATATTTTTGATGTCCGACTGGGTTATGGTAGAGCCATTCCCCCTGCAATCCACCCTACTAGGGTGCTGGTAAAGGATACAGGGCAGTGAAGTCAGCTCCAGGAGCAGCATGAGTCTTCCTAGTCCATACCAAAAAAGATAAACGATAACACAAAGAGCAGCTGGTAAATCTTCTTCAAAAGTCTGGCTGTTGCTGCTTTTGTTGTCACATGTACGGACTTTAGGGGATTTCCAAAAATTTGCAGGAAAATCCAGGGTGTTAATGGGAATAAAACCAGAGAATCTGAATGGGGACCATAGCTCTGTTCTATAGGAAAGAAATGAACCCACTGCTGGAGCAAGAGAAAGGGGAAAATATTTCTCCTCATAAATTATTTGCCAAGGGAGGCAATGAGGCCAACCACACAAAGCTGGAAGATGATTCAGGATAAATCAGGTCTGCAGCTGATTTGGGCACGTCCTTGTGCAAGTCAGTTCTCTATTTTCTGTCACAGTTTTACAGCCGGGAAGGGGTCGTACTGCTTGCAAGCCCTGCCTGGAGCCAAGGCCCAGCGTTGAGCCACAGACTCCAGAAAGGGACCCTCAGAACAACTGCTGTTGTTTTTTTACAAAAACTTCACACTTGCAGGGAAATAAAAAGTGGGGAGAAATAATAGGAATAAAAAAAACTTTCAAAGCATGGGCTAATTCTTACTTGGCTTCAAATGAAAAACAGTGTGATGGTCAGAGGTTTTTTTCCCCATAGACTACTGTGGGCTATGGATTTAAAAAAAAATTCAAACCATGGTATTATTACACTAGATTATTATAAATTCTGTATATAATGTAGAGGTAGGTAGAGGCGTTAAAGTTGTGCTGTATGTAATGTTTCTAGCAACAAATGCCCCAGATGCTTGCTTTTGGTGAGTGTTGGTTTGCAGAGTGATACAAGGCTGGTTTTGAAAGGTGAGGAGTAAAAGGTGCTCGGCTCCAGCTGACTTGGGTGAAAGCACATGGCCCCTCTCAGGAGCAGATGTCTCCTACCAGAACACGTACAAGAGCACTGAGCATGTGCCAGCTTTTCAAAGCATCAATATTAACTATGTTTTGCTGTGTTGTAAAAACAGGTGAAAGTAATACCAAAAGCAGCTGTTATGTCAGAGTCGGACTCGCCTACATCAGGTCTTGGTTTGGCTTTGTGCGCTTTATTGACTAAGAGGTAGCGTTTGATTGCAACAGAGATCTGCTTTTAATTAGCCCACGTTGGATGCTTGTATCCTGAGTCTTTGATAAATTCAGTTTAATGCTAGTGCAAACACTGAACTCAACACGGCTGTGTCATCCTTGACTCAGAAATTTCTCTTGAGAAGTACATCAATTAAGCATTGCTGTATGACAAGCACAGGGAAGCAGCAGCTCTGTACTCAAACCAGGTTTTCTATCATCAGAGATCAAATTTTTTACTGCTGTGTCAGCCCTGAAAAACACTTTTCACCTGTGCCTCTTCTCTCAATGCATTTGTAAGTCATCTCAAGTGTCTCACTACACTGAAGGCTGATCCAGAGTGACTCAGAGTGATACGGAACAACTCGCTGATGCAACTTTTTTGGCGCCCTGGAAGAACATCCAGTGACGTTTTGATGCCTTTCATTCAAAATTAGCCACAGCTATATCTCCATAAAAGCCTGTTTCATTCTATTGCTACAGCCTTGATGGTTTTCTACTGCCTTTGAGTCAGTCACTTCAGTTGATATTAATTCTAAAGCCTTACCAATTGTTTTCCCTTTAAACTGACTTACTGATTTTTGAAATATTAACGCATATACAGGTTCCTGACATGAAAATGAATCTACTTTTTGGTAAAGTACGTTATATATCCTGTAGCTTGAATGGTAGCCTGGTCCCCTGGAGGTCTGACAGGAAGATTGGTAATACCTTTGAGCTCTGAGCCTGGCTCTGTTTGACTTGGTAGCCTTAAGTACGTTTACTGAGTTCCCAAACAACTCGGAAACCAGGCACTGATATGTGAGGGCAAGATCACCAGAAGCCCAAGGGTCCATGCTTCTCACTTGCTGTCTGTCAATTGGCAAAACTGTTCCCCTGCATTCATTTTATCTTAGGCAGTCTTTCAAGTCATTCTGGTTAAATGTTTGGACACCACCTACCGAAATGCCCTCAAGGTCCCCAGACACACATGCATTACGTGCACATCCATGCACGCTCATCTTCAGGCATCTCTGAAGCACTCAGCTGCCTGAGAGTGTTGAGCCCCGGCCCTTTAGGGTGTCTCAAGTTGGTAAGAAAGCAGCTTACATTTTTTTTGTGTCTCTTCATGAACATGTAAAGGGCTATTCAAATGCTACTGTTAGGAAATATTCTAATTTAATGCACAGCAATGATCAGGCTATGTGCTCATACAAGCAATACCAGGATCTGACCACTTGCTGCAGGGTTAAATTTATAGTTAACTCCAGTCTACTCTACGGACTTTGCTGATCACTCCTCCTCTTTCTCTGCAGTGCAATTGTCGCAGAGGTCCGTGTCCAATCTCTCCATGCAGCCCCAGGGGCACGCTTAAATACCCCTTGCAGGAGAATTAGCGTCTGGGATAGAGCCCTTTGGGTTTGGTGCTCGCTTGCAGGATTCCCTGTGCTAGTGAATGTAATATGTAGAATGCTTGCCTGTGTTTTAAAGACCTGCTTGCATCTTAAAAATAACTTTTTAGAAAATAATTCTCCTTTAATTTCTCCTCTAAGTCAGACAATTCACTCATGTCCTGGTTTATATATATATATGTATATAACTTTTCCCCATGCTTTTATAATATTGGCAATGGTATTTTTCTGGGAAAAGCTCCTTGCTTATTAACAATTCCTTTTCTCCTGCAGCTTGTTTCCTCATTGGCATCATAATTCTCTGCAATATCTTCATTGATTTCTTCTGGAAATGTTAAGAAACTTAGTTCTTTATGCACAGTGTTCTGTAAATGTAAGCTGTCAAGATTTTCAAAAGTGACTAGCAATTTTTGCAAGTTCAAACTGAGATGCTGCAGGAAAGCTTGTTTTTCCAGAGAATGTTCCTCTGCTCTCTGAAAATAAGTTTTTCCTCTCCAAAGTGGTTCAGGTTGGATGCCGTAATGAAGCGGCCAAGGAGATGGATGCCTGCTACCAAGTTACTACCCCTCGCTGGCTGACGGGCCTCAGCGTGGAGCCTTGTGCCCAGCTCAGCACGCTGGAAATAGCCACAGCTGTCTCTCTACCAAGGCTGTGGCCCAAGTGCCCTCCACTGCTGGCATGATTGCTGCATGAGCCCTTGCAATGCTTTGCCAGGTACCACCCCAACCCTCCCCCCCACATACACCTTCTCATCCTCCCATACAAAGCCTACAACACTTTGCTTTCAGCCGACGAACCTGCCGGCAAGGTTGTCAAACAGATGGCAAGTCTCACACATGAGAAAAAGTTCTATTTCTAGACCCATTTTGCAGAACACAAGAGCTCAGGAAGAGGCTTGCTCGTGGCCTTGCAATAAAATCACAGAGCTGCAATGAGCAGCCGGGTGCTCAGACCTCCTGAGTGCTTTCCTCCAGCCTCGAGGCCAGAGTGAGATCTGCCTTCTTGCCAAGAGCCCTGCTGCTCTCTCAACCGCTGCTAGTTGGCCACCCCAGGAGCACAAGGCTTCTGACAAGCCAATGGTCATGCCTTAAAAAATTTAGTGGCCTCAGGCCATGAGAGCTGAATTTTCAGGCTGTTTGACATTCAGTCCTGGGCTTCATATCCCTGCATTAGACCACAAACATGAAGCATGAAGGAATAAAGAGTGAGCAAAGCGTACAACTGAGCATGCGTTGTCTCAAGTGGAGAGCTGGGTTCTCCTCAGATTTTCAGGTGCTTTTTTTGTTTTAATCTGGCGCTCTGAGGCATTGAAAAGGTCTTGCTGTCAGGAGCAGTGGTGGTCTTCCCTCTTGGAAAAAGAAATGTTGTGGATGAAATCTGCATGTGGTCTCCCTAGCTTGGAAAGTTTTTGTGTGTGTGGAGCTGGGCAGGTGATGGTCAGCTCTTGACAGACAGGTTGGAAACCAGTGGGAGGAGGTCCTCAACCTTAGGTATCACTGAGCCTCTCAAAAGAAAGGTGGATGTGCTTAGCCTTTCTGTACAGCGTGAGCGGGGCGAGAGAAGGGGCAATGCCACACCAGAGCTTGGAGAGACTGTTCTACAGACCATCTGAGACATCTCCCATTTCTTCAAGTAGACAGCACAGCAACACAGGTGTGGAAAGGAGAGCGGATTTAGAGTTACAAGTGCAAGAAGCAGCCATAGGCTACTGGGAGACCCTAGAACTGACCTGTGAAAGGCCTGAGTAGGCAAGGCACACACCCTGTTGTTTGCTTTGGTGACCACAGGTGAGGGGGTCTGTTAGCTGGACAGTTCTAGCATGGGAACTGTTCCCATGCATGCAAAGCAACCTACCTGTACCACGGTGATTTTGAAGCAGGTGTCTCGTGGGAGTGGATCCCTCACAAATGAGTTTTCCTAGGCTGTTTTAATAAATCAAGAAAGCAAGCATATTCTGACCAGTAATTCCTTGTTATTATTTCAGCTAACTGCAAACTCTGCTACTATTTTGGCTCAGCCACCTGCTCGCTAAAGCTTAGTTTGTTGCTAAGTGTCAAAATACCCTAAATCAGAACTGGTGTCTCAGCTAGCAACGAAGCAGCAGTAACACTAATGAGTCTGCAACATGATTTACATACAGGATCTCGGTGCCTGCTACTATAAGAAGAGCAACTATAGAGACTAGTAGGTCTGCATGAGCACAGACATAAAAATCTATCACGATTTTGGTCATCTTTTTTTTTTAAATACATATTCAGGGGATTCAGAACATTTTAGCATCATATATCCTCTCCTGAATTACTGAAACTTTATATTCTTGCTACATAGGAAGTCCTAACTCAAGTCAGCGCTTTTCAGACATATTACAGAGATCGTTTTTGGACTTTGTAGGGCTTTTTGGTTTTCTGTTTTTGACTAGAAATTAGTATTTTGACACAGGATAAAGCAAAGGTACAGGTAATTTTTGAAGCATTTGACTCGGAGTCTTACAGTGAGCGGGTCGGGATTTGTCGGTCAGGTTGGTTGGATTATGGCAGTGTGCTGCTTTGCTCCTGCTTGGTTTGCACTGCTTGGCTCTGGGTTGCTCCTCTCACCAATTGGTTGTGAAGCTCATTAGCATTGCTGGAAAATGTTCACATGTGCAAGGGGATGAGGCTCCAAATATCCGAATACTTACCAGCAGTGACTCAGAGACCAGAAGACATTAACTCATAACAACACAGATCATGAGGCTGATGCTCCCAAATGCAATCTGAAGTCTGGAGTGGCTGTGGGAATTCATTGCACAAACTAGCCGTGGCAGGCCAGCACTGCTGAGAGCTGAGCAGTGGGGCCAGCAGGGTGCATGGGGCATCTGCAGGCTCTCATTGGGGTTCCTTTCCCTGGTGACACTTGATAACGCACACCGGAAAAGGCGGCATTCAGTTTTGACCTTCACTATTTAAAAGCACAGAGGGAGAACCGGGAAAAAAAAATGGATAATAATCCCTTTCCCTTTCTTTTCCCTTTTAAACCAACAGACTTGACCCAGCAGGCTGCTAAACAGTACAAGCCTGCTTTTCCTCTTCTCTCTCTGTCCCAGCAGGAACCATCAATACCTCAAACTGTGCCACGCTGGGAGCCCTGTCTGGCAAGTCAGCTGCCCACGGGCTGTGAAGTTGCAGGCGTTTGCAACCAAAGGGCCTGACTCAGAGAGGCTGGCAGAGCTGACGGAGACGGGCAGGATCAGGGCACAAGGGGCAGGGAGTCTGGATCTGGGAAGGAGGGATGACAGATCAGAGCAGGGGAGAGTAATCTGCAGCACCCAGCATGGGCTTGCTGGTAGTCTAGCAGAGGAAAAACTACATCTCGTAGGGGCACTTGATGCTTTGGTTGTAAAAATACACCTGGTTCTGGTTCAGCAAAGCATGAGAGCGCTCAATAATGTCTATATACAAGGTAATCATGTGCATGCCAACAGGGTGAAACATGCTCATCGTGCCAGGGGTATACTGAAGAAACAAGGCCTGCTAGGAGGAAAACTTGACATTGCCAATAATGACTGCTATTTGCCTGCTGGATGAGAAGAAAAAGGAAAGGAAAGGAAAAAAGACAAGATAATCCTTTGGGGTGGAAAAGCAGTTTCAAGAACTGGAAACAGTGTGACATTCATCTGAGAATGGTTTTTGTGAAGGTTCCTCCAGTCTGATATAATTTCCCACCAAAGAACCGAAAGAAGGCCAACACATGGTTTAAATCCATTAAAGGCAGTTGAAGTCAGCCACACATCAGTACTGAAGTCACACCCTGCACAGAGGAAGAGAGGAATGCATAGCCTGGCAAGTTAAAGCCTAGGTACAGTATGTCTTCAAGTTTAGGCAAGCAAAAAACTGAAAACAGTTAAACAAAAAAACCCTCAGATCATGAAGCTATGGAGAAGAAGGAAGGAGGAGAGAAATCTAGAGCCACTCTCCAAGAAAAGCTGCTCCCTTGCACAAGGAGCCCAGAAGGTTTAGCTTCTCTAAGCAGTAATGATCAACATTAGGAGATGCTCAAGGAGAAATCCCATTCCCACTGAAATCAACTTGGCTGCTGCATTGGACTTCAGCGATGCCACAATTTCATGTGTTCTGTTGCAAATGAAGAGCATGAAAATTCAGTGTATAAATCCTACCAAAAACGAATGGGCCAAGAGTAAGGAGGACCTATTTCTCATCTCTCTTTAAAGCTGGACACTCTGCGCTGCAGAAACACAGGTAAGTACATTGCTGGCATGGTGCTTAGAAAGATAGCTTCAGACACAGCCATCAGTGAAATAAAGAATATTAATAAAGCCAGCTCTCTTGTCCATAAAAAGCCTTACTGTAAGAACAGGAAGCTAAATGAAATACATCTACTACCTGCCCTCTCCAGTATCACGTGAAGTACAGTACAAAGTTATTTAAAACAGCTATAATTGGATATAGTGTATCTTGAAAAAGTCCTGAAAGGGCATAATTACAATAATCAATGCAGTAATGTGGGATGAGACTTTCTGTTGTTACTAGACCTGCACCTCGATTTGGAGGATTTTTCTCTCTAAAGCAGAGCCCTGAAATGGAGGTGGTTTTGCTTTCTGAAGCTATGGTCAATAAACATGTGAAGCAGCAGTTCCTCCATCGCTGCTCCATTTCAGATGTTGAAGTCTGGCTCTGTCAGACCGACACGCAGCCTCACCTGTTCTGGTGAGGAGCTGGAGAAAGCGCATGGACTTCTCAGCAGAGCACTGCTCATTCATAACGGTCACCTGTGCTACCCACATCCATTAACACCAGGCGCAAAAGCAACTCCCTAAAATATTAATGAACTGAGATACAGGTCCTTGAGATATGAATGGAAAAAGAATCAGAAATGCTTGTGATGATGAGTCATGGGTTTAAAGGGATGCTGCCAGGTAAATATTTCTTTTCAGCCTTCCTCGTTCCATTACCAGCACAACAGCTTGTCTTGCCACATCTGTGAAAATCTGCAGGGTTAGATCCTTAGATGGCAAATGCCAGCTGCGTGCCTCGAGCCACCATTCCCTGTTCCACTGTTTTAAACAGACAGGAGAGCCTCCCTGATGCTCTTGGTCAGGCCATGGTCCAGCTGCATTGGTGAGATGTAGCGAGTCACCAGTCACCTGCACATGACAATCTTCAAGCTTTGGGGAGTGAGGGAGGTGAGGCCTTTCCTGGCACAAAGCCTAAATGGTCCCACCAGGATCAAAACCACAGCATTGCCTTTAATGAAAAGGATAATTCACCACCACCCAAGTTGGTGGTGCTCAGCAGTTCTGACTTGTTCCAGTGGTGGCAGAATGGCACCCATCTACCAGCTACCCAAAGACCGGAGGACATGTAGGCATCATGGCCCATGAAGGGTCCATTTTAAGGAAGGGTTTCTACACCAAGGCACGTAGTGGCCCTGCAAGCATTCCTTTCACAGCATGAGCGTGTAGCAAAGCAAGGAATGCATCAACAAAGGTGCAAGAGAGTAAATTACATGTAAAGCTACCTAGGTTTCCAGAAGTAACTGTACTGAGACATCTACAAAAATTTGTGCAATTGTCTAATCACCCACCCACCAGTGAAGAAGGCTATATGAAGGCACCAACCTGACCAGTTTCCTGCTCCTCCTTATGCTGGAGCATCTACATGAAGAGGACCAAACCTACATTTGGAAGTGTTGGCTGGGGAGAGAGATCTTTGGGTGTTCCAGTCAGTCAATGGTAAGAGCTTTCTAAAGGTGAGGTGATGTTTGATCCTCTAACCTTGGCGCAATGAGACTGCCGACAAGAAAGCTGCAGCTAATGTTTCCTTTATGGTCTGCAACTGCCAAAGGGACCTTCCTCCCATAACAATTGCAGAGATCTTTAGAAATATCTCACCTCTGTCCTCATCGTGGCATCCATGCAGACCTTGATAACAAACAAGTGTCATTATTTTGAACTTCTGTGATAATTTAAGGAAAATATTTCATCCCGCCCTTTGCATGAGTCCCAGTACCACTGTATTCTCCAAAACATTGTGCACAGCTGTGTGAATGTCCAGCTGTGCACAGTTCAGCAAACGATCCATTGAACGGCATCATCTACGTGGTGGGCACCACCAACGTTGTGTAGCAGAAAGGCCTGTTCTCTGGGTGTTGCTGGGCTGTGACATGGTCAAGGAACCCTGAGGCACTGTACAGCAGTCAGGCTGTGACTTACAGGGGGACATGAGATTTACAAGGCAGCTACTTGAATTAAGCTGCAAAGCCTCTGCTACAGCTCACACCTATCTCCAGATGATGTATAGAAGACAGCAGAAAGTAGAAAAGCTAATTAAGTAGGGCTGGTGAGCAGGCCTTCAAATTTGGGAGGTATGTGAGGCAAGAACTTATATTCTGTTATACTGGTGCTGGGCTAGTCCCTCTCCTCACCACATTCAGCCTCGATGAGGCCAAAATCTCAGTTGTGACCTGATTATACCAGCTTGAGGTAGGAGGTCATATCACATTTGTTTGTGTTTGGATTTTTCAAGCAGATCCTGTCCCTCTTGACATGGATCTTTCTGTGGCAGGGAAAGATATCCAGATCATGGCAAACTGTCATGCGTGTCCTCCAGGTCAGGTACCATGAAGCCTTTTTTGAGAGAGTGCGAGGGAGGGGAGGGCAGCTTGTCCTCGCAGTGTGGAGCTACTCCTCCTGCTTCAGACAAGGAAGAGTCTGAAAGAGAGTTAACATTTTTTCTCATAGAGAGAGCATTTCAGGAAGGGATGCTGGGGAATCCAGCCAGGTTTGTGAGCCAGAGGCAGGAGAGTCTGCCATGTGAAAAGAGAGGGGGCAGAGAAGGGAAAACTATTAGAAGGGATGGAGCTGGAAGCGATGGAAAGACGGCTCACGGGGGTGAGGACACAGGCAGGGTGGTGTCAGTGGGCAGCCCTGTGTAGCGCAGCGCCAAGATGGTTACGTTGACCCCTGTTGTCATTTAGGTCACTGCTCCCTGCCTGCCGTCAGCAATGCATTCTCTCTCGTTCTCTCATGAGACAGCAGGTTCCTGGGGTTGGAACTCCCTTCATGAGCTGTGTTTTGTTCAATATCCAGCGCTGCCATGTAGTGGTCCTTCACTTCTTGCTGGGGGATGAGTGGGGTTGCAAGGCTCCATCGCCGGCTGGTAACTCAGCATAGATGAAGGGGCAGGGAGAAGCATCTGAAAATACTGATGTCACAGCCCTCCCCTCTTCCTCAGGTTCTGTTTTCACTATAGCTCCCTATGAAAAACTTTAATCTAAACATAATATAATAAAGAAGCCTTCCACACTGACATGCAAAAAAAATCTTCGCTCGAAAGCTGCAAGATATCATCAGCTTGTGGAGCCTGTCAGCAGGTCAGCGGTGTGACTGAAGTTTATTAGCAGGACTGACAAGGTTGTGCCAGTCTGTCTGTGCCAGCAGCAAATCACAAGGTTTCCAATTCAGAGCCTCTCCTTAACAACAGTCCCCGTTCCTTGTTTTTATTTGTAGGACTGATTGAGGGCACTGTAAATCTGTAAGTGAGCAGTGCAAGGACCCGAGCTAGAGCGCGGGGGGCAGTCTCGGAGGAGGACAGCTTTACGAGTGTGTGTGCTTCCCGTGACTCCCCTGGTTTACCGAGGTAGAAGCTCCGATAAAAAGAGCGCGTGAGCTAATAGACAGGAGAAGTAGGTTGCCCACGAGTTACTGGTACTCTTCTGCTCTCTTGCCTCTAGAGAGTGGCACTCTTGGAAATACACAGCTGTCATGCAGACCTCATCAGATTAAAGGCAGTTTGCCTGAAAAAAAAAAAAATTGCTTTATTTATTGAATTTTGGTGCTTTACACCAGATGACTCATTGTCACGCTGCTTTTTCCTTTACTCACTGAACTAGAATCGTGTAGCATGTTCCTTTCATCCATTGTGGCTTGTTAATAAGATGAAAGGACAAATTTTTAAGACTATTCTTACCCTATCAGAGATCAGGAACATCATTAAATTTTTCCCTTTGGTTAACTGGCTGGCATTTGAAGCTGAGGAGTGCAGTTTAGTATTAGTAGCCTCAGACCTGAAATTTAAATCTTTTATAGAGTTCTTATCATTGGTTCTGGGACCCTCAAGGTGTGGAAATGCAGGACGTTTGAAGTCACCAGCTCTGCTTGTTGGATTTTAGCCAAGGACATTTGCATAAATATCTTCCCTGGGTATGATATTAAAAAATCACACAAATTACTGTTTTGCCCATTGTTTCCCAGAGTCTGATCTAACTCTCTAGGAAGCTGACAAGAGTATTCTTTGATTTTAATGAGAATTGGATAGACTCAGTGGACCAGCTATTCATTTAGCGTGAAGTCAACAGAGCACAACTGGCTTCCGTAAAGGTGTGCCAATTTACAGCATGTGAGGAACAGCCAACGTGTTGTTCCTCAACAGCTTAAAAATACACTAACTCTGCAGTCACAGGTTGATATCAGGATTTAGGTGTCAAAACATTTGGATTTGAGCTGGTTGGGGCAGCAGGTGGGGGAATAACAAAAAACAAGTGAATAATTTTTCTGAATAAACAGTGCCACCTCTGTTAATCTTTCAAGTTAAGTCTCAGAATCCCAAATATTTGCCTATGAAACAAGTCGGTGTGCACTAATCTGAAAGGAACACAATCTAGCACAGACCTTCTAGTACAGCATATCCCCCAGCTTTTACACCAGAAGCAGTAGTGTGTTTGGCAGATTATGAAAGCTAGGCAAACAAATAGACCAGGCCTGTAATTACCTGTCCCGGAGAATTTCTAGATCTTGTTAGATTGCTGTATTCTATTTTTTTACCAAATGATAAAAAGGCCCACATGTGGGAGGCTGTATTTTTATAGAAATAAAATGGAAGATTAAGACAAAAGCACTACTTTATTGCAAATAGCTGTTTTCCTTATGAAAAAAAAAAGACAATTAGTTAAATTAATTACTTTAATTATATGGTCCCATTATTACAGCTTTTGATCACATTAAACAGTGACACCCCACTTACGAGGTGAAGTTCACCTAAGAAGAGTAAACATGGGTAGCCGTTCTGGCTGAAAGGGGTGGCTGCAGTTAGGGCACAGCAGGATTTTATGTAGATAGAATTAGGATGAAGAAAATTGATTTTTAACCAACCATGAGGACCACAGAAAGAAATTACAATGCTCCTTGAGGGAACAGAAGTGCAGTCACCCCCACGGGAAGAGAACTAAACTTCATTTCTCAATGAAGCTGAATTTCACCAAGATTCAATAATTAAACTGCCTTCTCTGACAGTCAGGATATTTGCAGCCAAATGAGTGTTTCTCCCCGCTTAATTGATAGGAAGGCACATTTGCATTCAGTGCTCGCCAGGGCTAAATCACCACTGCATCCCTGCTCAAAGGCCAAAGACTGGGGAGATGAATCTGGGTGCTCGGCAGAAGCCACGGGTCAAACCCCACCACGTCTGCTGGTGCTGAACGCTGGTGCTTCTTCCTCGGACACCGCCGTTAGTCGCAGTGGGCCGACCTGCCACTGGCTCTTCTCATCAACTGAGGGCAAACCTTGAGTTAAAAATGGCAACTCCTTCGAGGTTATCTCACAGGTTATTTCACAGGCATCTTCTCTGTAGGAAGCTGCACCGGTGTATGCTGAAGAAAACATTTGCCTTGGGCTCTGAGCCACTTTGGTCTCAGTTATTAGGGCCTGGGCAAGCTGTCATGGGGAATGGACCACTGTCACACAACAGCTGTGTGTCACATGGTGTTACGAAGACCTACAAGGAGTGAGGGGTTGGAAAAGTTGGAGATATTGCTTGGGATTCACCCAGAATTTACAGCGTTCTCCAGGTGATCCAAAGAGCTGGTGATTTGCCCTGGGCTCTGCCCGCCTCCCCCACCAAGCCTCCAAGCTGTCACCAGCTGGCTGCTTCTGGGATGCGAAGAAGCCGGTCCCAAAGGGGACACGAGCTGCGATGCCCGTCCCTGCCTGGGGCTGGCCGGCATCCCTGGCTGCTGCCTGTGGCACCCGAGCTGCCGGCACAGGGCAGAGCCCCTGGTTCAAGCCCTGCTTGCACCACACCACAGGGCTGCTGGTCCCACCGCTGAGCGCCAAGCAGCCGTGACGAGCCTTAAGGACCGGAGAGAGGAGAGGGGGAACGGCAAAGGCTGGGAAAAGGAGCGAGTCTGAGGAGAGAGGGAGAGAAGAGGAATGAAAGGAAGAAGGAAGGATGTGAGCCAGTTATTAGGGCATTTCGGTAAGGAGGAGAATCACTGTGTCTGGGAAGCATTACACTTGCTCAACCCTTTCTAAATTAAGACTTGTAAACTAAAGTGAAGACGATAACTGTAGGAAACAAGACGCAGGTGCAGAGCAGGAGGCAAAGCGTGGCTGGTAATGAGGAAGAGGATTCTCCTTCGGCACGAAGAGGAGGCTGCAGGGGAAGCAGATGCTGCTTTCTGGGAGCTGGAGCGAAAGGTAATGTCAGGAAGTCAGGAGTGGACAAGACTTTTCACTTTTTATGATTTTTCCGTCCCCATAATGGCCTTTTTAATCAGATTACAAGATCATATGAACTGGAGAAAAGAATGAAAATGGCTGTCTCGCTGCTTGTGCCTGGAGGACAGCAGGGCAGCAGCCAAGGTGAGGGACTCTGATGGGTCCCAGCTACAGACGGAAATGCACTGGTGTGAAGAGAAATGCCAAATGCTCTCCCACAGCTTGTGTAAAAGCAAAATTGCTTCTCACTTTCTTCAGTTCCCTTGAAAATTCAAAACACTGGAAAATTACTTTCTGTGAGTTAAACAAGGAGGTTAGTTCCCAAATGGGAATCTTCATGGAAACAGGCTTTAGACAGCTGCTTAAGAGAATGTTTCCTTCAAGACTTTATTATAAAATTATATGAAGGAATTGTAAGTTTTGTTATTCCTTCAGAAATGCCCTGAGCTTGCAGCTCCCCTAGGTCTTCCTGTCCATGTTCACACTTAATAAAGCAGTGATTGACAGATGTTATGATGAGAAGGCTATTTTGTAGTCCGTGAGGGAGCAGAGGAATAGGTGTTAGCCAAGCTGTGGTTGCAAAGCACCACCGTGACACCTACTGGACCCATGGCTGGAATGGCCACCAACTGGTCTTGTCAATGAGAGGTGAAGCGAAGTTGGAGCTGTGAGCTCACACTCCAATGACGTCCTGTCAGTCCAGCTGCGTGAGATTCCACACAGACTCCAGGCAGCAGCACATAAAAGGTGGCAATTACCTTTGCATGGAGGTTGTCCAAAGATTTTTGTGGCAAAGCTTGTATTGGAAAGCTTGCCATGGAGCTGCCTATGGTCTCCCTCTGGGTTACTCATCACATTGCTGTGTTCAAGGGCAAAGTCATGAACCTCCCTGTCACCATAAACCTCAAGGGAGATGGATGAAATCCCAGCTTTGGGAAAGACCAGCTTTCCTGGTTGGACACAAATTGGATGAATCCTCAGGTCATGAAGGACTGACATTACCTACAGACATCAAGATTATCTGCAGAAAAGAAGAACTTCATTGTTCAGGAGTGGAGGCTGTGGAGGCATAACGACTTAAAATACAGTGTCTTTGGTTTTAGTCTCAGCCTTAATGTGTGCTCGTGTCTAATGCTGTCCTCAGCGGAGCTCTCTGTGCCTGGGTACACACTTATGAAGGTGCCAGTTCTCAAAGTATTGAAAGTTAGATGGAGTCTGATACATGACAGTGTTTTAGAAAATCAGTGGAGTCAAAATGCACCAGTGTAAAGTGAACTTTTAAATTAAGACAGCACAGATCAGACAACACCCTCCTTGGCTTGCCAGCCTCAGTGATGGTCACAAGTCAGAGACTCTGAATATATGGATTTGTTACATTACCGGGATGAAGCTGCAACACCTCTTGGAGGAGCATTATTTATTTCAAGGCCATTGAAAGGTGCCGTGTGGCCTTCTCCAAGAAGCAAACGTCACCACCACGGCTGCGTCTTCCAGCAGCCACCCAGACACGACTGCATCGGGCTGGCAGCACCACCTGCAGCAGCAGCCAGCGTACGGCTCGATGACGCCTGCAGCCGCTCTCTCCTTCCTACGTCGTTTTCATTCACTGCCTTATTCCTCTTCTTTTCTATATTGCTCTTCAAGCTTGTTAGCACAGCTAAGATAAAATCATCTTTTATCATGTGTGACCCAAAAAACATCTAAAAGTAACACCCAGAGCAGTGAAACATAGTTAGCAGCTTGCCAGACTCTGGAGCAGCTGTTAAGAATCTGTGTTTCTCCAGACAGGTCATTAGAAAAAAAATTAGTGCTGAAGACAGTATCCTCCGTGTTGGGATTCACGCCGGGTTCTTTTCTCACTTTGTATGTCATTTGCCTGTTGTCTTTTTAAAGGAGTAATCAGAATGATGAGCCATTTACATAGATCAGGAAGGATTCCCAACTCTTCCTCTCCCCCAAAGCAGGACAGCACAAGACCACCCCTAAGCTCATCAATGATGTATTTAAAATTAAAAATTTTTGCTCTAATTGATAAGTAAGCAGGAAAAAATATGTTGATACATAAAATTGACAGCCTTATATTTCAAGTGTTTTAGCCACTTGGCCCTCCTTTTTTGTGTCTTGAATAAGAAGCTGAAAAGTTCTTTAACGGTGGCTGTTACTAAAAAAGCAAGCCAACTATGACTTGCCATAAAACCCTGAATCAAAGTTGATTTTTTAATCTTGTAGCAGTAAGCCCAGGCCTTTACAAGATATGCAAACCTGCTTCCTTCTTTAGCCCAAGACACTCCTTTATCATCAACGCACATGTATCAGAAAGCAAAATTTAGCCTGGAGTAGCTATTCTTTTACAGTCTTCCCAGCAAATATTACCTTTCTGTCCCCCAAGGCTATCCAGATATCCTGAAGAAATTAGAGACAGAGCAATTCTCAGCTCGAGGGATTAAATCAGCTTCTTGGAAACCCAGGATCAAGGAAGAGCAATCCCTTCCTGCTCTCTGAGCTCCCAGTGGGCTCAGCTCTGGGGCAGGAACGAGCCACTACCCAAGTCTGTAATCACAGCTCCTTAGAGGTGCCGTATGTGTTGTCTACTGCGTTGTATTGTGGTACGGCCCCCAGTGACAAAAGTCCAGATCAGTTGTTTCCTAGGTTTATCAGACTAATTTAGATCACACTAATTTAGATCTCACTTAAAAAAAAAAAAAGATGCACCCCCTGTGAGCCATGACTTTACCAATTTTCTTCCCTTTAAGAAAAAGCAGCATGTTAAACAATTCAGCTGGTGCAAATTTCACTTAGTGTCTGAAATATCTAGAATGTATTTCAGAATAAATTCTTTACTTCTACCTAATTTTCCCCAGAACTGAAGAATAATGAACGGTTTTATGTCTCCCACCAGCTCTGTGGCTCCTCTGTGGAATTCTTCTCTCCAGCTTTCCAAGTTCAGTTACTTTCTCAGGATGCAATTTCAAGCTAACAGTACTAATAGCTCCGTGTCTAGCAGTCCTCTACAGTCAGGGACCTGGAACAGGATACACAGGAGAGATGTTTGGTTTGGGTTTGCTGGGGAGTTTCTTGCCTCTTGTGGAAGGTGCCATCATAGCCTCAGAATTTTCTGGAGTTTGTGAAACGGTTTCTGGGGTTTGTCACACTGCTGTCTTCGAAGTCTGTGCATCTGCGATGTCTTCACCCTTCTACGCTTCGTGGAGCTCATTACATTAATTGTTTGACCTTTCCTATAATGAAGTGGAAGTTCTGCTGTTCACATTACTGACCTTTCTGTGTGACGCTTCTAGATCTATGGTGGGAATTCAGATCCTGTGGAAGAGCTATCAGGGGAGCTTTTAACCAGAGTCCAGGATGGAGAGATCCCTTTGAATGGCAGCAGATGCCCTGTTCTGGTCCAGTCAGCCCACATGTGAAAGGACATGAGGGACCTCCGACAGGTAGCAGCTGCTACCATAGAGAAGCATAATATGGTGAGTGAAGATGAAGACAGCTCCTTAAAAACCTAGAAGTGTTAAAAAACAATGAACAAATCATAAATAGAGTCACAATTTTCAACACCACTAATCTAGAAAATATTTCTGTGATCGATGTGAGATTGCAGTCTCTTGGCCTGAAAGTCACACCAGGTTTAGCAGAGCGGAGTTTAAGCTCCGACTTGGAAAGAGATGGCTGAAACAACCTGGACCATCACCCAAAATACAGGCTGCACACTGTGGCCAGTGAAAAGCCACATCGTGTGGCCAGCAATGCTTTATAAAGTGCATTTTGGTGAAGTACATGTGTGTGAACAGAAGCAGTAAGAAAATAGGAAGCGGAAAGGAAGAAAATATCATTAGTATTGGAAGAGAAGCACAGGGAAGAAAGGGGAATAAGTAAGCAAAAAACTTTATTTTAAGTAAATTTCTGAATGGGGAAAAAAAAAAACAACAAACCACAGAGCAGAAAAACAGAAACATTATTTCCTGTTGGTGGATTCTTACTGTTCAAGGAAAAACAAGATGTATTCCCACAGTGGATGTCTGTTGGACCATGTGAGAGAAATAACCATCTCCATCAACCGTTCTTCTAACAGGCTGGACTCTGGGATGAAGCAGATAGCAGAAAGAACCGGGGTGATATCCAGGGAGATCTGTTTTTTTAAAGCCCAGGAGCTGGAAGGGCAAGAAATACAAGGTTAAATGTAGGCCAGCTGCAGAGCTGGAGGAGTCCCCAGTGAGCAGAGCATGGGCTAGGATTTGAGAAATCTGATAGCACTTCAGATTTATCTTCCACTTGCACTGTGCTGTGTTTTAGTCCCATCGATGTGAAATAGAGCTCTTTCCTACCTACCAGAGAAAGCAATAAGAAATAAAGTAATTTAGCACTCCTCTGGTGATACCGGTGTGGTCTGTGATGTATCAGGTGGGTGACGAGTTATCACAGAAGTGACAAATCTAAAGAAACTCTCTTTTTTCCAAAATCTTTAAAAAAAAAAAAGAAGAAGAAACAGAAAAAGTCCAACCCTAAAAAAACCCAAAAACCAGACTGAAATAATCTGTTGGTAGCCTTTGGAAGCTGCNGGTTAGACAATAGCTGAACACCAAGAAGAAAAGGCCAGCTAGGTTTTCATTTTATCTGGGACTTCTCTGCTTGGATAGCACCTGCAGACCTCCTACCACTCACAGCTCGTGAGCCCGAATATTCTTGCAATGCCAGACCCGAGTCACAGCGGAGCTGTTAGCGGTGTGGTCACCTGGGCAGGTCTGAGATGAAACAAGCCAGAGGGTGACACTACTAAGGTGACCCTCGCGCTAATAGTGCCAAGCCGTCTCCAGCCCAGCGCTGTGCCCGCATCAGAGGCTTCTAGCAACAGGTATGGCCATCAATGAAATTCATAACTGAATTGTTTAGATAATTTAAGTAATAGATAAAATATATAATTCATTAAATCAATTGTATAATTAAATATATGCTTGTGAGCTAGGATCTCCAGCATGCACGAGAATTTGACTGTCCAAAGGAGCAGCGAAGGTCAACTCACCTTCTCAGCTGTGTCCCAGAAGCACCAGGACGCATCTCATCCTTCTCACAGGTTGGAGGGGAGGGAGAGTTTCCTTAGTCCTCCACAGGAAGGAGACAAGGACATTTCCTTCACAGGGAAGGTCTCTTCACAGGGGTGGTCCGGCTGCATCTGACACAGGACTTCAGGACAATCTGATGATAACAGCCCCAGCAGCCCTTGTTGGCTGGCGTTGTCCCACCAGCAGCAACACTGAACACACCATCATCATCTCCCCTGCGCCTCTCGTCGGGCACAGCCCTGGCACGGGGGACACCCCCTAACCAGGCACACACCACCCAGGCTCCCAACCCTGTACCACCACACCTAGCAGCGGCGGCTGCACGAGCACATCTAGCACCCTGTTTAACTAGCAATAAACTGCACTAAGTAGTAAGAGAAAGAAACAAATATGGACCTTCTAGGAGGTTTTAAGGTGCGTGCCCAGCTTTGCCTAATTTGCCTAAGGTTTTTTTTTTCATTCATAAAATTCTGGTATAGACAGAAGAGCGTTTCCCAGCCTTCTTCATCTGCAAAGGCACAGCACCTTAGCAGGTAGGTAGACCTTTTGTTTAAATAAGACTACAGGTTGTTGCTGACATGCAGCATATTAAAAGCAGAGCGATATGTCAAAACCTTTACACTGCAGAATTCTTCGAATTGAACAATGTCCTTGTTAAAATATTTATAGGAGAAAAATTTTTGGGGAAGAAAGCTAAATAATCACATTAAAGGCTTCCACCCCGTGAGTTTTGAGATAGGATGCTTTAAAATAAAATTTTTAAAGATACCTGGAAGATCCTGGACCAATAGGAAACGCTAGTCTCAAATCTCTAAGATGCCATATCACATTAACCTCAGACTTTACACACACACAAATCCTCCTCTGGCTGGAGGAAATAATTGAAAACTGGAAAGGAGTATGCAGCTTTTTTTTCAGAAAGTCAGAAAAGTGGGGCTTGGCATGTAAAGCTAGGCATAATCTTCACAGTGGGATCACTGCAGGCTTCTTAAAATGTGAAATATTTGGGGGTTTCAGCTCTGTACCTCACAGTCTCACTGTATTGTATTTATGGACTACAAGGCTGCTAGACTTCCTATTGTTTTTCCTGATTATTTTTTGTGTCTCGAGACCTTTTGACAAAGGGCAGAATCCCAAACCAGCGCAGCTGTAAGAGGTGGCAGCTGTCTCACCTTGGCCATGCGCAGTGCGGCTCTGTCCTCCAACGCGCTCAGCGCTGACCGGCGCAGGACATCCCCCCGCGTTCACACCCAGCCTCCAGCCCCTCGGCAGCTTCCTCACCGGGGGACAAGCGCATTAGCTGTGGGACTGGGCTGGAGGGTCTGCAGATAGCCTTCACCCGCTGGCCTGAAGGTCTTGGTGGCAAAAGATACACTGAGCCACAACCACTGCTAGGAGCTGCCACAAATGGCTCTGCTTTTGTTTTCACGGAGAAAAGTCCAGTCCCACCCAGTTCTTCCCAACAGTTTGTGAGTATTGCCCTGGTACTTCTGGTCTTGGCTGGTGTCTTCAACCTGCTCAGCTGGTTAGAGGCTTCGCTTTACCAAGAAGTGCAGAAATCTTACGTGTTCCCTTCCTACGTCAAAACCAGGTTGTGGTGCAGGCTTGGCAGAGGTGAGATCCGCAGCCTTCTCTGCTGAACTCGGAGGTGAGTTTGCAAAGCGTGGGCAGCGCGCAGGAGAGGTGTGCTGAAGGTTAGCCCAAGCGGGTCACAGGCATGCTGACCCAAAATATTGCCATTTGCTTGAGTTTTGTTTCTTCGTCCACCCAGCTCAGCCTCCTCTTTCGGTAGCAGCAATTCTGGGATGCATTTTTCCCCATCAGACAGAGCGCTTGGGTGCCAGTAACTTCGTTGCACGTATCGTGTTGCAGCCCAGCACTGTGCTTTAGTTCTCATATGATGTTTGGCACTTTCATGAATTATATTGATTCTAGAAGAGTCTGATCCTGCTCTTATTGAAGTCAACGACAGGACCTCCATGAAACCTGATGCATGCTCACTGTCCATTTCTCTGCTCCTCAGAAAGCAATGAAAGTATCAAGTGGCAGGAGGCAGGCGGGCGAAACGCCTCGCGCTGGCTCTGCAGCGGCCAGTTCTTCAGGCTGGCCACGGCGTTGAAGCCGGTCGCAGCCTCAGAGCACCGTTCTGGCAGCCGGGATCAGCGGCGCGGTGGGCGTGCGGTGACTGTGCTCCCTTCCCCCAGGGGACCCCTGGCAGATCCCTGCAAGGCGTCACTCTTCCCACGCCACCAGGGATTTCAGCCAGGAGGTCGCCTTTGCCATCCTCTCGCTCCCCTCGCGCACACGCTGCCATCTTAGACTCACAGACTCATAGAAAGTTTTGGGTCGGAAGGGACCCCCGGAGGTCATCTAGTCCAACCCCCCAGGGACACCGCTAACGAGATCAGGGTGCTCAGAGCCCTGTCCAACCTGGTCTGGAATGTTTCCAGGGATGGGGCCTCCACCACCTC
>Ga0065711_1032798_pt1 | contig 26671 bp, 10 predicted proteins | sample Hoacrofraction12_FD_59098 | JGI IMG/M metagenome (GOLD analysis project Ga0065711, IMG submission 59098) | Hoatzin crop microbial communities from Cojedes, Venezuela - Epithelial fraction 12 v2 (version 2) | ecosystem: Host-associated > Birds > Digestive system > Esophagus > Crop | place... | reverse complement strand
AAAAAAAAAAAAAAAAAAAAAAAATTGCTGCCTTGCCCCTGAGGTGCTAATGTTTTTAGCATTTAAAAAAAAGTTTCTGGTGCAAGAAGGAGATACACAAAGGTGCAAAAGTGCCTTTTTCTTTTCAGAGCAATGAAAAGTACAGCTTGCCTCTTCTCTAGGATGCTTTATATACTTAATTTGTATATTTTGTAATCAAAACCTGTATCTAAAATGGCAGTGTTTATGCATACCTAATAGATTCAGTGCTCTGACCTCATCAAAACACTTAACAGAGGAGGGAGAGAGAAAGGCCTGAAACGGGCTTTCTGCTGCTACCCTCAAACCCAGTTACATCGCCTGTAGCAACAGCAGAATTATCTTCTTTCTAACCTTTAGGAGACCTCATAAGAAGAGGCTTCAAATATAGAATTTGTCACTGAGACAGTTCACATGATTATGGTTTGAAGTATGGCTTTTCACACCACAGTTTTGCTTCCGATTTTTAAAGTTTAAACCTCAAAGGTTCCACAATCCAGTTCAAAGTTTTGCAGTTTCCAAAACTAAACTTTAGTCTCTATGAAAAAGGACAGAACTTCAACTGCCTAGTCCTAAATTAAGTTTAGCTTTTTGCACTAATGCGCCATGTATTATTAAATATGCTTGTTAATTAGGTGCCTGTGAAGCTATAACTTAACATTATTATAGTTTTGCACTCTACAACAAAATTAAGACAATTTAAGCATTTATTCATAGGTAGGTAAGGAACTGGTTCTTTAAGCAAAAATTGCTATAAATTTATAAATACAAATAGTGCTTATGTTTTCTTCATTCATGCTTGAACAGATTACAAACTGAATACAATGAAGTTACGTTTAAGCACCCCACATAGACAAGAGGGATAAAAGAAAAGTTTGCTGGTATATACTATACTTAGTTCCAAGACACTATAAGTTACTTTTTCACTGTTCAGTGTTCCCTAACTCTGCATTAGTTTTAAGGCTATATATACAAATATGTATATTTCAAAGTTAGGGAAAGACAAATAGAGCAAAATGCATTGTACTACATTTTCCTGTCAAAAAGTAATTATACACCAAGGTTTGATTCTGTTTAACCGCAGTAAATGTTACAATATACTAGTTTTACTGATTTTCCTTTTGGGGAATCTGCCTACTAAATGAGTAAACTACATATTAAATACAACATTCTCAACCAAAAAGACAATACAAGGTGCACAAAACAGCAGTTTTGCAAACACGATTGACTCGAAAACTTAATGTTTTTATGCTCAATGGGAGAAAGCTAAGCTTAAATCAAATTAGTTTATTATCTTGTAAAATTTTAAATTAGAATTTTAAACAACGAACAGTTAAATATTGTCAACATGCTGTATCTCAAATCACAAGTACTGTTTAACCACTAGTCTCTCATCCTAAGTAAGTGGGTCAATTAAAAACACACACCATAAAATGTTAAAGATTGTCAGGCTTTGACAAATGTATTTTTATCAAACAGTAGGCAAATTCAAACCAATGCACATCTTCAGTGGGGAGAAAGAAAAAACCACAAAAAGCCTGAAAAAACCCACACTTGTAAAAAACAGGGTAACAGATTAATCCCACATCATCCTCTAGCATATGGCTATGTCTTGGGCAATAATCAAAATCCTTCCCATTTTAAAAATGGGCTACCAATTAATAAAAATATTCTTCCACAAGCAAAATATCATTTACAATGGCACTGACATTTTAAAAGGCAGGAAAAAACAAATTACACATTTATGGATAAAATTCTTGTTTGTTAAATCAAGCTTTATTGATAAAATGGAATTAAAAGTATTTTACTTGGAACAGCAGCAGACCCAGTCAATCAGGATTGTAAAAATAAAATGCTGCAGACTCCTACTGTACGTAGAAAGCTGCCTGTTCATGCTCAGTGATTAGTAGTTTCAGGTAAGGGTTAATGAAAAAAAGAGGTGCAAAGAATCAAGGCATTCTAATACCAAGGTTCGTACGCGTACGAACACGATACTATTAATAGGGCATGATTTAACTCCCACTGAAGTCAAAATCACAACTCCCTTTAACTCAATGTGAGAGCAGGAGTGCGTCCAAGAAAACGAGATACGTTTGTTGAAGGATGTGCGCTACTCTTGGTTATTTTTCCATTGCCAAGCAAATTCACACACTGTAATTTCTGGTAAGTTGCCCACAAGTTCAGCTTTCATATAAACCCGAAAGTTATCTTTACAGTTTTGTGCACCTCTTGAGCACCTAGCTGGCTAGGCTGCTGCTCCTTGCAATCCAAAACCACAACATGAATTTAAAGGGATATACATTGCTGCATCACACAAGCCAAACATTTCTTCTAACCTTTATAGTGATTTAAAGCAGTTCATAATTAAATATGAGCATTTTGTACAAAGACAATTGCACTTTACAAAAACAAAATCATACAACATAAATTGCTGGAGTCTGATTTACAACATGAATTATGGTTTGAAATCACGTTTACAGAAGTCTGTTTTACAAAAAAGATCAGTTCCTGGGCTAGATGTCGTACTGCTGCAGTCGCTCTCACCAACACGTTGTATTCCCTTCTTTAATTAAGGTTGAGGATGGATGTTAAGAAGGGTCACTGAGGTTGGGCTGCACTCTCATTTGAGGATGAAACGTGAACTCCACACCTAGATGAGCAGTTTTACCACATATCATCCGTTGAGGCAGAATCCTTAAAGAAAAAAGAAGGAACCCTTTAAAGTCTGGAGTGCCCATAGTTACAGGAGCTTCTGGATAATCCAGACTGAAAAGGGTAAAGACTTAAATCATTTCATGAGTCCATTTTCTCTCCCCTTTCAGAAATAGTATTTAAGAAGTATCTAAAAACCACATATGCTTGATTAATGAAGCATTAGCACCAAGACATTTCAAAATCTGACTAGTGTTTTATAATAGCCTTATCAACCCTCAAAATAATATCCTAGGAACATTATCCAAAAGCATTCTCAGAGTAGTCAGAAGTAACGCAAAATGGATACCGTTACTACACAGGTGCGTTAAAAGAGCAGGATGTGCCTCATGCCATTTGTTATTATCATTACCATCTTTTGTGTTCTCAGCCCTCCCTCACTGCATGGGAAGATACACTCATCAGCTGACACCTTGGTATAATTCAGATCAATTTTAACACTTATAATTTAAGGTTAGAGAAGTGTAGTTTGGGCAACTGCAGGAAACCCTAATTTTGGATGGTAATAAAACCGCAAGGAGAAAAAAACTGTACGTGAGAAAAAATTGGAACCAGAGACACGCCGTGCTCTAAATCATAACCGTATGGCCACAGTACATGGCATTACAACCATGCATCCCATACTTGAGTATCCCTAAAATTTGGTCCAGTTAGGCCCAGAGGCAACAGCTGATTTTGTGTAACTACCAGAACCCTGAAAAAAATGTTTAACTGACTCCTATTATCAGTTTTTAAAAAAAAAATCCTAGTACAAATCATATATTTAATTCCAGTAAGTGTTTTTAAATCCCTTTGCCTCATGTTCATTTCCTTTTCCTGTGCTTAGACTGTTCTATATTCAGCTTTCTCTGACTGCCTCATCAGTTGGGTACGTATGTTAACACCACGACTAAGAAGTGGGACCACAGCTTGTCAGCTGAAGCAACAGCTAACCCCATTGCACAGGCATCAGAGAAAACTGCTTCTGTACAGCAATCTTTGGCTGTTCCACCATTACCTGCTACCCTCCCCTAAGTACCTGAGGGCTGTGATGGGCTTTAACAACAGTGTATGCTGCTGCTTCCACAGCTACACCTCCCTATCATTACTAAGACTGCAGGAGGTAGAAATATTACTTCTCTTCAAAAGCACTGCCTTACTGACTCCTTCAAGAGAAGGGAGGCTAATTAAGTCTCTAGCAATGCCACAGGAGACAGTTTCTTCACACTAAAGTTCTGCACCCTTCATTCAAACCCGCACACAGGATTAATCACAAACCATAAAGAACAGTTGGCACGGAGGTGTAGTAAAAAAAACCCCAAATCACTAAAATTACCCTTTGCAAAGGTACCACCTCCAGTTTTTTCTTCAAGACCAGAAGTAGGAAAGCAGAGCAATTATATGAAAGACCAGAATGGTTGTGTTTGTTTCAAGTGCAAAGATGAAGAATAAAAGCATGAGTGAGTGAAAACGCAGGAGCTGCACGCCAACTATTTACTATGCAAATTTCTGTATCCAAGTTGCCAACATCATCACCAAAAGACTTGTGTACTGTACATCTGTAGAACAGTAACATACTACAGAATGTACTTTGAAGGTAGAGCATCCTCCTTCAGCCAGCATTCAGGAATTTTTATGCTAAAGATATAATGAGAACTGACAAACTGTAGCACCCAATTGTAAAGCCAATGCACAGTTCTTTATGTCTGGATGCATTTGACTTGTGTCTCACATCGAAGCATGGAAGCCGATAGGTAAAAGATCAATTTAACTCTTTATGAAGCACAGCACATTCAGTGACAGAATGCTGTTTCCAGTGATCTAACTGCAATTGGGATCACTGTGTTTTAGAGTTTTGTTTTTTTGTTTTCCCCACCGACAGTGGATTCATGTCATCTGCCATACAAGACCCTAACTGTATGCTTGCTGTAAGATGCTCTCTGCTTACGAATAAAAGTGCTTACGCAGTCCATTTGGAAAATTAATATATCCTTAAAGCTGACAGCTACAAATCTATTTAATCTACAAGTATAGCCTTCTTCTTAATAATTGGGGAAAAATGTCTCCTTATAAGAGGGGAAAAAAATACACATGACTGTTTGCACCATTCGGCAGGAAAGCATGTGGAAACCCAGGCAGAATGTTCAAAGGACAAATGAATCAACCGTACTGGAGTTTTGAGACTATGATCAGGAGAAGAAAACAGTAACAAAACATCATCCAAAGACCATAACATTGCTATTGCTTCTTTGGGGGAAGGGGTCTTTTAACAAGAAACAGCAATATGTTTCTTTACAGAACAGCTAAAATAATTAGGGTGGGGGGCAAGACAATGTAAGAAAAAGGATACTTACTGTATCGTCATTCCTGTAGGGGTTCAGTCTGTTATAAACAGCTTCAATCACACTCCGCCTAGAGCAAAAAAAAAAAAAAAACAAAAAACAACAAACCCACAAGATTGTAAGGCTGTTTTTTGTTTTAAAGTCAAAAATACAATTTTAATTTAAAATGCAAGTTTCAAAAGATTTTAAATTCACAGAACCAAGCTTACTGCAAGTTAGCCCTAAGTGGTCATTAAACACTGAATACAGCTATCACATCCTTTAAAACCTTCAGGTTCAAGCAAAACAAGGCTGGATACCACTCAGGGTTCAGCAGGAGAAGAGCACATCTGACATTCAGATGAGGCTGCGATGCTGTTCGTTGATATGTCTCTTGACTTCGAAAAAGGGCATCAGAAAACTTCATGGATGTTGAATGCCCTGGTCATTTGTGCGTCTGATGAACACTGCAGTAGTACTTCATGTATTATAACACTTTCATAGCAGGATAGTGTTTTTTCATTTTCTGGATGCACAAAAACTGCATTCTGAATTACATTTTTGTTCAAATTATTCCCAAAGCAACACTCTTTTACAATAGTACGTCCAATACTCTCCTGAAACTTTTAAAAGAAGAAATTTAACTGCAAATAGAAGTTCTACGTATCTCATCTTCAGACTGAGCAGAATTATGACTAGTGAAAAATAGTAAAAAATTAATTCAAGCATCTTGACAGCTTCCTCCTTCAAAAACAGCCTGCTTAGCATATTTATGATAGCTTGTGACTAACTTTCATCTCTGGGATTCTTGACTTTTCTAATATTGATAGAAATATTGATAGGAAATATATTGATAAAATAGTAATAGAAAAAATGAAAACAATTTTTAAATTTTTGTTTTTTAGAAAAAGCACACAGGGTGAAAAGGTTTTCTTAAAAATTGATACTTAAAAAAACTAAACAACTTTGGCGGGGGAGCAGAAAGGAAAGAGGGGAGTAAAAGACAGGAATTACAGACTGGACTTTAAAAGCAACTTTCTTCCAGATCCCCCTTCTGCAGAACCAAGTATGACGAAGTAGCAGACTACAACTGTGACACAAAACAAACTTCAAAGAACAGCCTTTTAACCGCTCATGAATGCATGCAGAGCAATCACAAAGAAGTGCGTTAGAAGAAAAAAAGCAGATGATAGGCTTTATAATCATCCCGTAACATTGAGAAGTCAGGAACTACCATGCAGCAGTTTAAACATCACAGTAAATCTAGTGAATGATTACAGGGCATGGAAGAAGAGGCTGAATTTCAAGCAATAAAAATAAGCAATTACACACAATGTACATTGCACGTATGAACTGGAAAGTTTCCCTTATCTTTCAAGAAATAGGTATCTTTGATTCTAAATAAAGGCAGGTTTCTCGAAAAGCATTGTTTTCCTTCCAAACTGGCAGTCGTGCTTACACTAACATCCAATTAAATCCATACTTCTATCAATCTCTATTTTAACTAGCATCACTGAGACACAAAATACCATGGAAGTCAGTCACTTCAGCGACTTCAGCACTTCCTCACAACCATGCTGCTACTGCTAACCAAAGGAGATCGAGACAAATCAGTTTGTATGGCATATTTCATGAGTTACTGACTCATCGATACTTCAAGACTACAGCAACACATTCTATACAGATGCTGCTGTCCTATATAAAACTGCCATCTCTTCTTCTCCTAGTCAAACAGTTCACATAAGAACAATTTTGTTTTGTAGAAGTCATTTTTACAGTTCAGATATCATTTATTCAATTACATTCCTTGAGTCTTAATGCTCTGGTGTAACAACACAAAAATCATTCTCTAAAGGATTAAAAACATATTCTATACCATACGTGCCCAATCCATTCTAACACAGCACAGGTTCATGAACAATTGTTTGAACCAAAAAGCACTTGGTTTGGTGTGCAAAGGAGCTAAGCACATCTGACTGAACATCAATTTGCAAAGCCACAGAGCATCAACACTGATCTCTTCAAGGACAAAGCCAGTCCGAAGTTGTAAATTTAACTTCCCGTTTCTCTTTTTTGATGGATTTCTATCCAGTTTTCAGATATGTCACAAGCAGAGATACAAAAGCAAACTTTTAAGCAATTACAACATCGCTTTAGCCACAGACAAGGAAAGAATGCTGCCAAGCAAAACACTGTATGCATATCACTTGTTGAAGTGTAGAACTAAATATCCAAGTCACTACTAAAGTCAGTGCATTACTTTTGCATCTTCAGATGTAACCCCCCACCCAGAAACCCCAGTTAATTACAAAAAACAGACACACTCAGGCCACCCTTAAAAAACGCTTCCCAAAACTATAGTTTGACATTTAATTTTAGTCGTGATCCATAATTATCTGTGTTCTTACACTTGTCCTTTTCATTCAGAATAGCTGAGTAATAAAAATTGGAGAACGGATCACCACCTTTTGTCCTGTACCCTTCTTCCCTCCCCCCACTTTTAAGAGTGGCCTTACAGTTAAGTTTCGATTTAAATCAAAAACCACATTTATGTTGATGTGAACTCACTTGCTTGCCAATTCACCCCCCGGCGGGAGGTTTGGGATGCTCTCAGTTGCTAACGTACGCATCACGTGGACTAAGTCTGGGACTCCTTCACCCTGCTTCTTTATGATCTCTGGGAATCAGAAGTACTTTTTTTGTAAGTGCAGTCCAAATTTAACTTAAAAAGATTGAAACACTCAGTTTTATAAAAAGGTAGCTTAACTTCTGTTAATATATATATATATATATATAAAAATGACAGACCATACTCAACATGGTAATTACTAACTTCGGTTCCATGCGAAAAAGAACCTGTAACAGACTTGACAAAGATACACTGCTAACTGTTAACATGCACACTGGTCTCAGAAATACACAGCTACCTAATAAAAGAGGGAAACAATTCTTCAATGGCTTTCCTGCTATACAGTAGATATAACAGAAGATGTAATATCTCCCCAACAAAATGCCCTGGGCACGGGGCAGATATTAACATCAGCTTTATTGCTGCAACAGAAGATAAAAGATTATCACCATCATAGAAAGAGTAACATTTTCAGCAAACAAAAAGTTAGACGTATTTAAAATAACTTCCATGGCTGTACGTGTATTAGCCAACACTGTACCTCACTGCATTACAGCAACATGCAAATTTTAAGAACTATTACATACAAATTAAAAGCCAGTGACATCACATCTAAGAGATAGTTCCATCCTTAACTCACTTAGGGGATATGTGAATACTAGGCAGTTCTTTAAAGCTGATCCACTGCAACTTTGGGGTGAAGAGAACCTGTACCGTAGCCAGAGTCATGTTTTCTAAGTAATTAATTATCTAACTTTATTCTTAGGCCTGGGGTTTTTTTGTTTTATTTTGTTTGTTTTGTTTTTTTTTCCCAAGTCATAAGCACATGATTTTATTTCAACTCAAGAGATTTCAGACCACACCACCCCTGAAGAATCACTCTTTAAATAGGGATTTTATGAAATTTAAAGAACAAGCACAGTTTAACAAATGCGTCTCATTGTTTTTTCTGTAAATATGAGCTCTTAGAAATTATGAGACACATGAACTATTAAGACTTGGTGCTGTGGATCTTCAGATGAATACTGCAGCACACATACAATAATGTGTACATACGTGCATGTATATATACGCACGTAAATACACACACACTTCTTTATGTAATAAAGCATTTACAGTTTGAAGACTAGTTGGAATTCATCAGTACAACACTTCTGAAAAATAATGTAGCACTCGGGTTTTGCCCTAAATAATTCCAGAAGAGCATACTGAGTTTCCACTTTATAATTTAATTAGTGAGATAAGGCACATTAAAAACTTTTAAAACCAACATGTATCCAGTGTTTTTTAGTCAGAAAATTAAAAACAATTGTGAATTATTTTTTTTGTGTGTAATAGTTTTTCAGGGCTGTGTATGTTTACAGAAAGCATCAGCTCTATTTTGCAGTCAGGCTGCGTACATCATTTGCAAGGTACAGTGTCAACACTGTCTAGCCCTCAACCAGTGTCAAACTCTGCAAGGCAGAGCTTTAAGGTGTTTACTTCAAAACCTACATTTTAAATACATAACACCACACACACCTCAACAATTTGCCATTTCCTCAAAATCTATAGCCAAAATTAATTTTACAATCTAGTATTTAGTAAATAAATAATCTAACACTCTTAAATCTGAATAAGAAGCAAAGATCTCAGATTTGGTTTGCCAAGTTCTTTTATTGTGCAATTTTGAACATCTAGTATATTCTACATTGTGCTAGTGCTAAAGTTCTGCTGTACAAAAATAAGGAATTTATAGTTTACCTATACTACACAGTTTCACAACCTGTAACTGCAGTACATTTAACATACAGTCTCTACTAAATGAATACATTTATATTTTGATAAAACTATAGATACAGACTGAATGAACACTGAAGACACAACAAATGGAGTCGGTCTGCTAGCTGTGTTTAATTTATTGGAATTATCTTCTTTCAATACATCTTACAACCCTCCCCCCAACCTTTAATTTACTTTTAAACCTTCTACACATTTTCATGGCATAAAGTACTGGAAAAATGTACTTACAACCCTAAAATAACGGATTCAGAACATATCTGCTTTTTCATATTTTGAATGGGATTTCCACACAAACTTTAAGAAAAAGCCAGAGTTTCGATTTTGTGAAAATATGGGAATGAACATATAATACCTAACTTAAAATTATTTATCTCTATATAGGTATAAATATTGCAAGGATTATCTATTACGGAATGTTTTTATGTAAAAAACTGAGAACAGAAAAAAAGCTTAGACAAGTTTCTTTTTAGAGTCAACACATCAATAACACATATTAGTGCAAATAATAGCAACACATTTTGGAATGACTTATTACTTCTACCATGAAGTTCACATGATGTTTTAGGAGTAACACTGATTTATTGCAAGTAATGGCTCAAAGGTGCTTCTCCACACTTGCTGCTTCTTCCATTATAGCTACAAATCTGGACCACAAACACATCAAACTTAGTAAAAGGAGAGTCCTAGGTGGCATGGTAAGTAGGAAACTTTGTGTTTTTTAAAATCTGAATTGCCTCTCCTTATTCAAGATCACCATCAGTACCAAGACCTATTCAGTCTTAAAATTTGCACTACTTCTTAACATTATGAAGATATATTCCGGGCTGAGGGAGTAAAAGTACAACCAGAAAAAAATGCACAGTAGTAAGCATCAAATCTCATTACTTGTTGGACTACATTGAGTACTGAAGTGCATAAAACCACATAATATGCGTTTTCACCAGGCTTCCATTTTAATTAGTTTAAACTTTAAGTTGATATTACAGATTAGTACAATCACTCTAAAAGCACTCTTTATATTTTCTAGTTTCTTCAGCTGAAGATTAGGCTTTTAAAGTTAAGCACTACCATTCTTAAAGTATCCTAGGATAACAGCAGGATTATTCACTGTAGTGTTGAAAGTTTCAGATGCTGCAGCAGTCCTACTTTACTACCCAATACTGCATTATCCATTTATACCAGGAAACAATTTAACTGCACAAGAATTAAGTTAACTGTAACAAAGTTAACTGACTCCTGTTCTTCAAGTTCTGCTGTAGTTCAGCCTCTCAACTTCCCTCATGACTAAGACCTAAAAGGCCAAATCCTGCACGCGGTTGATACAAATCACTGCTGGGTTGAATAGTGTTTACTACATATTAATTTAAATAATATCTTTGTGCAACAATAGACAAAATATTAAGGACAACCCTAAAGACCCTTGAGGGGAAGTACAATGTATTCCCTCAAGTTGTTGTTCCTCATTATCCCATTAAACTAGTATTAAAGTGCTTTATAACTACTTACAGAATCCTTCTGCCTATATGCAAGTACCACACTTTGCTCATTCCTGAAATTTTGTATTTGTACAAATGTAAAGTACTGGCAGCCAAATTCACTGTATGTACCATAATCACATGCGGTTCCAGTGTTCAGGTTCTTCGTTTACAAAACGAAGTGTCTGTACAAAAATGTCAGCTTTCCTCATTTTATGTAACATTCCTGGGGTACCATGAGGCCAGCGAAGACGCAGCCTTAACATGAACATATTTTCATATTCTAGGTCACAGGTTTGTCTGAACTCAGACAAAATGTCTATGATACGAAGGCAATACTTGCCCAAATTAGGAGAGTTAGCATGCTGTAAATTAACGTGTGAATTTACAACATACTTGTTCTTCACCAATTCTGTGAGTGGGCATACATAGTAAGCTCTTCAAATGCCTGCTGTAAAACTGCTCGCTGCTTTGAAATGGAGAAAGCCATCTGACACTTAACTCATACAGTGTTACCATGCACTTGGATATCCCTGCTACACTGTCAAAAAGATTCACACTATTGCTTACTGTGCACCAACTTCTTCTACTAGACAAGTGTTAGATTAAAACACAGAAATGTCCGTCTGGACATTTGTTCAGGGGCAGAACAGATATAGTTTGCCAAGACCCTGTAAATAAGGCCTTTGAAAAAAGTGATACTTTCTGAAGGAGCATCTACACAGGTACTAAGTGTTTTAAAATTGCATATTGATTTCTCTGAACCCAGAAATTCCATGTAGGCAAGTTCTCTGTCAAATTTCCGAAGCTGCACTGCGTTACCGTCATGCAAGTTAAGGAGGAAAAAAGTGCACAATTTATTCCTCTAACTTATCACTGAAAGCATAGTTGTAAAGAACTCTACGTATCGTGCTCTGTGTGCTATTACGGATTCTTGGACTATATACACATAACCAGACTTCTAACATACAGGTCTAGGGGAGTCAGTTTCTTAAACAGACTTAACCTTCATAAACAATGCATACAGCATGTCTTCTGTTTCAGAAACAAACTCCCACCTGTGGTCATTTTTAAATACCAAAAGGCACTATAACTCCAATTTTAACAAGAAATCTTTTCCATCAAATTGCTTTCAAATTATAATTTTTAATTACGTGACCCAAAACGCCCAAGACTTGCAGTTTTAGTTAAAAGTTTAAGAACTCCCGAAATACAAATTTAAAGCAAAATTTTGAAGTTATTATCACAGTAAGATGAGCTCCCACCTTTTGTTCATCACAAATGCTTAAAGATTAGCTTTGACATTTCTGACATACTTTCAAATAAGTAAACACGTTAGCAGGTGTTGCAAAGATGACAGTAATCAAACTGTAACCCTACCATAAGTGGATAATAAAATTTTACGGTTAACTAATTTGTACATAACTATACGGAAAAATGGCACTCAAATTACCATCTTCACAGACACATTGCACGATATTCTGATTATTTTGTTTAACTCCACAGAACAGGAACCAGGATTTACTGGTCGGAAGTTAGCACTGTGAACAGACTCATGAAGGACACCAAGCACAAACGAGCTATTTCTCTGCCATCCTGAATAATTTTCAGGGCCACAGGCTGCTGCACTTTCATAGCAGAATTTTTTCAGGACATACAGCAGGACTGTACGAGTGCCTTTTTCAGAGACGTACACTAGATGGCCAATGGCACTTGACGGTCTATTAAAAAGCCTGTATGTGTTAAGAGTTTAGTTGTTGGAAGGGGAAGGGGGCCGGGAGGGTCTGTTTAGAAACAAAGTTACTTATTTTTTTTTAAATGATCCACCTTCTACTCTGCTTTCCAGGTACTTGTCCAACTCTGCCTCTCTTTTCACCGCCTCTGGCGATACCTTTGGTGCATTCGGAAAACAGATCAATATCACACTCATGTTGTCTCGACTTCCCTGGTGGAAAAGAAAAAATTATTTGAGAATGTGTACACACCAGGCTAAATGCACATCAAAGCATTTTACACACAAAAATTCACAAATCATATGGTATTAGAATGTAACTTTTACTACTATGTATTAGTACTATCATTAGCCTTAATTTCCCCCCACCCCCTTACAGAATTCCAGAAGTCAGCCCATTTATTCAGTACAACTTTTAAGTCACTTTGTCCTTTCCTCTTTTATGGTCTGAAGACTACATGGAGCCAATAACAGCCAGCCCGCTGTCTTTTAAAAACTGACATTACTAATGAGTGATGTATAATTACAAAGTTGTGTTCCATCTTGTTCTAAGTACTATCCAGTCATTCTAGGAAAACAGCTGAATAGTAAATGGGTAAACAAAACCACTACTGCTTAGAAGCACTAAGTAAGGAGGTGTTCACTTCAGACAGTGCTTCCACCTAAAATCACTGCTATTAGGGTTTTTTCCCCCCTTTTCTTCTAAAACAAGAAAAGTTACGAGTGAGAGAATCTGTTAAAAGACCAGCTGGAAGGGGCCTTTACAAAAGCATTCTTTGAAATGGAAACATTTAAAACTCCAACTAAACAGAATCCTAATACTTGAACACATTAAAATACAAACACATTCTGCTTATGAAAAGTAACTGTTTAGTTTACTTTCAATACCCCTGATCTACAAACATCCATCCATCCATACACTTAACTTCTAACACCAATTAAATCCACTGAAGTCAGCAAGACCAAGAACAAGCCAGTGTTTAAAACAAGAGTATATGGGTGTAAGGCGAAGTACTGACAGTTGGCTACTGCTAAGCTTACAGCGTCCACAAGCCACTGTTCCTTCCCTGGTATTTGTTTGCAGGATTACCAGACAAAAATTGTAAACAAAAATGTATGCATTATCAATCTGCAAAAGTGTTGGAAAGCAATTATATTTTTCCAAATGGGAACCAATGATGTTGTTAGCCATGTGGCAAGAACAGAGACGCTGTCTTGCGCCTCTAGTATCAAAAATGTTGGCTTTTTTTACACTATGACTTACAGCTTGCCTTCGGAAAATTAAGTGTCATGCTACGAAACTCAATACTTCTAATCTCTTCTGTAACTGCACCATCCTGGAACTTACTAATACAAAGCAGAAGTTCTTGTAGACAAAATTATACAAATTTGTTAAAACAGTCCCATCTTCTTCGACTTGAGCTAGTTTCAGAGCTGTATCACACAACACTGAATTAAGAAATACAGTAATTAAACCAAAAGAAAAACTAACTTAGGAAGTCAGAACTTCATATAGTCAAGAAGAAATTTTCAACTCCAAAATACGAAGTCAAAGTTCATTCATTCTGCATTTATCGTGGTGTAATTACAACAGTAACGTTACTTCTATATGCCCAAGAACAGAGGGGAAGATTAGGAAAGGAAAGAATAATCTTTAGCCTGCTTAAGAGTTAAGGTTTTGTAAAGTATGTTGTGAAATAGAAAAGGACAGTTATTGTCCTTGGCTTGCCCATAAACTCCCATCAGCTTCTAGTTTCCCAGTGATCACAATGTATCTGTACATGATTTTACACTTGTCATTAACCAAAACCACCCAGAAAGCTGTTTCTGTTGTGTTTGTTCCCTCTCGATCACATTTTTGTGGGAACCATGGTAATTACTGTCAAAGTTATGTTAACATAAGCCACTGGATACTTATGGACTGGAATCAAAACTTATTCTTAACTTTTTCATAAAGTTCTAACAGCGCAAACACAGTAAACTTCTTCTCTCAAGTCTGGCTACCTTGTACAAGCAGGTGTCAACTATCTCATTGCAAACTTTCTCAAGGTCATCAGTGACTTCAAGTCTGGATCTTACAAAGTCACACAGCTCTTCATTTCCCATAACATCCCAGATACCGTCGCAAGCCAGTATGATGAATTGATCATCATCTTCTGATCTCTCAATTTCATAAACTTCAGGCTCAGGTGAGACTAGCTGTTCTGTAGGACCTTTCCCATGGACGCATTTGTAATCAAAGTCCCCAAGTGCCCTTGAAACAGCAAGAGAGCCATTCACACGCTGAATCATTACAGAGCCACCTGCATTCTGTATACGCTCTTTCTCCAGTGGATTACTTGGTTTGTGATCCTGTGTGAAGAAGTGAACCTTCCTGTTTCTACACAGTAAACCTCTCGAGTCTCCACAGTTGATGAAGTACGTATGTTGGGGAGAAATCATGACACCCACAGCTGTTGACCCACTTCTGTCTGCGCCATGTTTCTTCTCAGAGATGACTCTCATGTGTTCATCAATTTGCAGAAAACCTGTTCTGATGCCGCTCTTTACGCTTTCCACAGATGGCGGCCCATCTGGGCCTTTAAAATCCTGGTTGCTCGTGATGTGATCTAATAAATGCTCACAGCAGTACTTGGCAACCTGTGATCCAGCGTGCCCATCATATACAGCAAAAAATGACCATCCATCAAGTCCATTTGGCAAACCAATCACAGCCGTATGTGCATCCTCCATTTCAACTCGCCAGCCTTGCATACTACTCAGACCATAACGAAGCCCATTGCCTTGCCCCTGGGCATTATGCTTCTCCATCTTTGGCTTGTCTAAAAATGCTCCCATGATGACTTTCCTTCAGTTCTGAAAAGAAAGAAAAGGATTATTAAGATATTTCTTAAACCATCTCTCATTTAAACATCCTATTGGAAACTATTATAGTCCAAATGTTAAGATGACAAAAATACAGACATAAAGCTGACTTTTCTGTCTCTCTCAAGTCAAATTTGCATTGCTTTCAGCTAATTTAAACGAGCACACTGCTACTAGCTGAACTGCACTTTTCAAATTTTTGTAAGTATTTTCCTCTGTTTTACTTAAAGAACTTATATTCCACTATCATTCATGGTTCTGACAAAAGTCACTAGTACAAGTATGTATGAAATTAGTTTGAAAGAGGACTTGTTAACTGGCACACATCTGAATAGCTATGTTACCTGCAATTACCGAGCCAATGAAAAGGTTCAACGTTTCCAGGACAGTGGCACTCCCTAGATCTCTACCTGCTGCCCACAAAGTCCTGCTCACACTCTGCTTTTCCGATGGTGATGGGGAAACAGAAGCAAACTGATTAGGTTTTCTTTTGGGGGAGGAGGTTCAGGGTGGTTTTGTTTGGCTGGTAGGTTTTTGTTTTGTTTTCTTTTTCAAACAGATAAAGTGATCTGAATGATCAAAATGATGCCAGAGTCTGCGTAAAGGAAGAGGCAACACTGGATAACTAGGAGCAGAGCAGCTGTCCCTTCAGGCAGCAGCACACCATTAGTTTGGCTCAGCCATCTTGTGAAAGCTCGTCCTTAGATTTTCAGTTAAATAACACAGCAAGCTTCTCAGATGTCTGTGCTGCAGATTTACTTAAAACCTTACTGTATTCATGCTTCACTGAAAGACAACTGCCCCTGACAAGCCTAACAAAATCTGTTTGGAAATAAAAATCACAAGTATTGTAAATTCATGCTTCCTTATTCAAGCCAGACCAATATACTGCACACTCTATCCTCCTCCACCTCCCATCACTTGGATGTGATGAAGCAAATATTCATGCTTAAGAGAAAAAGAATTATATTTGCAGGCAGCGTAAACTGACTGGTTTATCTTCATGGCTTTCACACCCTAACCATCCAACCCACCCTTCTAATCCACATCAGTTTGTGCATATTAAAAAAAATACATCATACAAAACAGGTCACACATTTTACATACTTGCAAATTATGCCCTGGGAGGCATCAAAGAGTGTGCAAATCACTGTTATACAATACAAGGTAATGGAACAAGACTATGAGCTTTTCTATTTGAAGACAGTGGACAAAAAATAACTGTGAGAAGTCTCTGAAACAGATTTTACCCGAGGCCCCAACCAAGCACCTGTGCTAGCAGGAAAGTTAGTATACTAGGGGTTTTAGAAGGTTTTAACTTGTATGTGGAATACATCTGAGCAGTTTTCTAATGATAACATCACTTTTTTATAAAATGCTTTTATTGCAATACAGCTCCAGCTACAAGTGACACTACATATCCAACAAAGCTTTTCATATTGTCTCTTCGAGCCACTATCAACCTTTCTAAAACATCTGTATGTGTTAGAATAAACAGTCCAGAAATGTTTATATTTGATCTCACCACAACAGTGATTCAAAAGTAAGGCACAGGGACTGGATGTACACTCTTTGGCTCACATGCTTTGTTAACAAAAACAAAAGCCGCACATACTTCAGCTGTATGGAGATGTCAGCAGCAGTACACCTCTCCTTCCTCTCACTACAACCCCTGCTCTTAAGTTCTGTCTCTTCTCAAGCGAACATGAAATATCGATGCCCACGCAAACTGTAACTAGCCAACAAAATATAGTGCACACTGATCTTGTATCCTAAGCACATGCATGAGGTTCACATTACCGCAGTTGCTAGGAAAAAAATACAACTTAGACTTTTTTATCTTCACATGCAACTCTAGGGAAGTCAGTGGTCAAAATAATTACAGAATGCTGCCATAAATCAAATGGGGAATAATTTTGCAGAATAATAGACTTTTTGTTCTTTCCATGATAGCAGCAAAGTGTAAACTAATGTTTAACACTTTCTTATTGTCGAAGAGTTCATAAAATAGATTATTAAATATTTCACCTTAATTTAGAGCTCAAAGCAGAAACCACCCTGGCAAATACCACATTTTTGTGAGGTATTTTACATTATTACTGTGTTTAAAACAAAACAAACCAGAAAAGCATTAGGAACAAGATACAGTTAAACTGATCACAAGCGTTGTCAAATTTGGACTAAAAAAGGCAGTTTTCCTTCTAATCTCTCACATTACTAGGTACACAATATTCAGAGTTGTGCTTTGTAAGCTGTTTGTCCCTCTCAGTAGTCACGTAAACCACAACTAAAAATACATACAGACAGGTCGTATGCAGTTCTAGCAACTCATGCAGAACTGCCAGCACACTTCAAAAATTAATGAATCCACTCTCCATTTAAAATCAAGTTGCCTTATCCCTTCCCAGAAGATGAGCTGAAAGCTGTTGCTATTCTAAATTAAGCCTTGTAGGTGAGATGTTGACACATGATACGCCAAGGGTGCGAGCTGCCCACCACACATGCGAATACAACCAGACAGAAGGATAATCACAATGTGGTCACATAACTTCTACTTAGGAAATTATTCACAGCCCGTAGCATAAAGTAGTCACCTTCTGAAAACTGCAGTAACAGCCTGCAGTTGCCTTCCTTGCAACACACTAGCTAATCGTATTTCCATCAGAATGTCAGTCTAAACCTGCAGGAGAGTAGGCCAGGTTTTCAAAATCCTCACTACATCTGAATGGAAGGCATAGTTTACTTCTGGATAGGATGAACGTGTCAAGCCTTTAGTTCTTCCAGAAATTCAATTCTTGTTCAGAAAAAAAATGAGTTTAATATGACCAATCTGCAAATTCTTTCTTACAAATTGGAGGCTACCTGCTACTTCCCCCCCCCCCTTATGTGTGGCTAAAACCTGATTTAAAGATTTTTATTAGTTATTAAAAAAGTCCCCAAAACTTAGTTTTAAAAGAAGGGAGACACACACATGCACACACAAAAAGGCTGACATCAGCAGGCCATGCCTCCTTCCTACTACAAATATCTTTTAGACCTGTTTTTGAGTCCGTATCCACAGAAACATCTTTCACTCTAATGTCTACCTAAATCACTAGTACGTTCTTCATTCTTTCATAAGGTGGTATGTGCACTATACCGAATAAGTTGGAATGACACCTTTAGTTAAGCATGTAACTCTGTACGCAGATCAGATTAACCTATAGCAGGGCAAGTGCCCAAGTCACAGCACGACTTTGTTATGTAATAACACTAAAGAGAGAAGTCAGTCACAGAACAGTCTGCATGCACAATGTGCACTAAAGGAACAGATTCGTAACATGGTTTAACTTAGCCCTCTCTTACATTGCCTTAGCCATCTTCCTAAACAGGAGTCCTCATCTTATGACCCTTATTCTCCAAATAATTTTACTATCCTTGCCCTTCTTAACCCAGCCACACATTCCTGCAATCACGTTGGAAAACTGCAGTCTCATAGCGGGAGACAGAACCCGTCCTCTACTCTGGAAGCCTCAACTTTCAGGATGCTCGAATGACACACACGCGTACTAAATGAGACAGACATTCTTCCTATTCTTATTAAAGCCAACGTAACAGAAAACGCACTTTAATAATGAAGTTTAGTGGCAAATGCACACCACCCACTGTTCTCTTTTTCTTGGAGAAGGACAATGCTGAAGAGTACTATAGCAGTGGTGCCCTGTAAAAAGATCAGAGGTGCAACATTTTCTTCAGAAATGGTAACTCTAAAACATCATCTGGCACTGAAACTGCTATTAGTGACGCAAACTTCAATTTTAACCTAAGATGATTCCTGGCTCGCCATCTCCATTTCAGTGGCTTCCACTAGTTTTTCCTAAAAGAGAATAGCCTTATGCTCTGAAGAACAGAGAGGCTTCTGAACACAATTAAAAGTGAAAATGGACCCCTATGCGTAAAAACAAATATGCAGGGGGCACATCTATGCATCTACAAGTGCATCTAAACCATGACTTCTGAAATGCTGATTTGTGGACGTCAAACTGAAGGACAGCCTCTATAGCAAGTGCATGAAAAACTCCAGTTGCACTTTGCAGACAGAAAAGCAAAGAGACTGTATAGGGCCTAGAAAAAAATCAACACAAATAACAAGATCTTGGATAAAACACAAGAGTGCCAAAATTCAAAAGACTGCAGCACTAGAGACAAAACTGAAATAATGAATGGACCATGCCAAAGAGTCAGTAGCTGAAGTCCTTGAAAATAGGCTCAAATGGAGAACAGAGTGGTAAAGAAAAGGAGGGTAATTAGTATACTGGACCATCAACAACCATGGACAACCACAGATACATCACTGGAATGCATGAAATTTCTTTGCCCCTTCATTTGTCCCTCAAATTGTGCTATCCAGACAGCACAACCTCATACAAACCAGCCTTCCGATACAAACAAAAATAAATTTTAGCATTTTGATATTCACTTCTTCATTTGCTTGAAGGTTCAAATGAAGTCTTAAATTGTTCACAAAGGACAGTTAATGTAACTCCACACACCCCTGTAAAAAGACAACTTATTTTTCCAAGGAATTCAGACAAGGATTTGATCATCTTGTCAGAGAAAAATCAACTACCCCCATCTGAAACTTGTACTTTAAGAATGTGTATTTAATAAACCTTTTTAGACCATGTTCGAGTTGTATTCCTTCCACTAGGATAAAATGCTTATATGAACCACACTGAAGTCACAGGCGCTTGTTCAAACTAAGCTGAGAAATGTCCCCATACTCCAGCTTCCTGGAACAATCCTCCAAGTGACATTATGCCCTGTGCGTTGTAATGAGCACCATAAAGAAAGATTACAAACTTTACTTGAACTACAGGACAAAAAGCAAGTCACCAAATTATACAGACTGCTACTGAACAGAAAAAAAGGCATTTCATCTCTTCAATCTGACCCGTGCTACTTTTCCCCTGCCTTAAGCAGACTGGATGCAGTAACCAGTCAGCATGTAATTGTGAAAATGTGGAAACATTTCCAGAAGATAGCACCTGTTGAATGAAAAACTGTCAGTACACACTGGATGCCCCAAATCAATTAATGTTAACCACCAACAAGTCAGAGATCATCCCAGGAATCGGAAGAATGACTAAAATAAAAAGGAACATGCAGATGAGGAGACATAATTACATCACAGTCATGGGCTAAATGAAGTAATGAAAAAGCTTCTTGCCAATGAAACTATTTTAAAACTATTGGAGGCTATATGATTGAGTTCTGGCACTCACGGTTCAACAACATCAATAAAGTACTGAAAATTACAGCTGATGTTTCTGAATGTGTACTTTCAGACACAGGAATACACGGCCAACTAGGAGACGTGAACTGCCTATGAAAAAGTAGTAAAAGAAGTAAAATACAGAAATAGGGCTATTTTAATAAACATGGACTAACACACAATTTCCCTACCAGGATACTTGCTTCTTGGACATGCAACTGTAGCCTGCGTTGTATTTCAGTAAGGCAACTGCAAATAGAACATAAGAAGCAACTACCCATAGGCGCAAGAAAGTTTGTAACAACATTAACCATTTTTGGTTTAGGATAGATGCAGGAGCTGTGGCCTGTGGTAGACAAAGGTAAGAGTAAATGGCAGACAGCTGGAAACATTACTTTCAAGAAAGCCAAGAGAAATATCAAAGCTCTCAGAAACCGGCCTTCAGACAGGCAAGAATATCTATACATGGACACAAGTGAGAGACAGGGCACAAAAACCCCAAAGACAAGCAAGTTAATGACTCTGTGTGTACAAGGGAAAGTATGAATTGTTTCAACCTTCACCCACTTACCCTTCTCCTCTCCCTATAATTAATACGTAACAGTGATTACCACTTCATACCACAGCAGAAAACACTAAATCACTGCACCTCTGAGCTCTGACCTCTTCCTAGCTGGACCACAGACACTACGATTTCACTGAGCTAGGTTGTTTTGTGAGGGTTTGTTGGTTTGTTTTTTAAATGTAACTTCTCTTCTGCTTAAAATCCTTTATCCTTGGTAGCAGCTGACGGCCTTTCTGACTGCCTCCCCATACTAAGCGGCAAAATATTTTATCCCACTTCTTTTCCTATGTCAATTTATTTTTTGTGTGTCTGTATGGTGGGGTAGCTAGGCTTTAGGAGAGGATTGCTAAAGCCTCCAGAAGTCTTCTGGAAACAGAAGGTAACCATTTCTAAGTTAACACCCTCCCTCCAACAACATGTTTCAGCTTTTTCTTAAAACACCTTTTTCTGCTCATACCCACCTTTCCTGCAGACAACTAAACCTGTTTCAAGGTTACACTAGGTGCTGCTATTCTGGATATGAATGTACGCTGGCTGAGGTTCAAACTCTCTCCAACGGAGATGTATGTAATCTGATTTTTGAAAAAGCAAGCTCAGAACATTGAAAAAGATCTCTCTAACAAATTGTTTCTGGAGAAATTTGATAGACTATGATGTAGTTTCAAGATTTCTTTATGGAGTTATTTTCATTTTGCTCTATGGGCAGTTCCTGAAGAAAATAACTTCTTACCAGAATCACTAGGACCACTGCTGGGAACAGAGAAATCAGTACATTGATTTTGAGAGGAGATACAACTTGCATCCACAAGTACCAGTCAGTCACCAGGATCCCAACATGACTGGCACCCTCAGAACACTATTAACGTAATATTTCTTGGCTCCGACAGAATTCTTGCTTCTTTCTAAATATTTATACTACAAATTGGAGGTAGGAAAGCATCAGAAAAACACCCCACTAGACAGCAGTATCAAAGTATAAGCAGTCCAATGACTATGAAAAACCGTGTAGACAACCAAAATGGCATTAAGAAGTACTATGAAAATGAATGAGGCAGCTCTGCATAAATTCATATGCTGCTGTCTGAACAGTATGAGAATGAAAAAGTCAAGGTCCTTGACTGAAAGCATTAATGAGCAGAAAACATGCCCATGCTGGTGTTTAGTTCAGCACCTTTCTGGTTATACTTCATTTTCCAAAGATTTATACTTAAAAGTGTTGGAAGATAAAGACGATACCCATTTTAGACACAGAGATTAGACAACTGCTGTGTTTACAGCACTCAAACTCCTGAAGACTCCAGCCAAAATTCAAAGCCCCACTGAAGCAAGCCCTGTGAAAAGGAACTGGACGATCCAAGGAATCTGCCATCTATGTAGCCAGAAGTTGGGAGAAAGAAAGGCCTTGCTTCATTTCATGTATCAATGAAATGCAGTAAGATTCAAACTTTTTGAAAGAGCAAGGCAAACAAGCCAAAATAAGAATTCCAACCAAACTGCTCCTGTCAGAAAGAGTATGCAGTGCTATGCAGCTATTCCAACTGAATTACACACAGCAGTAGTTTCACCAAAAAGAAAACCTGGGTGAAAATGAAACGGAAAAAGACAACACAGAAGAATGGTGTTACATTAAGTCATAAAAGTTGAATTGCATTTTTTCCCAGTATTTGTAATGACAAGAATGCTCTGCCACTGTCGTCTACCACCATAACACTTATCAACAATTCTTGAGTACAAGCCACTGAAAGTCAAAGAACTGAACAGATCTGAACATATCAAATGCTTCAAGTAATAGCTAAAAACTTTGTGCTCTTTAAACTCCATTTTTTTCATCTCTCATTTGCAGCTTCAAGCCTCAGCATCTTTGTTCACTGCTAGTATTATCAACCAAACAATATCCACCATTAAAAAAAAAAGGTTCAAGATTCATAGAGGAATGTTTTCTTTGGTGGAAGAACCACACAATTTCACTGCTATTTCTGTACCGCAAAGAAAAAAAACAACAACCAAACAAAAAGCATTTGCTTTTTTACCAAGTTCAACTAAACCTATTCAGAAAAATCCTACAGAACTTAAGTCCTAGCCCCAAATGAGGAAAGCGAAGTTCTTGGGTAAAAAGCCTCTAGACCAGAATGACTTATTAGAATGACCAGGACTGTTCAGGATGTTCAAAAGCCACTGGAGCGCAGTCAAGCTCCTGCCAACTTGTCTTTGTCAGTGTTTTAGCTCAACTGTTAAAACAAAGTAGGAGGAAGATGCTACATGGAAAAACGTCCCAATGGGATTATTCACTGAGACTCCAAAAACGAAGGCTTGAATAACAATAATTTTAAAAACAACAGAACACCAAGTGCATTAACTGAACCATTCCTGAAATATAGCAAACAAAATTACACTCATACACACACTCTCTCTTTCATTTTTGCTGATAAAATTCAGGAAACTGCCACTTTTTTACATTTAATATTATTCTGTCTTGCTGCCTGTGGTAACATGTATGAATTCTTATAAAATTCAGCCATCCTTCTGTTATACTGTTTACCTGATAACCTCATCATAAACATTTTAAAAGCTAAGCTAATACACCTTAAAAGAAAATTGAACTTATGGAATCATCACACTATCTCCTCTGTAATTTTAGTCTTTGTGTCTCCAGTTGCTCACCAAGGTCACTGCTCTTTTCTTTAAAAATACTTCTTTAAGGTTTTCAAATCTTCAGATCTTCCGAACTCCAACAATAAACATCAGCCACCTATTTCTGATTTGTCTAATCAGTAATTTATTTATCAATATGGAAGAATAAAATCCAAGTGAAAATAAAGTTTATACAGACAGTGCTTGGGAGTAAAATAAAAATAAACTATTTAGAGAAAATGCAACCAGTATGCATGCGCCCAATGATTAGAAGATTATGTTTGCATGAAGGCCCCAAAATATCCTGTTTAGCCAAGTAATCAATATTATGAAATTATTCAAAGTGAGATACATAAGCAATTTTCCAGACCCTTCATTTTACATGAAAATATCTGTGGGGTTCTGATCTCAGCAACATTACCACTGTTCTGGTGAGGACACAGGAAACGCAGCATACAGGAGACTTAAAACCTGATGACTACACATAGGAATAAAATGGGAATAAAACAGGAAATGTTCTGAAGCATACAGCTGTACCCTGCCTTTGCTTGCAAGTAAATGACATCAAAACTATGCCAGGAGCGCATTAAGACATAAAAGTCAAATCCTCAAAGCTTAGGAAAAGCTGGAGTTTGTTCATTTGTCCACAGACAGAGCTTTTATTTACAAAGCTGTTTTGCCCTCACATCCCCAGCATTCCTATCTCATTAAAAGAACAAGAACAGAGGATGACTGCTGCAATAAAGTCGATTCTTCCCCCAAGAATACACAAGAATATAAAAAAAGAAACCAAGGGAAAACCCCTGTTGTTTCAGCCTGTTATGCAGACAATAACTTTCAGGACAGAAGGCTTTCCTATGAGGGTCATGCAGATTACCAAGTTCACTTCTATCACGATCAGTGCAGAGCTGACGTATTTGCCTAAGATGAACAAGGCAGTAAGGTGCTCTCCTGAGCCCAACTTCAGTTCGCTGCAGCTCCAAATATTCCGGTCACCAAATGAGGACACTGTCAAATTCACCAGTTCTTCAAAATATAAGCAGTGCTAATTAACGCTAGCACTTCCTAAGCTTAGAGGCCTCATTCTGCAGCCTCAGAGTAGTTCTTTAAAGAGAGAGGCAGTAATACATATTTAAGAAAGATCTGTCCAAATACTTACTATAAATGATTGGGGGAACCAGAAAATTATTTACTGATAGAAACTGATTCTTCCTTCATTAAATATTCCTACAATTTAATACTAACCACTTACCTGCCCACATTTTTCTGCATTCTGCACCCCTTTTCCAAAGGCTGGGTTTTACTTAACTTAGCAGACACAATTTACACAGTTCTTGTGGTTATTGCACTTTAGGGCATTTTGTAAGTAAAAAATGCAACAGAATTTTCTGCACAAATAGCTATGCTATATGGTCAATACAGACAACCATTCAAATTCCAGATCAAAACTACAGTTATCAGTTAAAATGAACTGTATGCACAGCTACAGAAAATCTTTCAAGTTACACCTGAGACCCAAACATGAAAGCACATTTCATCCCCTAGGTCACAATCTAGCAAGGCATTTAAACATGAGAGCAACATCACACATCTAAGTAGCCTCACATAATTCAGTTGCACGTGGTGTACCAGCGTAAGCATATTTAAGCGCTTTGCTTTATTTAAAGTCATGTTATACCTGAGTTTCTTGGGTTTGTAAACTATTATCTTAGAAGACTTCTTTATCTATTAAAATATTCTTACCTGAACTGAGAACTAAGGTGTTAGCAATAAAGAAGCTAACATACCTTTTTCCTCTAAGCTAACTGCTAGCATTTCTCCACCCTTCAACACTGAAATCTGACTAGCCAGTTTTGTTTTTCCCTTTGCATCACTTATAGCGGTGTACTAGCAAAAGAACATCTAAAGTTTACACTCTTAACAGTAGATGTGTACTTCATTGGAACTATCTGTAGATGAAGGAAGTTTTTATTCTGTTGTTTTAGTCACATATAAACACCTTTTAGAAGAGCTTTTAAAAAAATCTGAGCAACTGTTTCATGTATTTATAAGCAACATCAGTCTTGTAGACTTCAGTAGCAAGCTGAAATATCCATTAGTTAATTTTACTGGTACATGAAAACAAAAAAATAAAATCAACACCCCTTAAAACAAAGGCTTGTTCAGTTTAAACACAAACAAGAAAAAAAAAAAGATGAGACTTAACAGACATCTGTAACTTAGCATGTGCTTAATACAAGAGTTCAGCAGATAGAAAAATAGAAAGCCAGACCTTATAGCAAATAGTAATACAGAAAAGCAGACCTTACAGCACTGGTTTAACACCAGCAACACGCAGCTTGATACTACCTCTATCCAGCATCAAAAGTCAGTTGACTCCCTCCCATAGTATCACACCTGCTTTCTTCCCCTGCCCCAATCACCATATCCTTGGTATAAACATTCTTCCTAGTCTTAGGATTTCAGATTATTTATGCTAGCAATATTAAATGTTAATAAATCTCAAACTGAACCTCCACAGACAGCAACAGGAGCAACATAAAGAAGCTACCAGGAGATAATGCTATCTCAGAATCACAGAATCACAGAATAGTAGGGGTTGGAAGGGACCTCTGTGCGTCATCTAGTCCAACCCCCCTGCCAAAGCAGGGTCACCTACAGCAGGCCGCACAGGACCCCGTCCAGGCGGGTCTTGAATATCTCCAGAG
>Ga0065711_1032797_pt1 | contig 26671 bp, 15 predicted proteins | sample Hoacrofraction12_FD_59098 | JGI IMG/M metagenome (GOLD analysis project Ga0065711, IMG submission 59098) | Hoatzin crop microbial communities from Cojedes, Venezuela - Epithelial fraction 12 v2 (version 2) | ecosystem: Host-associated > Birds > Digestive system > Esophagus > Crop | place... | reverse complement strand
AGAGTTTTCAAGTGCCAATTTTTATATGTTTGGAAATCTTTTTGCGAGGTGGGACTAAGTCAATTATTGTGTATCGATTGGCTCTTGGCATGGAATGTCGTGTTGTCAGAAGCAGGACTCAGCAGTGTGACACGCCTTCGGAGCGGGCATCTTGGTATGTGTATTCGGGGGCCATCTGTGCTTTATCCAAAGCAATCTCTGAAGCAATCTCTGGCTGCGCAGCCTCTGCGGTGCCCCACAGATCACTGAGTTTACAGTAATGGGCTATCCCCCCTTACTTTTGTCTGATAAGATAAGCACCAGTTATTTACTTCCTTTGTTAGCTCTTGACAACCTCATTCCCTTTGTCTTTTGTCTTGCATTGGACAAGTCCAGCAAGGCCATCAATTACAGATGGGTAGTATCTACTACATTTCAAAGTACTGATTTTCTTTGAAGCAGTGGAAACTTACAATAAAAAGTACCATATCTTGTAACCACTCCTACTCTAGTTTTAACTGACATTCCGTTCATTTAAATTCGGTAATACCCTCCTTAATTTTAACTTTGTAGAAGCGGTGCTGCAGGAAAATTCAGCTATTTTGGATGGGAAAGAAACATTCTCAGTGACTGAATGCTAAGGCTGAATTGTTTGTGTCTGGTTTGGTGTTATCACTGCATTGTTCACAGCTATGAATCAGCAAATCCAAAAAGATATCTCTTTACTTCATTTCCCTCCATTGCTCTTTCTTTACTACCCTGTATACCCTTTTCACAAATTGGACAGTTTGCAAAAACCTTTTGCAAACAGAAAACCAATCTCACGTTCATATTGTGAGAGGTATCAGAAAAAGATGAGAAGTTATCCATCCCACGCCCTGTTTTCTCTTCAGATACTAATATCCCAGGTCCTGAAATGATGAATCTGCCTTTTACAAGCTCACATTTTCTACAGAGTGCTGGGGATTTATCTGTGAGCACTAACATGAAAGATGCTGTGAATCACAGACATTTGGTGGTGCACTGATTGCAGCTATCAGCTGCATATGCTTCTTGACTGGGGGGCTTCATAAAATCTGAAGAAAATGAGTCAAAGAAGTAAAAAATACACTACTGTCAGTAACAGGAAAGGTAACTCTGTCAAAAAATATGTTATGAGGAGCCAAAAACGATGAACAACCCACTTCGTAAAATTCTATGCCTAGAGGGCATAAACCATGCGTGGCTGAGCTTTTATGTGTATTACGTACACAAACCTATGTTACAGAAAAGAAATTAGGATTACTATGGGGGTGGGCGTGTGTGTTTCTGCATCATCCTTGCAAGGTCAGGGAGAGGAATTATTCTCCGTTAGAGGTAGGGACAGAGGCACATAGAGATTAATCTGATATAGGTGTATATACATATACACATATACATATGTTGAAACCCCAATTTGAAACACTAGGAATGCTAAGCATATCTTCAAATCAGATTATACCTTCTCAGACCAGGCACTGAAAAAAAACCTGTGGGGTACAGAGTAAAAACCTTATGGTTTACATAATGTGAGTACATCATATGGGAAAGCATTGTTAAAGGTAAGTAATACTTCTGTTTTTCAAGGGAAGAAAATTATGATCTTAACAATGAAATTAATCTCTGTTTTCTAAGTTCCTGACTTAAAAAGAAAAACTTCAATATATCTACGAAAGAGGATGGAATCTTACAGACAAGATTCACCTTCAGAAGGCTCCCATGCTAGGTGGATTTGCTGATACAGCTATACAGGTTAGCGTTTTCTAATCTAGACAAAGCATTCAGCTTTAGTGTGCTCTGCCTGTTGATGCACTGCATCTGGGAGAGCAGGGTGAGAGTACTTAATTTCTCTGACCTAATATAGGAAGCAACAGCCAAACACAGAAGAATCTACAGAGAAAATACCAGTTGGGTATTTGGATGTTTCCATGTTTACAAGCTGATGCCTGAAGGTTTTCATGTCTACAGGTTTAAACAAAGTATCTTAATCTTATTACTTCTCAGGCATTTTATGTCTTACAGATACAGGAGTTCATGTGAAAAAAACAATTCAAGGGATTCTCCGCAATGCAGTTTTACATAAGGGCCTGTAGGAGCAGGCAGAATGTTATTAGACCATAAAAGCCCATCAGGCTGATTTATGGTTTCTGATCAAGGTTTCTGTGAAAATTACTCTGCATCACCAGCTCAAGGTGACTGCTACCATTAATGTGTGGAAAATAAATGAGAGGGGGAGGCTGATATCAGAGGAAGCAAAAGGAAGCGCTGAGCCAGTTTATATAGCACAGGCTTCACATTTTGTTTTACAGTGCATAGAAGGCTGTCATCAAAATGATTGCTTTGGGGCAGAAAAGGCAATTCTTGATAATTAGATCTTATGGCAGGCTTTCTTACACCCGGTATATAAGAACCATCAGGTATGATACCTTCCTACTATATGTCATCTTCTCCTCTGTCCTGTAAATATTCTGAGAATGTGGAAAATGGATAACATGTCTTTTTTCTCTGAAGTTATTTTCCAGAAGTGATAAAATTCTAAACATGGTTTCACAGAAGTCTTAGTGACTAGGAATGTTTTACATGTGATCTGAAAGCAATTTGCATTTTGACCAGCATAACAGTAAAAATCGAACATCTTTTCCACAGTTCGGTGTCTTTGTATTGTATGTTGTTTCATCTATTATTGCTGGATATTTTATTCCATTTTTATTTTCTGTTGAAAACAAAAAGCTGTACTGCCTATTGAAATACAAATGCATAATGCATTTTTAAAAATTTCCTTCATTGTATGTGTTCTAATGCACCACAGCTATTTACATATGGTTTATTTTTATTAAAGCTACACGAATTTATATAATGCTATAAATGCTCATCTATAAATTTTCTTTATTTCTTCTTTATTGTTTTAAATTGTCTGCACTCTTTTTTTTTTTTCCTGCACAATATTTCAAGACATATAACGGACATAATGCTGAAATTAAATGCATCCATGCTACAGGTGTTCATGAATACACTAAACTGTGAAATATAAAAAAAACCCAGTGCATCTTATGCTTCTATGTGATTTTTAAAACCATTCTCCAATTTTCTATTTCTAGATTCTAAAGTGTAGTATGCAGATGTGCAACATCCTTTTACACATTGGAGAGCATTGTGGCTGCTCACACAGCTGGCTATAGCAGCTGACCTTACAGTCATTAGAAGGCATGTTTTCAAAGCCGCGTATGGGACAAAGACATCCATACCATGGGGAAGGGTGGGGTCAGGATTTCGATTTTTACAGAATCACAAAATCACAGAATGGTAGGGGTTGGAAGGGACCTCTGTGGGTCATCTGGTCCAACCCCCCCTGCCGAAGCAGGGTCACCTACAGCAGGCTGCACAGGACCTTGTTCACGCGGGTCTTGAATATCTCCAGAGAAGGAGACTCCACAACCTCCCTGGGCAGCCTGTTCCATTGCTCTGTCACCCTCAGAGGGAAGAAGTTCTTTCTCATGTTCAGATGGAACTTCCTGTGCTTCAGTTTATGCCCATTGCCCCTTGTCCTGTCACTGGGCACTACTGAAAAGAATTTGGCCCCATCCTCCTGACACCCACCCTTGAGATATTTGTAAGCATTTATTAGGTCCCCTCTCAGCCTTCTCTTCTCCAGGCTGAACAAGCCCAGCTCCCTCAGCCTTTCCTCACAGGACAGATGCTCCAGTCCCCTCATCATCCTTGTAGCCCTCCGCTGGACTCTCTCCAGCAGCTCCTCATCTTTCTTGAAGTGGAGAGCCCAGAACTGGACAGAGTACTCTAGATGAGGCCTCACTAGGGCAGTGTAGAGGGGAAGGAGAACCTCCCTCGACCTGCTGGTCACACTCCTCCTAATGCATCCCAGGATGCCGTTAGCTTTCTTGGTAGCCAGGCCACACTTCTGGCTCCTGGTTAACCTGTCGTCCACCAGGACACCCAGGTCCCTCTCAGCAGAGCTGCTCTCCAGCAGGTCTGCCCCAAGCCTGTACTCCAACCCCTACTATTCTGTGATTCTGTGATTCTGTGATGCATGGGGTTGTTCCTCCCCAGGTGCAGGACCCTGCACTTGCCCTTGTTGAACCTCATCAGGTTCCTCTCTGCCCAACTTTCCAGCCTGTCCAGGTCATGCTGAATGGCAGCACAGCCTTCTGGTGTGTCTACCACTCCTCCCAGTTTGGTGTCATCAGCAAATTTTAGGGTATAATGACATATAAACTGCATATTATTTTCAAAATGAACTCTTGATTCCTAAACCAAATTTCTTTCAATATACTCTCACAATGAGATGCGACACTTTCATTGATGCCTAATACTTACTTATCTGTAGATTTTAAAACAGGTATTTTGTTACTGATGTTTGCAAGAAGGTTATAAGCTCAAAAAAAACTGTTTTAACTGTTTTTATCCTTCAGATTCACCCTGAAAGAAAAAGAACTTCTGTTTATGTGCAAGGGTGATTAGCTTGTACTGTTAATAGGATAGATTTTCTGGTACTTAATTGAAAGCAGGTGGATAATTAAAACCAATGTGTAGCTAATCAAGAGCCAGATATCAGGTGATCATGAGGCCATGCTTGATTCTGTTCAGGATAAACACCTAGCTTTCAAGCCTGTTTTCTTTAGAGGCTAATGTGAAAAAGATGAGAAATGCTGGTTCTTGGGGAGAACATAATTAAAGTATCGTTTCACAGGCACTAAAAATGGCTGGTACGAGTTCACAGTATTGGAGTCTTCTTTGTTTAGTGGTGTCTTGTGATTTTTTTTTTTGTGGGGTTTGCTTGTCAATGTTAAAGATGCTTTTTCTTAAGAAGAATGTTATAAGAAATCTGAACCTGTCTCTTGCTTGTCCTTGTAGTTCTGCAATGTGCTTTGTTAACTTTCCCACATTACAAAATGTTAGTAATAATTTGCAGAGAAGTAATGGGTTAATTAAATGTGATTCTGGTCTTAAAATGGCTTTCCATACCATCCATGCCTAATTCTCGGTAACCTTTGAAACCCACTTAAGAAAACATGATAAGGCAGAGATGAGAAAGGATGTCTGTTTACAGTACTGCTTACCAACTACTAGTTTTAGCGCATTTCCCATGATGCAATTTAAGTTGTATTTTACCTCAGACTGTGTGATCACACAGAGCAGTGTGGTACCTGGTTCGTGATAGTAATTAGGAGCTATTTTGTGTCAGATACTTTCCTTTTCCAAACCCTCACACTAGGGAGACAATACAGAATTTTTTCTCTACTATGAAATATCAGAAATGTGTAGTGGGAATTGTGCTTCTCTGTCACCTCTACTTGTTTCTCTGACCTGCTTCTCTGCTACTTCTGAGGTACTCTTATGATCCTTTAGCTTGTATGTATCATTGCTAAAAAAGCTGTGTTATGCTTACAGGTGTTATGTGTTGCAGATTTCTACTACACAAGTACTAGAATGTCACCTTAATCCCATTTTCCCTTGTCTTATCAGAATACAGTCTTTATAAGAAGGTATGTATGTAAGCAATGAAAACATGCAGCCTGTTTAAAGTGCTACCAATTGCTCTTAATTTTGCTGATATGATTCAAATTTTTTACTGAACAACTCCAGCTTGATAATATTTCTTGTTTGCTGTCTTTCAAGTTCAGCATAAAGTTGGCTGTGATGGTAAAATAAGAGTTCTTCTTATTGCTAAAAAAAATAGTTTGTATCTGTGCTGAATTTTATGTGCTGACATTAAACACATGTTAGGACATGAGACATTTGTTCATTTCCTTCCCATGCTTTAATGGGGAATAATTTTTCTTAGATATTATCCTTGCTTTCCTTGTAGGTTTTTTTTGGCTTCATAAATGGCAGGACAAAGTTCTATGAAATATTTCTTGTGACTTCTAATATATGGTATCTTCCATTTACAATACTTCTGGAAAAACTTTAATTCTGAAGGTTAGGAAGGAGGCAGAAAAATACACAAGTGAAGAGGGAGAAGTTTAGAAAACCAGTGGAATCTGTACCTGTATGCACTTCTCTTACAAGGGTGCAAGAAAAGCTGCCAAACTTAAAGGCCATTAATTGCTACTGACAACATTAAGCAGATTGTATCACTAATAAGAGAGATTTTTTTTTCTAGGCAAAAACAGTTCTAAAGGTAGTGTCTTCAAACTCTCATGACCCAGAGTCACAAACCATCGAGGACAGTGGTAGAAACAGCAAAGAAAAGGCAAATGTTTTAAAGCTGTTTATTTTTGGTTTATTTTAAATCAGTAAGGAAGGTTTGGTTTCTCAACAATCTTGCATCTTCATGCCAGGAAAGATGAAAACTCATGTCTCTCTGATGACATGAAAGTCAAGCGTTTAAAAATCCTGTGAGGTTTAGCTGTCTGTCTCTCAATAATTTTTCCTGGGATACATCTATATGTAGCCTACATGTAAATGTATGTACAAATCAGTGTTACAGTCACTAGCTCCTGAGGCAACTGTTTAAACATAGATAGTTTCTATCTTTCAGTATCAATTGTATGTATGACAGGGATAAGCAATGATTTAGACAAGTGGGTCATCTAAGCAAGAGTCAGATTCTGAAAGCCCTTTCTACAGGGCAGGGATACTGGCTGCAAGGGCTTGATCATTGTCTTTTCATTGCATGGTGTTGAGAGGGTAACTTTTGCTGTATCTCATTTGTGTTAATATATCTTGACTACGCTCTTGGCAGTTCTCTTCTGATAAAAGTTTAATTGAACTTGGCACACTTCTCCTATGGAAAACTTTGAAGGTAATGAAAAATAATTCTAAGAAACATTCTAAGGAACCCACATTGAGCTTCAGTTCTACACCTAGCTCAGTCAGTGGCTTGAGGAAATTGCTGTATTTGTCCACACTGACTTAATGGTTTAGATGGTTCTAAGGAAGGGGACAGCAAAAGGTAAAAAAAATAAAAAAAATTTATCATATTGCTTAAGGGAGAGTGACCTTTCAGAAAATATCATAATTCTAACAGATGAGGCAGACTTTGGCAGTCTTTAGGGAAAAAGAAATGAACTACACTATCAATCTGCTTTATAAAAGCATGGGTGAATGTAGTGATTTTGCTGAGAGGTCTTGTCAGCCTGCGATGTCGTGTTCTGGAAGTACATATGGGTCCTGGTAGGGCTAATGGGATTTGGGAAATGGTTGTTTAAGCCCTGAATAATCTCCACCTAAGTCTGTGTCTGTAAAAGCCTGCTAAGATACCTTGAATGTATTCAGCTCATTTCAGTGTTTGTCAGCACAGTACAGGAGACTGGGTGTTTAATGTGCTGCACAAAAGAAAATAACAGATAATAGTGTTTGTCAATAATAATTCTGAGCTAAAAGGCACCTCCCAGAAGACAGCCTGGTGAATGGAGTCAAAGGCAAAGTGATCCTAAGGTTCTGGGACCAGTCACCAGAGGAGAAAGTGCTCCAGCCAAATCCTGACAGACAACTTGTTTCTTGAAAACCAGTTTTCTTTCTCGAGAAAACCAGTAGTTTTTAGCCTTTATAGCATAGGAATCAATTCTGAACTGGGTAAAAAGACAGTTTTTGTTTATTCTACCATCTTAAAATTCAAATGTAGCTGAGAAAAGAAGTGACACCAATAGTGAAAGGCTCATTTTCCTTATTATCTACCCATGTGTATTTTTTGCTACTGCCACACTTCAAAAAAGGGAATTTCTCCCCCACCTCTTCCTTCCTCAAACACATCACCTGCTCCAAGAGAGGACAGCACTGAAACACTGGGACTTTGACCAAGCTGCAGATATATGGTAGTGAAAAATGAATAAAATCTGATGATTTTGGGTAAGGTGTAATAGACTGCATTGAAATGCACACTTCCATGGCTTTGAGGTTCACTGCCAGCTGAAGATATGAACCTAAGATAAATCAAAGAAAATAATAATAATAATAGCACTAATAATAATATCTTGGTCTTACACAGTACTCTTCAGGAAAAAAAGAATAAGTTTTAAGGTGGGTCAAAAAATTTGTTTATCTACAGCAAAAGAAAGCAAATTGGAGAGACCACAATAGCACTGTAGAAATCACAATAGGAAAGATAATATCTCCTTAGGTTATTTGCTCAGCTTTAGCACAAAAGATCAGAGAAGACATGAATGGATGTTAAAGAAAAATGGATTTGGAAGAGATGTACAAGGGCTTTCTTGCACTCAGTGTAATCAGTGTTACTAATGGCTGTCCTGGCAGGTTGTTTTGAAGAAGAATTAGTCAAGAAGGTGATACTGTCCTACCTGTTAGAAGTATATTAACAAGGCTCAGGTATATTTTCTCATCTTCTGATATTATGGGATCCAGTTGAAAGTAAGAGAAATTCTAGAGGCTGGATTCTTGGTTATGTATTCCCTGTATTTGCTGTAATTGTGCACTATAAGTAATGAGTACCAGTTAGAACTTCCTGTCTGCCAAAGGGCATTCAATCTGCATCTAAACTAGCTCAAGAGAGAAACTACCGTTTAGCATCTGTGAAAATTACAGGTTTTAGAGTACATTTTTTATCTGCAAGTTTCCTACTTCAGTATATTTTCATGTGTAGTGTTCTGATTAACATTTTTGTATAAAACAAAGGAACAAGAAAAGTATTAATACTTTAATGCCTAAAATATCTTATAGCAACTGATAATGCAGTGTAGACTAATCTGTTGACCACCTAAATATGATGTTTGTTTGCTTTTTTTTTTGTTTACCTTTTTATCTTCATATAATCTTCTATAGTCATATAATTTCAATAGCTGCAAAATCTGTGGTCTTCATTTGCAGAGGCTTGAATGTTTTCTTTGGCCTTAGCCTTTGTGAAAATCAGTCTGAATCCTAGTACATATTTGGTAAAAAATAAAATATGTGGGTTGAAGTAAATATCACCTAAATAGCTATGTTACAACCACTGTTTATGTTTCTGTAATGTGGTGAGCATCATGTGGGACAGAGCTCTCTGAATCTGAGGTGATAATTGTAAATCCTTTGAAATTAATCTGTAGAACTTTTTTTTTCATTATATAGGACTTTGTACAAAGTTCTTATGAAGCAAAAAAGGTATATGTCTTAATGACAGTGTTTCTTCTTTTATGTAATCCTCCCTATAACTTGTGTGTGGAACTTCATAGGTTACAAAAGGAAAAGAGGTAGGTTAACAGGAAGGATACACTATGTTTTAACCCAACAGCCGGTTGCCAAGCACTAGACAGCCACTCGCTCACCTGTCTCCTTCTCCCCCAGTGGGACGGGGAGAAGAAATGCACAAAAGGTAAAACTCGTGGGTTAAGATGAAAGCAGTTTAATAAGACAACAAATGAAATATTAATCATACAATTACAGAACGGTAAGGGTTGGAAGGGACGTTAAAGATCATCTGGTTCCAACCCCCCTGCCATGAGCAGGGACATCTTCCTCTAGACCAGGTTGCTGAGAGCTCCATCCAACCTGGCCTTGAACACCGCCAGGGAGGAAGCATCCTCAGCTTCTCTGGGCAACCTGTTCCAGTGTTTCACCACCCTCATGGTGAAGAATTTCTTCCTAATATCTAATATAAATCTGCCCTCTTTTAGTTTAGAGCCATTCCCCCTTGTCCTATCACTACACACCCTTGTAAAAAGTCCCTCTCCATCTTCCTGTAGGCCCCCTTCAAGTACTGGAAGACTGCTCTAAGGTCACCCCGGAGCCTTCTCTTCTCCAGGCTGAAAATACTAACAAAAATAATAATAATGAATATGCAAAACAAGCTATACACAATACAATTTTTTTTCACTGCTCAAAGACCATTTGTGTAGCCAGTCCCTGAGTAGTGATCACAAAACCCACGGATTTCTTGAATCTCATGAATATCGTGGATTTTCCCAAACTGCTGAATTTCACTGAACTCTCCAAACTCATGGAAAAGTTCAAACTCCCAGAAAAAAAAAAAAAAAGGAATACAGTTGAAACTCCCAGGAAAAAAAGGATTTCTGCCACCCCAGTCAATCCCCATTTATAAACTCTGCATGAAATCTGTGGTATGGAATATTTCCATTGGCCAGCTTGGGCTCGCTGTCTGGCTGTGCTCCCTCCCAGCTCCTGCTCACCTGCCCGTTAGCTGAACATGGGAGATGGGAAGAAGTCCTTTATTTCTTAGCAACAACTGAAAACATCAGTGTTCTCAACATTCTTCTTGTACTAAATCCAAAATACAGCAGCAACTGGAAGGAAAATTAACTCTATCCCAGCCAAAACCAGGACAGGGTGGGAGGCAAATTTTCTGTTTCAAGGGATTTCAATAGCCATTTCTGATGATAGCAGTAAGAAAGTTGTAGATGAAGTGCAGTAATACTTAAGGTATGGTGACTAAGGCAAGTAATTAGTTATCTTTCCAAGTTACATAAAGCACTGGAACATTCAAAGTCTGTTACAGTGTAGTGTAAAATTAATAGTTAGTTGTGCTGTTCCTTTCGTTGCTGATCCTCACCCTGTTTTTTGCAAATCTATACAAGGAACTCAACTCCATCTTAAATATCTAGATATGAACTTGTGTTAGTTGCATTCCTTCCAGACAGAAAATTTACTGTTAAAGTTGAGTCTTCTTTTCAACTTTATATTGATTTCTTTTTTCAGCTTTACACATCTGTCTTCATACAGTTAACAAAAGCATTACAATGTCTAGTCATTTTGTGGCAGATATATTTGATCAATTTTTGAGTGAAAAAGACAGTGCTTAGATATATAGCTGATATGTGATCTGATCCTTTCAATTGTAAAAGCAGATATTTAATTTGTCTGTCTATCAATATTGTGTACATATGTGTTTTCCATTTTCTGCAGATATTGAAGTGGTATTGTGTACATACGGCTATTCTGTATTGTCCTTATGGTAGGGTATATAAACATTTTCTATGTGCACTTGTAAATATATGTGCAAAATGGCATCCTTTTCAAAACTATGTTCACTTTATAACAGGAAAAATATACTTTACCTAATACATATTTTGCTCTTTCTCATCATAATAATGGAATCAGAGAATAGTTTGGGTTGGAAAGGACATTTAAAGGTCATGCAGTCCAACACCCCTGCAGTGAACAGGGACATCTTCAACTAGATCAGGATCCTCAGAGCCCTGTCCAACCTGACCTTGAATGTTTCCAGGGATGGGGCATCTACCGCTTCTCTGGGCAAGCTGTGCCAGTGTTTCACCACCTTCACTGGGAGATGAATACAAATGTGCAGGATGTTGCTTCAGTGTTGCAGTTTTTTAATACTTGCTTTTTCAAAGTACGAGCTTACTTTTCTCTGCTAAGGTCAGCCACTGGATTAGATCATGATACAGACCATGATTCTACTTATCTGTTGTTGTCTGAGCAATTTCTCATCTGGCAAACCTTCAAAAACTTGCCACATCAGGCACTGATACCAAAAAGACCAAGAATGTAAAAGTGTGTCAGTATAGCCGAAGAGTACAAAATGTCAGTGCATTAAAGTATGGAATATGTTTGAGAGGGTTTTTGCCCATTTGAATAGCAAAAAATCATTATTTGCCATGATTCTCAGCTGTCTCCAGGGCACTTAACTGTTATAAAACTTCTTTCAGTACAAAAATGAATTGTGAGAAGTCTTCATGCTGCACTGTTTGCAAATCATTCTAGCAGTAGACATTTATGTAGGACTCAGCTTTTGTTATGCAAAAGTTAACCAGACCTGTAACATTCTGTTAAGAAAAAGAAATAATTCAGACCTGCAAAAGTGAACTTAATCTCCAATTTTGGTTTCATTAAATGCAGAAATTCATTCCAATTTCCTGTTGAGTTGCTGGTCAGAAACTATGATGATGATGGCCCCATAAAGTGTGTTGGGGAATTTCACAATTTATGTAATGGGACAGAAATTTCACTTAAAAGTGAAATAAAAAGTCTTCCTTTTCTCATTTATTTTATTTGCTACTAAACCTCTCCAAGCCTAATGTTCAGTAGCTGGATGTAGATTGTTTCCATTGATTTTCATTCCAAATGCTTATGCAGCCTTCCTGGTTTCAGCTGGGATAGAGTTAATTTTCTTCCTGGTAGCTCGTGTAGTGCTCTGTTTTGCATTTGGGATGAAAACAAGGTTGATAACATACTGATGTTTTCAGTTGTTGCGAAGTAGTCAAGGACTTATCAGCTTCTCGTGCTGCCAGGTGTGTGGGAAGGACAGAGATAGGACAGCTGACCCAAACTGGCCAAAGGGGATGTACTGTAACATATGTTGTCATGTTTGGTATATATTTTGGGGGAGTTTGCTAGGGGGCAGCAATTGCTGCTCGGGGATGGGCTGGGTGTTGTTCATGAGGTGGTGAGCAACTGAATTGTGCATCACTTGTTTTCTGTATATTATTATTACTATCTCTTCCTTTGCTTTCCTGTTAAACTATCCTTATCTCAACGTATAAGCTTTTTTTTTTCCCCATTCCACAGAGGAGGGAGGAGGGTGAGCGAGCAGCTGCAGAGTGCTTAGTTACTGGCTGGAGTTAAACCGTAACAGGCCTTTCTGGCACCTGAACAGGGTCCTGAAGGGTTGAGATAATGATAGATCTGACCAGAGCGCCCCACCATCATATGCCAAGTCATTGGCAGTATTGGCCTGGAAAGAAGAAGAGGCACCAACGTTGTGTCTAGAAGTAGCTGGCCACCTCCAGCAATACAAAGAAAATCACTCTTCATCCCTACAGGCCTGCATCTCAGCTCTGTAAAAACTGTCCTGGCAGGTCCAGCAACACAAAGAGGGTATGTCCAGTTCCTCACCTGTATGGACCAGTATCTCAGCTATTAGGAGTAAGTGTTCCTCTGCATGAGAGGATATAGAGGGTACACACCATGAGGCACTCTGTGGTTTTACCTGTGTGACCACGGAGAAGACATGAGGAAGTGCAATGGAAAACCTACCTCAGGTAGGTGAGTTGCAAGGAACTCACAAGGAATCACAAATGGGTGTTTTTCCAGGAAAACTGCTGCTCCAGTTTCCAGGGGGCAGTCCCCCAAACAAAGTAGCAGGGCTGATCTTACTTCTAATCCTAGGGGAGGAACTTCTGATTCATACTTACAAGAAGTGAGTAACAAGGATGGGATTCGAACTCACACATACCACATGAACCCATTCATTGGCAATGAATACTCTGACCAAGAGAAGAGAGGCCCTGCCTCCAGCAGGTGAAGGAAAGGGACAACTGGGTTTACTGGACGGTGTGGATTCAATGGCCTGGCACGTCAGACGCACGGGAGTATAAGGCTCTAGTGGACACTGGTGTGCAGCGTACCCTAATACCATCAAGTTACCAAGCGGCAGAACCCATTTCTATTTCTGAAGTAACAGGGGGATCCCAAGAGCTAGCTGTATTGGAGGCTGAAACAAGCCTAACCTGAAACAAGTGGCAAAATCACCCCTTTGTGACTAATCCTGAGGCTCCGTGCATCCTTGCCATAGACTGCCTCAGAAGAGGATATTTTCAACCTTTTCATTCTCTTAATACTTTAGAATAGTGGCTATTCAAACCTGGGAGCTTTGCCTCTACCACAGATGTAATCACTTCTACTTCTAACCACTTGCCTTTCCCCCATACCTCACGTGATTGCCCTCACAGTAAACAGAAGCTTTGTGAGATCTGATTCAACTTGGAGAGATCTCAGGTCATTTGTTATTACTTTAGCTCTTTGTTGATCAAATTTTTCCTTTAATTTCTTCTAGGCTTTCCACTTTGCTAAAACAGTGCTTCAGGAGAATATGCACACGCCACTCCTTTTATTAACCAAGAATAAAATTTAAGATACTTGCACCTTTCATGTAAGAATATCTTACCTTCTGTGTTAAAACTTTTAGAAGTACATGGACTTATTTAGTATAAGTAAGCGTAACTAATTGCTGTTATAAATAAGTAATTAAAAAAGGTTAAAATAGTAAATAAATTGTTGAATCATCTCCTCACAGAAAATAGTATTCTATTTGTGCATATTTACAATAAAAGTATTTAGATATATATAAATAAATAGTAAAAAAAAGAGAATTATGCTAATAGTGTGTGAATGTTACTGTAGTCTAAGAAGCATACAGTAAGCTCATGGTCTTAACAAAGTTACCATATGAACAAGTGTGTGAACTGATGAATCTTGGCATGCAAATCTAGTCTTCAGAGAGCTAAGTTTTAGTTATAACAACAAAAATCTAAAACTTTGTGCCAACTTCTTCTTCAGATTGAAAAGTCTTATTTTTCTGTCTCTTACACCCATTTCATGAAAATGCTCCATGACTAACCCCTCTCTCTATTTATTCCAAGAAAAGATGAGCAGAAACACATATATATATAAGGAAGGGGGAAGTCCAGTAAGAACAATTTAATGAAGAAATTTCAAGATCATTTGTTCATTATTTATGTTGCAAAAGTGATGTTCAAAATTTGAAATTACGTTATTTTTTCAAGTCTTTCTGGAGGACGGAAGATGGTATATGTGTAAAATAAGTAAATACTTATATCTTACTTGTTCAAGAGGTATTACATTTTATGGCTATTTGTTACTGATTTCATGAGAGGCAGAAGCAGTTTTGACCTTTCATGATCATTCAGAAAGTCTTGGAAAGGAGAAAATATGTAGCATAACTTGGACTATCAATGGCATAGAGATAAATTCAAAATTGTCTGTGAAGTTCTGTAATGAAGACTGGGATGGTCAGGGTCATTCCTCTTAATGTTCAAATTTTTTCTTTCTTAAGCTACTTGTTCCTACAGTTTACAGATTTTTGTAAGGCAGTTATCTCTTCCGTTGAAGTGTCTTTCTTCCTCACCTGGAAACATGGACTTACAAGTATTTTAAATAGCATCTCTAGAACAGAACTGTTGGATGAGATTCTGCCTGCTTCTCAAGATGCAAGTAAACTGAGTTTAATTTCCCCCCCCATCCCCACTCCCTTCTTAAACCATAGGCACCAGTTAAAAATACTTAGATCCAGTGATCTGTAATCCCTTAGAGTCTTGTGATACTCAACATGTATATGAAGATTAAAGATTAACTTCAAAGAATAAAGGATTCATTGAGCTGAAGAATACCACTCTGAAACAGTGATTGTCATTCCTGAATTTGAAGGGAAGACTTGAGGACCACTTCCTCAAGTATTTATGCACTTTCTATTGTACTGTCAGCACAGAACTAGGTACATCCCTTTATTTTTCATCCTACGCAGAAATGCGTAGGATGCTCCTGACATTTCCTGTATTCTTGGTTTAATTTTCTTTAAATAAGTTTTTGGCACTCCATAATATATGAATTTGAGTTTATTAAATATTCAAAGTGCACATGTAGACAGCAGTTGTGATTAGTTTATGGTGCTCCTGGGCAGGTGAGAGAGGCTGAGCTCTGTGGAGCTCATAGAATGTGCTGCCACATATGGAACTAAAAGGTATGTGAGTGGGTTGAAAGGTGATAAATTGCTTAGGCTTGTCCAAAGGGAAATATTTTAATGGAATTCATCATGGAAAAATGTAAGTTAGCTACCATGAAAACTGTTTGAAATCGAAAGCAATTAAGAAAAGTTATCAGACTAATTTAAAACTAAAGTAAACTTGTATCTCAAAAATGGATGATATTTTATTTATTTAGACCACAAACTTGAAACTTGACATCAAACCTGCAAATCCTTGCAGATGCTTTTGAAAATGTAGGTGATACCAAGGATAAATTATCAACCAGATCAGCACCATTATTTGTCCATTCCTAACCATATATAATTTCATCCCCATTCATATAGTGACATCTTCGCATCCTTCAGCTTCCATCAAATAAACATCTTATTTTCATCCAGTATTTCATTAGACAGATATGGTCTGACAGGAGCAGCTAGATGTCTAATTCTAATCCCTGGCCACACAGCAAGCGATGGTCTTTCATTTTACTGTGATTTAGTAGGTTGTTAACGGCTGTAGAAGGGCACAATAAAAACATATTTTAACCATGCTAGACACTGGTAAAAAGCAAATATAACCCCCTTTAAGAAATTTAAAATATCAAGATGTTCTAGTCAACCTTAATCATTAAAAAAGCAGCAATAAAATCTTAAAATACAAGAGTTCTCCATCACTAGTATACCTATTGTTGCCAAGAAATGCAAAAAGTTACTGCACTGGGAAAGGTGAGTCTTTTTCTAAGAGGTTATCATTATAGTCTGCCTTTGGTCTGTTTATCCACATTAGTGGTGGTGCCTGGGATTCAGAGGTACTAGAGATAGTCTCACCCAACAGGACATTTTAGCTCCACTTCATCACTGTATAAATGTACTTCACTGTTATAGTAGTTAGCTCAGGTCGAGAATTAGGTTCTTTTTAAGGGAGTTGGCAACTGCCATGGACTGAAGTGCATTTCAAGTCCATTGGACAATCATAAAAAGATTTGGTTTGAAAGGGAGCGTTAGCAGTATTTTTGTCTAATGTGCTCAAAGAAATACTAGTTTCAAAGTCTGGTCAGGTTGCTCAGGGCCTTCGTCAACAGAGTTTTGAAGAGCTTTGAACGTGGAGTTACTGCAGCATCTCTGGGTAACCTGTGCCAGTCTATAACCACTCTTTTTATGAATAATTTTGTGTAGGTCCAACCAGAATTTCTCATACTGCCATGCTGCTCCTCATTTCCCTGCGCACACCAGAGAAAAAGAGAAGGATCTGGTACTATCTTCTCAGTGGTCACGCCCTTTGTAGAGTTGAAGGCTGTACTTAATTTCACCCTTAGCTTTGACTTCACTGGGGTAAACAGAACAAATTGTTTGGGAAACTTTTTTCTTAAAAAGATAAGGAACCTATATTCTTCTCTGTATAGTACCTGAATCTGGGGAACATGTAACTTCCCGTATAATATATGTAAGAGTAGATTATTTCTTTTTGCCTTTTTTGATGATCTCTTCACAGGCACACAGAGGTTACTATTTTAGTTTACAGACACACAGACATGAAGGTACTCTTCCCTTCTTGGTTAGCTTTACAGGTCAGATGTGTATCCAGTCAATTTCCAAATCAGGGAATACCTGAAATTAATCAAAATACTTATCTTCATGTGCTGCTTTTATGAGAGGATGTTTTGAGTTAATATTTGGTTGATGATAAAAAATTTATTGCTATTAAGCTCCCTCATAATTTGATCAAATCCAGAGGGACCAACAAGAACAAGAATATTTAAGCACATGCATACAGTCATCACAGTTTTGTAGTCTTGCCAATTGCAATAGTCAAATATGCAAAGAAACAAAAAATATTTTTAAAAGACATTTTTCTAAACCTGGATTTTCCTTGGGTTAATTGAACTTTCAAATTGCATATGGAGTCAGGTTTTCTCACTTTTTGTGTCATGAAAGCTATATATTTTTTAGTTTATTTATTTTTAAGGCAAAAAGAGATTCACATATTAGAAGCTGAAGACTTTAATTTGAACAAATTTGACCTAGAAAGTTACCTATAAAATTAGAGAAAAAGCAGGTACAATATTAACTCCTCAGATACGTGCAATATGATCTGAAGACCTGAAAGGGAGAGGAGAGGGCTGTATTATTTCTGTAAGAAACATAATAGTACAAATGAGTAATAACTATCAATTTCTAAATACAGATTATATTGGTTTATATTATGAAATATTTCACATATTTTTTAAAGGAATAATAATTTGACATAATTTCTTCAAAGTGGCTGAAGTGAAACCTTTCTCTTGATATTGAATTATTAGTAGCTGGAATTCTGAATAGTAAGAGTAATTCAGTTCAGATTTAATAGATATGTTTTTTACATTACACACAAATGTATGCAATTAAAAAATGCAGTACAAAGAGTAGTCTTTTTTCTTCCACCTTTTCTTTGTATTTTTTAAAGACTTTGAATTTAATGCTCACCTATTTGACCGTAAAAATATAACTGGGTTTGATGCAACTTCTTTCTACTAGTATTCATATCATATGATACAGTTACAGAATTTGTGATAGTGGATTTCATTTTCATGCTCAGGCATTTAAAGGGGAAAAAAATCAAACAACAAAAAACTCTAAAAAACAAACTACCAACAGTGGGAAGCATTATCTCTACAAGAAAATATTCTGTGTGGATTGGTGTTAGTTACTATGAGGCTTTCATTTCAATAATTATTCTTCAATCTATGAAATGTCACTATAGGTCAGAGGCAGCTATTGCTCCAAGCAGAGCAGAATTTAATAAGGAAAGATACATTAGATATGTCAAGTAGATAATGAATTGAAATAATATCATATTATGCATTGTTACAATACAAGAATCAGCTATGTGATAAACTTTTGCATACTACTCTTTTCAAGTTCACTAACTTTTGAACAACATTTTCATGTGCTATTGTTTATTGCAAAGACCTTACATGTCTGTCCTATCTAAACTATGCTCATTTAAATCTCATCCTCTTAAAGCAAGAGATATCCATGATGCATCTTTATATCCTATTTGGGGGGATATAGAAAAAGATACGTGCTGTAAGCTTGTTGTGGGTATTTGTCTAACTTTCCCTAAATCTTCATGCTTCTGTAAGGAGAGATATATCCATGTAATCAGTAATCAATCAAAATTTTTGCCAGACATTAGCTTGCCTTTGAAGAGGTAAGAAGGCTACAGAAGTACTGGATTGCGGTTGGCTTCAGTCTATGTTGTTTATAATATATAGACTCTTAAATATAAGGTCGTATTTTAATATAGAAGATTATATTGAAATTCTGACTCTATTGACTTTAGAAGAGTAAGGCTTTTATTTGCTCTCTGGTTGTTTTTCTCTATACAGATCTGGATTTGGGATCCAGTTAACATTGAAATAACATATTATAACAATAGTTTTGCTACTGTGCTCAGTGTGTCCAGGGTAAAAACTTGATGCTAGCAGGTATGGCCATCGCTTTTGGTAGGTATGAATATTTATTCTGTAGTGACCTTCAGCCACTGCCCAGGTGTTATTAGATTGGATCTTGAGTAATCTTTTACAATGAGAGTCATGAAACACTGGAAGAGGTTGCCCAGAGAGGTGACAGATGTCTCATCCCTGGAAACATTTGAGGTCAGGTTGGCCCAGGCTCTGAGTAACCTGATCTTGTTGAAGATGTCGCTGCTCGTGGCAAGGGGGCTGAACTTGATAACCTTTGAAGATCCCTTCCAACCCAAATTATTCTATGATTCTATGATTCCCATTTCAGGTTTTTAACCTCAAAAAGGATGACTTCAAGTTAAAATAGAATTGACAAGACTTGACTGAGTTGTCATGCACCAAATTCAGTAGCCATGCAAGTTTTTATGTAGTTAAGATGCTCACATATGCCAGGTATCATTATGCCATCTTATTCTCTATCCATGCCCCATTTCAGTTTGTTTCATCATGCCAGCACCTAAATTCCGTCCCAGCTGTCTGTAAAACCCATAATTATAGTCAAGGCTTGCAGTTACCACTCTTAGAACACGCAGCTTACAGAATTTTTCTTGGCGATAGACATCATAAGCAGATGACAAAGGACAATCTCTTTGCATCAGTACTAGGTAGTTTGCTACAGAGCTGGCTCATGGAACATGTTTTGTTGCACTTTATTAATTTCCTAGCATCCTTCAACAGCTAACCCAAATGAAGAGAGCTGGTATATCCTGCTCTTGGCTGAAATCACTGACCATTCTGGTCAATGTTTATTTTATTTTCAGAACCGTGTCTACTGATAAAAAGTTTTGTGCGTGCATGTGTTCTGTGGAGGGAGGTCCACACTGAGGCTTCTTTAGTGGACCTGTTTGTGAGGAGCCTCTACTGGGACTAATGGGCCGAGCTTTCTCAAAGAGGTATTTTCAAGGTGACACACCTGCTCTAAGTTGTCCCTAAGCCCAGGCCGTCAGATCCGCAGCGGTGTGATGCACCCTGAGCCCCAATAACTTTCTTCTGCATTTTGCAATTTTTCCTTATCAGGAGGATGAAAAAAAATTCTTCCTCTTCAGAAGAATTTTGCCCCTGTTCCCCATTTGTTAATAGGAAGGGACTTTAATAAAAAGCTTGGATCTATGAGTTTCAAAGGGTAAGGTGTGCTCATATACTAGGACTGTATTTTACTTCAGGTGCAACATAGGCAAGTGTACAGAAATCTCTCAGTATAGCTCAAATAGTTTTCTAGCTTATTTTTCATGTTACAGAGTTTCTCAGCGATTGCATGTTTCTGGTTCCATGAACAGTTCTAAAATCAGTGATCCAAAGTCTCTACAACTGTTTTCTATACCTATGATACTGCTACGTATCAATTTTCTAGAAAGGACCTGAACATGCTCCTGCTATGGGCAAAAAATGCAGGGTCTATCCTGGGACGCAATCAGAGGATATCTGTGGTTGAGTCTGAAGTGTCTATTTTCTCCTATTTGAGGCTTACCAATTAGAATTAGAGAAATGAGATAGGGACTGTGACATGGCTGCTATCCAAGGAGAGGTAGGACACTTATCCTGGCATCGGTCCACCTTAAAATACAGCTCTGTTGCTTGATCACACCTCAGCCATTGAAGCTCACTGACCCTAGCCTTCGCAGCCCTCTAATCTCAGAGAACTTCCTATGCATACATTGTTCTATGTCCAGGAAAACATCAGTGTGAAGTTTCTCAGCTGATATTGTAACAGTCCTGTTAGCCTGGAAAGTACTAAGCAGATTATTTCATTTGTTCCTGGGCTTCAAATGGAGAAAGTGCTTGGAATAAATACAGTGTCTGGCCACGAACCACATTTTTTATTAGATAGGGAGTGCAGAAGCTTTAATTTACACTGCAGCTTTATATGGCTAGTCTATGCTTCCTCTGCGCTATTGTTTCCTAGGTAATCATTGATATTCAGGAAGAAGGTGAATGGATGGAGAGCAGTTGTTCATTCAAGGTGCTGTTAGAAGTGAGTGGAATGTTTGAGGCTTTGTGGCAAAACAGGGAAAAAAGATATTTGGGCCAGTTCGAGGTTTTACTCCATCTTCAGTCCCCTCAGCAATGCAAAGGGAAAACGTAGATTGTTTTTAAAGCTGAGGTGCTAGTTTGCTAAAGAACTTTTGACTCTGAGTGTCAAAAAGCTTAGTTCAGCAGAAATGCATTATGGCGAAAGTGAAGCTAATTAATTTATGTTCTTTGGCTAGTTAAGTCAGGGGACATGAATCTTAACATTAGAGTTTTACAGCACTATTGAACACAGATTGCAATCCCAAGTGTGTTTTTCTCACACAGTTGTAATTTCTGAAGTTGGAGGATGCTATTTTTCCCGGTAACACCTTTCATATCTTGAAATACTAAACAATATTGGAAGCACTAAGATGTTTTCATCTGCCTACTAGATATGAATAACATCAACTATTTTCAAAGGGCACTTGCTGTTTAAAAAATACAAATCTAAGAAGGGGGTCATAGTCACCGTGATCTGTGTTTGGACTGATTACCAACAGTGAATGCTATATCTTTTTCCTACCCCCAAAGTTATCTATGATGCTTGAAGACTGTTGGTTAGGAAATGTCGTACAGAGGTCAAAGAGAAGGGTGCTATGTGGGTTTCTGTTGCTTCTCTTCTTGGAAGAAGAGTAGGAGACAGTCAGAACATGTTTGAAGATATTTTCCAGTGAATTGCATAAAACAAATTAAATTCTTTAAGCCCTTAATTTTGTCATGATATTGATTCTTAATAATTTCTCTCTTTTTTCTTATATGTATCTTTAAAGCCAAAAATGTTTTTTCTTCCTTTGAAATCAGAGTAGTGTATCTCTCCCCATTGTGTCCTCCCCCCTCCTCCTTTATCCATTAGTCTTCAGGGTTTTGTCTGAAATTTTAAACTCAGGAACTGTGGATTTCCCTACAGAAGGTAAGAATATTAGTTGGTTTTAACATTCTTTCATCCAAAATTATTTTATCAATATCTAAATTTCTCTTTCCTTTTAAATAAAAGATAGTCTTATCTATGTTAGGCATGTTTTTTTACCAGAAAGGTATCACTCCCATTTCTCATTCGTGACAATGTTCTGATTTTGCCAAAACCAATAGGGAGAAAGAGCATAACTGTAAGGAAGAAGCCACATACTTTGAATTATGTTGGAGACCAGAAGCACGGTTAATATAGACAAATTTTCGTTAAGATGAAATTTTAATTTTGGTTTTTGAATGTTTCAAAAGCAAGAAATATAAATTTTTACAATCAACCTTACTGAAAAACAAATACAATGTTTTCTACATCACCAAAGTTACCATTCTGCCTTTTTTTGTCATATAAATATGCCTTTGTGTAATCTTGCCATAAAAAAGCTGAATTGAATTCTCCTGAGTTGCTTACAAAAAACTTCCCAGGAGCAACTACTTGTGGTCTAGAAAGACATATACATTTTCTACATTACAATATAGCAACTGTAAAAATTTCTTTGGGGGGGTTGTATCTGCATAACCTGTTTGCATTACAGCAAAAGGCATTTGTGTTGTTCCACTCTAGATAACATCCATATAAAAATTTAAAAAATCTCCAGCGCTCCTTATCTCAATGCTGTTAACAGTCTGCCTTTCAAAAATAGTCAAAAATGCAACATCTGTCTCACAATGTATTTTCCAAATCATACAAAAGCAAAGTTGTTCTCAGAGATACGTAAGTGTGAAAAAAAAATGTATTTTCCTTCTATTCTACTCCTTGGTAGCATTCATTATAGAAAGGACTTTTCCTATAAAAAAATATAATTTGCTTAGCAGTTCTGGCATGACCCAAACAACCCCATTCATTTCACAGAAACAGTTTTAAAGGCTATGTTGCATTATTCATTAATGTTGTGGGTAACAACTTCAACCTCAGGACTGTTGAGCCAGCACTTTCACGAGCAGTAAATTCCCTGAGGGGAGGGAACGAGAAAAATTGTCCCTACCCTGAGGTTTGAAAAATAGTCTTCACTACAGGAAGAGTTTGCTGAGGGGTTGTGTCTAATGAGAGGAAATTCTCTGAGATGACAATCATTCTCTGGAACATTTTTGGAAACCTGAGGCTCTCTAGAAGAATATTATAAAGGATTTTTTGTTAATCCTCCCATGACATGACATGCATATGCTCAGTCCTTGGGAGCTCTTGAAAAGGGGAATTCATGCTGTGGATGTGGTATTTATATTATTTATGTCTTTTTCTACCCAATGTGCCAATGGGAGTAGAAGAAACAGAAATGTTCTGCTCCCTACAGAGGATATTGTATATGTGAACTAGAAAACTGGAACAGAACATTTGAGTGTTTAGGGAGAGGCAGTGAGGAGTCCATCTGTCTCTCTCACACCAATAGACAGGATTAAACCACTCTAAACTGTTCCGTTAAGCGGACATCTTCATATTGATTCCAGTTTCGTTGTTTATTTGTTTTGGGAGGGGCAGCAGTGGGATTTAAGCAAACACTCATCTGGCCCAGTTACTAGTCTTTAAAAATATATACTATGTTCCATCCTCCCAGTCTTGCAAATATTGTGCTCTGGAAAGGCACTAATACTGTTTTCTTCCTTGTTAATAATTTTTTTTTTTTTTACTGCATGTGGGTGATTTGGCCATAATATCCTCAGAAGTTACCTGTGTTGATATTCTTGCTCAAAATTCATAGTTATTTTGTAACAAACATAACAGATCATCCAATGGCTCCTGTGACATTTTCACTTAATATAAAAAAAAATAATTTCAGTCTCTTCAAGATTAAGGATCCATATTTCTTTTCTTGTAAGTCACTATGGTCTACAAATAATGATGATTTTGATTCTGATGTCTTTTTAAACAACATAAATGAAAACTTTTCCCTTGTAATCACAGGAAAAATCAGGATAGGAAATAGAATCAGGAATTACGTGTTTGTTTTTTGAACAGCCGTGAAACACGCAGATAGATTAACATTAATGTGTGCCTGCCTTTACTTTTTAGGAAGCATGAATTATTCAAGGAGTATCACAGCATGTATTAGTTAGAAACAATTTAAATGAAGCATTATTGGAAGTCTGTCTAGCGTGCATCAGTAGTTCTAAATATTTGCAAATAAAAAACATCAGATCTTTCTGATCCTGATTTCACAATAGTTCTGCACCACCTCTAAGCTTCCAACCATACAGATTGGGATGGACCTCAGGATATCATCAGGTTCAACATCCTGCTGAAAGAAGGATCAACATTAAACGTATTAACTTGTGTAATACTGAAGACTGGATGTTATGAAACACTAAATTATATGTCACTGGGAAATAAAAGAGTTCAAATGGGCCCTTCTGCTGATGTGTGACATGTAGAACTATCTGCAGGTCCTAAACTCAGCAGCATAAGATGTGCTGTGAAGGCAAATGCTGCACAAATGCAGGTGGTATTGCTGCCAGCAAGTGAACATCTTCAGCAAAAGATACAAAGTTTCTGTTATTTCCATTCTTCAATTTAAGAATGGGGAATAAAATCAGAAGATGATATGACTGGCATTTTGAAAAACTAAGCGGATGATTTAGTTGACTGGAATGTGACAGTATCTCAAATGCCTATGGAGCAGTGTGCCAACTTTTATAGCTCAGGTGAACTTCTCCCTAAAACACAGGCCATAATAGCTGTGGTACATCACAGAACACACAAGGTTGACTAAAGCTTAGTGAAATTGTCTGGGAGAAGGAATAAAGACAGTAAAGTAGGAGCAGCTTCAACAGTGGGAAAACAAAACAAACTGGGATAAAAGCAGAGTTTATTTTAGTAATGAAGTGAAAACATTTCTGTGGAGAATACAGAAATTACCCAGGAATTTGAAAATAAGGTTGACTCTAGGTCTTTACATTTGGAATTTATTTATTTTTTTATTGAATAGGTTGAAAAACTACTTGCTTTTTGTGTATAGATATTTACATATGGGAAATGTGGTAATAATTTTGGCCCTTTATCTTTCCAACAGTCATAAAAAAAAAACAGTGTTTGGAAGTTTAGCTCTCATACCAAGTTTGACTTTGCTGATTTTTTAGGAACAGAAGTGATTAAGAATTTAAGAATGACAAATTTAAAAGAATTTTAATTAAATTCCTAAGCATTGAATATAAACAGGAGACAAAGAATGGCCTGTAAACAATACTTTCCAAATACCTGCAAAATAAACAGGAAAAAATCTTTTTAGTAAATGAAGTCCATATGAAACAGACACAGGTAGTCAACAATTTAAATAAGACCTATTCCTCTGTTCTAGAACATAAATTCCAAAGAAGTCCTTCAGGTTTGTGCAATGGGACCTTCCGCAGGAATTTTAATTCAGCACAAGAAGAACCCTGGCCCTTCTTTTGTTGGTGATATTGCAAAGATACTGAAAAATGTTACTTTATCTATAAATGTTAACCAAAATGCCTAAATCTGCTATATTGTAGTCAAAGTACCAAGATAATCCACCAAAAATGGGAAATCTCTTAAAAGAATTATTCTTTTTTTTTAGTTACTGTAACTGACTTAGCTGATATACTTGAAAATTTTCCTGAGATTTACCTCTGTAATAAAGCAGTCCAGAAGTTCATAGAGCTATAGCTTTATTCTGTTTGCAGAACAAATATTATTTCCTGAGTAAAAGAATATTCAGTTTACTCTAATCCATAAATATCATGTGTCCCCATAGTTTTAAGTGAAAGCTATGCATATCAAGCCAGATTTTAGAACTCTTACACTTCTGATGCATAGTTTGATGGTTCTTCCTCACTCATTCCTTTGCATTCCGTACTGCTTCAGTGCTAGAAAGTGAGAGCTGAAAACCCGGGGAGGTTTCTGTGCTTTGAGTCCTCACCGCTTCTCAGATTTTTAGAGGCAAGACGTAAGGTAAAGATTTTCCACCAATGAAAACTTGAAGCTGTTTTCTGCGGATGCCATGTCATCAGTCTGATGACATGCTTGGTATGGAGAATCTATTGTGCAGATAGAAACTGAACTGAATTTAGAGTCTAGAAGGTGGCCATGACACCCCACCAAGTTTGCACAAAAGGAGTATGAACTGCAGGGTTTTTTTGTTTATTTTTGATTTGGAAGGATTGTGTGCTTAGTATAAAAACAAACAGACAAACAAACAAAGAAAATAACACCAGGAAAAAAGCCCCTGCACAGCATTCTTTTTTGAGCATGGGAAACTGGATGTCAGTTAAAGATATGCAAGACATAGTCAGCTAATGCTGGCACTGCGGTAACTAACTAAAGCAAATCCACTTGCCTTGGGTTATTCTAGACTTGTTTGGCCGCTCTATTAGGCTCAACTCAGTAGCCACCTCTCAGCTTCTCCATTTCACTGCCTTTTTCTAAATTGTTCAACAACTATTTTAGTGCTGTTTGTTCCTGCTTTCCTCTTTCCCACTGTGCTATGGAGGTGGATGCCTCGTCTCATCCTGACTGTTCCTCTTTCCCACTTCTCAGTGATTATGTGGAGAGAATGACCACATATTGAGAAGCAGCTAGTATTTCGTGTCGGTTTAGGGCCTGTCATAGAACGTGAACACTCTGCCAGACTGTGATCGATGGCCTTGCTGGACTTGTCGAATGCAAGACAAAAGACAAACGGACTGAGGTTGTCAAGAGCTGAAGAGCTAACGAAGTAAATAACTGGTGCTTATCTTATCAGACAAAAGTAAGGGGGGATAGCCCATCACTGTAAACTCAGTGATCTGTGGGGCGCCGCGGAGGCTGCGCAGCCAGAGATTGCTTCAGAGA
>Ga0065711_1032796_pt1 | contig 26671 bp, 17 predicted proteins | sample Hoacrofraction12_FD_59098 | JGI IMG/M metagenome (GOLD analysis project Ga0065711, IMG submission 59098) | Hoatzin crop microbial communities from Cojedes, Venezuela - Epithelial fraction 12 v2 (version 2) | ecosystem: Host-associated > Birds > Digestive system > Esophagus > Crop | place... | reverse complement strand
CCCGAACATTCTGTGATTCTATGATACCCCAAATCACAGAATGTTCGGGGTTGGAAGGGACCTCCGTGGGTCCTCTAGTCCAACCCCCCTGCCAAAGCAGGGTCACCTACAGTAGGTTGTAGAGGACCTTGTCCAGACAGCTCTTGAATATCTCTAGAGAACGAGACTCTACAACCTCCCTGGGCAGCCTGTTCCAGTGCTCCGTCACCCTCAGAGTGAAGAAATTCTTCCTCATATTCAGACGGGACTTCCTGTGCTTCAGTTTGTGCGAAGATGGAGCAGGCCACAGCCCGTAGCACCCAGACAGGTAACAGCAGAAAATAGCCCTGGTCTATGGGTGTCGAAGTGCTGTCTCTGTTTTGAAGCACTTGAAGTCAACTCTGTCAATGTCTATAAGAGTTTTCTGACACATCCATGGCCCTATAAGCAAAACAGAAAAGTGCTTGCTGCCTTCTTTTCATGTAGATCCTAAAGATGTCATCGCTTTCCCTGTACAACACCATGACCCCTACAGAAACGATGAAGTACGGTGTCATTAGTTTACAGGAAGAAACTTGGTGATGAGGGCTTCCATGAGGAGGTGTGTACACGAGAAGTGTGTGTGAGAAGGAAGTGGCCTAGTTGCCTTATCCTCTCCAAAGAACTTCCTCACCTTTTCCTCCTGCAACACAATAGAGCTCCTGGCACTTCTATTGTATTTCCTGCTCCTCCAGAGTCCACTGAATCTTTGCCTCCCTGCCTGATGGTCCTGGAATATCACTGGGAGAAACAGACTAACACTAAAAAAGCACAAAAGTTTGATGTGAATGTTCTTGAAACATTCCTGATTGAAGGATTGATGGAACCTGGTGGAAAAGATTCCTCAATTAAATGCTGGAAGCCCCATGAATCTAAACATTTGACACCAAGTTTGCAAAAAATCTAGAGAATAATGTAATCTGAGGAACTTCCTTTCATTGACAGGGGATAGAGGTGGTCTAACAGCATCTTCCATCTGTACATTCTTAGATTTTATACTTTCACAAAAAAACAGAAGTCCAATTAGCATGTTATCTTGGGATACTAATTTAAAAATCAGTTATTTAAGATTTTTTGGGGCATCATATTTAGCTGAAGCTGAAAAAGCAGCAGCAATGACCGATGTTGATGATGCTAAACAATATTGACCTGCAGAGTGCTGTCATTACACTTCAGAAGTAACATACTACTGCCAAGAAATGGAGTTTTTCAATCGTAATTTAGGGATGTTGATTAGGAATGACTTTGAAGCTTCGTTCTGGCACCTGGAATACAGCCCTGTATTCACTTCTACTGACAAGTTTGCTTCATGTTTAGAGGAGTCACAAATTTCACAATTAATTAATTAATTAATTAGTAACGGACTGGTAGGATCTATATAAACTGCTGAAGTCATGGGTCAAATGACCTACTCCTTTTCTTTTCAAGATCTTGACTGCTACTGGAATAGCACAGAAGCACTACTCCCCTTGCCCTTATCTACACAAAAAAAATCCTCAAGTCTGGATATCTGTACTTGTTTTTTGCTTATTAGTGAAGGGAGCTCTTTGCCCATTGCCTTATTTGTTTTGTTTATTTGATAAGTCTTTTGGGGCAGTTTCTGCAAGACACTTGAGCTCTGCACCTTGTAGGGATTTCAGATGTTCTCTGGACAGCTTAAATGCCCAACGGGAGCTGGTTTTATGTACTGAATAAGAAATACACTTGAAGAACTTGCCCAATGATTTAGAGACTGCTTTGTATAACTGTGCATTTTTCCATGAGAAGGACCACCCTCCACGCCATGTAGGGACTCCAGTATCACACGTGCTGTGCGCAGTAAGAAGTCTGTCATAAGAGACAGCGGACATTCCTGTACACAGACAGAGAAAGAAAAGCCGCTCCTGATGCATGGCGGTCCTTTACGGTGATACATTTTTGAGGGTGAGAAAGACGATCCTGGTTTACGCTGTGCACTGAAACAAGGCTAGTGTTACCAGCATGTGGGTTCCATGCAAAGGCTGATCTCAGGCTTGCAGTTTTGCTTTTCTGCTCTGCTACTGTCAAGTAAGCTCCTTTGCTCAGTGACTGTATATGGAGAAGCAGCCGTCTTGAGGCAGACTTTTTTGGCACATGGGCCTGGATTAGTTTTCAGAAGACATTTCAGAAGCAATGTGTCAAGCTAGAGTTTCCAATGGTGAGCTTTACTAATTGTTCTCCTCACAAAGATTTGAGTAGGAAAGGACTGCTGAAATACTGCGAATCCTGAACACTCTCCTGCTGCGGTGAACTATTGTAGAAAATACAGTGTGTTGTAAGGGCAAGGAAACAAGAGGGGAATCCGTGATTACTGGTCTTGAAAATAGAGACTGGAGGTTAGGATGTGGTAGCTGTCCTTTGCTGAGAAGTCCTCAGATGCAGGGAGGGCAGCACTTGCTGTTATTTCAGTTTTTGATGTTTCACATGGTAAGCTCCTTACACAGGTGCATGACCATACATATGCTCAGAAAGACCCTTAACAAAGACCATTAACACTGAACAACTCTTCTGGATTCCTAAATATCTACTATTTTCATATGCCTTTCATCTATGAGTGCTCTAACTGGACAAATATTTGGCACATTTCAAACTCCAGCTGTGAACTGAATTTTCACACTTAAAAGTGGAGCACCAAAGGACTGGTATCTCATTTTAACTGGTATTTTAAAGTGTACAAAATATTATTGACCAAGAGGACAAAAAAGCCTCTCTGTCCAGGACTTTAAAGGTGATTGGGATAGTCTGCTTTAGGCTGCTGCATATTTTAAAGTCTAAACTAAAAGAAATAGCATCTAATTTAATAAAAAGTGCTTTGAAATATGCTAAGTAACTTCTAGAAAGCTTGCTTTTTAAGAAGTCCTTTGGTTTGTTTAGTTTCAGGAAAAGATTGCATATTATTATCTATGTTCCATCAACTGAAAGAGAAATGTATGTTGGAAATGCAGTAGGGCATTTCAACACTTTCTTTGCTTTCTATGTTTTGCAATTAAAAACCTTTTGTCTTGCGAAGTTTCATCAAATATTCAACAAATGTTATTTAAGTATAAAACTTCAACAGATTATTGAGTACGCAAAGAACCGAAGGAAAAAAATTAAACAGGTTTGTCATATGGTATGTGTTTATCTTAACCTTTCTTCTTCAAAAATCTCATCTACTAAGTACTTTTATCAGACACTAATTATACTCCTTCTGAAAAGAATTTCTCCAACACCCTTCAGTGCCTACACCTTTTAATCATATCTCATTACATCTACCTAATCCATCTCTTTTTCGCATTGCCAGGGCTCATTAATAGTTTTACCACCCAGTCCTGGACATTATCTTTCCTTTCCATAGAAATACCAATATTGTTTTATTCCTAGATTTCATAGGCATTTGTAATTAGGTAAAAAAATATTTGGTGATATTGAAATTTCATCTAAAAATAACTTTAAACTGTGTAATAGAATAGCAGTAGAAAGTTATGAGTCTTTTTCCAAATGGTTGTTTTTATAAGCTGTTTTAACAGTGGATCAGTAATCACTTTGAAAGGAAGCGATCCTTGACTAACATTTATCAGATATTGTGCTTCATAGATATTTTATAGGCGATACATGTACCACCTGGTAAACAGTGTGGGTAGCCCAAAGAATCTCTACATGATTGTGAGTGAAAAAAAAGATGAGGCCAACACACGGCCTGCCTTCATTCCTATGCTGCGTGCATGCCTTACTTCACTGCAGTATGAAAAGCTTATAGAAAATGTCTCTACTATTGTATCAACTAAAGTGAACTGATCAACACAGAATGAATAATTGATGTGTCAAATTTTGCTTTTTTTTTTCTGTTCTCCAATTGTCAGCAAACGGGCTACAAAACTCTCTACTACTTTTTAAAATTATTTGTAAACCTCTTCAGTGGATAATTCTCAGTCTACAGACTGTTGCGAATTTTGGCAATTTGCAAGTTACATTGTATTAGTTAACAGAGTAAGTTATGTGAATTTATTTGTGCTCTTATTTTCAGGATGAATAGGTCTACATTATGTTAGTTTACCTCAGCTGAAAATCTGCATAACAACACAAAAACATGCTGTATTGGTACATCTTCAGAAGTCATGACTTGTCACGATCGTGGCTTTGAGGTAAAACTGTTTGCCAAATTTCAACTAGCCAAATTGTTTTTCCCCAGGTCTGACTAGAGGGACCACTGAATATTTTTTTTTTGTCTCCTTTTGCAATGAGGAAGATGATTGTATTCCATGGATTGTCTGGGAGTTTTATTTAACCTACTAAAATTATTACTACAGGAACTTGTGACATTTGTTCTCAACCTGACACATCTTAATTCTAGCTTTTGACCTGCTACTATAAATTCTAATTTAAGTTAATCCTAAAATCTGGGGAAGTGTGTTATGGTATAGTTTGGCAGAGGGCATAGATGTTCCTTGGACCTTCGGTGTCCTTGACCATTGTGAAGAACCATGGACACTGCAGCAAACACCTGTTCACACCGTGGTTCCTTAGAGCCATGAAAAGCAGCCACAGCTTCCTGAATTTCAGGGAACTCGCGCTGACCAAGGCAAATTCGTATCACCCTTGCGTCTATTTAATGGCTAACTGTGCTTATGGGGCAGCCCTATGGAACCTTTCTGTTCCATCTTCTTCTCCAGCAATTGAAAATTCAGAAGTGATTTTTTTTATTCCTTAAAACAAAAACACTTGTAGAAGCCAATATAAATGTAAAATCACAATATATTTGTATGCAGTATAACAGATACCTCATATACATACAGTCAATATGGCTGACATATTACTTGAAATGTAATTGAACGCAGTCCTCAGAGTCATCTGTGTATACGGTACTGGTTTGTTATGTTTGTAAGTACTGCTTCTTTTCTCTAAAGAGCTGATTTATATAGGCCAACATCCGTAACAAAACATATGTAAAAAATTGTAGATACGAAAATTACAGTCAACTGGAATTTACCTTTGTGACTACTATGGAATTCAAGCTGAAAAATATTTTTGTAAGTATTTCTTATTGCAGACCTGCCATATTGCTTGCAGGAAGCAAACACAGAGTGTCAGACCTAGAGCTAACCTAAGGGCAACATGTTATTTCCCAGTCTGTGAAAATATATGTGGCTTGAGATGTCTTTTTCTTCCACACTGCAAATAAAACAAAACTCTTTGGAACATTTTTATGTCATAAAATTGCATATATCTGTTTTGGGGCCAAAAATAGACAGATTTTTATGTGTGTGTATTTCTCTTTCCAGTCCTTTCTTTGTTTCATTCTCTCATTAGGAAATGACTAAATAGACAAGCCAGGATATTTAGAACATTCCCATTGAAAACTTCATTAAAACTGACACATTTTTATGAAACATTTTGGCTTCAATGGAAAGACATATTTAGATGAGGAAAAAAAAGTGAAATAAAGTATAACTGGTTACAAATGCAGTCAAACTGATATTCATATTCAAATTTGAACTAATATTTACATGACATTTTTCTACAGTTTCTTCAGACCAATCATTTGAATCAGCCAGAGTAATGCCAACAGCTCTCTACCCAACAACCAAAGCTGCTGGAAGACAAGTATCATCCATCATGGTAAGAAAGGTTTGGGCTCCATAAGAAACAAGAAGCTGTGGAGGTTTCCAGTGTGCTCTATCATCTACGTGGTCTCTGCCATTGGATTCACTGTATTCTGGTTACTTCAGGGACTATATTTAAATGTTGCTCTTTATGTTTACTGAGCAGGGCGGGATTCCTTCACAAGCCCCATTGATGCTTTTCTTCCTTCAGCTGTCAGTTACTGCCTTTTTTTCTTTTTTTCTTTTTTTGCATATGGCTAAGCTGAATGTCAGCACTCTGTTTCAAAAAGATGGAAAATGGTGTATCTTTTCTTCTAATCCTGCTCTGGTTGTTGTTTGTCAGGGCTCAGTATCTACCATTGACTAAATTATATTATGGCTAGTAGGATTGTTTAATGGTCACAAGATTGCTATACACATCATCATCTTCAGAAATCAGTGCAGAATGTTTTCAGTTAGTTTTCCATTTGCTTAGCTACAAACGTGCAACACTGAAAATGGCTAATGCAGGAATAATAAATTATTGGGAAATCCTTTCTTTTTAAAATAAGCCATTTTTTGGCACTGGAAGTCTGTGTAAAATAAAGGAAAATACTGCCCCATAACAAAAACCCCTTATAATTCCAGTAGAGAACATCTTACCCTCTTTGCACTTAGACATTAAAACCAATCCCTGAGCATGTTCTACTAATATGAATGGAATCTTAAATTAATGAAACTTCCTTACATTCAATTTTTGTAACTTCAGAATGACCAGACTTTCTTTTAGAAATAAAATTGTCTAAAGGATAACATAAAACATTAGAACCCAAGCAGAAAACGGACGACTAAGCCAAAGATACAAGCTAAGGTTATAATGTTACTCCACAGATTGGAGTCTACAGTTATCCTGTATTTAGGAGAGTTAAGAAGTTATTCTACATTTATAAGCCCATTTACCTGCTTGCTCTTCGGACATGGGATGAATCAGCACAAGGCTTTGAAGGGTCGATTCTTTATGTTTGTGAGTGTTGAAGACTACCAAAAGCAGTGTTCATGAATGTTAAGTATCTACATTATCTACATGTATTTTAATAGAACAAAGTTATTGGATTTTAAAGTATGAGTTGCAATAGACATCAAATTTTTCATGTTTCTTGGAAAGAACATTTGCTCAGACGTAAACTAAGATTTGGCTTCTATCTTGGAACTCTATGTTTTGATTTATTGTCCCAAAGTTTCTTCAGTTTAAGTAGATGAGCAATACAAAAGCCATGAAAGTGGCCAAAAAGCAGCCAAAAGCCTAACACCGGGGTCTTGTTCAAACATTAGCAAGAGACAAGCAATGAGAGTAAATGCTTGTGAAGCCAGCAAGGTAATCTTTGAAAAACGGGTCCAAAAAGGAGGCTGGCACCGTGGGACAGATACGAAGTTGTAGACAGAAACAGCAATGTCAGAAAACTGTGGCATAACTGACCTAGTGAGGAATGTGACAGGAGTGGCATGGTGTGGGACTGTAGTTATGGGTGGGGTATTGCTAGGAAAAGCCTCAAAGAATCTCTACTTTTACGTGGAGAGATAGACTGAAGGAATGCAAAGCATGGAAAATTTCCCAACAGATGGTGAAAAAGATGGAATAGAAATCCAGATGAGGTAGGTAATAATCAGTGCAATGAAAGACAAAGGAGATGTTAACATATTTATAACTGTAGTGTTGGAGAGTAAAAGGCAAGGCAAGAGGATTACTAGGATTAAGCAACTGTATGGGTTTGCAAGGAGAAAGAGGGACAAGAATGAAAACCCAAAGTGGGTTTGTTGGTTGAGCGTAGAATAAGAGTAGTCCTTCCGGATGCAACAGAGAAATAGAAAATATGCTGCTTTCTCCGTGCTGTGCTGCTGCTGCTTATAAGGTGCCTAGGATACTACTAACGAGCATGGACGTTAGCTTAGGCACTATGAAATTACAAGAAGATATGGTGTCTTTCCTGAAACTCTTATGATTCAGACTGAGAAAGTAGGTTAGAAAAAGACCAAAATTTGCTGGTGATGTCCTAAAACTCTGAGAAAACTCCTGTTGTGAACATGTATGTAGTTTGGAATATCGGCTTGGTATCAGCCGTTCTTATTTACCTTTCCAAATTATGGAGCTCAGGGACGGAGGACTTGGGGCTCTCCTGTTATCCAAGATGCATGTTGTGTGAAAGAGTTTGGGTGCTACTAGAGCTCACCCGAGTACAGTGGCTCCTCAGGATTAGTCCCTTTGACCATCAGGAATAAACAGGGACACAGTTGGCAGCAAAAAGCAGAATAAATTGCTATTAAACTTCCTTAAAGTAGAAAGTGCAGCCACAATTAATTGAATTGTGAGAATGCCCAAAGCAAATTCATATTGCCCATGAAGATCAGTGATTTTCAATACCATAGTTTAAACAGAAGTGCGATGAGGCTTTTGGGTTGACAGGCACGAAAGCCAGAGGCTGGCTATTCTTTTCTTGTCAACGCCACATGTAGGCTGGGGATCACAGGTGTTAACAGAAGTGGTTTCCTTTCTCAAAAGAGGAGGCAGAGCTTGATTCAGGAACAACTACAAAATTGAGCTGAGGATACACATACACACAGAGGGAGGGAAGGTCTGAAAAAAGCGGAGGGATGAAGTAAAGGGCTCAAATGATAGCAGTAGAGTCATTAGTTAAATGAGTAGCTTGAATCAGCAAAGCATTTTACAGCTTGAGTGGAAGGACTTTCTAACTGGAAAGATACATTGCAGAGAAATATTAGAAGGTTACTGTAAAGAGTTTGGCTGTTAGTTTTGTTGAGTCTTTCATCTGCAAACCGGTTGTTTTCACTTATCTATCTAGTGCTGATTGTCTGCTCAGCCTTGTACAGAAACCTCACAGTAAAGACTGCTCTCCTTTCTCTTCAACAGGCGTCACAGGACATATTAGCAAATGGGAATGCTTGCTTTTGATTTCTTTATATCCCTTGCAGAATGATGAATCTTTATGAGATATGTCACAGAAGACTCTAAGGAAATCTCCTATTATCAGAAAAATGAAAAATTCATCTTTGTTAACCCATATACATTTATCCCCCCAAGTAAATTAACAATTCAAAATCTTGCATGAAACTTCATTAACTTTCTTCATGAATAATTCCACTGACATCTAAGCAATTTCTGTGTGAAAGGATGAGAAGACTTGCACTTTTATATCGCACTTGTCTGTGTAAAGGTAAACAAATTGGAGGGAACTAATCTGCTGTCCAGATTTGACAAAGGAACATTGCTATAGAAAATAGTTACATAATATTTTTGACATTTATTGATGTTTTTAGGTTACTTACACAATGATCATGTTCAACTTAATTGTGACTGGAAATATTCTTAACGAGCATCCTACAAACTGTTAGATATGTTGGATAATGATACAATGAACTAGTATAATATACTCAGATCCCCAAGGAGTCTCGTTAGCTACAGCAGGAATAAAATACAAAGATTTTTATAAGAAGAGAAACACTCTAGTCTCAGACAGTGACATTTTTGCACTTCAGTATAAGTTTCACTTTAAGTCAGTTACTAAGAAAAAAAAATCACATCTTTAATGATCACAACTTGCCTGTGGACATTACTTAGCCTTTGGCGCAATTTTTAGCTAGCATTGGAGTAACCTTCCCAAATACCAATGCGACTCTACCTACAGTTATTTGCCAGAACTGTATCTGTTAATTTTTGTTCTTTGGTCATACATCAGCTAAATAAGTAAGTGTTTTCTTTAGCACTTGAAGTCATGTCATGGTGTAACTTTAAAGCTAATTAACATTCATTGGAAAGTCATTTAAGATTGTCTGTAGGTTGACTTAAAGACTTTTCTTCCAAAATGGTTGTTATATTTTTTCCATGTTGCTGCTTTGTGGATTTTGTGCTTAGCATCTGACATGTTTTCGCAACTACTGTTTTTTAACGAAAACATGAAAGTACTCGGGGGAATGTGACAAAATCAAAAATTCTATAATCTCTGCAAGGTAAATGACAGCATTGAAATTGTCACATCTGGATCAAAAATATCTCATCTGTTTACCTAAATAAACACATCTAAACATGGGTAATTAGTATCGTAACTCAATGTATGTTTCCTTTAACAGCTTCTCCTTTTTCACTGATAATTTAATTTAGTCATAAGCATTTAAATGATGCATGTCTTGCTTGTCTTTCAAACAAGCAAAAGAAGTTTTTAAAAAAACTAAGCTTATAAAATATAGAGAAGATTTGCTACCATGCATTTGTAGAAATATAGTATTTTAATTCAAAATTACCAGTAAATATGCTAAAATTGCATTTCAGTTAAAAGACTCTTCATCACAGAAATAAATTGCTCTAAGACTTTTATTTAAGTGATTTTAATTTGTTAGCCAGCTTTTGATTTGCAGCAAGAGTTATCATGGGAATATATATTTCGTAAATTGCATTTATTACCTTTTTTTTTACAATGAAAATATTTTTTAGTAATTGTAAAGGCAGAGACTTAAATATTTTGTTTTAATTCTAGTCACATGTCTTGCTTTGAAATTGAGATAATCATACCTCCTTGTTAAGCTGAAAATGTTTTCTTTAAATTTGGTCACAGGTCCTACTATTCAATTAATATAATCATATCTTCTTCTGCTGCTGAAAATAAAGCAGTTGTTTAATTAAACATGCCAGTTGTTTATAATACAATGTTTCAGAAATACTTGTTTGAAAGAAGGGCTAAAGATTTATATCAAACATTTCAATCTGACAAGTAAATTACATTTCCTCTACCATAAAGAAGGTAAGGAAGGAAAATGGTTGCAGTATAAGAGTTACTAAGGTTGTCGCACCGAGGAAAACCACTCTTGTTCTCATTACTTGGAGATATGATATGCATCAGTCTACAAAGGTGAACTTTTACACTCTGGAGAATAAAGCTGAACATTTTACCTCCTTAAAATAGGGAAATAGACATTATTTTGGAATTGTAACTGTATTTTAATAGCCAATAAGTTCACAAATGAGGAAAAAAGTGTGAGATTTTTCAATTTAAAAAGTGAACAGAAAGTAATATCTGTAGTAATGTCTGTAATAAACGCAAGAATGATGCTTTCTCTAAGGGTCTAAAAAGGTCTTCTTAACCTCACTTCCTGCCCCAACCTCAGATTGTGATACTGTGTGTCCAGGACCTAAAAGATGCAGGCTGCAGGCTAGTCTCTGCTGTACTGAAGCTGGCATGATTGCAGCTTATCCCCTCCTGTAGGCAAGTTTTCCCGTAGGAAGTTCTGGTGCTGGAAGTGAAATACTTCATAGTTTCCTACAAAATCCTGGTTCTGCCTCTGGTAACTGTTGTCCAGGTTATCTGGCTGGTGGTCTTCAAGATCTTATCGAAGAAGTCCAGTGGTTCTTTAAACTGACCATACATTAATTTAACCCGGTTGGAACTAAAATGTATTTTTGAAGGGGAAAGGGCTTTAACCAATCTATGTTATCAGGATGTGCAGTCAGAGCTTCTTGATGCCTCCCTGTCTCAAATCACAAAACATCTCCGATATTAAAACAGATCATTTGAAGAGAAAGGAGGGAACAGTATCAACCTGTTATATAAATCCTTTTCAAACCCTGAAAGATTACTGCAGTGTGCTTTGATAAGCCAGCCTAGGAAAAATGCACAGACTTGTTGGTAACTGAAGAAACAGAAAACTTAACTGCTTTCATCCTGTAATTAGCATAGTAAAATAAAAAAAAAATGTTAGCTGCGATTTTGTTTTATGCCTACACTTCAGCATGACTTTGTACAGGCATGGGGGCTTTTATTTTTCCCTCGAGAGCCACAAGAATGAAGATGGGTATGATTTTTGCAAGGGTGAAATAGGTTGTCTGTCAGTTGGGTTTAGGCGACAGTCTGTCTGCAGGCCGTAAGATGATCTGCATAGTGCCAGAGGAAAGCAGGCAGAATTCCTGGCTTGCAAGCATAGATATTGATCTACCTTAGCCACCTAAACAATGCCTCACCTGTTTGCCTTGTCCATACGTTATTTTACGCAGTCTAATGCTTGTTTTGTTTGACTTTTCTTTTATTTCTGTGGATCTGAGCTTTGATACACTTTGGGGAGTACATAAACACAGTGTTGTACTTGAACATCACCATCCTGCAGAGCACTCTAGTGGCTCTAGACCACCCCTCCCTGTATGAGAACAGCACTGTTATTGAAAATTATGAGTGAGCAACTAAGTAAGTAGGCCACATACACAAGCGTTTGATCTCTCAGACTAGTGTCCGATGACATTGAATGTGAGATGCTACTAATTACTGCACTATGTACTCCCAGTTAAAATTTCTTTAATTTGAGCTAGTAAAAGGCTCTATTTTTATAAATTCTTGTGTTTTTTCTTTTTCCAGCTGATGGTTACAAGATAAGCCACCACAGCATTTAGAAACCTATCCACTTATTTTGGAAACAACTATGTTATTGTGTACTGTCTCAAGCATGAATGAAATAGAAAACTGCATTCATTTTCCCAGTAAACTATAACATAAATATTTTACCACCATTTATTATTAGTTTGCCATTTCCTGCTGACAGCATTTCCAACTTTGCCAGCAGGCACTGTGTCTCACAATCGTATTGTGTTTGGAACAAATTAAGACAAACACAATTCCTTATAAAATAAATGAACAAAATTTGCAACAAAAAAACTCTACTGAAGCTAAATGAGCATTTCTTTTAAGTGCTGACACTTGGAATTATTTAATTTGCATACAGCACATTTCACTTTTACTGGAAAACAATTAAGTTAACGAAGAACTAAGTCATCTGTACTTTCAGGGATAATTGAACGCTGCTTGATTTAGAACAGTTTTACGTTAATGCTGTAAAGGAGCAGCCTACATCATGGTAAGAATGTCAGAGGTTTTGAACACAAGCTTGCTTTTGGCCCAGTGACACATGAAGTGGACGGATCAAAACTGGTTACAAAATAGAATGCAGTGACACAAGTCGAACACATATAAAATACTTCAAATACAGGGACTGACAGCCTTTTTCCTTGTAAGAGACATACTCCTTCACAAGATTATTTGATGGTTTAAGGGCTAATAAAGAGGGAAAACCTTTTTTTCTTATCAACTTTCTCTCGTCTGGGTACTTTCTCTCAGGCACTGAGGTATTTTTCTGGATGAAGTGAGACAAATAAAGAGTGAACTTTATGCTGGGGTTGCATTCCAGTGTTTCTTACAGGTGTGCGAAACTGCAGTGAATCGATGACTGTGGGCTTACACCCCAAAGGATTTGAAGACGTGCTCTACATGTAGTACTGATCTTGAGAGTGTGAGGTGTTTGGTTTTGCAGGTTTTTTGGCATCTAGAAATAGATTATCCTTTTGGAATTCTGGTGTAGAAAATTACGAATAAAACTTACTGCACAGAAATAGAAAACTGAGATTTAGAATTATTGTGTTGCTTTAGAGGTAGCAGTGAGTCCAACTGATTTATGCCTTGCTTGAGCTGAGTTTGATTCAGAAGTGCAAACTTCGAGTTGTCCGTTCCCTTTCTGATTTTGTCCTCCTCTTCGCTGAGATCATCCTTACTGAAGGTGCCCACCTGATAGCACAGGTATAGAAAAATCTGCATCTTTATGTGGAGTACTTGCACCATATCTATAAAAACTTCCTTCTAAAATTCTGCAGATATGCTCCAACCTTTGAATCAAAGAGCCCACTCTTATGGATGAAAGGCTGGTTTAACCTCTCCCTGCTGATTCATTCTTTGGCCGCTCAGCTGGGAATATCAATTGTGATAGTAATTCTTCTTCTTTAAATAAGTTGGAAGGGTGACAAATTATAGCTGCCTCTGAGAAATTTTGTAGTCAGAAAAAAAAAGCGACTTTAAAATACATTCCTTTAAAAAATTTAAATAAGCAACACAATTAGCTAAGCATTTACATTTTATTAGCAATAGCAAGTAAAATTAATAAGTAAATTCAATGAAAAATGATTATGTGTCACAGTATATAGTTTTTACATTGACATTTCACATAATCTGACTTTGCTGAGAAGAGAAATCACTCGTCTGTTAAAATTACTTTTTAAAAGCTGTCAAAATTGGAAAACCTGCTGTCAAAAATATGATGAGAAAAGTTTAAAAATGGTAAAGTATGTTGACTTAGACAAAAAATATTACCTGTAGAGTTGAAAACTTGAATATTGTATCATTATCTTCTACACAGATGAAAAACGTTACCTTTTTCCAAGCTGGCCATTTTTTTTTTTACCTTTTAAATTTATGTTTTGCATTTACATTTCAATATGAATGGGACTTCATCCAATTTATACTGCATCAGAAGCTGAAAGTAGCAGGTATTTGGACATTTATTTTTTAATTGTACGTTGGAGTTTTACTGCTTTTAAAAATGACAAGATTAACAGCCCTCTAAGGGTGAAGTCCAATGCTGATCTGCACTCTGGTCCTGTAGACTGCAACGTGCAAGGATCCTTGGGATGGAGTTTGGCTGACGGGTGGCTGGTGGGCTGCTAGCAGGAAGAGCTCCATGCACAGTAAGCTCCCCAGCCTGCCTCCATGGAAGGGGTTCAGCATCACCAGTGATCACAAACCCTGCTTCTCCAGCTTGTCTCTGCCATGGTTAAGAAGGACTATTTGGAAGAAGGTGACAATTCATTCTCCAGGCACATTCAGTCTTTGGCCTCTTTGTTGAGACTGCCAGCAAGGATGCCAATTAGTGCCATTCAAAAAAGCCCAGATATGCTGTGGTAATAATGAAGTACAGATTTAGAGGGATACAATCCAAAATCATAATTAAATGGAAATGAGACAAAACAGAATCTGAAACAAGATTTGACTAAGAACTACAGAAGTACATCTCTCTAAGTACATCTCATTTTTGCCAGTTAATTTTTCAGCCATTGCTGCTTTTAATACTCTACTGCCTTTAATAATGCACTGCCTTTTCTAGTATGTTTTCTCCCAGTCACAGTTCCTGCATGCACATAGGTAAGACTGGCTATCAGTGAAGCAACGAGATTCACTATGAGGGAGGAACGCATGTGGCGGTGGAAGTTGTGGAGTTGATTGTGATGCTTTGACCCCAGTTCTAAAATATCCAACTCAGCAGTCATTGAACTGGACATGGTGAGTGGAAGGTAAGTAAAAAATTATTTTGTTTTTGCCTTACTAGTACTTCACGTATTCTGGCATCATGTTTATGATGTTCTTTCACTTTCTCAGCAGTGTGAGCTGACGGGAATGAAGTACTTTTGCTCTCAAATGTCGTTTCTTGACTTGCAGCCTGATTTAATCTTGCTGTTCAGCCTGGATCTAATAAGTCTTGTAATATATTCATTTTTTCTAGTTTCAACAACGGCTACTGAAAAGTGCTAACTGAAATCTAACAGAACATATATGGAAGCCATTCATGTAAACTGATACATTCATGAACCAGAGCACCCCATGTTTTTCATTTGTGTTCCCTGCAGATCTGAGTAGCTTATTACCTTTCCACATCCAAGTGTCCCCAAAACACTCTTCCTCCCAGGTTTTCTGCACAAACAATCCTTTACAGCTTTCCTCATAAAGTCTTTCTGGCTCTCTAGTCTACTTCTTCTGTTTAGACACATTGATTCATGTCCTTCTTTTAAAATTTATTCCCACTGTGATGGCTCAAAAAATCTTTTCCTACCTAATGCAGTAAGTAGTATTGTCTAAAGGCTTGAGTATGCTTTGCTATGGCTCACACTGAGCACAGAAGTGCTTGACAATGTTAAAACTAGATTGAGAAAAACGAAGAATTTTTTTTTAGCAGAACAAATGGGAATTTAGAGTCACATGTGGGAGGGTGCATCCCTTGCATTTTATAATCAGTCTGACTCACTTCAGGCTGTGTGGGGGCTGCTCTTTTAGTTCATGAATACCACCACATCAACACAAGATTCTTTGAGTTCCATCTATCTGTCTGTCTATCTGAACTCCCACATGGTTGCTTGAGTATTTGAGTGTCTCTGGTGCACGATGTCCAAGCCTCTTGGCACTTATTTACTGCTTCAGGTTGCTCTGTAGAGGCAAGAGGAATAATTTCACAGTAGCCTAACACATCTAACAAGGAAACACATTTTTATCCTGTGTTACCTGAATCTGTCTTTAAAATAACCTTACTTAACACAGTTATTGTTGCCATTGAATCTAACGGTGCTCGAAACAGAGGTAGCTGGCCTCCAGTAGTTACCTGTCAGATGCTATCTGACTTATGTCAAATGTTATTATGGTATTTGCAGAGAAATAAATTTATCATAATGACAACCCATGTTGGACCAAAAGAGATTATACTCTCATATGAATCTAAGGCCTGAAATTCTGGCAATGGGATCACTGCTAACAGAGAAACTCCCTGGAAACTGTGAAGACAACAATATACACAAGGATCCTGGATTCATGTTCAGAGAAAAAAGTGAAATATCATAAATGAAGGTTAGTTCCCTCAGCAACAACACCAGTTTGCCACACACAGAACACCTTGTAACACTTTCTGGTTATTTTTGTAGTATTCTATAGCATGGAAGAAACTAAGCCTGACTTACTGTAGAGCAATACAGAATGATGTGTCATCGCTACAGAGAAGACAAGGGGACATATTTTTTTGATAAACATTGTCTGAGTCTGTTCTGAAGAGAAATCACTAGGGAAGAATCTGTTCAGACCTGGGGCATTCTGGGCTGCTAATAAAACTATTACAAAGTCTGGCCATACTTGCCAAGACAAAACAGCATAACCTGAAGCTGAAACAGGATAGTAAGGAAGTGAATCAAAATCAAGAGAAACGTGAGAAAGCACCTTTTGCAAACTGAGGATAACTGGAGTTCTTGGTTGGGAGGAGGTTGACCAGTATTTACAAAGCAATGCATATAGAATTCATACATTAGAAGTCTAGTGGAACTTTCCCTCATATAGGAGCTGATCAGGTATTAGAACACTCTCAGGTACTCTTTTGTAAATTATCCATCTTGCTGGTGGTTGTTTGGAAAGGTTGGGCCATGCTGAATATTATTCTTGTGAGCCAGGAAAGAAGATATGTAGAGGTACATGAAGAAGCTGGAGAACATGTCTGGGAGACCTGGAATAATTTGTTGAGGAGGTGAATACATGAAAATAGGGTGTAAAAGGAAAATTTCACTCGGTCTGCTGAAACTCGCAAGCTTTCTGGAGAATCTCTTTTTAGCTGGCCTTTATGTGGTAAAGATCCAGACTTTATTACAAATTTACCATGAATATATTTTATTAGAGAGATTTTATGATTAATTTATGTAATATCCTTTGTTGATTTAAACAGCAGATTGCAGCCATCTTTTATTCCTTACAGGAAAGATTTTAATTAAGATTATACTAGTTGGGGAACTATTAGAGAAAAAAATACCGTTAGTGCCTGTTAATGTAATAATTTGGGGAAAAAAATTGAAGAATTTATTCTAAAATATCTACATTATTTCGTTACTATAGTTACTATTGTTCCCACTTTCCAGGACTTCGTATATGAGCAGATTTCATTTGGATGAGTGCTGTATGTTCATCAGCAGACCGCAGGTTCCATTTTTTTATCATCCTGATCATATCGGTCACTATACACAGGAGAAAGAGGAATCCATGATTATAAAACCAGTCTGTACTGTCTGTAGAGCACCAGATTAGCCAGAATGCACTTTTAAAGATCAGGGAAGTTAATTAAGACACAAGCAAGATCTATAGTACCTCCATGGAAACTCAGCCTCATTTATGAACTGCTTCTGTTTTTATCCTTCTTATATGTTTTAGGTTAAACAGTGTTTTTAATGGCAGGTTTGTTCATCACTGAGGAAATCGCACAGGCTCGTCAGCATTAATGCACCAAGGAAAGAAGTACAGGTAGAAAAGTAGTACGGTTGTATTGCCAAAATAACAAAAAAAGCATTCTTAGAGACAGAAATCAAACACATCTGTTTGACTAAAAAAAGACATCTCTAACATTTTCATATTGCTTAGAGAGAGGCTGGTCTATGGCCTGGTTGTTCTGTGTCCTATCAGGGCATTTACAGGCTAAGGAACCCATGCCACCCCTCGACTATGTGGCACCAAGAACATTGCTGAAGGGTGTTCAGCAAATCTGTTTCCTTTCTAACCCAAATGGTGCTAAACAGTACTTGTAATGTACACATAACTTTCTTTACTCTGTCTAACTTAAAAAGCTTGAGCGGAAATAATTTTGCAATAAAATTAGCATAATTATTGATTTGCCATGCATCAGATGCTCCAGGTTAAGTGTTTGAGCCTTTATGCTTACTGTGAAGCTAATTCAAAGTAGCTCACCACCATTATCATGTGTGCTATGGGATTTCTCAGACATGTGTTTACCACAGATCAGAGCACATCTGATAGTTGATTACTCTATAATAATTTCTTTGTGTTTCAAAGTCCTTTGGATTCTAGAATATTATGCACATACTTGAAATGTTCAAGAGCTACATAGTGGGTACATAAATTGTGAGATTGTCCTTAAAAATGTGACACAGCTGAAGAGAGAGAGAAAGAGAACTGGAGACATGACTAGAGAGAAAGGTGAGATCGAGGGAGAGACAGACAAAGGAACACAGGTACACATATTTACGGTTCTTTTGTCTCACATTGATTCGGATCGTATTTTCAAAACCTTTTGGAAAACTGTTGTCATAGTACACGGAAGAGAACTTTAACAAAATTAATAAGATTTACGATTCACATCTTTCATAACTTTCATTGTTGTTTTTAATAAACCACCGAATCATCAGGATGGTTTGCAACAAAATCACAACATTCAAAAATGCTTTGTTATTTGTTTTAGACAACTGGCCTTCAGATTGCTCTTGACACTAAAACTGACTTCATATTTACTGTGTTTTTTAATGAAGGTTGTTTTGCACAAATTCTTAGAGAATGGAATCTTCCTTTAAACAGCATTGCAAGAAACCTACCTTTGATGAAAAGGATTTTTTTCATGTCACCTTCCCATATGGTGCTCAAAAAGAAATTTCATAAGCCATTTCTAACGGACAATTCTCTGTACTCAGATATTGAAAAAAACCCTGAATGGTTAAAAAAAGAGAATGGGGCTTGTAGTGAGAATGGCTAGAACGTGTGTAAACATTGTTTTTCTTGTAAGACATGTTAAGAAAGAAGGCTGCATTGATCTAAAAAATTTTAAGATAGACGAGTTTTATTAGTAACCCACTGAAGCAAATTGATATCTGTAGTTTAAAATCAAGCTATAAATGAACTGCAACTATGAAGAATGTATTGCCTATTCATTTCTTAGAAATAGCATCCCCAGCTCCTAATCCCCGTTGCATTGCAGTGATTAGAGAGACCCTGTCTGCTGGGTAAGCATATGCCTGGAATTCAGTGAATATAATACTTTCATAGGTTCATATATGTTTCTGGATATGTTCCTTTTGCTCTATCTTTAATTGTAAGAAGTAAGGAGAGCAGGCTGTGGAGCTGAAACCAGTGAAAAAATGATCTTGGAGTTTGCTTCTTTGTGGAACCAAGAGAAAAATGGTAAACTACCAAAAATAGAGATATGGTCTTTTGCCAGTTTCTCCTGACCAGGTTCCAATGCTAACTCCTGTAAACCTTCACACTAACTTGAAATGCTGAGTTCAAAATCTCCAAATTTTTTAAACCCATAGATTCCCTAAATCTTCCAGGAACGAGTTTGTACTTACTTTTAGATAAAATTCTTACAGTATAATTTCCCTCAGCTTTATAGTGACAGTAGCAGTGACATACCAAAGTTATAATCAGTTCATAGCACGATGTATAACCCAGTCTTTCAACTTTGCTATCGTGAACTTTTGTGTAGGAGGATCAAATGTTGGCTATTAATGGTTTCTGGAAGAGGCAAATGAAAAGAAGAAATAGGACAACCCTCTCTGGTATCTCTCTTAAGAGGAAACCAGCAAAAGGAGAGCCTTTTGGTCAGAATGAATACTCTGGCATTTTAAAAAGTCATGTGCAATAAAGCATTTCTGAAATGTCCTCACAGTGAAAGGATTTTAACAAATGAAACAAGAAATTATTATTCCCTATCAAAAATCTGAAGAGGGAGGGAATATTTTTGCTGTGTGCAGGCTGAATCAAGTTAATGAGGCATCTAACACTGCGAAAAGAGCGTTCTCTATAAATAAATCCCGTCTGATTGGGTTATATTAGTCTTCTGATAACATTCTATAGCCTACAGATGCTTTGAATAGAATGTGTATGTGTGCAAATACTCAGATCTGTTGGAGTTACTGTTCTCCAAGTCCTTGTCCATCACACATATTACAGTCATTTTCATATTTAAGCACTGAATAAAACCTCAGTCTCACTCCACTGCCCAGTTTGAATAGGTGGGCTCAGCAGCTAAGCTCTGTGAAAGCTCTGGAGATTGTATTTCACACACAAAGATGTGGCTAAAGAGCAGCTGTGTAGCCTGTCAGTGGAGGACTCTTCATCTGCTTGCTAGAAGTAACACTTGTGCTCCCAAGAGCTTTAAAGGATCAAAGAGTAGGACTTGGTGTCACAGAGTACTTTCCTCCATTGCTATCCTGGCTGTATGCTTCTGTGTGCCGTTGAGACGCTCTGCTGACTGGGAAGGCAGCATGGGCAAACAGTCAGGAGAAAAATTATATGATGTGAAGTTACAGGGTCTGGTAGCTTTCTCAGAAGTGAAAGTATGTTTAACTGCAAAACTTTTAATTGGAGTGGCAATTTATTTTTTTGGAGAGGGAAAGGGTTTGGAAAGTTCTTTTGAAATTTTTGTTTTTTTGTTTGTTTGTTGTTTGTTTTACCCTCCAGGGTATTGAAAGGTCTTTCTTTGTGAAGTGTCATACACTTATCTTTCCTTGAAATTGTGTTGTAGTTACCCATGCTTTATGTTTTCACATTGTAGTAATTCAGAAACTTTAGGAGCATTTACTCTGTGTAAAATTCAGAATAAAAAAACATCTCGATGCCAGGAAAGACTCCAAATCAATAGAGTATAATTAGTAATGCAGTCCTAAGGAAGAATTTCTAGAATTTATCTTTTCATATACATTTTCTTCAAATATAACAAGGTGGATGTGGTTAGTGCCCTTTTTTTCGTCCCCAAGGCTGGACAGCAGAGGCTTTCCTTTTCATTTCAACTATGTAAGAGTATTTGGTGGTCAAATTAACTTTTGAATCAAAATGCAAAAGTTCTCATGAGCTTTTAATTAGATATTAAGACACTGCTAATTTGAGATCACAAGAGTTGAGGGCAAAGTCTTGTTTGGAATTAAGTGCCACCATGTCTTTTGAGGGTCTAGGCCACTGGATTCAGAGTGATAAAACTAAGCGTGAATAGTGATATATCTAACGCTGTACCAACATGTTTAGTTAGCAAAACACACTTGTCCTGTATTTCAGGATAATGTGGTATTATTTTGTAAGAATGTTGCATAAAAGTAATGCTTTGAGATGCAGTTCGTCTTTGCTAGTTTCATTTGCACTCAATTTTTATAGTACACAAACTCAAATCAATATGTTGTTTAATAAATCAAATTTTAAAACTCCAAGCTCGCTACCATTATGCTTTTTGAAGAAGAAGACCTCCCTGAAAAGCTGATATCAGTCATTCTTGTCTAAGGTCTGAAGGAAATGTAACCTGCAAAGGCTGGTAGCTGGGCTACCTGCCATCATTGCTGGCAGCATAAAGGCTCGGGATATAGCCTTCTAATAGGAGGAATATGGAGACAAATCTGTCTGGCTTTGATGTGTGTTAAGTTTCGGAGATTAATTCATGTTGTTGTGTATGAAAACAGTGATCCAAACCTCAGCATTTATGGATGTCTTTCCACTATCATACCCTCTGGACAGTTTGTTGCTCTGTGAACTCTTGTTTTCCACTTAGTGTAAGACCGTCCCTGTTTTTGAAAAACAGCCTGTGAGAGAGATACTGGTCCATTACCAAGAGGGGCAGCAGTCTAGGCCAGAGATGTTGGGTTCATTACATGAATGTACAGTGCTAGTACAATAGAGCCCCAAAGGTGGCAGGGGACAAATTATATGAGGACAGGGTTAAAATAGCTTAATTATGGCACAAATGCACACTTAACAGTCATGCAGAATAAGGTGTGCTGAATACTTAATACTCTGTATTTAGCTACACAGCTTACGATTTCCAGAATCTTTCAGTTCTTTTTTACATTTCCTTTTTGTAGAAGAAGAGATTGCACAAGTTGTTAATGGTTGGATTACAAACATTTGAAGGGAATACCAGCTGAGTATCTGTTATGAGGTGGATGTGAACACTCATTTTAAGTGATCACTGGAAGAATGAAATAGGAGCATGTGAACACGAATAATTATTTTAACTCAACATGTAGTATTCTGCATAAAAATGATGACATTATGGAACTGTTCAAAACATCTTATAATCGAAAAAATATAAACGTTCTTCTTTTCTTTTTATGCAAACAGGTACCCTTGTCCAAAAAAACCCCCAAAACAAAACCAAAAAACAACCTGCCAGGGAAAGTATACAAAACTGCTTTTCCTTTGAATGCATATTTAAAATGAAGGCATGATGACAGCTTTCATTTGAGCACTGGAAAATTTTTTTTTCAGAGTTTGCTGCTGTTCATGCAAAATAAGTTGCTGTGATTGCAACATATGTATTATATGGCACATATGCTACCTCTTAGATAAAAGTGTAACTCTTGTGGTTCCTAGCATTTTTCTAAGGACATACAGTGTTTAACAGTAACAGATCTTTTTATAATATTTTTGCCATGTTTTTGGCAACTAAATATTTTTTCTTTAACCTTTCTCATTCATAAGTTAAATTTGTTGTTAGAGAAAAATGGAGTGTGGAGGTAGAAAGCAACAGTGTGAATAAGAGAGCAAGAGTGTTTTGACTGGCAGTTTTCTCTTTGGCTACCATTTTAGGTTTCTTTGTTGTAATGCAGAAGGGCAATAAATTGCCAGCTGCAAACAAGGGTCTGTTTAGCTATGTATTGTACAGACAATCATATACAATCAATTATGGGTTAAAATGCTGGTGTGGCATGTAAGGAATTAGGAATAAGAACTACGGTTAAGAATAATGTAAGTTTGTTGTCTAATTTCTGACATGCAGTAAAATGTGTATCTTTCATATCTCTTTGCTTATGTTCAATTCTCAGATCCTTCTCTGCAGAAGGGTGTGGGCTTTGAATTCTGGTATATAGAAACATATTTTCACACATATGATAATGAATCACAGCAGAAAGACAAATAACCAAAACTCCACCCACAGTACCAATGATTAAGTGTTTTTGCTTGTGAATGTTCCCATGAAACCAGTGGAACTTACCATATTAATGACTTTTACTGCATGTGAGCAAGCAAAAAAGTGAGCCCTGCTTTAGGGTTGAATACGAAGCAAGCTTCCTTTAAAGGACAGCATTATTTGTTCGCTACATAAATCCAAACTAAATGGAAGTGGACCTTCAGCCTTCTCCCTCCTACTCCCAGAAATGATCCCATTATACTGGTAGTTCATAAATATGCAGTGAAGCCCATCTGTTCTAGCTTGTGACTTAAAACACTATCTTGTAATTTTTTTTAGTGTATCTGAGTCTGATCACAAAGGTATCAGAGGCAACAATAAAGCTACCATTATCATCAGATGTGTTGGCTCAGGGATCCTGAGAAGATTTGACACGAGAATTAATCTCTGTCGGAAGGGATGCAGTGTCCCTTTCTGCTGCCCACAGCCCAGGAGAGTACACTGTTCACAGAGCACTTTCTGGAAACAGGGCTACCTGTGCTCCTGGAGGAGGGGGCCTTTGTGAATCTATGGAGCGCTTCCATAGGGATGCTTTCCCCAGATCAGGCCAGAGCACGCAATTACGCTGTCAGGCTCTATCATCAGAGGGAGATGACTTTTTAGGCAATCTGTAGATCTGAGTTTACTGTCAGAATTATGAAAAGCCTTGGAAGGAATTCCATAAACATTCAAAAATAGCTATTCATCAGCAGCAGCAGAATAGAAGTAACAGTTTGAGAGATTTTTAAACTCCATTACTTGTACATATTTATACAATATAGTGCCTGTCACAGATAATGTACGGCAGATTTATCATGCTTTACAATTTTAAAGATGAATCGGTTCTCTGGGTGATGTATGAAATAAATTGCAAATAAACAAGATGCTGTTTAATAAAACAATTAGTTCTCCACAAGCTCTGGCAGTGCTTTCTGAATTCTTATCAGCCCTGGTTTACAGCTGTAACTTCAGGATATAATAGGAGATTGAATCGTATACAGGCAATGAAACAGATGATCAAATTCACAAGGGATCGTATCAGGCTTTTTCCAGTACCAAAGAAACATACTAATCCTTGTCACTGTTTTTTGAAATGCTGTGACAGAAATAAACCTGTACTGTAACTTGGCCCTTTTAATGAGCTTCTGGAGTGTGGGCTTTCCACTCAGCACCTGAAAAACACAACAAAACACCTTTTACATTAAAGATGTGAGGTTTGCTGCTGGCTAAATTTGTACACAGAAGTCTATAAACCGGTGCTCAGCCAGCTGGGAAGCAAAAAAGCAAATTCAGATTCTGCCATGAACTTCACAGACCAATTATCTACTTGGAATCATGGGAGTTTAACAAACAAATACCAGCCCCTGCTGAGCCTTTTCAGTCCAGTAGCTTATGGGTGATTCAGTTGCATCAGAGGCTTTTAGACTGATCAATTCTTAATCACAAAGCGCAAAAATTATTCTCAGACTCATGTCAGTTTCTTTGGACACCTTTGTTAACAATCTGCTTCAAATCATTTTTTTAAAGAACTGCAGACACTGTTTTCATTGACTCCCCACTTGTAAAATGTTTATAGCTTGTTAATTTATATTTACCCCTTTACTTTTGCCTGCAAATCAACATCACTTAGCACAGTTTGGTTACACTTTGTCCAAAGGAAATTACAGAAGCCTGCTATGGGGCTAAAATGAAGGAAAGCTGAGGAAAATCAATACACTGATGATTAAACAGATCGTAGCAAATTCACGGCTGTAAGCTACTGCATGGAGACATCAGTGTGATGCCTATCTAGCAGTTAATGTGCTTTCAGCCAGTTGAAGAAAATTTTGCAGTAGGCAAAATGTAACAGAAAAAATATAAGGTACTACAGAGCAATGTTTTTTTTTTACTCGATAGGAATGGTTCTGTTATTTAAGTTTTATTTTACTATTCGACTTCACAGAAACTATAGAAAAGGTTTGGATTTAAGAAAAAGAAAATCTTTTTTATGAGGAAATTTGCAGTGGGAGTTTTAAAGAACTATTTGACTTGCAGTATCATTCACATCCATTGTAAAAGCTCTGTATTTACTGTTATTTTAAACCACTCTTTCTGTCAGTGAATTTCAAGTGCGATAATTTCTATTTTAATCTTTTTTTTGCTTTAATTAGAAGACTAAAAGGTATAAGAATGTTTCTAAATAAGTATCCTAACAAGAATGATAATATTTACTGTAAATTTTATATTGTATAACAAAGCGATAATCTGTCACTACTCTTTTTAAACTGACAGAAAATTTAGAATAAAAGCAGGCAAATGGAGCTTTTTGCACATTAAATTCTTGTGTACCTTTGATAGCACTGAACAAGTATTCATGAAATAGATGTGGAAGGAGGAAAACAGTCTTGGGAATAATAGGCAAAGGTCAGTACTAGAACACAGCAAGAATCCTGAGTGGGTCCAGGGACTTCACCTTTGTAGACACTTCTCATCTGTGGACAGGAAACATTTCCTCTCTACCACCCGTTGCAGTGCCTCCAAAGCATAGTGTGACCCTGTGCAATACGTGTGTACTGTACTAACCAGTAGCCATGTAAAAATAGAATATATAAAACAAACTTGCAGTGTTAGGGCCAGTTTGTCTCTATTGATAGAAATAGGGAAGCCAAAGAAGAGTTAATTACAACCAGAGGGAACTTGACAACTCTGACTTGAGATTTTGCAAATCAGCATATGCCCATTTCAGTGGATTTCAAAGGCTCCTATGAAGAGATGGCCCACAGAGCCTGATTCATTCCCTCCTCAGAAAGAATATTCAGAGAGCAAGGGAGATTATTTCTCTTTCTCACACAGTTTGAGTATCTGCAGGAAATGTTCACTCTGGTGAAGGAACATTGCTGAGCTACTCCTCGATTTTCCTAACTGGCAGCCTGGAGCCTTTCAGTCATATCCCCCTCAATGTGTTGGTGCACTGCCACTCTGCAAAGTCATGGTCAGAGACTCCTGAAGTTGTGCAGGGCATCGGGGCTCGCACGCTACCAGCTGCTCCCACCTTTTTCTTGCACAATCCACCTCCTTCTAGCACTCCTCATAGGGTCCATAACGAGAGTCACCATCAGAGCAAAGGAAAGCTGTGCTGCATTCAGGCTCGCTGCGCTTTCCTCCATTTATCCGGAATTATGCATGTTTGTGTACTCGCTCACCCAAAAATTAGTAGAGGAAAATAGCTGGGCCTTACTTCTGAATGCTAATTTGAAAACACTGCTCCGTACAGATGCATACTGCTTTCCATCTGAGGTTTTCCAAAAGAACCATGTTTTTGTACTTGCAACATAATCCTGCAATTCTTTATTTTAATTAGGAGAAACATCACAAAAACAAGGGAAAGTGAAGTGCCAAAGAGTTTACCTGTGTGCTAAGCTACATTCTGCTGATGATTTATTTATATGATGGACTACATTCTTGATTTAATGATAATTTGATTGTTTAGACAGTCTTAAAAAAAAATCTGCTGTTTTTCTAGAGGTTCTGCACCAAAAATGGAAATTTCTGTTTTGGTTTCCAACAGGTAAATGCATAATTGCTTTAATAAACAGTGTTTAATTAGCCAAAAAAGCTACAAGTAATTTTTCTGAATGATAGCGTCTTGTAGTCTGTAGTGTCAGCTGGGGAGCTGTAGATTCAGCACACTGATAAGATGCTTAAATATTCCCAGTAAAATATATACAGAAATATTCTCACTATTACCCCCCCCCCCC
>Ga0065711_1032795_pt1 | contig 26672 bp, 20 predicted proteins | sample Hoacrofraction12_FD_59098 | JGI IMG/M metagenome (GOLD analysis project Ga0065711, IMG submission 59098) | Hoatzin crop microbial communities from Cojedes, Venezuela - Epithelial fraction 12 v2 (version 2) | ecosystem: Host-associated > Birds > Digestive system > Esophagus > Crop | place... | reverse complement strand
TTTTTTTTTTTTTTTTTTTTAACAATGGCTAAGTCGAAACAAATGTGTGCGTTTGTATGTTGAATTCCAATACTTGATGTGGTAAACCTTCCAGCGAGAACGGCGTTACGCTGGCAGAGATGGGATTGTGTGGTGACGGGTTTGAATTTGTACTGTATCTTTTTGGAAAACTTCGATGGAGGAGCGGAACTAGTCTGTAACAAATGTTATAAGAAATATAATGTAAATTTTAGTAAAATTGCCTCTAATAACCAATTCGAGATTCTTGTTCTTAACTTACTAGTTGATTTAAAAAACCAATTTCTCTCCACTAGCGCCCGTACTAGAATTTGACTATCTCATCTGTGGAGACTGTGGGAGAGAATTCATGGATTCCTACCTTATGCAGCACTTTGATTGGGCAACATGTGATAACTGCAGGTATTACGAATAACCAGGAGAGGGAAGATTCGTTTTATGTAAAGATTGCTGGCTATAATTTAGTTAATTACAGTCGTGCTGTTCAATTAAAAAGACAGTCAGCAAAGCCGTTTTTCTGTAACTTAATGCTTACTGGAAAAAGGAAAGGGAAGTTGAGTGGTAATCTCTCTCCTTTCCGTGTTGGAGGTGAAGAATGGGAACGCTGTTCCGTGAGCCTGGCCTGGGAAAGGGGGCATGAGCAGAGATGTGTGTATGGGAGCCGGGCAGGAGCAGAGAGTGGGGTGCCTCGGAGCGCCCGGTGCGCGCCGCAGCCTGGGAGCCGTGCCTGGCGCAGGCGGAGCTGCTCGGCAGCTGGCGGGGCGCAGGCCGCGGGTCGGGGTGTCGGCTGTCCCGCCGCTTACCCGGGTGCCCATCGCGCTGCGGTCAGCAGGAGCACGGCGGCCAAAGGGCGGGAGCTTGCGGGGTCAGCGGGTGACCCGCGGTGTAAGCAGCGCGGCGGCCTTACCTGCGGTGCAGAGCGCGCTCCAAAAGCCACCGAGATAACCAGGGCAGTGCAGCCGAGCACCCCGTGAGGGTGTGGAGTGCAGGGTAAACGGGGGAGGGGGGAGGTTGCAGTTGCAGCTCGGAGTTTGCTCCCAGAGCCGGCTGCAGGGAGCGGTCGGGGTGTGCGCATGGTGCAGGCCCTCTGCGGGCTCTGGGACAAAGTCCTGTCTCCTGAAGGTGAGGGGTGGAGGAAGGGCGCTAAGGAGAGGGCTCGCAGCCCGAGGAGCGGCTTTCCTTCGGACGGAGCAGCTCTTATAGCTGAACGTTAAGAGATTTCTCGGTGCGTGAGCTGTTCCCGTGAACTTTGAATTCTAGCGAGGCTGCGTTTACAGCGGTACTTCCGTGGTGACCGTTGGTGTTTGGCACGTTGTTCCGGCTCAAGCAATTCAAGTTATACTTCAGTCAGGATTGCGTAAACGCAGTTCTTTCCATTAACTCATAAATGCTGCTGTGCTTACGCAGTCTTTCGTTATCTGTCTGGTAAAGGCTAGGCTCTTTTAAGGTCTTTATTTTACGGTTCCTCTGCCTACTGCCTCGCGTTTAGCAGCAGGGGCTCTGTGTTGCTAATCTGCTCCTGGGATCTAGAAGCATATGGAGTGTGTGTATTCTCAGGTGATCTGACCAGTCTCACGTTACACATTCTTTCTCTCTTGACCACGTGTCAGGCTTGTACTTTTGTCCTCTCGGATTGCATCTGGGTTAGGTGAATACCTAAAATGATTCATACTCCTTTTGAGTTTCAGTTACTCCCTTTTGTAAGATCGGAGAAGAAGAGCCCTTCTAGAAAAACAGGCTTCTTGGCCTATGCTTGCTCAAATGGAAGAATTTTTAAACTTAATTTCAGTAAACCTGTCCTGGAGTTCAGCTAAGTTCTTGGAATCGTGCAGGGTTGCTTGCATACATTAGAAACTGAGAGGAGGAGGGCTGCCTGTATTTCAGGAATGTTAGAAGTGGTGGGGACTTACTTAGATGTTAATAACATGGTTTTCAGGCATAGCTTTCTCATCGTTGTTTTACATCTTCCAGAGATGCTGAAGATAAACATAAGCTTATAACGAGGACAGAAGCAAAAGAAGAGTATCTGCTTAAAGACTGTGACTTAGACAAGAGGGAACCAGTGCTCAGATTCATTGTGAAGAAAAACCCTCATAATTCACGATGGGGTGACATGAAACTTTATTTAAAACTACAGGTATAGAAACTGTTGGCGTACTTCAGACCTCTTTTTACCTCCGTACGACTTTGGTAACCAAAATGGTGTCACTTTGCTTCTGATTTCGGAGTTATTTTGTCAAAGCTAAGTATATTACGGCATAGCTTGTGTAAGTTTTCTGTAAAGAGCCTTGGTCCGAATTCATGGACGTGTCTGTTCGAGAGCATTTTAGAGATGTTCATGGACCACGGCCGCAGTGGTGCGCACAGCTGCGGGTCGTGAAGTGCGTGGCCTTCCAGTGGTGCTCCGGCACGTGCGGGGCGGCTGCAGTGCGTGGCCCTGTGTAGCTGTGGCCTGGCATCGGCAGCTCTGCCCGTGGAGGCAGCAGGCGAGCCAAGCGGGTTTTCCAGGGCTCTTCTCACTTCTTATTTGCTGCTTCTATAGGAAAGCTGCAGCTTTAGTGGAATATGCGCAAAATTAGAGCTGGGTTTGACTCTTCCTGAGTAAGTTACATCTAGCTGATGATAGTAAAAATCAGTGTTGCCCCTGACTGTGGGAGGAGTGCCACGTTTGTGGGGCAGGAGCAGAGACAGACGGGAGGCAGAGGCAAGATAGGGTTGGCTTGGGTATGTGTGGGGAAGAAACTAAATCTGTGAGTTAGAATAGTTTACGTTTATCAATTCAGGGGAAAAAGAAACACATTTATGTCCATCCCGTAGGTAATCAAGCGTTCTCTGGAAGTGTGGGGTAGCGAAGAATCATTGCAAGAAGCAAAGGAGCTCCGCCGCAACAGCAGAGAGAAGATGAAACAGAAGAAGTTTGATAAGAAGGTTAAAGGTAAAGGGTTACACTGACTACCTGCAGTAAAGTATGGTTCTGTTTGAATTTGCTTCTGCATCTGATTAAAGTGTTCAGAGTATCTTCCGTTTGGCAAAATGGAGGTTTCCAAGAGCTGCGTGGGTAGGCCTGGAGCAGCCTGGCCTGACCTCACAGCTAGCTATTTTGGGCAGAGGGCTGGACTGGCCATCTGAGGTCCCTTCCAACCTGAATCACTCTGTTGTCCTAGTGATGGACAGAGGTCAGTTGTGATGGTTCATGATGGCGGTGGCAGAATTTCTCGGTATGAGGCAGAGTGTGCCATAGATTGTTCTGTTGCTTTTCCTGACGTGTGGCGAACAGGGATTTTTGTGGCAGTGGGTTATACTCCGTTACACACGTGCCTTGAGGTGGGGTAGCTGTACGTGAGGGCAGAAACGGCCTTTTGCCCCTGTTCTTTGGGCGAGGACTCAATGGGCAGAACGTCCGGAAAGCGCCCGGGCAGGGCTGGTGTCCGGGGCTCGGCGGCGGCCCCGCCGACTTCGCTGCGGCTGCTGCAGAAGCAGCGCGCGTTGTCGGGCACAAAGCTCAGAAGAATGCCAAGTCATCTGGGAGGCCTGCTGTGACCTGAATGAGAAGTGCTCTCCCTTGGTCATGTAAAACAATGAGGCGCTTTACAAAAAACTTTTCCTCCCGCATTCCACCCACCCCCGCTGGATACCTTTGTATGGCTTCCTGTGAAAAGGCGATGGGCGACACGTTCTTGGTCCAGACGGGAAATCTGCTCCCATCGGTGTAGCTCTTCACCCTTTAAGTTATGCAAACGAGGTGATGATTGCAGGGCGAGCCAAAGCTTGTTCTTGCAGCAGCAGATTCTCAGAATTTAAGGAGGACGGGGAACAGTCAGACGGTAGTCCTCGGAAGGGTGGTTGGCTGGAGCTTTATTAACCATTACGTAAGATTTATTAGGATTTTAAAATTCTGTTGTATGTCTCATCAGAACTCCGCCGTGCCGTGAGGAGTAGTTTATGGAAGAAAGAAGCTAGGATCCATGAACACGAGTATGGACCAGAAGAAAATATTGATGAAGATACGTATAAAAAGACATGTACTGTGTGTGGCCATGAATTAACTTATGAGAAGATGTAGTCTTAATCTTTTTTTTTTTAATTTCACTAGCTTTTTAATTCTATTTTGTATTAAAGTCAAATAAATGCTAATTATGAGCAAGCTGTTGCCCAGTTCCGTGAAGAATTATGTTCCTCAGTTGTAAGGGGCTCTGTACTGAACAACAAGCTTTGGCTTTTAAGATGGATATTTTTTTTTTAATTCATATGCTGATGAAATTAAGGTGAACTTGCTTGTCTGCTTTCATTAGAGGCAGGCTCCATGCTTTGTCCCAAGCAGCGCGTGGTTCCCGGTTACTGGTGCTGGCCACGGGCGGGCAGAGGGCTGCCAGCTGACGGCGGTCTCTCCGGCGTTGGAGACCACGCTGCCGGGCAGGTTCTCCTGCTTGGGGCTGCAGGCTCGGCCCCATCAGAGGGAGCCGTCTGTCGTGGGGGGAGGCCCTCAGCGCGTCCTCCCCCGCGCTTGCTTTGGACCGGGGACCGAGGCGATTTTCACACTGCACCTTTACCCTTTTCATTTACAAATTTGTGACAAAGACCTGTCACCGGGGGGGCTGGGGGGGGGTGTGAGGAAACAGCATTCCAAGGCAGATCTCTCTTCAGTGTTTGCTTTCAGCAGCGCTCACATCCTCCCTCATGCTTGTGGAAATGGCTGAAGCGAAGGCAGGCCCTGGTAAATGGGGCAGGTCCCGGTGGATCCTCTGGAGACTTCTCCTGTCCTGCTGCGGTGTGTCCGGGAGGGCGATGCGGCTCCCCTGACAGGCCTGCGCTCCTCCAGGCTCTGCCGCGGCCCCCATCACCTGCCTTCCCGCCCAGCGCACAGGAGCGGGCCCTGCCTGGCCCAGGGACGCAGCGCTGGGGTGGGCTGCTCAAGGCAGCGCTCTCGGAGGTCGTCCTCCCGCTCCCAGAACAGCTCCCCAGGACAGCAGCTGCCCCCCGGCCCGGCCCAGAGAGCGGCAGTGGCCAGGGCCCGCTCCCGGCCGCACGCAGCGGAGAGCAAACTGCCCCAAACCCAACCGCGCCGCACCCCGCCAGCACTGCTTTGCCCCCCACGACAGCTACGACAAACACACTCCCAGGAGCAACCTGATTCACCTTCATTTATTTTTGTCTTTGTGCATTTTGTCCAACCATGCCACATTTCTACAGCATCTTTACGCAACCCGCCACCTCACGCTTCAGCAGTTCCCAGTTTCTCCAGTTAGCTGCTGGTATCGCTACGCAAGCGTCTCGTACTCTTTCCTACAGATCCAACCGGTTCCCCAGCCAAGTCTGGTGTACACCACTCGACCTACAAAGAAGGGAAGGTGTCCAACAGACTCGAGAAACATCATCAAAGCCAATGCTCACCACGGAATTCAAATCAGTTTTGAAAGACGTTGCTATTTGGTTTTAAATTGTAGGATTACTCTCAGGCATTTCCAACTGGATCCCCAGCACCCGTATTTGTCAAGGCTCAGAGGAAGTTACAGGTTTGCTAGTTTTAACTGCATTATCAGCTCTACAGAAGTCACATTTATAGTCAAGATCCCCACCATTAGTTAATATCAGAACTCTGATAGCCAGTGAAAAAAAACTATTAAACCCCAATTAAAACCTCTACAGTATTAAACGTTTCTTTAAAAAAACCCAAACAACTATTTGATTACTCAAGAACATTAACAGAGAAAGATCTGAAGCAGCAGTCTGTGCGCGACTGACAAAACCCTTGCATAAAGCAGATCTGCAACACTTAACAGTATACCCTGAAAGAACAGAGGGATCAGTCAAATCAGAAGGGGTAAGCAGGGAAAGCTGAAGTAACAGATCTAAGTCTATGAGGGTATATCGGATTGCTACAGGCCACACGCAAACTTAGGTCAACATTCAAAGTACAAAGTCCCATTTTTTACCCCCCTCTCTTGGTCAGGAGGTCAACTGGTCAATGTACGGATGAAATGCATTACTAGGTATAATACTTGAAAAAATAATGTGCACAGAACAAAATTACTCAAAGCTCATCACTTTCTAAGTTTAAACTGAATAGCACTGGGTATGAAATTCTCTAAACATTCATCTGCAAAATGAAGACATCATGAACAGCTTGGAAGTACACTGCACTCTGACAGACCTGAGCACCTAAGGCAGTGTCTTTCGCTGCTTACCGTAATACCGACCACTCTGGTTTGGCGTTTACGTAGGTAATGTTATTTGCATAACTCAAAACTAAGGCTACTCTATTTTCATGTTGTGTTTCCCCATTCTAAGTCTCCTGTGAGATATCACTTAATTTAGCACTAAAATGCTTTCTGAAGACACGTGCTGTCGTTGCATTTTAAAGCGAGGGAAGGGCAGCAGATGCAGCCACCGCAAAGCAGTCATTACTAAGCCAGGCAAGGTGAGGGCACTTTGTTCATCTGCCGTCACCACCCAAAAGGTTTCCGGCACCCCTGCAGGGCTGCAGGTCCAGCCCAGCCCAGGCTTGGCAGCCCAGCTAGCTACAGGCTGAGACACAGGAACAAGCTGAGCACGGCCCTGCCCTCTCCCGGGGCGTCTGGGGCTGGAGATCCCAGCGCCCAGGTAAGGCTCCTGGTACGGAAGTTGACAGCTTGTTGTGCTCCAGCTCCTGCTTGCTGTCCCTATCCACCAGCGAAGACTGCTGCCAGGAGCAGTTCATGATTCTTCGACCATGCGGCAAAGGACTGCATTTTTCAGAAGTTGTCGATGAAGTTCCTCTACCGATTGTTTATAGCTACTGTAATAAGACACTAAACAATACGTTTTAAAAAACATATTTAAATTGTATTACAACCATGTTCTTTCAAACTGTGAAAATCTAGCTGGCTTAGTAATAAACAAATCCATATGTTCTAAACTACTTTGAAAGCTTAACTCAAGTGTTTCACATGCCCAAAGTTAAAGACCCTTTTCCTGTGCCATGCTAGAGAACTTACCACGATGCTCACCAAGAAGGTGCATTCCCTGCCACACTCGCAGAAACACTACAAGCTGTTTCTCATTCTCACAATTCCTTTGATTTAAGGGCCAGGCAGAGGTAACAAATTCTATTGTTTGGTGGATTTATTTTTTTGTTAGGTTTTTTTTTTGCCTGATTTTTATATAAACAACAGGAAAAACAAAAATACTATCATGAAGTCAAGCGTCAAACCACATTAAAAGACAACAAAAAGAATCCATACTTTACATGTCTATCCCCTATCAGTTTTATCTTGTAAGGCTTACGATGCTTACAGTTTGCTGTTGGTTAGAGTACTGTACTGTTTTATATACGAGCACATGAAAGCCAGTTTTAGTCAAAAATTTCTTCCATCCCCATGTCAAGTTTTCCCATTAAAAAAAAAAAAATATTCGTTTAAAGTCCTGCAGACGAGACTCTTCTCGTGAATAATCCTCAGGCCTGCAGAGCACAGAACTGCTGAAACACAGCCAGTATGTGGTGGTCCAGTTCAGCTGTAAACAGGAGGTTCTCTAGGGTCACCATGTACTGTTGGATGATCTGGTGATGCTGGCAGATAAAAAACAAAACACAAACTGTTACTGTTTACATTTATCTTTATATAAGAACAGGCAGAGAAGTCAAGACATGTAAGAACCACAGGTCAAATGTTTTCAGCAAAATTGTTAAGCACCTCTCACTTCCACAACACGGTAGCCACAGACAAGAAAAGCGTAATGCAGAGCAACCACCGACTGCAAGAAAAAAGCACGTGCTGAAATCCTGTCTTGAGAAGCACTGTGCTCCCTACAGCTCTTCACTCCCAGACCCTGAATTGTGTGCAGGATACCATGTGACTCCAGAGATATCCTAGGAGAATGAAGATATTTGCCTTCCTCCAAAACCACATCTACCATCAGGGAAGTGTACTCAGCCCGGGGCAGAATTATACCACCACTCCCATTCTTCAATATCTTTTGCTCACACAGGGATAATTTTCTACACTATCACTTTCATCCAGCCACCTGTGCATGTTACCTGATTTAATACAGAGCCAAGAATTTGAAAATTATTTTTAATAGGTATTTATGCATCTTCTTAAAAGGAATCCTGCAATGTTTTAATCCGCTTGTTTAACAAGACATGTTTTGGTACTCTTGTTCGCTCACAGCTTTGCCCTTACTATAAACACCCAGTGAAAAGGAGCTCAGTGCAATTCACAACCCCACCTCGGTCTCTTTCCGCAATACGCTCACAGCGTTGGAGCTCATCGAGGACCACCGCTCCAGCAGCCCGTGGCAGAGCCGTGGCCAGCCCCAGCCCCAGGCCAGTCTCCGGAGCAGACCTGCTGCTGCTGCTGCCACCTACTGCTGCTGCCACCAGGCGCTGGGCCCTGCAGCCACCCGGCCCCTCTGCCCACAGCAGCCAGACTCACCTGCAGGAAGATCTGCTGCAATCTCTCTATACAGCTCTTGTACCAGGGTGTAAACACGTCAATTCCACCGGTCTCGCAGCGCACCAAGTGCTCAGTTAACAACATAATGAAACGCTGCAGGAGAGGGAAAATACAGTTGGTCAGTCTCCTCAAGTGAAAGCAGGATCCTAACCTCAGGTAAGGGATCTGAGGGACAGAAGCTTTGAACAGCAATGTGAGAGTAATTATTTTGCTTGGCAAACACCAAATTTAGTAAGCAAATAAAATCCAATTACTTTCCTGTTGTTCAGGAAACTGTATGCCCACAGAACTCCTCTGCCCCTGAGAACTTGTAACTGCACAGAACCTGCTCAGAAGCAGTCTTTGCAGGGGGTGATCTGCATTGACTTTAACCCATAGTAAACTCATCAGCCCCCTCCCACGTTCTTATTCCGAGAAGACACCTGAGATACAAGTGACACTGAAAGTTTATAAATCCAGTAACTTTAAAACCTGAAAGTGAGAAAGGACTTTGCCCACCATTACCTGGAATATAACAAGGAAGAGATTCTTTTGCTCGCTCTGGGCTGACTCTACTTTCTCCTGCAAGCGCTCTATCTGCTCTTCTAGCGGTCCATCTTCCCGATCACTGCTTCGGTCGTCGTCATCATCATCATCGTCACTGTCTCGCTGTAAATGACAACACCACGAGGCTAACTAGCAACCTGGCTACCTGTGGATACTGTTAATGCTCTCCAGTTCCACATGTGAAAAGGCTGGCAGTGCAAGCGAAGAGCAGCAACGGAAGCTGCTCTATAGCTTGTAAGTATTGTATTATGCACGACTTTTACTCCCAGTATGATTCAGGAAAGAAATCTGGAAGGAAAACTGCCAATATGGGAAAGCCCTGGAAAAAAAATTTTAAAAAAAGGTTTCTGAGAAACCAAAGCAAGCTTAAAGATTTACTAGTCTTAGTTTAGTGGAAACACAACAAAAGGTAATACCCCTTGTGACTTTATCATTATCAGATAACGAACAGCTTTTTAAAAAAAATTCCAGCATAGATTTTTTAAATTGGGTCCACTGCAGCAGGGCAGGCAATTCATTCAATGAACAGTTCTGAAATCTCAAGGCTCCAAAAAATAAAGCTTTTTTGTGCAAGAACTCAGATGAATCCGGCTGGTTAGCACAAAGGAAGACTAGAGACTGTAGCCCGTGGTGATAAAGGGGGACTCTCTATATTCATGATCAAAAGGGATGCTTCTCAGTCTAGACAGGGTCAGCATAGAAACCAAACTACTAACTAGGAACACAGCATGTTCTCACTGCTTCAAAACCAAACCAACACAACAAAAACCACAAAATACCCGTAAGTACCAGACTTGGGAGTTCAGGTAACGACGTCGTCTTAGACAAGACTACAACGGATATGGGAGGAAAGAAAGAATCTGATTGATTATGGTTTCAGTCTCATAGGATTGTTTCTGTGCAAAAATACCCACAAATTCACAGCTCAAAACTTCAAATATTTGTAAAAGGAGCATGTGCAACTTGTGACAAATACAGGGCCATGTGTTAACTCACCTACTGTGCATAGCAAACAAAACTCACGATCAGAAGATAGTTACAGCTCTGAATCAGCATAAAAAATAAAAACGACTTATCAGAGCAAGTGAGAATTTAATTTTATTCTCTCTATAGGAACTTGCTTTTCCCCCCATCTACAGAGCTTTCCCGAACTCAAAACACTAAAGGACCAATAGGACCTAAGAGAAAGCATGTAAGCCTTGGACTTGTTCCGTAGTACAGCAATCCACTTCACGCTGTGGACATCAAAACTTGATGGCTTACTTCCTCTAAAAGGAACGGCCATGCAGCAGAGCAACAGCCTGCAGAACTACTCGCTGTTGCATACAAATGTTTCTTCCTGGCACAATATTCATTTAAGCTACTCAGTAGTAACACAGCAAGAGACAAGCACAGAAACGAAAACACTGGTGTATTTGTTTAGAGATCCCAGAGAAGCTCTTTGCCTTACAGTAGGATTAATGACTGCATCTACATCTCCAGTAATCATGGGCGTTTATTAACTGCTGATCAATGTAGACTGAGGATGCAAGCAACTAGGATGGCTGCTGCTGCGAGTGAAGGAAACAAGATGAAGTGGCTGGGATGAACTGACACTGGCAAACTGAGCTGCTAGTGATCTCTCAACAGAAACTTCTAGAAGAATTACTGACTTCTACAGGTTTCTTAAGAAACCATCAGCAGCGTCCGTGCCATGTGCCAAATTCCGACATTAACTTCGTCCACAGTTTTGGAGCTAGCTAAGGGTTTTATGCAGGTAACCATACTCACAGACCACATACAAAGACGGAAATTCTCTCTCACTCTCTGCAATTCTCAACATGTCTATAAACTGACTTCATTCTATCACGACTAAGTATAGCATTCAGCCAAGTTTCCTTCCTCGTCTTTTGCAGCTGCCACAGAAGACACTCTCTCACCCCATTTTACTGTCCCACTTGGGACAACAGAACACAACAGCAGCTCCTTGCTCATCAGTTTGTTGTATACAGTAACCCAGATCACACAAAGGTATTCAGAAAAATCAGCTGGAAGAAAGAAGTGACAGATGCCAGTGTCAGAATCCAGCAGCATCCATCAGAAGAACAGTAACAGCCAACTTTTCAATAGCAAATAGCTGTTTCCGTGCACTTCTGCATAGAAGCCACAGGAGTACTCTTTAACAGAAATTACTGTAAATAATTTATAACTGTTCTTATTGTTACCTAATAAGGTAATTGGAATCCAGAGTGGAAGGCCAAGTGGAAGACATGCTCATATTGGAAGAGCGACTTGTAAGAGAGAGCTTGAACAGAGCAAATACACATGAATTCCCTTACAGATTTTACTGAATTCTTAGGTTATAGCTACCATTAGAAAGGTGGACTGAGAACATGCATCCAGTTTTTGATGTCTTAGTGCTACAGATGACCAGATGTCTGTAGACATGCTTCCTGATAAACATATTTATTCAGTCCTTCCCCGAACCAACTGTATGCCAGTCTAACTGCATGCACGTTTGTACAACTTCGCTTAAAATAATTAAAAATTACAAACAATTTACTTACTCTCTTGTGCTGCCTGGCCAATCTTGCCTTTGTCTCCTCCAGTTCTTTGTGAATCTTCAGAACATGCTTATTCATCTTACGAATTGTGGAATGTAAGATCTCCCAGATATAAAACCTAGAAAAGACACAAAGCTCAAAACACTACATTACACACTACTCCAAGATAGAAAATTAAATGTAGTTTCTTACAGAAAAATGTATCTGGGGGAATTTAAAAAACTTAGTATCATCTAAGACATCTACTACAGTGAGCAAACACTCGGCATATGAGAAAATACACCTGTAATCTAAAAAAGCTTAACAATGATTTCTTCCCTATTTTTTGCAGAACACTTGCAAACCAGCACTGTATCTTATACACATACTGCAAGACTACCAACATCAAATCGACTTCTCAGACCAAACAAGCCTCCAGTTCTCTATAAGCAATGCATCAATGGTGGTACAAGTTACACACCTCAACGAAAGACCAGGACCACACGAAGCTAGCAGCTATATAACACACAGCAACAGACTTTGTCTACAATAGTTCCAGCGTTGCTCCACTTTGGCAGGCTTGGAGACTACTGGCAAAATAACATACTAGCAACATTCTTGCACTGTCATGTAAACATTCATACCCCAACTCAGAAAGCAAAATGCTAAAGTATGTATTTTTTAGAAGGAGGAAAAGCTTAATTGTACCTTTTTCTTCCACTACTCAGCTTTCATAGATTAAACTATGTTCTGTCCACTTAAAATAGTAATTCAGAGATAAGTAATAACCGAAGACAAATTCTTGTTACCTAGTAAAATCATGTGCAAGCTCTGAAGAGAAGATCCAGTTTGCTACTGCAGCACAGTCAACAATTTGTGTCCGAATCATCTTGTCCACAAGCACAGCAATCATCTATATTTTGTGAAATACATGATAGTCGTTCAAAGTAAGAAAAGCACTTGTACACACAGTCTGTGTAAAATATTCCAGCCTCAGACAAAACCAGAGATGGTTTGATGTAACTGTACGTTAGTGATATTACTGGGTAATTTCAAATACTTTAGGAAGCTGGGTACTCCACCCTAAAACTGCTCAAATTAGGGGATCTATATCGATTACATAGAGCATTCTGATTTTGCTTAACGACCTTTTCTACTTCTTGTGAAAGTGATGTATCACTCTTCATTAACATACATACTTCCACACAAAAGCAAAAAAATACAAGTATCATAGTTGGAAGTGAGGCCTTAGAGACACAAGTCCTAGTATCTGACACTGAAGTACAAACCAGAGCGTATACACCAGTCAGATCACCATAACCAAGGAGCTACTGTCAGTCTACTCTCTGTGAACTGCAACAGTCTTCAAACATGACAGTAAGCTCTCCTCTACAGGACCTATTCACTTCATGGCAGAGCCAGCGCTGTGCAGTCAATGGAGGCGCTTACTTGCTACAGGCACTGCCACGATTCTTGGGAAGGGTTAGAAGCAATCCAGCAGGCAACTGCAGAGAGGAGTTACTGACTAAAGCAGTTGCAAGCTGTTCAGAAAAAAGGCTTATCTTAGTTACTCACGTGCTTGAATGCCACAGTATCTAAGAACCACAGCCTGCACTGTATTTATCCTTACAACCACCCATTGTCAAATAAGGAAGTGTAACAATGCTCCTTTTAAGGAAGGAAAATTAAAATAACTGAATGAATCATACAGAAGACTCAGCACTCAACTTTCAAGTCCCAGGATAGCATCCTATGCTCGATTTGTCCTCCTGTATCGCCAGGAAGAATTTCTGACTACTCAGCCTGATCGTCCAAGAAACACTGACCTAGGATTTTCGGAAAACATTTCATCTCAATGTTAAAGTTTCTCTCTACGAAGTCACCACCGTGACCTTACTTACAGGTCCAGGGACTACTGACTCCTATTGCTACATCACTGTCTGCAGCACAGATTGCTCCTTAACACTATATGCCTTGCGAGTATCACTGACTGCCTGAACCAAATCAGACATGGGAGTACGGCAAGCAGAATGAAAACAGACTCTGGACAAGCGTCCTGCTGTCCAGGCACCATTTCTTATGTGTGCCAGGGAGGCTGTGGACTCAAAAAATAAAGTGCTTGACCAGAAGCAAAAGATTGAACTGCACTAAATGCAAGAGAGGAAAATTTAAGTTCCATGATCAAGCAGAACAGCAGACCTTCATAACTTTTGTACTTGTTATTTTTAAAAGCGATCTTGATTTATTCACAAACTGTTTAGTCTGGGTTTGAAACCTCCATCTCAGTTTGGTCATGTTGCAACACAAATGAATGAAGAGGAAGAGGAGACAGATACTAGATTGCAGTAATGCAACTTCTTCTGATCCAGTTAAATGGCAGTAAAAAGTAGGTCAGACTGTAATCATCACATTTTCAGGGTCAGTAATTTAAGTAGAAAGTTTAATATGTAAAAAAAAATCCTGTTTTTTTCTATGTTTTTACTGTACGTAGGAGAGAGGTGACATCTTGCATTGGTATCTTTTAGGTGCGCAGCTTTTCCCCTTGGGAATGGACCACAGGTCCAGTAGCAGATGCAACGATTACCCCTGGTTCTCAGTGGCATCGTGTCCAAAAGTCTGGCCTATGCAGCTGTGAGGTACAGTCCACTTTCAAGCACAATGAAGTGCAACACAAACACACCAGTAAGGAACAGGTGAAATAATGAATGCAAGAAAATTCAGCTTGAGCTCCTTATCAATTTCTATTTATAGAAGAATGACAGCTGAGGGAGAAAACAACTGCTGAGAAGAAACTGAACAGCTTAAACAACCAAGACATTTTTCATAGGTCTTTTAAGGGGTTATTTCCTCTGACTCAAGAACGAACATAATCATGACACTATGAGACTGATATGTTCCGAACAGCCATTGACTGCAGCTCTGCTCACTCTGCGCATGCACAACAGCGACTCCAACATGAGCTTTGTGGAGTAACTCTATGGCTTTCACTTGCAACTGATAAAATAAAAAAGCCCTAAAATACCCCAGGTTTCCACATTTATAAGAATGTTTTGATACAAGATCTACATCTTTTTTCAATTTAGAAATCTACACTGCTCTCCAATTTTGAACAGAAAGATGATTTTAGCAAACGTTATTCTTTTCGTCTGACAAACAGTACAGTATGAATCCAAGTCAGAATGACAGCCTTTGCCCCCCCACAACAAACTCTGAGGAAGAAGTGGCCTCACCGATGTTATTTTATGTCCAGCCTTCATTTTAGGCACTAGTAACAACAGTAAATGCAATTAGAACTTTCCTTCAAGTAAGATGATAATAGACAAGTTATTTTTAAAGGATGTAGAGCAAACTGCAATGCTTTTTATTAAAAATTTCCTCTGTGAGAAGAAACTCACAGATACTTGACATCGCAACCTCTTACCTGTGGATGGTTTTTCCAAACCTCATATACAACCCTCAGAACATGGAGCTTCCCCTCATCGCTTTCAGCAAGCGTCTTGAAAACTTCATGAAACCTTTTAATAGATGTAAGTAGTCAGTGGAGGGGTTGGAATCAGGTCAGAAGAGCAGCAGATATAAGGCAAGTGGGTTAGACTGGCCAAAAGACAATTTTGTGACTATCTGCAGCAATTCTTGAACAACTATTCCCTGGAAAATATAACCATCCTGAGCTAAAACAGGCTACAAAGACATGACAGCTCCTAAAAGCAACTTAAATCTTAGTGGTGAACCTACTCCCTGAAGCTGAGCTACATTTCTCATACTCTTAAAAGTAGGAGGCACTTTTGTGCTTCATGTGCTTGTCTATACACAGCTGGAGCAAAATTTGCTGCCTTTTGAGCCGCAGACTTTCCTTTTGACATGTGTTTCCACAACTTTAGACACTTATCCAATTTGTCTCTTTTTGAAGGAAATGCTCCTGGAAGCCTCTTATTTTAGCAGAGTTGCGCTGACTGCTACGCAGCATTCACAACCTAGCTTATTGTAATTTAACTATACAGCATAAGAGCCTCTTTTTGATCTCGTGGCTGCCACTGTTGGTGTGCAGCAGTGAAAACAGTGTGACTCTAAGTATTCATTATCACCCTGCCTCTTGTACTACCGATTGCAGGTTACTACCTACAGTTTCTTATCAATATTGCCTCTATAAAGCTCCCAGGTGCAAGTTTTTGTAAGAACTTTACATATCTTTAAGAACAGATAGAAAAATAACTCATTAAGATGCATGTGACTACCTTTCATGTATCAAGAATACTTAAAAGCAACTCCAAAGCACACAGGATTAAAAAGTAGCTATTTTATCTCATTTTGCTAAAAAAGGTACAGTAAATTCTTTGAAAGTTAAAGCATATCTTTAAGGGATGCACTCAAAAGTATTTTAGAATGGATTTTACTCTGCTTTGATAGATAAAAGACATTTACAGCAGACCGCTTTGAAGTTTCATGTTTTCTTTCTGCATTTTTTTATACAGACGTAACTGTTGTAGAGTCATATTCATAGTGCAAGACATTGCGGTGGGAGCTACCCAGTCATTCAAATGTAAGGAGAAATCCTTGTTCCTCACTACAGTCAGCAAATTAGTAATTATAAAATGGAGTACTGTTCCAAACCTGTTTCATTTGTTTGATTTACATCACATGGCTGTAATATACACATCTCTGTTAATTCCATTCACACATATAACGTAGCATTTACACCACCTTTCCTTCAGCAAGCAGTGTCATTAGTTGTCCTTATCACATTGCATTGTGGAGCCCCTAAAACACTGCAGAAGCTTGCAGTCCGGTTCTTTTATCATGCATTTCACTGTCAGCATTAAACAGTTCCATAAGCCCCAAAATAATGCACATATTACACTTACTTTGCCAGGGCGCTGAAGGAGTGGCTGAAAGACTTTGCAGCTAGATGGAGCAGAGTCTGAACAAAGACTTCTATTTTCAGAGGGTTGAAGGTAAATCCTTCATCTGCAAGTTATGTACAGTTGAAACTGTAAGTACTTCAAGTAGAGCACGTAAGCTACTCATAAAACTGTAGAGTTAACTTATGGTTTTAACTCATTTCACAAAAAAGGTTTCATCAACAGGGTTTTCCAAGGCTGAGCAGGGAGCTAGTAAAGACTTTCCAAAATGTGCAGATCTTCAGGCTCCCATTTTGCCATGGGAGAAATGTGCAGAAAGAATACCAGGTCAGTTAAGAACCTATCAGAGACAGTGACCCTACCAACATGTAAGAGCACCGATGGACAGCAGCAGAGAGAGACAGCAAAAGAAACTGCAGTTATGCATCAAGCTGAAGGCCTGGCAGACCATAGAGAAGGGAGAGCGGACAAGAAGAGGGAAGGTAAGGATGACTAGGGTACAGCGGTTGGCTATTTATGATGTGGGAGAAGAGTCTGGCAGGCATGCATAGCAAATACGGGTACTAGGGGTGAATGGTGCCAAGTCCCCTCCAGTAGCTGCAGCGACCTGCAGCTGAAGACTGGCAGGATGGAGAGAACTCATCAGTGTGTGATGCCTAAAGCACATCAGGAAACATGACAGTAGATCCCAGGGCAAAAAACAGACTATTGCTGCGCTCTGCTTGCATAACACAACACTTGTGAGTATTACAGAAATATTGAAGCTGTCTCCACTGACAAGATCACTTCTCAATTCTCTGTCTTGCGCTCCTTCTCAACCCCTAAAACACACCGGCTTCAGGAATCAATGCTGTCTGTGGCTGTGAAGCTAAAAAGAATGCAAGTGAGTCCAAATGTGAGTTCGTATCTATGGAAGACTACAGCCAGCATGCTGGCTATCTGGGACTGCACTGAGGGGAGGGAAGCTCTCAGACAGGGCACATGCACTGAATCTCTGGGGTGAGGATAACAGCATAAACTGCACTTTGTTGCTAAGTCAAAGGAATTGTTAAATTCCTTCACGCTACCTCTGTCAATGACGACAAGAAAACACATTTCAAGCCCGAGGTTACCTCTGTTAAGAAAAACAGGCCTGCCTCTGCATGCAAGATGTTTACAACAAACCCTAACAATGGTGTATTATTTCTATTTACCAATAAACTGAAACCAACTAGTAGAAGGAAAAGCATACAGTTCTGTTAACCACACACCCATAGCTCAAAAGGAAGGCAGATAAGTCTACGCACGAAAGATATTACAGCCCATCAAAGCCTAATAGCATATATCTTACCATCATCATCATCCTGGTTTGGATTAGGCACATCTTTTAAAATGCTGAAGATTTCATCATTACTGGCCTTATTTTTAATTGCAATCGTTAAACAGAGTGCCACAGTATATCCAGGAAGAGACCCTAAACAAAAGCAAAGAGGTCAAAAACATGTAGAAGGCAAGGAAGTATTTTTCACCTCAGTTTGCCTCTCAGAGAAACCAGTACCCTTCACAGCTACACCTAAAACTAGCTGTTGCCAACATCATTGTCCACATCACTGTTCCACAAAACCGCTCAATGTGTTTTCTGGTCTTCACGTTAAATTAAAAACCTTCAGTAGAACCTTTAGAGCTGAGATCAGGTAATCGCTCTCCTGTTTAAAGCTCTACTTCACTTCCACCAGTTTCCTAAAAATACAATACTTTATTGTTTTTCCTCACTGTATATTTGATGATAACACTTTCATGCTTAGGATTGCCTTTACACTGAGTAATACAAGGAAAAATAAGCTATCTCTACCTCAATCTTCACATCATCTACTGCCTGCCTATGCTTCATTAAACCAAGTTTACTGGTTAAATCTTCTGCGGTTTCACGAAGTTCAAAAAATAAACCCACATTATCACTTCATATGCTGACTTTTGCATAGTATTGTGTCCAAACAGGGGAAATGGATGAATTTTCCAATTTTAGACTTCTGGCAAACAATGCCACACAACACCACAACCACCTTAGCTAGAGTAACTTTATCTATCTGTATTTTCTTTTCTTCATGAAGTAACAAAGAGGACTGCATTACAGAGATCCAGACTTCATATACATTAATTGCTCACATGAAGCATTATTTACCCATATGAAAATCATGCGTATTTATTTCAGCCGTATTCCTCTTTACAAAGACAACTGATATTAAAATCAATCTAGTGTGCTCCCTTGCTCTCAAATACTACTTTCTTCAACTTCACCCATCAGTAACTTTAATACTTACTGTTACTTTCATCTCCATATTTGTAAATGCACACTGGATTAGCAGGACTGAGGACGGAAAAACTTGCAGGAACAATGTCTATTATTCGCTGATGGTAGGAGAGTCTGGAAGTAACAAGTTTCACAGCAGTAGAATTAAAATGGGAATAACACCAGGGCTAATTCTAACGTGACTGCTTTCTAATGGTTTTCCTGTATTTAACGTACACAGAACAAAAATCAGGATGTTTATACAACAGCATGGTAGTTTCTGCTGGGTAGTATGAGGTAAGTAAACAAAATCTACTAGTAGATGCTTTCTATTTGAACTGCTTGATGCTAGAGTTTCCTTCTCATACAACTAATTAGTCTGCCTGGTAGAATGTTTCATGCAAAAGCCTAAGATGTGCTGCAGAAAACTAGTAAGAAGTTGGTATTCAATGCAGGAAAAAAAAGATATTACACTTGATGTTTTCATTTTACTTTCCAGTTTATTTCTCTTCCACAAAAGCTTAATTTTGCTACCCATTTTCAGTGAAATGGAAGAGTGCCACAGAAAAATTGCATTAGTTTTGCACCACAATACTTTCACACTGAATTCACCCCAAACCAGATGAATGTTTTCACGTGGGATGCTGAATAACATAGGCTTTTTGAACACTTTGCTCTTTCCCTCTCCTGTATCCCTCTATTTCAACACTTTTAAGTCCAGCCCTGATTGTGTACTCTTGTTGTTGGGTTTGGGGTTTTCAGTTGTTTGTTTGGAGTGTTGGTGGTCTGTTTGTTTTAAGGTCAATGAACATCAGAGGCACCTAGAAGAATCAAGATCAGATTCTCAGTTTTTAGCATAACTAATGATCAGTTCCCCCTGTTTCTCTGAATGCTGAATACTTTCCAGGAATATTGGCAAAATTCTATTTATTGCCGTGCCTATGGTAAAGCATGTCTTTTTGTAATTACAGGTGTGCATACCTGGGATAGATAGCTCCCTACCATCTGCTCCACCTGTTTCTCCCTTTCTCTAAAGTAGTGTCTTAAGTGTCCTACAGCACATAAACCAGATTAAAATCATACAAACAACATACTCATCTCTTAACTGAAACTGAATTCTATGAACAGACATGCATAAGACAACAGTCAAGTTAAAAGCAATCTGACAGTATCCAGAAGCAAAGATCAAACTTTGCTTTGAATGCAACTATCAAAAGATCTTACTTACCGCATACATTTTTCCAAAACTTCTCTCACAAATTTGGGTTTGGGCTTTTCAAGGTCCTGAGTAAGACAGTCTGACCTATCAAAGGACAGAATGCAATAGCTTTTAGGAAAAGAATTTGTGCTTTAGTCCCTTCTTGGCTCGGAATAATAGATACAAGGCAATCCTGGTCTAAGTACAACTGGAGTGCTTGACACCTAGTTTTACAGTGCAGGCAATTTTAAGACAATGAGGTAAGTTTATCACTATTTCCTTATTGGCCATTACCATTCTCGGAATCTCATCTCTGGGTGATATATTTTCAAGCAGCTTCCCTTCCCCCATCAGATTAAAAATAATTTGTGCTTACGGTTAGCAGGTTTTCCCTTTCCTTAAGAAAGGAACCTTGTGTGATTTCATAGTCTGTTCCTCCCTCACAGGAATTTTTGAACTTCTGGCTGTTTTCAAACACATTTCAGACAAAGAACAGTCTCAAACACAGTCACTTGTGAGATTTGTGAAAAATGGCAGCTTGTGAGAGAAACCCACAGAAGTAGTGCCATCAAGGAACATCCAGGCAAAGAAAAATCAACCTGGATGTATACTAGGATAGCCAGCAAGCACTTAACTCCATGTAAGGACAACACAAGAAATTTGAGCCACAAAAACGTATGACAAGAAGGGCTGCACCCCTCTCCACAAGGGCACTTGGGCAGATCAGTTTTGGAAAGCATGTATGGTTGCAGGCTATGGAAGTTACTGTAGGAAGGACTTAACCCTGAGGTGACCTCTCTTGCTACACGGGTGCCTGGAATGGGAAGTTCAGGGGAACCTGCAGTTAGACATTGATGGAGTCCAGTGAGCTCCTGCTAGAGATGTGAGTTCAAGATTTGGCATAGTAAGAATGGATGGCAGGGCCAGCTCTAAACCTCAGGCGCTAGGATTTGACAGGAGGGAAACCAATCACAAGGTCTCAAGGATAGAGGTTATAATGAACGGTTTAGAGTAGGACAAAGGGCAAGATTACAGAATGAATACAGGTTACGAAGAGTCAGGACAAACCATTAAAAGTAAACTGAGAAGTCATTTTGACAAAATTGCTGGCAACTGACAGAGGGTGCAGAACAAATTAAAGAAATCACGTTCCTACTTCCCCTGTTTAGGGAACGCTTACACTGGCTTGCGATTTAACACAAATTTCACCAGGGACAATACAGTGACTAAAGAGATTATAAAGATAATCTGCTACTGAGTGGTGGTGAACAGATTAAGATCTCTGAAGAGATGGGAGAAAGGAATTAAGAGGGCCACTATGCTGTGACGTTTTCTGGGTAAGTTTGAAATTTTAAGGTTTTTACAATATCAGGTTTGAATCAAAAGAAGCGAAACTTACCAATCTTCCCAGCTCCAACGGAACTGAAAGTTGCTCAAGTGGTGAGAAAACCAGTTAATAAATCTTTATTAAAAGAAAAAGAAAGCTCCATTAAATGCCAGAAGCGCAGGAAAACTTTCAGGTGAGATTTTCTTATAAATACATTCTACTTTTCAAAAGCAAGCCTAAACTCTTACAATGTAATGCCATTACAGCGTTCAACAGGCATTTATGTTGACAGATACAAAAGACTGAGTGCAGAGAGTCATAAAGAAGCTTTTATGGACAATGAGCCAGCCTGTCACGTTCTGTTGTTTCATATGAAGAGATGACCTACTAAACTAACAATTAAAATGTAAACTTACTGTGAATATGCAACTTTCTCATTTTTCATGAGTAATTAACAGCTCTCCTACACGATGCAGACTTCACTCAAAGGGCAAAATCACCACCACTCTGCTGCTCTGGGTGGCACATACACCATTAATTCCGCTTCCAGCTCGCCTCCTAGACCACTAGGGAGCAGGCATAGTACTAGATAACACAGTACTATGCAACTATGAACAGCTTTGAACACAGAAAATTTGTCACCAAACATAAGTGTCCTGTACAGACAGCTAGATTTGTGACCTCCGGGGCAGTGCTTCTGGGAAGAAGAGGCGAGCCGTCAGTCATCTACCTTCTCTTCAGATTGCTCAAAGCCAGAGCCCAAAAAACATTTTGAATAGCACCAAGAAGTTCTAACAAGGACTTCTGACTACTCTTTCCACAGTCTCTTAATTTTTCCTGTACATTGGATATTGAGGAATGTTTTCCATCGTCTCCGAAACACATTTACCTGTCCACACATGTTGTATTCATTGTATCCAAACGCATGTAGAGCATTTCTGTGGCTTGTGCAAGCTGAAAGTTTCTAATTAAGGTTAACAGAAAAGCACTAGATAAGTCAGATGTTTTTCCTTTCAGTTTTTGAATGGAAAGTCATCAACTTTTTGTACTGAAAACTCCCTGGGTCTACTCCAAAACCAGGTATATCACAGTAAGTGCACAGTGGAAAAAATGAAACATATAGTGAGTTCTGCCCTCCAGTCCCAGTCTGTTTTTCTTCCATTATTGCAATGAGACTGTTGGGTTCTTCCATAAAAGCCAGAATTCACATCATACAACAAGCAAACCTGCACTGATATGAACAGACACCAGCCTCCTCATTGAGTACTTCTGCAATCTCACCAGTCTGGTTTCATGGGCTGCTGCCAATGCTTATCCACAAACAATCTTTGATCATGACTGAAGGCTTCAGAAAGTATGTCTACACTGACCTTATCCAACAAGGGCTTCATCGTTCTTACGGTGTCCCTATTAACATTAAAAGTTATCTGCATGGATGTCTGCCCAGTTCTAGAAATAGCTCTGATCATTGAGATTACGTGATTTGCAAACAGTGAGTGGTGTCATCAAGTAGAATGAAAATTTGGGCATGAAATTACCAGCAGACAGACATCTGTTAGCCATCCTCCATTCTCAGAGTCTGTACCTTGATCTAAAATGATGATCTAACACGATCTAAAATGGCAGCAAAGCAGGAGCAATGTAATATCCAGAATTAGCTGGATATCCTTCCTCAGCATTTAGCCAACCTGGTCTGAGCTGACAGATGATTATTGACCTTTTCAATGCTCCTAGTGGGAGTACTGAGTGGGAACTCAGGCAAGTTCCTTCAAATCATCTGCTACACTTCCTACTAATAAAAATAAAAGCAATAATAAAAAAAGAGTAGCTGCACTCACACAGCTGTTAGAACCAAAGATTGTCTGTCACTTCCTTTCCTTTTCAGCCTTTAATGTGTCTGTGACCATGCCACACACTGTGCAAACCTTAAGAGGCTGCAATGACACAGAGGACTATTGTATTTTATCCCGTTACTAAGACAGCACCTCTTGGGAAGGTCAGACAAAGCACCAGAACATGAAGCATCAGAACACTGTCCAGAAAACCAGAGTCTTGCCCACTTGGTAAATCCAGATCTGTGCTAACTGGGCTGTGCTGTACTTTCAGGTGAGTGTTACAGGCAAAGTTTCATGCAGCTGCTGTAAAATATTAATACTGCCAGTATTTATTGCTATCCCAGCATCCACAGAACAAAAAAAATGAAGAGTGCATTTTATAAATGCTCTCCAGAAGTGCAAAAAGGATACAACTTGTGGTAAAGAGCCAGGCTGAAGTTTGCACAGTTCAATCAGAAGTGTTGTGTACATGACTTCAATGTGCGGTGGAGATGGAAGTTGAAACAATTCAGCAAATATTACCTGTGTAGGAGAGGAAGGCACAGAATCAGAGCACAGTCCAACATGGCCTGCACAACCCTCAGCTTCGCAATAGCGGGCCACCAATCTTAAACCATTACATGCCCAATAAGGCCCATATTATTCTGTCAAATGTGTTTTCTGGGAAAAAGAGAGAGAAACTTACAACAGTAGTGGTAATGGTACCCTGCACTAATATAGTCCACTAACTGCCCTCATCATTTCACACTAACACACCAGCATTACACATCTGTTATGTCTAGCACATACACCATGTGACTGTAAAAATGGACACAGTTATAGTATGACCTACTGCAGTGCTACCACATGACCTGAGAAGAGCACAAATCATCTGATCCTGTTAAATAATAAATATAAACATTAAACATAGTAATGAAGTCTAAGAATTTAGTGTGAAAGACTATTTGCATTAAAATTACATCAACATTTTTTCCATTGTGTTGTCTTCTCTCCTATACAAAACCTTACACAAATAAAGCCATGACTTTCAACTGAAAATTACAGCCAGTATTTCATGCAACAAAAATATATACTCAGCACTCCTTGGTACCAGATCCTTCTAAGAAAACTGAAAACAATCATGAACTTGTTATTCGAACAAAGGACTTAAAAGCATGAAGAGACTGTAAGGAGTTGTTGGACATACTTATAAGATAGATAGGGCAAAAAGGCAGGGGGACCCTGTTAGGTAGAAAACTGCTCCTTTTCTCAAGATAGGAAATAACAGCTGGATAAGCAGTCATTATCTATTTGAGATACTGCATAAAACTGTATTTGTGATATTCATCACACGTTCATTATCAAACATTCAGACTAAGTGTTTCAAGCTGGCATACCATACTTTGTGAAAACAACAAGGACTCAAGAAAGATCAGGACACTGATGATGTGAATGTCCCAACTCTGTCCAGCGTAAGTTGTACCAAAAGCTGTAGGAGCACAACAGGGCAACAACCCAATGACATTGCCCAGACATTCTCTGTTCACAGATACCAGAAATGTCCACATACGTGACTGCAAGAAGCTCCTGAGACAAAGGTGCTATGTTTCAGTGTTTTGCATAGGTTTCAGGTAGCATGGAGCATTCTGTGCTCGGCTTGACAAACTATGATGTGGAGCCTCAGGGACCTCAAAAGTAGGCATCCTTGTGGGATGGTACTGACAACCACTTTCAGGCTACACTGCTTCTGCCTAACTCTTATGTTCTGAACCTTAAATAACACTTTCCTTTGTCAGACCACATTATCTCTACAGTTCTGAGACTTACGGAAAAAATAGTGAAATTTCACAGATTAAAGTGTTAAGTGGTTGTTGAAAGCAACATATCACCAACTTGACTGTTAAGAGAGACCTTACAAGGGAGCAGTAGTAAGAAGCATGAACAGAAGCCTGAAAAAAGCATGCTAAGCCTTAAAAATGCTGGAGCTTCACTAAAAGTAGGCAGTTACAGACAAGTAATGAAGTTAATACTCTAATTCAAAATTGCAAGAAAAATTAAATTATTACAGTAATAATCAAAGAATTTGTACATCAACCTTGCATGTCTTTCCAGTAATTTCATCTACGCAAACCTCTGCTATTTTCACATCCTACAAGTTTCTGAATAAAAGAGTTTCCAAGGCGTTTAGGCAACTTATTTCATTGGGAATTGCAGTAACTATTTGTTGGCACTAATGTACAGCTGAGCATAAAGCACACAGCCATATACAGCACCTGAAGATATGAAAGATAAGACCACCGAAGATATTCCGATTTTAAGGCAGAAAATTTTTGTTAATTTTATGATTCTTCTGTTCTGAATTCAGAATACAAAAAGAACAAGCTGACCAAAAATAATGTAACTTTACATTACTTAGCATTCAGAATATTTGGCATTTTGGTGCCAAGAGGAATTCTCAATCCCACTTTTATTAAGATTAATCTTCCACGTAAGATTATTTCTTGTCATAATTAGCTCTGAAACTCCTACTTACAGTTACCTCTTCATAAAGCCTTCACATGACAGGTTGCCATTATTACTGAAATCTCTTGATCCCTTTCAACTTTTGATGGCAATGAATGAAGTTTTATACAGTTCTGTATCTTGAAAAAAGACCCTTGAACAGAGGCAGCAGAAGAAAACCTAAGCTGCTCTTCTGATACACATTACTGTTAAAGTTCTCTAATATGGAGGATGCTCTGGAGGAAACACCACTATTTCACTGCAAGTTCTTTTCAGGGCTATTAGAACAAAACCCTTTAGAACCTATTAGGCTCTCATCCTACTGGGGGACTTCAACTACCCCGACATCTGCTGGAAAAGCAACACAGCAACCTGCAGGCAATCCAGCAGGTTCCTAGAATGCATTGAGGACAACTTCTTAAGCCAGGTAATAAGCACCCCTACCTGAGGGGATGCAATACTAGACCTGGTGGTCACCAATGCAAGTGAGTTCGTTGGGGATGTCAAGATCAGAGGCAGCCTGGGCTGCAGTGACCACGCGCTGGTGGAACTAATGCTACTGAGGGAAATGGGAATAACAAAGAGCATAGTCAGGACCCTAAATTTTAGGAGGGCAAATTTCCAGCTCTTCAAGGAGATAGATAGTCAAAGGACTCCCTGGGAAACGGTCCTCAGGGACAGGGGAACAGAACAGAGCTGGCAGGTCTTTAAGGATGTATTCCACAGAGCGCAAGAGCTCTTGATCCCCAAGCGTAAGAAGTCGGGCAGAGAAGGGAAGAGACCAGCAAGGCTGAGGCAAGAGATGCTGGTCAAACTAAGGAAGAAGAGGGAACTGCACAGGCAGTGGAAGCAGGGACTGGCTTCCTGGGAAGAGTATACGGAAGCTGCCCCGTTATGTAGGGATGAGGTCAGGAAGGCCAAGGCACAGCTGGAGCTGAACTTGGCAAGGGATGTGAAAAATAACAAGAAGGGCTTCTACAGGTATGTCAGCTGGAAAAAGATGGTCAAAGAAAGCATACTCCCGCTCATGAGCGAGACTGGCAAACTGGTAACAGCAGAGGAGGAGAAAGCTGAGGTACTCAACAACTTTTTTGCCTCAGTCTTCACTGGCAACCTCTCTCCTCACCCCTCCCAAGTCGATGGATGGCATGAAGGAGACCAGGAGGGTAAAATCCCTCCAGCTGT
>Ga0065711_1032794_pt1 | contig 26676 bp, 33 predicted proteins | sample Hoacrofraction12_FD_59098 | JGI IMG/M metagenome (GOLD analysis project Ga0065711, IMG submission 59098) | Hoatzin crop microbial communities from Cojedes, Venezuela - Epithelial fraction 12 v2 (version 2) | ecosystem: Host-associated > Birds > Digestive system > Esophagus > Crop | place... | reverse complement strand
AATAGAATAGAATAGAATAGAATAGAATAGAATAGAATAGAATAGAATAGAATAGAATAGAATAGAATAGAATAGAATAGAATAGAATAGAATAGAATAGAATAGAATAGCTGGGGGACCACCAAGTCAAGCTGCCTGGTGGTGCCAGTGATGCTCTTAGAAACGTGACCCGGACTGGCCGCGCTCCAGCACTGCGCAGTGATGCTTTCTAAGGAGAAGGGAGCCAGGTTTCTGCTGCCCGGCCCTTGGTGGCAGTGGGTGGCACTTGGTGCGGGTGTGGGGGCGGCGGGGGGGGTGCACAGTGCCCTCCTCCAGCACCCCCACCAGCGCCTCAGCCATTCGGCTCCTCCACAATTACTATTAATGTGTCCATTAAAATGCATTATTTACCGAAAATATAGCAGTAATGGGTTATTAATTATAAATAATGTCTCTCAATGGCTAATTATTTTATACCCTGTCCAAAGCGGGGGAGTTGTTTTTCAAACATTGAAAATTCTGATTCCTGATTTTGTCCCAGTGCCCAAAAGGGAGATGCCAAAACAGGCAAAACCCGTGGAACGGGGAGCGGGGCTGCAGGACAGCAGCGAAACCCCGCACAGCGCGGAGACCGCAGAGTCCGCCGCCCGCGCCGACTGCGTGCGCTCTGAGGCGCTGCGATTCGCGTGGCAGAGGGGCAGACCCCGGCAGTCCCTGCCTGCCTTCACCGCCAAGTGACCTCGACCCAAAGAGCACGCCGTGGGCCCGATCCTGCGAGGCTCTGCGTGGGCAGGCGCCCGGGCGGAGGCAGAGCCGGCTGCCGGGCCGGGGCTGCGTCGGGCACCAGCTCAGCCCAGGGCTGGTGTTGCCGCAGACTGGTGGCCAGGGCTGTGTGCCCTGCTGACGACGTCTCCTTCCCTCCGCCACACAAGGGACGGCTCCAGCAGAGACCCTCAGACCTCAGAGATCTTTATCTGGAACCCGAGCGGTGCTGTGAGCAGATCCCGCTTGTAAAACAAAAGAGGATTTGGGATTTTTTCCCTTTATGGTGAACTACTACTTGGGGCCAGATTTTTAAACATCAGAAGAGGCGGGCAGGCACCGAATGGAGTTTGCAGAAGCGCTGACGCGCATTGATTTCATGCCTATCTACACCTTTCAGGGCTTAAACACATTTCAGAATCTGGCCAGAGGATCTCTGTTGCAGCGTATTTTGGCAGGGCTTTCACTCGAGGTGTCGGGCCAAAGCCTCAGCTCACATAAATCACTGACACAAGTGGAACTGTGCTGATTTGCACCAGTCACAGACTTTAAATTAAAATTTAACTGAAAACTTAAGCTGTCATTAATTTTCCATGAATGGCTTTTGCGAGAATGCAGCCAGATCTCCACCAGCCCAGGCTGCTGCGCGGCCGTCTCTAACACAGGAACAGAGAAGCGCTGATTAGGGCAGCGAGTCGGGTGTGTTCTGAGCCTCTGCCTTTACCGTTCCCTTCGGTCCTGTCTGCCGGCACGGTCCGTGTGATCCCTTCTGTCGGGAGATCAGTTATTGCCATGCAAATCTCATTAGTTATCGCCACGCTCGCCCACAGTGTAATTGACTTTCTGGGACCTTGGCTGTACCCTGGCTTCCCCAGCTGGGGCTCCTGTTACGTTGCATCGTCTGTGAAGTGTTGCCCTAGAAATGACAGCAAAAAGCAAGGAGTTGCAAGAAGGGGGGGATGTGTGTGCGTCCATATGCCCGTGTATGCAGGGACATACACACAAATATTTATGTATATACCAGTATATGTGTTTTAACAGTGTAACGAATTGATTTTGACCTTGGACAAGGGACTCCCACACACTGCTTATAGCACATAACTATATCACTCAGATTTCTTTTGGAAGTAGCCTGTGGTCCAGAAGAATTGCTGTCTGCGAGTGACCTCGCATCCACAGCTGCGTGCCAGGCCGACGCGCAGGGTAAGTCAGGTTCTGTGGCTGGGACTCGCAGCGCGAGGACAGGACACTTTTCTTCCGTAGATACAGGACGTCCTGACTGGTAAACCACAGAGCAGTCCCACAGCAGGACACCCACACAGCCAACGGCCGAATATTGGGCGTCAGTGTTAATCGGTTTTGATTTAAAGCAGCTGCCAGGCATGAAGGGCGAGTCAATAAATCCCAGGCCAGCAGCAGCACCTGGGCTGGTCCCTGGGAGCAGCCGGGCTGCAGGAGCACCGCGGGGCTCGGAGCCGAGTTGGACTGCAAACGGGTAAGCTCTGCAATCAAAAGCTTTTAAAGATTTATGTTGAATATTGATCTGTGCTGAAAGTATGAAAAAACTTTTCTGTGGTTCTAAAGTTGTAGAAAATTCTTCCATCTGTGTCTACACCTCTTTTGTATTTCTGTGCTAAGAATGTACCAGGAGCCAGTTTGCAAGCAGGAGCATCCAAGGAAACGGATGATTTTATGAGTGGGGATAATTTGGAAGTTACTGCACATGCAGGTATCTTCACTGACTCTCGAGGAATTACTCTTCTGGGCAGAATTTACTTCCATAAGTAAGAAAATACACTCCTAAGGGATAGGCTCATCCCAAAGAGAGAAGGCACACATCACAAAATAGAAGGGGTTCCTATTCCAAGCGGAAGGGCTGAGCAGCTGTTTGTAAATTCTAGAAAAGACTCAGACTTTGAAATGGCTTAAAAACCAGAGACAGTGTTAGAGGAAAGCACTGGCTGCTGGCAGGCGGGCTCGGAAGAGAAAGCGCCCAGGTCTGGGTTATTGGGTGCCAGCCGCCCCTGCTCCGCTCGGCAGCAGCGTCCCTGTCCCCAGCCCGGCCACCCCGCTGCAGCAGAGCTACCTGGAGCACGGAGCAACACGGAGTGCGGAATGACGGATGGAGCCAGTGACCTCATTTCCCGATCGGTTAATCCCAAATTAAAATCCTTGTGGTAAGATTTAGGTCTTTGCAGAGCATGAAGCCATGGTTTGAAAAGAGTCCTGTGATAACGAAGTGGCTCCCATTAGCGGGGCCGGCAGCGCACAGTGTCCCTCGTTAAGCAGTTCCGCTGCTCCCGCAAATGAAGAAAAATGCTTCAGGCAGGACGGAACCGGGCACAGGGAGGGGATACCAGCCGAGGCACCAGAGTTAGGATGACTTCAGAGAGATGCAGCAGCACACAGAAACCATGCTGAGGAGGCTTTAAACGAACGCAGAGATAAAATTGCGCTGAAATTTTCATAGATGGGAAGTATTTCTCACCCCCAAAGTCCGTGCAGGACTAACTTGATGTCAGTATAAGCTTCAGAGAAAGAGAGATTTTGAGTGGCAGAGGTCACCAGGAAGAGCTGGGAGATGCGAACTGTGAGGATAATTGGAGGAGGAGGAGGGGAGGCTGACAGCCGGCTCTGAGGAGATGCTGTGGGCACTGGTGCTGCTGAGCCTGCCTGGCTGGACGGAGCCGGGGGGAAGCAGCCGGGAGGGCCCTGGGGTTCAAGGGGTACGGGGAGGCGAGGCTCCCCTATTTCATCGGCTTGTAACGTGTGCTGTATTATTTAATTATTAATAATGGGTTGGTTTGTCTGGAACGGCTTTCCACCAGCTGCGCCTGCACACAGCAGGCTTGGTCTGTGTCGTACGGTCTCGTCAGACTCGTTTGGCCCAGGGAAGCAGACTTCAGGGGTGCTCCTGAGCTGCCGGGGTGGGGGCTGTGGTCAGCAGGCAGCCAGCACGCCCTGGCAGAGGCTCGGGGTGTGCTGAGGCCCAGCCGAAACCCGCACTGGGGACGCTTGCCAACATGCAATGGGTGAAAACGGACCCTCCGCGTCAGCAGCTCTGCGTGGGGTGGTCTGACGGCGGGGAGACAGGGGGGCTGCCTGGCTTTCCTGCCAGTCCCAGCCGTTTAAAGCTACTGAGCGAACAAACTAGCGACTGCAGCAAAGGATTAATTCTGCACCTTGGCTGTGAACTTCAGGTACTCGTCTTGCGCCTTCCACTTGGAAAATGCCAAAGCCAGGGTAACCTTTTGCGAGCGCCGGTTGTCTCGGAACACGACTCTGCTCCCCTTTTACAAGAACAAATGGCAACACGAGGCGGGCAGGTGAAAGAGCAAACCTTTCACGGGCGGTCTGCGGCGCAGAGCCGCGCTGCCTGGCTCGCCATCGCCCGGGGCTGGACCGCGCCGGGCAGGGAGCTGCTCGGCAGTGGGGCCCAAAGCTGGGCTGGGGCACAGAGCCCGGCTGATCAGAGAAGGGGGGTTCTGTCAGCAGCACGAGCGGCGCGGTTTGGCGCGCGAGGGTTCAGCCGCCGGCACTGCCTCTGCCCTGGGCCTTGCTGGGGGAGATGGGGCATCCCAGGGGCTCGGGAAGTAACATGGAAACCAGCTCCGGATCATTGCAAAATGTGTGAGAACTGAAAATTACGCCAGGGCAGCCTCTTTGCTTGCTCTCTTCTTTAATAGTAGAGTTGTTTGAAATGAATCTTTTATAATGAGACTCCTCCTGTTGCCAAATTTAGGTCTCTTTGGCCAAATTTGCTATAGATTTTGCCTGGGCTGCTGTACTGGTGCGTCCATTTCCAGCAGGAATGGCTTGTCTAGTTGTATTGGGATTTCAGTCTCACCCTTCCTTGCACAGACATCTTTCCCTCTTTGTCTCCATTCCTTCGTTCCCATTTCCACACTTCTCTGTCCTCCTCTGCTCCCTTCCTTGTCCCTGGCTGGTGGTCTCGGATGCTTTGCCCTTTGCGGACAGGCTGCGGCTCAGTTCCCCCGGCTCATCGGTTGCAATCGATAACACAAATCCACAGGGACCCCGGTGATGGGTCCCCATCCTCCGCAGAGACTGGGACTGGTTTCACTGGTTTGTGGCAGTTGGTGTAGGGGGCCGTGGGAAGCGCTGAGCCCCCCGTCACCACTCCGGTGGGTGGCTCTCCGGGGTGAGGGTCGGTATCTGGGGAGGGCTGATGGCAGGGGAAGGACTCGGTCACAGTTAAAGCTAGTGGGAGCCAGGGGATCGGGATTATGCGTGAATAGCTCGAGGCGTTCCCCTGACGGTGGTGAAGCCGGCCTAGCCCCTGCTGCGTGACCGGAGGTGTGAAAACCGTGAGTCCCATGAGAGCGAGGGGCATGTCCATGTCTGCTGGCAGGGGACTGAGGAGGGGGAGCAGCAGGGCAGGATGGGGTCAGAACTCGTCTACACTAACGCAGAACTTCACGTGCCGCCTCCTTGTCCTGCTTTGTTTCTCAGTCAAGACAGGCCATAAATTTCTTGTTTATCTTTAGCAGTACGTTCATAAATTGTAATCTGAGAATTGTTTTGAATAATTTATAGAAAGCACAAATGGTGTTAGGTAGTAATCACCTATGTGCTGGGAGGAAACGGGGGGACACCAAGCTAAAGCGAGACCAGGGTTCCAGAAGCTGCGTTTCGAGTCCGGGGCAGCCTTCCTGGGTGCTGTAAATGCGGATTTCTGGCCAAGGGCACGTTGTCGCTCCCGACGCGTGAGTGAGAGGCGGCCAAAAGCTCCTGGAGTTCCCTCAGCTGGCCTGGAGATCTGGGTCATAAAGCAAATGCCCGAAACCAGCAGGACGTGCTCTCGAAGCGCTGCGTGCCTGGGAGCCTCTGCAGCTCGGTGCGGGGCAGAGGAGCCTGCGATAACCCACCCAGCGAGAAGAACGGGAACAGCTCTCCTGGGAGCGGCTTTTCGATGGCTCTCGGTCCGTACAGCCTCCTCCTCCTGCTTGGGTGAGGGGGAGATGCTGAAGGACTCCCGGACCCCTCTGCCCCGCAGGCACTGGGTGATGGTTACCCACGGCGCGAGGCTGCGGGGAGGGCTCTGCCGCTGCGTGCCCCACGTCTCGGGAGAGGCCATGCCGCAGCAAGGGGCAGGGCTGGGGGGGATGGGGGCATGGCGTGCCTGCTCCTTTGCAGAAAGAAAAGCACAATAATATTTGGCTCAGCTCTGACACAGCCTCCTCTCAGCCCGTTGAGGGGAACAGGCGTGTGTCCCTCCCCGCGACAGGCACTGCGGGGGTGCTGGGCTGGTGATTTCTTGCTCCGTCCCACCAAGTGCAGCACAACATGGATCCAGTGCAGCATCCCAGCTTCACAAATCATCTTCCCTGCTTCCAGGCCAGGCTCCGAGCCCCAGCCTGCTCAGTGTGCTGCTCTTGTCAGCCCCATTAGAGGCCAAACGACGCTGTCCCAGGGTGCAGCCCCAGTAGCTTTTCCAGCGTTTCCTGGAGTGCCACACTCACTTAGCAAGCTTGGAAAATCCCCTGTCAGGCTGAGCTGGAAGCACAGCTTTTCCTTCAGCCTGGAGATTTCAGCAGTCTTCAGCACAACCACGAAGAAACCCCAGTCTGATGGCTTTCAGGTTAAGTCTGTTCCATGTAGCTCGCTGCCTCAGCGCAGTCTGGTTGTTCACTGCAGCTCACCAGGAGCAGCAGTGCCGTGGATGGATGTGCCGTGAAGCCAAGGACACCAATCTCCAGCTTGAAACCAGTGCTAACTTTGAAAAGGTTTTTCTAATTCAGTAATTCTAGCCAGAAATTAGGCAGTCTGGAGACACAAGGAAAAACAGCAAATACAGTGGGCAGGGGTTGGGCTGGACCATTTTTCCTGCCCTCCTGCTGCAGGCGGTGGTCGGCTGTCCTTGGGCAAGCCCTGGCAGACACCTCCAGCTCGTTCCCAAAAGCCGGTGCTGGTGGGGATCCCCGCTCCCCCGGGTCTGCTCAGCGCAGGGCGGGGGGTGGCTGGGGCTGGCAGCGGCGATGCCCAGGACCCCGCGCACGGGGATGCTGCCCGTCAATACTCGTTAGCAGGGAGATTGTTATTGCCCTCCTTAGGCGCCAAATTCTTGCCCAAACAATCCAGTTCTATTTAAATTGCTTTAAAACCATTAGAGATAATCAATTCACATTAAAGATCTGCAGTTCTCGGCAATCAATTTACTTGTCTGTCTGAAGTTTTCCCGGTCTGAGGAAGCTCCCCTGAGTTGGCAGGAGATTTGTGGGGTGCAACAGGTTGGTGCTGACGGCCCCAGTGCCCCGGGGAGCGGCTCCTCGCCCGCTGGATAAGACCTGGGGAGCTGCCAGAGGACGGGCGAGGGGTGACAGCAGTGACCATGGCGTGGCCGAAGGGGAGGGGAAAAGGCAAAACAGCATGGGAGGGTGGGAGTTGAAGGAGAAGCTGTTCTCTGTGTTTCCAAGCAGAAAAGAGAACCCATCCATCCAGCAGGTAGGGATACGAGGAAAAAAAAAATTCAAATTGATCAAAAAATTAAATATTCATAGGACATTATTCATTAAGATTCATCTTGCCAAGTGGGTGAAATGAGGCAAGGGAAGAAATTAGCTTGCTTGAGAGTGTCAAAGTGATTATGTGATTAAATTGCAATTTATAATTTCTCCTTCAAAAATGTTACTCTTTGATTTGTGTTTCTGCCCCTCTCTGTTTCTCTTGAAGTCTCCCATGATGGGTGTACGATCAGCAAACAGACAGCGCTTGTCTGAAAGCAGAGTCTGCCGGCGCTTCTGCGGGGCCGCAGTCCCCTGTCCCCGATGCGCGGCCTCTGCCAGCTTTGCCCGTGATTTATTTTTCCCGGAGGCCACTGGCAGGTCTCGCAGCCGGACCCCCCTCCCGCAGCTTCCTCCCCCCATGTCGCGTGCTCGTCCCTGCAGCTGTGGGAGGGAAGCCCTCGGCCTCTCAGCTGCTGCACAGCGTCATCCGTCCTCGCGCTGGGTGTGCGAGGAGATTTGGTGCGGAAAAGCGGTGTTTTGGTGCTTGCTTCTCTAACCCTGCCCAGCACCGGGGGGCTGCAGCTCCTCTCCCTCAGCGTGGTCCAGACGTGCTCAGTGCAGGCAGCAAAAGCAGGGAAAAAAACCTTGTCCTGATATTTCAGTCTCATTTGAAGAACTCAGCCACTCGTTGTTGTGCCTAACCAAGTAAGGGGAGCGATTTCTTCCTTGCTGCCCAGTAAAGATTTAGTGGTGTATGCTGGCTGTTTGAAAAACCACCGTATTAGTTCATGGCTTGTTTATGAACAGCACAAGGCTTGCGCAGGTTAATTAGCTGAGGCAGGCTTTTCTTCAAGTGAATGAGCAGGCATGGGGTTTATAGCTCTGTCACCCAGTTTATTTGTTCACTTTCTGGTTTATTTAGAAATACACTTATACAACAATAAATAAAATCAACCATGACAAGGCTTATGTCTGCAGCAAACAGTTAAGCCCTGCCAAGCAGTAACCCGCAGAACACCTGCAGGTATCAGCCCGAGGAGCCGGGTGTCCCTCCGAGGCGGCGGACAGGGATGGACGGGGAACCGGGAATGGATGCGAGGACGGCGCGGGCAGTGCGGGCTGCAGGGGCACCTGCAAAACCCCTCGGCTGCTGCTTGCGGAGGGAGAACCCCGTCCCCGAGCCATCTGCGGGGGCTCTGCCTCTGCCGATCCTTGCTAACAGCCGCCCCGCTCTGATCGAACGCGCTCAGCGGATGGACGGGCCCCGTGCTCTGCTGAGCTGAGCGGGAGTCAGCCTCGGCTGCTGAGCCAAGCATCCGGCTCGGGTGGAATTCAACATTTCGCCACTCGCGGGGCAAACATCCGAGCGCGAGCTGCGGCACCGCGGCGGAGGGAGCTGCGGGAGGAGGTGGTCAAGGGGAGCTGGAGGGGCTTGGAGAGCTCGGTCCCGGCAGCTGCTGCAGAGCTCGCAGCAGCTGCTGCCCTGAACGAGAGCTGCAAAGGGGTGTAAAATCGCAAATAGTCTGCGAAGCCCATGTACCACGGCTGGTCCTGAATCAGCTGCCAGGAGCCCCAGGCGCTGGTCAGACCCTGCCCTCTGAGCAGGGGTGTGCGAGCCATCCCGGCAGCGATGGCTGGGCCGGCGTTCAGGCGTTTCCAACCAAACCCCAGCCCACAGAAAGAGCGGAAAGCCCAGCTGTGGGTGGGCAGTGCCTGCTGCAGAGCCGGGGCAGCTGCGGGACGGGGGGGTGGCTGGGGGAGCGTCTCTGCAGGAGCAGCCTGCTGGCGAGGGGAGCATTGCTCACGCTCAGCGCCGTTTCCCTACCCCTAGTCAATAGCGTTGCTCTTGTAATTACTGTTTCTTTAATCCTTACACCGAGTCCCAAGAGCATCCTCTGTTTATTGCCAAGGCACTGGCAGAGGAATGGGTCTTCTGTCATGTTTCTCCTTCTCTTGCCTTTCCCCATGTGCTTGGAAAGCTGTAGCTTGGGGCAGACGGTTGAGGAGCAGCCTGGGTTGGGGATGTCTGTGGTCAACGCCCTGTGCCATTTTGGGGACAGCGTGTAATGCGTTTACCCCTGGCTTCCCCTTCTCTTGTGCCTGAAACAAAGGCATAGCAGAAAGGGCAGGTGACGGAGAGAGGGAGAGGGACAGCCTGATGTATCAGTGGATCTGAAAGCAGAATGCTCCTCAAGCCCCCGGCATGGGAACCCAACAAGAATATCTAATAAAGCGCACGTTCGGGTGATAAAGCTAGAGGTAGAACATTGGAAAGACATGCAGCTCAAGGAAAACTCAGCCCGATTAAACTGCTTTAAATCAGTTTACTTGGTTGTTTCTGCTTCACTTGCAAGACATCGTTATAATTACTTGGCATCAGCAAGCCATTACTCAGAGGTTCTGGGCCAGGGTAGCAGAAGACACGATTGTCTCATAAACCTAATGAGCCATATTGATCAGCGGAGGATAAGGACTGAGCTATAAACAGCCCATATTCTTTATTTGTCTAGTTGTTGGATCTGTATTTGCAGCCTGGACTTGACAGTGAGTTACGCGGGGATGCTGTGTGCGGTTACGTTACTTCTCACGTGAAGCAGTTCAGCATCTGCACCCCCCTCCCTCGTAACCAAAATCAGCAACGGATGGGAAGTGGATCTGGACCCTGCTTTGAATCCTGTCTCCATCTCAGGTGATGCTGGTGGGAAGAACAGCCCGGTGCGTTCGTCAGCTAACGCCAGCGGCAGTTCAGGAGTTACCACGCTTCTGAGGTCATCTGCAAAAGGGAGGTCTATCAGGTCTATCACCGGTCAGCACGGCGCGGTTCTGCCAGCCTCTGCCCATGAAAGGAGAACGTGTTTGTGGTGGGATTGAGCGTGTGTCCCCGCTTTGGAACTCGATGTCTGCTTCCAGGATAGAAGCAAATCAATAGAAAATTGGAATTAGATCAGTTACTGAAATTGTCCAGCTCAGGCTGTCTGAAGAACCCATGCCCCAGTTCCACAGCAGGGCTTCGGCATCGAACCAGTTGCTCCACTTCACGCTGCAGGACAGCTCGGTCAGGGCGGGTCCCCAGTGCTCCCAGTTAAACCCTTCCAGTGGTCAGCTACTAATGCTCTCCGAACAAGAGAAGAGCACCCAAATCTGCTACCGAGTGTTTCTGTCCTTCCGACTGCACCCTGCCCAGATCTTGTGTGGGTCAGCGTCCTCACCATGAGATGCCCGGCCAACACAGCAGCTCCGTCCCGGGGGGCCGTCCCATCTCCCCCGACCCTCGTGTGCCGGGGCAGGGCTGGTTTCCTCAGTGCCGGACAAAGCTCCTGCCTGGCCCCAGCGCTGCCGGCCCTCGGGCGAGCACGCACGAGAGCCCCTGCCCCTGTCCACGCTTCACCAAGCTCCTGGGTCCGGCCGGCCAGACCTCTGCAGCCCTCGGCACTGCGCCCCTCGGGGGGCTCGCGCTGTCGGTTGTCGCACGCGACCATGTGGAGAAATCGATTTTCTGAGAAGAGGCCCGGCGTTTCTGTGTGTGTGAAGCCCGGGTTGACCCGTTCCCTGCTGGCTGCTCTGCTCTCCCCGAAGCCTCCCTGCGCCCCAGGTGATGGGAGCAGCGGGGCAGCAGCTCTTGTGCCGCCGGCGGGGATGGCTGCGCAGCCACCGTGGCCACGTTATTTTCTCATTGGTACCTTTGAAGACAACAGTATTGTCTTTTTAATTTTCCTTGCTCTGATGAATGCGCCCAACCTCGTGAACGTGTCGGTCCCTGAGCACTCAGGGTCTGATCGGGACTTTTCTCCCCCCTCCGCCCGGCAGCGGTTCGCGCCGTGCCCGCCTGTGCCGCTGTGCGCAGCTCTGCCCAGAGACGCCGAGCACGGTGATCCCTGCGGAACCGGCACAGATGCATTTTTCATCCCGCTTCCAGCACGCTGCTGCCTCTCTGCTCTGAAGGAGCCGTGCTACCTTCGGTGTCGCTGGAAATTACTTTTCTTCTTTTTAAGGGCACTGAATGGAAACTGAAAGGCATTGACTCTTCTGTGCTAGGGCTGTGCAGGAGCAGGGAAATGGCAAAAGGGAAATGGCATTCGTTAGCCACAGAATCTTCTCCCCCACATTCTAGACTCCTCTGTCTCTGTAGCGGCTGTCTGGCTCCGGGGCAGGGCTGGTGAGCCGGGCTGCTCCTCTGCTCGGGTGCCCGGGGCAGGAGGGTGCCCGCAGCCCGAGGGACCCAGGGTCAGTTGTCTGGCGTAAGAGATGCGGCTCCTCTGAAGCCGCATCCGTCTGTCGCCTCGGACTCCGTCCTCTGCAGCTGCACAGAGCTCCCAGTCCCTCCACACAGCCCGGCTCCTCGCAGGTGGGAGGTGTTTTCTGCAGAGCTTTTGCCAACCATCTACTGAAGAGATTTTTTTTGTTGGTGGTTTTTTTATTTTCCCTCTCCCTGAAGTCAAGTTAAAAATACTGTCTGGAAATCCTCTGTCTTTTCTCTCTGTGCTGCGCTGGCTGCCCACCTTGCTCTCCGAGGGGACCATGGCAGGACTCTGTCTGGCGCGTGTGGTCCAGGAACGACGCTGGCGAGCAGCGAGGCATGCAGGAGCCGGCTCCGGGCTCAGCTCCCCCCTGCACTGCAGCGTTTCCAGCCGGGAAATGGCTCCACCGCTCCTGCTCTTACCGCAGCTCCTCTTCAACTGGGAATGACCCTGAACTGCGAAATTTGGGCCTTACTCTGCATTTTCTACCTTCAAATGAGTGACCTTTGGTGTTGTGTTGATTAATTATCCGTATAACGGGAGCGCTTTGCTGGCCCGGACAGTAAGGGGGCACTGGGGGCTGCGAGGGTCCCTGTCCAGAGGACCCTGTGGTCCCCGATGGAGGGGGGAGTCAGGGTTACTGCTGGGGTGGCCCTGGCACGTTGCTCCATGCTGAGTCCCAGGGTTTGGTGGTGCTGGGAGGAACAGCATCGGTTTGGATGCTCGAGGGAGGCAAATGCAAGCGTCGAGCTCAGCCTGGCCAGGGGCTGGTCCTCGTCCCGCTCCCCGGGGACGTGTCCAGAAACACTGGTTGCACAAAGCAGTTGAAATGAGGCAGCAGGAAATTAAATATGCTTATTAGAGCTAAAAATAGCAGCTCTGTTCTTTGGTGATGTATGCAAAAAGCCCCTTGTACCAGAAAAATGCTTTGGGCTTCTGCCAGGCAGCAGACGCAGGAAACCTTTCGCTGCCTGGCGGGGGGGGCCGGTGGCCCTGCCGCTGAAGCCTGTTTTTAGCAGCGGATCAGTGTAGGCTTTTCTGCCCGTGAAGGAACCGGCAGGCAGCCCAGCCAGCGCGGCAGGTGCGAAGGAGCCCATGCAAGTACTGATCCGCGTCAGACAAAGAGCCATTTTGTCTCCGTCGCTCGGGTGACGCAGATGGGCAGTCTGGGGGCACGGGCAGCCCCTCGCTGACCCGGCAGCAACGGGGCACTGCCGTCTGCGAGGAGCTGCCCCTCCTCGAGCGAGCAACGAGCCTTGGCTGGGCGCTTCGGCGAGCCGTGCCGGTGGAGGGCTCCGTGGATTAGGGGACAGACCCGGGTGGAGGTGTCCTGTTCTCGAGGAGGTCATCAGGTACCGCTTCGAACCCGCTGTTTGAGGAGCTCAGCCCTCCTGATATTAATTACCCTGAGCAATGCCCCTTCTCTTGCACCGCCCGTGCTGTCGAGCATCGCTACCGTCCCCAGGCTTGCGGGGGGGACAGAGGCAGGCAGGGACAACGCATCTGCTCTGTGCCCACCAAAGAGGAGCAGAGCCAGCGTGATCTTAGTCACCAATGCAGCCATTCGGCACACGCTGCTCCAAAAGACGTGTGTTGTTCAGACCAGCTCCAGAGCTGCTCTTTTCCCAGTAGCTGCTTTCCTTCAGCTGCAGCTCTGAATCCCATTTCTGCCCGTGTGAGCGGGAGCCGAGCCGCTGGCAGAGAGGTGCAATGCTGCACCCCCGTGGGAGCTGGCAGCCCAAGCCTGGGGTCTCGGGGGGGATGCACAGCAGCTTGACAGCATCCCCGCTTACCTCTGCGTGTGGCTCAAGCACCGAAGAGGGAAAAAAAGGGGGTCCTGGGCAGGTGTTGTACAAGACTTCTTTCTCACAGCCCTGGAAGTGGTGGTGGGGCAATCCTCCGTGACAAGGAAGGGAGAGCGCTGAGATTCTGCAGCTCGCAGGGATCCTGGAGGTGTTTTGTAGATAACAAGCAGTCAGCATTGTCGCTTCTTGCAGGCAGGTTAATCCTTTAAACTTGAAATGCGTCTCATCTGGAAGTAGGTATATTTGATCATACGAGGAGAGGGGGGAGAAGTTAAATAGGAGGCCCATGCAAATAGGAAATTATGCAAAGCATCTTATATGTTAGACTGATAAAGTTTGTGGTTGCTATTTCAACTCACGTTGCCTGAATGCAAATTCTAAAGTAATCTGCTAAATGTGAGCAAGCCTGACATGCATGATAATATCAGGCCAGCTCCCCTGGTCCTCTGTGCTGCGGGGCCTGGGCATCGCTCTCCACGCGGGCGTCTGGCTCTGGGCAGCAGCTGCTGAGGTTCATGGAGCAGCCCCCGCACCCCCGGCACCCTTTCTTCTTGCTGAGTCAGCTGTCATTGCAGAGACCACAAAGCCAAGCCTGGAATGCAACTTCTTTCATCCAACAAAATAGCAATGCTGGAGCCACATCAACGATGGCAGCTTCCAGTCAGATTTCCTCCTTTTCCCATCGCAGCCCTGGGCTGGTGGGGAGCGCGGAGTGCCTGAGGCTCTGTCCGTGGGGTGCTGCAGCGCTCAGAGCTCCGCGATTGCCTTAGGGCAGCGTGTGGCCCCTCTGCTCCACGAAAGGTAACGAACGAGGAGCATCACTTCCAAAAATCATCACCCATCAACGATATGCAGGATCTTGACTGGAGAGGACCACTGCTTCCCGTTGTGCTGGGTGGAGCAAAGATCTCCATTAGCTGCTGTTAGTTCAGTTCCCCCCAATATTAAACATAACAACTTTATACATCCTTTCGGACATTTTCCTTAGCTGTTGCCCGGCGCTCTGCCTGGGAGGGGAGAGCTGTTCAGCACCGGTGTGGAAGAGTTTGCGCGCTGGTTCGCAGGGACCGTTGGCTGCCTTGGCAGCAGCCCGTAGATTTCCTTGCGTTGGCTTGATGGAAATTTGTCCTCTGAGCTCCCTTTTGCACCGGTGGTTTTTCAGGCAGATCTTTCACACGGCTGCAGCAGAGCTGCCAGGGTAATTCTGCATGCACACCAGCAAGCCCGGGGACTCTCAGCACTGAGTTAGCAAAGACTCCGAGATGCAGGCAGGCTGGTCTGGAAGCGGTAGGGGCGGCCACACAAGTGTCCTCACATTATTAAACTGAACAAGTCATTTTTTCGCTAAACTATTATATGTTCTAGAGAAAGGGTTTCCTGGGTAATAAAAACTCAGCTGCCTTTTCTCAGCAGATGTAATAAAGTGAGAGCTTGAGCAAGTTCTGGAGCGGCATCCAGGCGCAGTCCATCCCCCACGAAGAGGCTCGAGCTCCCTGTTGCGGGGCTGCCTTTGGTGCCGGAGCCGCTTGCCCCTGACCCAGGGACGTCCCGAGCCGTGTGGGAGGGCTGGAGCCTGACTCCTCGCGAGATGGTGTAACGCCATTGTGACTTTGCTGAAGTGCAGGGTAATTTATGCTTTCTGGGAAAAGAATATGTGTTTGAGAGCTTTAGACCTTACAGCTGCCAGATGGAAACAGTAGCCCCGTGTCTTTCCCAGGTGTTGCTCACGCGTACCTGTAAGGCATTAGCCCGTTTCCTGTGGTGGTTGGATTTAAACAAGGACTTGCCCTTGTGTTCCATCTCCTGCGCTGACATCTCACGGGAGCCGTCCTGCTGCCCCTCTGCTCCTCCGTCTGTAGAAGGAAAATAACCTTCACCAGTCACCGTATTAATTTTTTAAGATCTAAATCTGAAGAGTAAGAAACATTATTGAACCGCTGGCCCTGCTGCTTCCTTCTGCCTTTGCGTTATTAAATATGTTAGGGAGGAAATATCAGCCTTGGGTTTTACTGCTGCCCAGGTCTTGTTTCGGTTGGTTTGTTTTCAGAAATATTCTTTTTTTTCTTTTCCTCTCATTGCCATTGTGAAAATAGCAAGCGCCTGAGAGGCAAACCGAACCTGCTCCTGGTGTTTGACTGCGTTGTTTGTCTTGCATTTCCGTCTCCGCGCAGAAGGGCTCGTGCCTTCCCTCCCGTCGATGTCCGACAGCCCGCGGCAGCCGCCGTGCCCTCCCGCGCCACGCTCGCAGGGTCTCCTTTCCGCACTGGCAACGGCTGAGCGCGTCAGCCCGCGCCCGGTGACGCACCGGTGCAGCCCGGGGCTCGAGCAGCCGGGACGGACGCGCCGAGAGCGGGTCGGCAACAGCGGCAGCGCCCCGTGGCAGCAGCCCTGACCCAGCGCCCGGGTGCCAGGGCAGCGGTGGCTGACCCTCCCTGCCCCATGCAGCCCCCGCTCGCCGGTATTGCCGTCATTTATTGACGGTGTTTGGGTCTGAGGCTCGGCTGGCAGTGGGAGCGGGCTCCTCGCAGCCTGGCACAGCTTGGTGATGTCCCCTCTGCAAAGAGGGGAGGCTGCGGGGGACAGAGCCGGCGGCTCGGGGGTCCTCAGCACGACCCTCCCAGCAGCGGGTGCCGGGGGTGTGGGGTTGTTGCCCATTTTCAGACACAAACTGCTGAGCTGCTGCACCGTGCTCTTCAGCAGCGTCCGCTCGAGCTCCCCTCCGGGGGAAGCAGCCTCTGGCTAACGGGCGAGAGGTGCCCCAAGAGCACAGCCGATGTGTGAGGAGCAGAACAAGAGGCCGCAGTGTTAAAAACCATCCGTCCGTTATGGCACGTCCATCGCGCCGTGGCTTCCCGTGGGCAAAGATGCACCGACCCCGGGAGGCAGCCGGCGGGGGGGGCTGGTGGCTGGACCCCCCCAGCTGCACTTTGGGCTGGTGGGACTCAGCCCTGCGCCCGGCTGGGGTGGGCAGCCCCCTCCCCGCTCTGGGTGCGTGTGGAAGTGCTGGGAGGTGGCCGGGGTGTCTGGATGACCGGGGACGGGGGGACCCCGGCTGTCGGAAGGCAGCAGCGGTGCAGGGGTCAGGACAGCCTGCAGCCGCCTGGGCTGGGGGCTTTGCTCCAGGGTCAGATGAACAGCGAGGGTTGCGGATTATCTATATTGGCAATTTCAGATTAAACTGCTGCTGGAACCCTTCCCCGCGAAAGCCAGAGGCTGTGAATGTCAAAGGTTTCTGAAAGTCAATAACCAGAGACGCGTCTGCTCTCGGCCTTCCCGGCAAACGGGGGGTGCACGGGGAGAAACGGCAGCTGAGCAGCTCCCATCTCGCCTCCCCGCGCTCCTGCTGAACTATCCCGAGTCGCCTCCCTCCGCAGGAGCCCACGCCAGCAGGCTCCAGGATGGCCGGGCTGCGACAGCCGGAGCTGGCAGAGGGCTCCATAAAAAAGGGGAAAAAACCCCTCCTGTGACTGCCTGCTGCTGGCTGCGTGCCTGGCTGGAACCAGGCTGAGTGCGAGCGGGAGTCCGATCGCTCCTCCCGGAGCCGGAGCCTCCAGGCCTGTCCGGCTGCAGGTGCAACGCCTCTGGCAATGCTGCTTTAGCTGCTCTCACCTTCGTTACGCTGCGGTGCTGGGGACGGGGCAGGGCTCCTGCCCATGCCGGCCGGGATGCCGGGGGACAGGGGAGCGGGGGGACCCGGGTGCCCCCATCTCGCTGCCCACCGGTTGTGCCCAAGCCGGGTAACGCTGAGAAAGCACTTGAACAGAGTCAACACGTAATTAGTACGTGTTATCGGAGCGTTACATCTGTGAGCGGTGCACGGCAGAAATTGTGCTTATGAGCAGCCTCCAGGACTCTGCGCACTACGGTTTAATCGGGTATGAAATCACATTGATCTCCTGGCTGCCTTCCGTCAGTTATTTATAAGTGAAGTCCTAATACAGACCGAGGCTCTTATTATTCCTCCTGACTTGCCTCATTGCCCGTGGCCTTTAAAATGTTCCTTTCACATCTTTTTCCTGCTCTTCTTCCATTCCCCCTTTGCCAGCTCAGAAATAATCAAAGCAGGACCCGTGCCCTCGGTGGCTTCTGCTCCTCTGTCAGAGCCGCATTAGCGCTGGCTGACGTCTGCCGTGTTCCTCGGGAAAATGGGAATCTGGGGCTCTTGGGATGAGAGATTTGCGAGGGGAGGGAGTCTGGCACACTGAATGGCTCAGAAATGCCCCGCGTTTGCTTTAACCTCTCTGGCCAGAGCCCTGGGGGGGTTTCCCCAACGCTGCAGTGCCGGCAGCTCTCCCCCCCGCCGCCCCTGCCCTGTGAGGATGCTGCTGTGGAACACTCAGAACATCCTTCCGGGCAGAAGTAAAGTTTCTTTATATTCCTTCATACTCCCTCCATTTCAGAAGACTTTTTGTGTTGTGGCTGAAGTGCTGTTTCATGAAGGTACTGCCCAGGAGGAGGGGGCTGGGTCCCTGCTCTGCCACCCAGCTCTTTGCCGTCCGAGGTGCTCACAACCGCTCCGTAATTCAGTCCAGAGGTCTGTTTTGTTGCAGGACACATTTCTTGTGTACGTATGTTAAGGTTTCTCATCAGTCAGTATATAAGTTGAATCAGCAGCAATCTGCCCCTTGCCATGGCCGTGCTGGCCCGGTGTTGCCCGTCCCACCCCGGCCGGGGCTCGTGCTGCGACCGTTCCCGCTCACCGGTGCGAGGTGCGGGCGAACACGAGCTGCTTTGCCGAGGGGCAGAGGACATGCTTTGAGTCAGGCTAGAAGGCACACTAAAAATGTTGGGGGTCATTTATTCTCAGCATTTTTGCAAGTCTTGGCTTGGGGGGGGGGGTCTGCAAATTTCGGGGCAGTTCGCTGCCTCCCAGGCTGAGGGTTTGCGGAATCCCCTCTGCCTCTTGTTCCCAGCCCCCAGCAACTCTGCATCTCCACAGCCTTCAGCGATGAGAGGAGAGCACCTTGCGGCACCCCCATCCTTGGTTGAAGTCGCCACTGGTGACTTGACGCAGAATCTCTGGCCGCAGTCGGATCCTCCCGGTGTGGGGAGGGGGGGAGCTCAGCCCAGCAGCGGCTGCGGGAGCAGGGATGTGCCGGAGCACTGGCTCACGGTTTTCTTTCTGCCCCATTGATCCCCATTAGGAATGCCCTCGGTGCGGTGCCGAGTGCTGCGAGAAACCCTGCTCAGCACATTAACGTCACAGAGAAGCTGGCACACAAATATCCAACAAAAGCCAAGAAAGGCAGAGTCAGAGGGAGCTGCTGGAGGATTTTGCTGTTGCTGGCAGACTCAGTGCGGGGGGCTCGGAAACGCAGAGGCTAGGGATGAGGCAAGGGACAAGTCTTTGCGGGCAGAGGACACTCCATGAACGTGCAAGTGGATAATCTGGGTGATGTGACATGAGGGTCTGAGTCGCACACGGGAGCAGCTCTGGAAAGCCTGGGCTCCCCGCTCTGCCTGGGCTGCGGCAGGAATTTAGAGCTGAGCACGACCCTGCCCTGTGTCTTGCGGATGGCTGTGGCAGCACCAGCCTGGGGGGAGAAGCCGCAGAAAGACCCCAGACTCACGTGCTCTTGCAAAGCCAGGTCCGGCCTCTTCCCAGCACTGTTCCCCCTCCCATGACAGTGGTTTCGCAAGGACTCGTGTAGGGGAGGCTCAGGAAAACTGATTTCTGCAAGGGGCTGGAGGAAAATCTAGATCTTCTCAGCTTGGTTTGTACAGTCCCAAACAGGCAGGAGGGCAGCTCTGGGATCACAGCACTCTTGATGCTGAGAGGAGAGGTCCGAATCCTGAATTTATCTCTCCTGGAGATGCAGTGAGGTGTTTTTTAAAGGCATATTTAAAGTCAGGCCACATATATCATTAAGGATGTGGGACTTTAAGAAGCTTTATTATTAATTAACATTTATATGACCGTAAGGCCTAGAGAACCCTAAATGAAATCAGGGTCCCATTACGCTCCGGCTGAACAAACACGCCGTGCTCCAAGGAGCACCCAGCCCAGCTCGCCTGCCCGGGCGCGGGAGGCAAACGGAGCCGGAGACGAGCAGCCCGCCCGAGCCTGGGCCAGTCCTCAGCAGCCGTCCCCAGGGAGGCACTGCCGTGTCCTGTGCCACGGCCCTTGTGGCTTCCCCTGTTAGCTCTTCTTTACTGACCACCCTGCGCGTTTGAAAGCTCCAGGCTGTCTGCAGAGCTGCTGGGGCTGCCCCGTGGAAGGTGCGGGTGGTCGGAGCTGGCTGTCCCTGGCCGGCTCCTCCGCGGTGGGACGTGGGCCCACGACGGTTTCCCCGGTGAAGTCAGACGGAGTGTGGAGCCCTCCCCGTGCTCCTGCAGCGAGTTAGGCACAGGGCAAGGAGCCCAGAGCCGTTGCTGCCCGTGCTGCGAGGCTGCTCCCCCTCCCCAGAGGCGCAGAGTTCTCCCTGAGGATACGGAGATCCTAGCCAGAGTTTCTTATTTCCAGATAATGCCCACAGAAAATAAAGCTGTTTTCTACAGACTTCCTCATGCACCGTGATGTAGCGTAGCTTCTGCTTTTTGCGTCCTTGGTAACTGACTGCATGCTCTGTCTGTTGCGGTGCCCGAAGACGTGGGAGGCGAAGCGCTTCCCCCGTGTTCCCCAGCGTCAGCTCTTCGCGGTGCCGGTTCCGCCGCCGGCCGTATTTCAGTAGCCGAGCTGCGCGCTTCAGCAGGTTCCTTTTCTAGAAACGTTCCTGCTCTGTGATCCCCGCTCGGTGCTCGTGAAACGGCCAGCAAAGCCCCTCACCCCACGCTGGTGTTCGCTCCGAGAGCTCCTCGCGCGCGGGTCCCCCCGCTCCGGGGGCCGGAGACGTGTGAGCAGGAGGGGAGGATGCTGCAGCCTCGCCGAGCTCTGCAAAGCCACAGCCGGCGGCCGGACTCCTCCATCCGACCCCGCTCTCGGCATTCAGAAACTCAGCAGGCCAGGCCCCCGGTCCAAAGCTCCATTTCTGTGATTTTTGCTGCTCCGTAGCAAGGTCCAAAGCAGGACAAACCTGCACATCCGCCGAAAGCTGTCTGCTCCCGGCGAGCGGGCTGGCCGTGCTCTCCACGTAGCGGGGTACCAGCTGGCTGAGCTTCGGAGTTAATCACTTCCCTTCGGATGTTGGGGTGTTTGGTTTAGTGCTGTTGGGTGTACTGTGCTGTAGTACCATTAATCAAGTGCCAGGATGCTTACAGCCTTGTGTAGGCATCTTTTATTAACTGTTCTTTAAATTGAGCCCGCTTTGCTCATTACAACGGGTTCTACCAAGCCTCCCCATCCCAGATCTCCAAGCTGGGCAGTGAGGCTGGGAGAGCTAACCCTGCATGGGAATGTCGCAGAGGGAGGGTTTCCTCCTCCTATTTTTAATGCAGGAAGAGATGCTCCAAGGCTTCCGACAGTAATGTAAAATAATAAATGAGATTCCATGAGGGAGAAATACAGCAAACTAACTGGTTTGCAGGCACAGCTCGGCTCAGCTCGCCCCGGCTGCCCCAGACCCAGCAGCGGTGCCGCTCCCCTCGCCCGGGGCTGGACCCCGGCTCAGCCGTGCCGGTGCCGTGGGCGCGATGTGCTCCTGGGCGAGGGCGAACGCGGGGCTGCGCCGCAGGGCGAGCAGCTGCCCGACGGCCAGCGAGCACCGCCCAAACCAAGAGCCTTTCCAGATGCATCCCAGCTGAAAATCCAGGCTGGGTCCTCACCCCAGGGAGCACCTGTCTGCAGAGGATGAGTGGTGCAAAGCCCTGCAAGGTTACCTTGGCCATTAATTGCCAAAAAACACCTTTGGATAGAATATAAGCAAAAACATTAACAAGTGCTCACCCCAGGTAGTCGGTGCCCCAGCGCGGTGCTGCACCAGCCCCGGGGGGTTTGCAGGGCTCTTGTGTAAAGACTGCAGGACCCCAGCACACGCTGCCGGTTATTTTCTCATCATAAGCCTCTTGATTAAAGAGGAGGAAAAATCATTGTGATTGCAATGCCCAATTGTCAGATATGGTCAGCCTGGAAATCAATCCAATAAAAATGGAAAGCAGGGTGCTGGGGGCAGGGAAGCTGGCAGAGGCAGGAAAAAGGTTTTGCTTGGAGACTTTAATTAAAATGCCGTAAGAGGTTTTCAGGACAGACAGCAGCTCTTCCTACTTTGGTGAAGAGATAAAAGCACCTCAGTAAATGCTGACAGGCTCTGGAAACGTTTCGCTGTTCCCAGGACAGCTTGGGCGATGCCGTTTGCAGAACCCTCCCGGGGTGCGCAGGGGCCTGGGGGCTGGTGACGTCGTGCTCGATGCTGTCAGACAGCCCGCCCAGGGAGGCGAAGCCGCAGCGTCCCTGCGGTCCCCAGCGTCCCTGCGGCCCCCAGCATCCCTGCATCCCTGCGGTCCCCAGCGTCCCTGCGGCCCCCAGCATCCCTGCAACCCGCAGCCTCCGCCTGGGAGGGAGCTGTGGGGTGGCAGGACCTGGAGCCTGGTAGGATGGGGTCAGATCAGAATTGGAAAAATAGGGGAAGACAGACAGCCACGCTGGCAAGGTTTGCAGATACTCCTGTTTAAAGGGCGCTGGAGCCTGCTTTGGGTCGCTGTGTGCGTGAGCGGGCAGACCCTCGCTAGCTGGCAAAGCCCAGGCCACCGCTAAGTCCGCTGCCAGCCACGGTGTGCTCCAGAAAAAACAACTGGTGAGCACCAGTAACCTGAACGCGCCCGAGTCTGTTTACTCATTAAGCTCAGCCCTGTTCCTCGCCCAGGTTATACTGTGTGAGGGCTCTGGTGCTTCGCTGGGGAAGCTGGTGATGTATCGAATTACCTTGAGAGATACCACTGGAAAGTAAGAACACGTTTTCCTGGCAGTACTTGAGCAAATGTACTTGTGTGCACTCAAACTGTCACTACCCAGCTACAACAACTAGACAGATGATGTTAAATAGTTCCAAAAACTCCTCCGTACAAAGCAGGTTTACAGTGATTTAAAAGTTATAATGAATAGATTTATTTTTTTTAATCTGCCTGAGGTGTTTCATCCCTGGCACGTGGTGAAGGCAGGTAGCTGGGACACAGCAGAAGTGCAGCCTGGGAGTAATGGTAAGAATAGGTGCCATGCAGAAATATATTGCTCAAAAACTGACAAGGGTTAAATATTCAAACTAAAAATAAGCTGAAAAAGAGAAGAGACCATGTTCACTATCTGAAGTAACTAACGTCAATATTCCAGGGCCCCACTCAGCACGGCAACACTCTGCAAAACGGAAACATTTTTTTCCCCAGATTACTCAATAAAATAACAAAACATGGATTTGAATAACCTGTAAATACTGCATCTGTCCTGCAGGTTCTTACTTAAGCTAATAAAATCCTCTGTTCTGGGTAACCAAGCAGCAATTGCTGTGTGAAAGCAAACAGAACTCACAAGGGTTTGCGTCATTCAGGTCAGGAGGATTCCTCTCGCTGGGACAACCCGCTTCCAGGCTGTGGCTCGTATCGCCTCTGGCGAGCCTCTGTGAAAGTTTACTGCCGCTGCGGACTAACAAGCCTGTTCTGGACATAACGTGATTTGGTTTTTTCCCCTTGTGTGATCCCTTGGCATCCCTTGACCCATCCTCGTCCCAGGGTTTCTCTGCGAGCCAGCCCTGACAGATGAGCTCCCAGGCTGCATGGCCCGAGCAGACGCGTGCGGTCGAAGGACGGCCTCGCACGGGAGGGCTGCGGGAGGACCCACGACGGCTGCCGGCTGTGACAGGGAGGGGAACTCACGCCGCTGCTGCCCGTGATGCTGTGTGAGCACCGCGCAGCTCCTGGCCTCCCCCCTCCATTCCGCTTAGAGCGATGATTAGAAAACGTTAGCCAGCCAGCCCGCTGCTGGGTCAGTTCAGGGACAATTTGTCCTTCCGTTCCTTGTCCTGGTTTTCACGCCTCTCTCTCTCCGCTCTGCCCTCCCAACTGCAGAGGCACAGAAATCAATCAGGGTCCCAGGGCTTTGGCAAGCAATCATCCGTCAGAGAAAGCAATTTCCCAGCACATGGAGAACAGGGTAATTCAAAGACAGCGAGACCATGGGCTGTGTTGTTAGGTGAGGGTGATTTCCAAGTATATTTCTGTTTTCTACTTCTTTTATGCCCTGGCCTGGTAAGAACAGCATTATGTGCCTTGCAGAAAGAGCTCGGCGTGGTAAATGAGGTTGCAAACAAACTCCTGTTTCTTATCAAAGCATTCAATCACTGTCGGGAAAGTCATCCACTACGCCAGCAGCTCCCGGAGTGCTTTTTCCTGGTGAACTTCTGGAGCAGTTCAGGAGAGCGAGGTGCCGCTTCTTCGTGCCGCCTGTAGCTCACGGTGCAGGTGCAGCAGGCAGGTCCCTGCGCGGGGCTCGGAGGCGAAGGCTGCGGGGTGCACGGAGGGGCCCCGGCTGCTCCTCCGCCCGCCCCGGCAAAGCGGCGTTCGGGCTGCGTGGAGGGCCGGGGGATGGAGAAACGCTCACAGCAAGCAAGAGGAATCATCTGCGGAGATCAGAACGCCTGGGATGTTCCCGGCCTGGGGCTGTGACAGGGGCGAGGGCGTCATCTGCCACCTTCACCTGAGACGGCGCGGGCAGAGCAAAGCTGGGCGCCAACAAGGCGTCACCGGAGAGCTGACGCCCAGGCTGCTCAGCTGCAGAGTTACACGCACGTAGGCAGCGTCCTGAGGGGTCCTTGTACTGAAATGTGTACGTACGAACACGTATGATACGTATCTATAGAGATACAGAAGCACGTTTTATTTCCTTTTGGTTTAAAGTACGTATCTTCAGCAGGTACTTCCATTTATCAGAAATATCAACAAAATTTCTTTTAGTTTTTTCACAGAAAAAGTTAGTTATTAGATCAAAGCTGCATGAAGGGTGCAGCAAAAGCAGTCATTTGGCAACAACAAAGAATCGGCTTCCCAAATGAGAAATCTCCCTCTTGTGTCATAAAAAAGACATTTCTGTGCTACCCCGGAGCAGCGCTGGCTGTTAAATCTCACCCAGGGTAACATCAGCCTTCCTGAAGTGCCGAGAAAGCCAGTTCAGATGGAGCCAGGGTGCCAAGGAATGAAAGGGGGACCCTTAGCAAGTGAAGCTGCAAATTGCCTGATTGGAAAAAGGGTTTTTCCAAACATCCTTTGAACTGGGGCTGCTTCTTGGCTGCTCTAACACGCTCACCCCACCGCTCCGCATCCTTTGCTGAAGGGCAGAAGGCTTGAGAGATGTGAGCAGTGACAGCCCAGCCTGGCGGGCAGGGAGACCTCAGCCAAGCACCTCTTCTTCCTCCGAAGGCCGTGCCGGAGCCTGGGAGCAGCACCAAGCTCTCCCGCCCCGGCTGCTCAGCGACGTTTCTCCTAACGAGAGGAGTCCGCAGCTGCGGCCCCGCGGCCCAGGCATCGGCAGCCCAGCTCCGGCACGGCGTGGGGCACGCTCCCCGAGTCCCCGCCGGCCTGGGGACGCTGGGGACGGCTGAGCCGTGCTGCTGGGGACGCCACGCTGGCAGCACTGGGGCTGAGACCCCAGGAGCTGGACCCAGGGCTCCCGCGCCCGCCGCTCCTCCTGAGCAAGCCGACGCCAGTCAAAGGACTTCTTGGTGCTGAGGAAGGGCTGGTGCTGGTCATCTGGGTGCCGCAGGGCTCCCCACAGAGGGTACTTACCCAAGGGACAGTGCTGAAAGGATCTTCCCTTTTTTTGCAGGCTTACTTTGTGAGACTGAGGCTTTGTTTGCTTATATACCATGTATTTTTACAAAATGCTTCATTCCTGTTTCCCTTACGTATAATTGGATTTTTCTCAATAAGCAACAAAACACGAGTTTATAGCATCTCTTCAGCTTTCACTTGTTTAAAAGCAAACAATACCCCAACGCTTAAAATCATGGGTGCATATTTAAAAGCAAGGCAAGGCAGTAACTTCTACTTTAAAAAGCCCTGCAAGTGTTACGAAGCTATTTTGCACAGCTCCACAGTTTCAGGAGAGAAGAAAAAAACAAGAATATATTTTTATAGCAGCGAAATTTTTCTAGAACGAGACTATAGATCTTCTGCTAAAATGGGGAGCCTTCAGAAACACACACCCACATGCCAGCACAAACAACGCGCAGCTAGAGAGATGGATATCGTAGAATATTTAAAAAGAAAAAATATATAACTCCCAGGGAGGCAGGGCTGGCTCTTTTCCCAGATGGATTCGTGTTCCGACAGCGTCGTGAACATGACAGATGTGCTGCTTTCTAATTGTTTGTGTTTGTGGTTTGTTTCTCTTGCCTGCGATACTTCAGGAGAGATCTCCTCTCCCCTACCCTTGTGTTCCCTTCTCTTCGGCGTTTGAAGCTTTTCTGGTTGTTATCGTGTGCCCGGGCTGCGCCCCCGGCCCGCTCCCCACAGAGCCGAGGTCCCGCGGGACCCCGCACACCTCGTGGGAGCCGCTGGCTCTGACCTTTGGTGTCACAGGCTACGAACAGATGCAGAAAGCAGAACCGCCTGCGCGTACCTCTGCTTACCCCGACGCAGGCGCGGGTGCCGCAGCCATCCGGACCTGCCCTCCCCGCGGACTCCTCTGCTGCTCCTCACGTCAGCGCTGTCGGGCGGGTACCGCGTTTCTCTGCCCGTACCTGGCACACCTGGCACTCGGCTGCTTGCTAAAGGTCATCAACAAAAGCAAGGTGGCCAAACAGCCTGGAGAGATGGCGTCCCGGCCGGGCAAGCCTTCTCCTCCCGTGCAGCAGATTTATTTCTTCCCAAACGCAGACCAGCGGGCGACTGAATGCATTTTTTTCTGCATGGGTGTACGGGCTGTGCTAAGAAGTGGTTTTCCTCTCATCTGTACTAATTTGCTGGGTTCCAAGGCCACCGTTGTTCAGTTTGCCTTCCCTGAGACCACCGAGGACGCTGCGGACCCTCCGTCCCTTCAGCTGCACTGGGTTCACCGAGCGCCCGCGCCAAGCCCCGGAACAGAGCAGCTTTTGGTGCCAGGCGTTCCCTGATGTAACCCGCGCATCCGCGACCTGCACAGGCTCGATGCTGGGGGATGACAGGTTCACCATGAGCCCGCAGCGTGCCCTGGGTGCCCAGAAGGCCGATGGGATTCTGGGGTGCATCACCAGGAGTGTGGGCAGCAGGGCGAGGGAGGTTCTTCTCCCCCTCTGCTCTGCCCTGGGGAGGCCCCATCTGCAGTGCTGTGTCCAGTGCTGGGCTCCCCAGTTCAAGAAAGATGAGGAGCTACTGGAGAGAGTCCAGCGCAGGGCTACGAGGACGAGGAGGGGACTGGAGCATCTCTCCTGCGAGGGGAGGCTGAGGGAGCTGGTCTTGTTCAGCCTGGAGAAGAGAAGGCTGAGAGGGGACCTTCGAAATGCCTCTAAATATCTGCAGGGTGGGGGTCAGGAGGATGGGGCCAGACTCTTTCCAGTGGTGCCCAGCGACAGGACAAGGGGCAAC
>Ga0065711_1032793_pt1 | contig 26676 bp, 41 predicted proteins | sample Hoacrofraction12_FD_59098 | JGI IMG/M metagenome (GOLD analysis project Ga0065711, IMG submission 59098) | Hoatzin crop microbial communities from Cojedes, Venezuela - Epithelial fraction 12 v2 (version 2) | ecosystem: Host-associated > Birds > Digestive system > Esophagus > Crop | place... | reverse complement strand
ACAACACCAATGGTTTGACTCGTATCGACTTGACTCGTGCCGTTTTCCCAAATAACAACGACATGCGTATCGGTCAACTGCTCGCAGCAGGCGCTCTTAAAACACTTTATTTGCCAATCAGCGCAGAAGAAACTAACTTGCCAGACAGCTGTCTTGCATTCTCTAACAACAATATCCAAGATCTCTGCATTCCTGGAAACTTCAAACGTATCGGTGTGAATGCAATCAATCCTGGTAACGGTACAACATTCCTTCACATCTTCACTTCTGACGTAGATAGCGAAGGCAACGGTTATCCTGTTCGTTTGGAAGACGCAAAATATAACGCTGAATACATCATCGACGAATGGGCACACAAAGACGATGACCGCAGTGCTTGGACAATTGATGATTGGAAAAAGAATGGTGGTGCTATCACGATTTCAGAAAATGTTGAATTCATTGGCAACCACGCTTTTGCAAACCAGATTTACGTAAAAGACGTTTACGCAATGGGTAAGAAAGCTCCTATTTGCTCGTTCAACGCTTTCTCATCTGTATGTTACACCGCTAACAACACAGGTCCAAGCGGTATTTCATCAGTTAATCGTGACTCATATCTGACTGGTCCAGGTTGGATGGCAATGCTTCACTATCCTGCAGAATGTTCAGCAGAAGAAGTTAAACACTATCGCGACATCGATCGTAAATACACTATTCCTGATCTTGAAGGTAGAACCGATGGTAATGGCAATCCACTCTATTGGCCAAGCCAACTCGATTGGAACCGTTCGTTCGCTCAGGCTTGCGCAGGTATCACATGGAAATACTGGAAAGACGCTGAAGATGGAAGCGAATGGGCACCAGCATGGGGTACAACATCAGAACCATATAGCGGCGTTGAAACATACTCAAATTGGCAAGCAGAACCATGGAATGGTTACACCTTATTAAGTAATGATTATATCAATGGTAAATATAGCAACTGGATTAAAGATACAAACGCTATCTATGTTGATGGTCTGAGTGCAAGTACAACGCACGAAGATGTAACAACAACTGGTTACATGGGATGGCACCAATTCGTTCTCGCAGAAACTTATTCTCCTGAATTGAAGACTTACGATGAGTACAATCAGAAAGACTGGTACACTATCTGCGTTCCTACTGATTTGACTCGTGCTGAAGTGCTGAAATATTTTGGTGTTCCTGCAGGTGCTGGTTATTATGAATTGAAGGATGGTGTAAACGATACTGCAAATTTAATCACAGCTTCATCAGATATCTATCCAGTTCTGACAACCCTTTATGGTGTTGATCGTAACATGAAGACCAATAAGATTACACTTCACTTTACAGATGACCTGACAAATGGTAAGACTTGGGACTTCACTGCTGATAGTTATTATGCATACGATGAATCAACTGGTAAGGTAGATCAAGATCACTATATCGAAGCATCAGGCGATAACGACGTTGTGATGTTCGCAGGTTGCCCATATCTGATTAAACCTTACGTTCCAAAAGATCTTGATACAGCAACTGTTGTGAAATATAGTCCAGCTAAATTTATGTTGGCTTACAACCACAATGATCGCGTTGACTCAAAAGGTAAAGGAGAATACATCAAACATCCAAAAGCTGACTACGTTGTAAATTCAGTTCGTACAGAAACTGATGAAAGTAAGAGCATTGAGACCGTACTGAACAATGATGATCAGAATTATGTTTATCACTTTGTTGGTACATATCAAAAGACAACTTTGCCACAGTATGCTTACTACATCGCAACTTCATCAAAGACAAAGAAAGTGAAATGGTATCGTAAGACAAGTAGCAAAACAGTGAACTGGAATCCTTATGTAGGTATCATTGGTGCACTTGGAACACTTGAGATTGGCGAAACTACATACAACTTCGGTAGTGGAACGACTGTTACCGTTCCTTACGTTAGCTATGGCGATCTTGAGAATGATGACTTGTTCAGCAAGACATCAGGTGCTAAAGTTAAGGCAAGTTATGATATGCAGTTCGGTCACACCGATGAAAGTACGACAACAGGCATCACAACTGTTGAAACTACGATAACAACCGATAACGATGCAGCTGTTTACACACTCGACGGTCGTCGCGTGAATAGCAACAGCCTCTCAAAAGGTATTTATATTAAGAATGGTAAAAAGTTTATTGTAAAATAAATAAAACCCTTATACAGAAATGAAAAAGAGTTATATTAGCCCAGTTGTGGAAATCGTCGAAACAGTAGAGTTCGAATTGCTCGCTGGAACTGTACGTAAAGCAGATGGACCAGGTCCTGGTGGTAGCGTAATTGACGATGATGATGATCCAGATGATCCAGGCGAACCACAATCCGATCTTAGTTTCGGAACAGTCTGGGATGACGAAGAAGGAATATTTTAACAGGATACGCAATCATTTTGAGAGGATGCAACGCGATGTTGCATCCTCTTTTTTTGTGCAAGGGTAGGGGAATGATAGTTTTCTGCTATCAAGATTTGACGAATCAGTTTTTTTGTTTTATCTTTGCGTAGAAATTAAAAATAGTAAGATTATGGATCACAATCAACAAGGAGCAAAATATCCCTTCGATTTTTCATCAGAGGCAGAAGTAGCCAGCTATTCTAATTTGGTACTTATCTCACATTCTCCTAACGACTTCGTGCTCGACTTTGCACAGATGATGCCAGGACTGAATCGTCCTGTCGTTGGAAAACGCATTGTGATGACGCCTGAACATACGAAACGATTGTTCTATGCACTGCAAGAAAACATCCAAAAGTATGAAAAGGAGTTCGGCAGCATTGAAATTAACAAAACAGGAGGCGAAAACACAATTTCTCCGTTCGGAAATGGACGCGGTATGGCGTAAAATGCTGCGCTTGAATGTTTAAAAATTATTAACGAAGCTTATATTTTGCAAATTTTCGCAAAGTATGAGCTTTTTTCTCTTATATAAATTAGGTGTTTTAGGACTACTTTCGTACCTTTGCACCCCGAATCGGCATATTGTGCCGGTTTGAATTGTGCTCGAAAATAACGACAAAACATATATAAACAATTAAAAATTAAACAATTATGCCTACTATTTCACAATTAGTAAGAAAAGGCAGAAAGGTCTTGGCAGACAAGAGCAAATCGCCAGCATTGGACTCATGTCCACAGCGTCGTGGCGTTTGTGTTCGTGTCTATACCACAACACCTAAGAAGCCTAATTCGGCAATGAGAAAAGTTGCCCGTGTACGTTTAACCAATCAGAAGGAAGTCAACTCCTACATCCCAGGCGAAGGACACAACCTGCAAGAGCACAGCATCGTGCTGGTGCGTGGCGGTCGTGTAAAAGACCTTCCTGGTGTTCGTTATCACATTGTTCGCGGAACATTGGATACCGCAGGTGTTGCTAACCGCACACAACGCCGTTCGAAATACGGTGCAAAACGTCCTAAAGCTAAGAAATAAATTAGCAAATCGCTGAAAGCTTAAAACCGGAGAAGGCACAGGCTTGAGGCACAAACACATAAGTATTAATCGTTTTGCTGGAGAAATGTTAGAAAGGTTGAGTAAATGCCCAAGTGAGGGCGTTGAAGAACAAGACAACAACCCCAAGCAGACACAAGTTTAACAACAAAATGAGAAAAGCAAAACCAAAGAAGCGTCTGGTATTACCAGATCCTGTTTACAACGACGTTAAAGTGTCGAAATTTGTAAACCATTTGATGTACGATGGTAAGAAAACTATCGCGTATGAGATTTTCTACAAGGCTCTCGACACTGTAAAAGAAAAGATGGCCAACGAAGAAAAGAGCGCTCTCGAAATCTGGAAGCAAGCTCTTGACAACATTACCCCACAAGTTGAGGTGAAGAGTCGTCGTATCGGTGGTGCAACTTTCCAAGTTCCTACAGAAATCCGTCCTGATCGTAAAGAAAGTGTTTCTATGAAGAACATGATTGGTTACGCTCGTAAACGTGGCGGTAAAGGTATGGCTGAGAAGCTCGCTGCAGAAATTATGGACGCCTATAACAACCAAGGTGGCGCATTCAAACGTAAGGAAGATATGCACCGCATGGCTGAGGCTAACCGCGCATTTGCACATTTCAGATTCTAAGACAAGAAGGATAACATATATAATATAATAAGGTAAGAAGACTGAAAGAAACGAAATGGCAAACCGCGATTTACATCTAACAAGAAATATCGGCATCATGGCTCACATCGATGCCGGCAAGACAACAACGTCTGAGCGTATCCTGTTCTATACAGGTAAGACGCATAAGATAGGCGAGGTGCACGATGGTGCAGCTACCATGGACTGGATGGCTCAAGAGCAAGAACGTGGTATCACCATCACATCTGCAGCTACGACTTGCAACTGGATGTGGAACAATCAGAACTTCAAAATCAATCTGATTGACACTCCGGGGCACGTCGATTTCACTGCAGAGGTAGAACGTTCACTCCGTGTACTTGATGGCGCTATCGCTACTTATTCAGCAGCAGATGGTGTTCAGCCACAGAGCGAAACTGTTTGGCGTCAAGCAGACAAATATAATGTACCACGTATTGGTTACGTGAACAAGATGGACCGTTCAGGTGCTGACTTCTTCGGAACTGTTCAGCAGATGAAGGACATCCTTGGCGCAAATCCTTGCCCTATTCAAATTCCTATCGGTGCAGAAGAAAACTTCAAAGGCGTCGTTGACCTTATCAAGATGAAAGCCATCTTGTGGCACGACGAAACGATGGGCGCAGAATACGACATCGAAGAAATTCCTGCAAATCTCGTTGACGAAGCCAATGAATGGCGTGAGAAGATGATTGAATGTGCAGCAAGTTTCGATGACGCTCTGATGGAGAAATATTTGGAAGGTGAAGAACTTAGCGAAGATGAAATTATTGCAGCAATCCGTAAAGGAACGATTGCAATGGCAGTAACTCCGATGCTGCTCGGTTCATCATACAAGAACAAAGGTGTTCAACCATTGCTCGACTATACTTGCGCATTCCTTCCTTCTCCACTTGATACTGAGGCAGTCGTAGGAGAAAATCCTGACACCGACGAAGAAGAAAGTCGCAAACCTTCAGAGAACGAACCAACTGCAGCACTTGCGTTTAAGATTGCAACCGACCCATATATGGGACGTCTTGTATTCTTCCGCGTTTACTCAGGTAAAATCACCGCTGGATCATTTGTTTACAATCCACGTTCAGGAAAGAAAGAGCGCATCAATCGCCTTTTCCAAATGAACTCAAACAAAGAGATTCCAATGGAAAGCATTGACGCAGGTGATATCGGTGCAGGTGTAGGTTTCAAAGATATTCGCACTGGCGATACACTTTGTGACGAAAAACACCCAATCGTTCTCGAATCGATGAGTTTCCCAGATACAGTGATTTCTATCGCTGTTGAACCAAAGAGTCAAGCAGACATTTCGAAACTCGACAATGGTCTTGCTAAATTGGCAGAAGAAGACCCAACATTCACCGTTCGTACAGACGAGAATAGCGGTCAGACAATTATCTCTGGTATGGGAGAACTTCACCTCGACATCATCGTCGATCGTCTCAAGAGAGAGTTTGGCGTTGAATGTAACCAAGGTAAACCACAAGTTAACTACAAAGAATCGATTACACAAACCGTTAATATTCGTGAGACCTACAAAAAGCAAACTGGTGGTCGCGGTAAGTTCGCAGACATCATTTGCACCATTGGTCCGAAAGACGAAGATTTCAACGAAGACGATTTGCAGTTTGTTAACGAAGTGACAGGCGGTCATATTCCAAAGGAATTTATTCCTTCAGTAGAAAAAGGATTCCGCGATGCTATGAAAAATGGTGTACTCGGTGGATTCCCAATGACAGGTCTGAAAGTAGTGCTTACTGATGGTTCATTCCACCCAGTTGACTCTGACCAGCTTTCATTCGAACTCGCAGCACAAAGCGCTTTCCGTAAAGCATGCCCACAAGCAGGTCCTGTTTTGATGGAACCGATGATGAAAGTGGAAGTAGTTACTCCAGAAGACAATATGGGTGATGTGATTGGCGACTTGAACAAACGTCGTGGACTCATCCAAGGAGCAGACGAAGCACGCAGCGGTGGACGTATCGTGAAAGCAATGGTTCCACTGGCAGAAATGTTCGGTTATGTAACAACCTTGCGTACCATCACTTCAGGTCGTGCAACCAGTTCAATGGAATACGATCACCACGCACCACTCTCAAGCAACATTGCGAAAGCAGTACTTGAAGAAGTTAAAGGACGCGCAGACTTGCTAAAATAAACAAAAGAAATAACAGAGCGATTAGAGGCGCTACTTAGCGAATGACTCTTAAGCAGCGTACCTCTTCTCCTCAATTACAAACAATATCAACTTAATTAAAAACATGAGTCAAAAAATTAGAATTAAGCTGAAATCTTACGACCACAAATTGGTTGATAAGTCAGCAGAAAAGATTGTCAACGCAGTGAAAGCAACAGGCGCTATCGTTAGCGGTCCTATTCCACTGCCGACACGTAAACGTATCTATACGGTAAACCGTAGTACTTTCGTAAACAAGAAAGCACGCGAGCAGTTCCAGTTGCAAGACTTCAAACGTCTGATCGACATCTACAGCTCAACAACTAAGACTGTTGACGCTCTGATGAAACTCGAACTCCCCAGCGGTGTAGAAGTAGAGATTAAAGTTTAGTTTTTATAATCATTAATATTTAATTGAAATGCCAGGATTAATTGGAAAGAAAATCGGAATGACATCCGTTTTCAGTGCCGACGGTAAAAATGTACCGTGCACTGTTATCGAAGCTGGTCCTTGTGTTGTAACCCAAATCAAGACTCTTGAGAAAGATGGTTACAAGGCTGTTCAGTTAGGTTTCGAAGAGGCAAAGGAGAAGAATACTTCTAAGCCTATGATGGGAATCTTCAGTAAAGCCAACACAACACCAAAGAAGCACTTGGCCGAGTTCAAATTTGATGAAGAGTACAACCTTGGCGATACGCTTACAGTTGAGCTGTTCAACGACGTTGAATACGTTGACGTAGTAGGCACATCGAAAGGTAAAGGCTTCCAAGGCGTTGTTAAACGTCACGGATTCGGCGGTGTAGGTCAGCAAACTCACGGTCAGGACGACCGCGCACGTAAACCGGGATCTATCGGTGCTTGTTCTTACCCCGCAAAAGTATTCAAAGGAATGCGCATGGGTGGCCAAATGGGAGGCGACAGAGTGACAACTCAAAACCTCAAAGTGTTAAAAGTAATTCCAGAACACAACCTTATTCTTGTTAAAGGTTCTGTAGCTGGATGCAAAGGTTCAACCGTAATAATTAAAAAGTAATGGAAATTAACGTATTAAATATCAAAGGTCAGGAGACTGGAAGAAAGGTTACGTTAAACGAATCTATCTTCGGAATTGAACCAAACGATCACGTTCTTTATCTTGATGTAAAGCAATATCTTGCTAACCAACGTCAGGGTACAGCTAAATCGAAAGAAAGAAGCGAAATTAGCGGTTCAACCCGCAAACTCGGACGCCAAAAAGGTGGTGGCGGTGCACGTCACGGTGATATCAACTCTCCACTTTTGAGAGGTGGTGGTCGCGTATTTGGTCCGAAACCACGTGATTATCGTTTCAAACTCAACAAGAAAGTGAAAGCACTTGCTCGCAAGTCAGCCCTCTCATACAAAGCACAAGAAAATGCAATCATCGTTATCGAAGATTTCAAATTTGATGCACCTAAAACAAAAGAGTTCATCGAATTGACAAAGAATCTGAATGTAGCTGATCGCAAATCTTTGCTTCTTTTGCCAGAATCAAATAAGAATGTATATCTTTCAGCACGCAATCTGCAAAGCGCAGAGGTTATGCTTGCTTCTATGTTGAATGCTTACAAAGTGCTCAACGCAGATGTTCTTGTTATGACCGAAGAGTCGCTGAAGATTGTTGATGAAATCTTGAACAAATAAAGAGGAGGCTTAAGACATGGCATACATTATCAAACCAATGGTCACAGAAAAGATGACCAGACTTACAGATAAGACCTCTGTTGAAAAAACGGTTAAAGTAAAAGGTGAATCACGTCAAAAACCAGCACTTATTAAGTATGGTTTCATCGTAACTCCCGAAGCTACTAAACCGCAAATTAAGAAAGAGATTGAAGAACTTTACAATGTGAAAGTTCTCGCAGTGAACACAAGCCGCTATGCCGGAAAACGCAGCTCGCGTTACACCCGTGCAGGCCTTATCAAAGGTCACAAGAGTGCATACAAGAAAGTGTATGTAACGCTCAAAGAAGGCGACACAATTGATTTTTACAGCAATATTTAATAAAAAATGGCAGTACGTAAATTAAAACCGGTTACACCCGGTCAAAGACACAAGATTATTGGCACGTTCGAGGATATTACTGCATCCGTGCCAGAGAAATCTCTCGTTTACGGCAAACGCACTACTGGTGGACGTAATAACACCGGTAAGATGACTGTTCGCTATCGTGGAGGTGGTCACAAGAGAAAATTCCGTTTGATCGACTTTAAACGTGAGAAAGATGGTGTTCCAGCTGTAGTGAAAACAATCGAATACGATCCGAACCGTTCGGCACGTATCGCATTGTTGTATTACGCTGATGGTGAAAAACGTTACATTATTGCTCCTAACGGACTGCAAGTGGGTATGAAACTGATGTCAGGCGCTGATGCTGCTCCTGAAGTTGGTAATTCACTCCCATTGGCAAACATCCCTGTTGGTACAGTGATCCACAACATTGAGTTGCGTCCTGGTCAGGGTGCTCTGCTCGTTCGTTCGGCTGGTAATTTTGCTCAGTTAACATCTCGTGAAGGAAACTATTGCGTTATCAAACTTCCTTCAGGAGAAACTCGCCAAATTCTCTCTGCTTGCAAAGCTACGATTGGTAGTGTTGGAAACTCTGACCATGCTCTCGAGCAATCAGGTAAGGCAGGTCGCAGCCGCTGGCTCGGTCGTCGTCCACACAACCGCGGTGTTGTTATGAACCCACACGATCACCCAATGGGTGGTGGTGAAGGCCGTCAGTCTGGAGGTCACCCACGTTCACGTAAGGGTCTCTACGCTAAGGGTCTGAAGACACGCTCACCGAAAAAGCTTTCTAATAAGTATATCATTGAAAGAGCTAGTAAGAAGAAGTAATTAAGTTAACAAGAGTAAATTATGAGTCGTTCATTAAAAAAAGGCCCGTATATCAACGTATCACTTGAAAAGAAAATTCTCGCTATGAACGAGAGTGGCAAGAAAACCGTTGTAAAGACTTGGGCCAGAGCATCAATGATCTCACCTGATTTTGTGGGACACACTGTTGCAGTTCATAACGGAAATAAATTTATCCCTGTTTACATTACTGAAAACATGGTAGGCCACAAGCTCGGTGAGTTCTCTCCCACGCGTAAATTCGGCGGCCATGCAGGTCAGAAGAAATAAACGGGAAAACCATTAAACGTAATAAGAAAAATGGGAAAAAGAAAACGTATATCGGCTGAAAAAAGAAAAGAAGCCCTCAAGAGCTTGTATTTCGCAAAGCTCAATGGCGTTCCTTCATCACCACGCAAGATGCGCTACGTTGTAGACCAGATTCGTGGCATGGAGGTCAATCGCGCTCTTGGCGTTCTGCGATTCTCTAAGAAACAAGCCGCTTATGATGTAGAGAAATTGCTTCGTTCAGCTATCGCCAATTGGGAAGCAAAGAACGAACGCAAAGCCGAAGAAGGCGAATTGTTCATAAGTAAAGTGTTTGTTGACGAAGGTGTTACGATGAAACGTATGAGACCTGCACCACAAGGACGCGGTTACAGAATCCGCAAACGCAGCAACCACGTTACATTGTTTGTAGATACAAAAACTAATGACGAAAAATAAATAGTATGGGACAAAAAGTTAATCCGGTTAGTAACCGTTTAGGTATCATCCGCGGCTGGGATTCAAATTGGTTTGGCGGAAAGAGCTTCGGTGACAATCTCGTAGAAGATCAGAAAATCCGTAAGTATCTTAACGAACGCCTTGCTAATGCCTATGTATCACGTATCGTGATCGAGCGTACACTCAAATTGGTGACCATCACCATTTGCACCGCTCGCCCAGGACTCGTTATTGGAAAAGGTGGACAAGACGTAGATAAACTGAAAGAAGAACTCAAGAAACTTTACAACAAAGATATCCAAATCAATATCTTCGAAGTAAAACGTCCTGAGCTCGATGCTACGATTGTAGGAAACAACATCGCTCGTCAGGTGGAAGGCAAGATGGCTTACCGCCGTGCAATCAAACAAGCTATTCAGAACACAATGCGTGCTGGTGCCGAAGGTATCAAAGTACAAATTAGTGGTCGTCTGAATGGTGCTGAAATGGCACGTAAGGAAATGTATAAAGAAGGACGTACTCCTCTGCATACCTTCCGTGCAGATATCGATTATTGCAAGACAGAAGCCCTTACTAAGGTAGGTCTTCTTGGTATCAAAGTGTGGATTTGCCGTGGTGAAGTTTACGGAGACGTAGATTTAGCACCTAACTTCGCACAAGAGAAACAAAATGGTCGTGCCGGTAACGGTCGTCCACGCGGTAATCGTAAGAGAAACAATAACCGTTAAAAGTAGAAGCTATCATGTTACAGCCCAAAAGAGTAAAATATAGAAGACCTCAGGATGGACGCGGCAATAAAGGCAACGCCCACAGAGGAACACAGCTGGCTTTCGGTTCATTTGGAATCAAAACACTGGAGTCGAAATGGATTGATAGCCGTCAGATCGAGGCCGCTCGTGTAGCCGTTACACGCCGCATGAACCGTGAAGGTCAGGTTTGGATTCGTATCTTCCCAGATAAACCAATCACTCGCAAACCTGCTGACGTTCGTATGGGTAAAGGTAAAGGAGATCCCGCAGGATGGGTAGCTCCTGTAACACCAGGCCGTATCCTCTTTGAAGTAGAAGGTGTAAGTTTCGATGTAGCAAAAGAGGCACTTCGTCTCGCAGCACAGAAACTGCCTGTTAAGACAAAATTTGTAGTAAGACGTGATTACGATAAAAACGCATAAGCCATGAAGACGACAGAAATCAGAGAACTCGCCGACAAAGACCTGCGCGAGAAGATTGAAAACGCTGAACACGCTTATCAACAGATGAAGCTCAACCACAGCATTACCCCACTTGAAAATCCATCACAGATTAAAGCTGCGCGTCGTGATATCGCACGTTTGAAAACAGAACTCCGTCAAAGAGAACTTAAAAAATAACAATGGTCCAGATGGAAACAAGAAATTTAAGAAAAGTAAGACAGGGTGTCGTAATTAGCAACAAAATGGATAAAACCATTGTTATTGCATCAAAGTTCAAAGAGAAACACCCAATTTATGGTAAATTTGTACAACATACAAAGAAATACCATGCACATGACGAGAAGAACGAAGCCAACGTTGGCGATACCGTTCTGATTATGGAAACCCGTCCTCTGTCAAAGACAAAGAGATGGAGATTAGTACAAATCATCGAAAAAGCTAAGTAAAAATGATACAAGCAGAATCAAGACTTACCGTATGTGACAACAGCGGCGCACGTGAAGCACTTTGCATCCGTGTATTGGGTGGAACCCACCGCCGTTACGCAAGTGTGGGCGACGTGATTGTTGTTTCAGTGAAAAACGTCATCCCATCAAGTGAATTGAAGAAAGGTGCAGTATCAAAAGCTCTCATCGTTCGCACAAAGAAAGAAATCCGCCGTGCAGATGGTTCATACATCCGTTTCGACGACAACGCTTGCGTATTGCTTAACAATGCAGGCGAACTCCGCGGCAGCCGTATCTTTGGTCCTGTTGCTCGCGAACTTCGTGCAGTGAATATGAAAGTCGTTTCCTTGGCACCTGAAGTACTTTAACGATAAAATATCAAGACAATGAGCAAATTACATATCAAAAAAGGAGACATGGTCCTCGTTATTACAGGAAAGGATAACTACAAGACCACCGGAAGCAAGACTCCTCATAAGGTACTCAAGGTTCTTGTAAAAGAGCAGCGCGCTATCGTTGAAGGTGTAAACCTCGTATCGAAAAGCACGAAGCCTTCTGCAAAACATCCACAAGGAGGTATTATCAAACAAGAAGCACCTATTCATATTTCAAACCTGATGCTGGTTGATCCAAAGAGTGGTGAACCAACACGTATTGCTATCAAAGTTAACGAGGATGGCAAGAAGGTGCGTATCGCTAAAAAATCTGGAGAGGAGATTAAATAATGAATACAGCACAATTAAAGCAAGTCTATAAAGAGCAAATCGCTCCCGAGTTGCAAAAGCAATTCAATTATTCTTCTTCGATGCAGATTCCAGTACTGAAGAAGATTGTTATCAACCAAGGTCTCGGCGATGCTACACAAGATAAGAAAATTATCGATGTAGCTATCAACGAACTCACCGCAATTACCGGTCAGAAAGCAGTTGCGACATTCTCAAAGAAAGACGTTGCAAACTTCAAACTTCGTAAGAAGATGCCAATCGGTGTTATGGTAACCCTTCGTCGTGAGCGTATGTATGAATTCCTCGAGAAACTCATTCGTATCGCATTGCCTCGTATCCGCGACTTCAAAGGTATCGAAAGCAAATTCGATGGTCGTGGAAACTATACTATGGGTATTCAAGAGCAGATTATCTTCCCAGAAATCAATCTTGATACTATTGACCGCATCTTGGGTATGAACATCACCTTCGTAACCACAGCTAAAACTGATGAAGAAGGTTATGCACTGCTCAAAGCTTTCGGACTCCCATTCAAAAACGCTAAAAATAACTAAGCAATATGGCAAAAGAATCAATGAAAGCACGTGAAGTAAAACGCGCACATCTCGTTGCTCGCTACGCTGAAAAACGCGCAGCTCTCAAGAAAGTCATCGCTACAACTGATGACCCAATGGAAGCATACGAAGCAGCACGTAAACTTCAGTCAATTCCTAAAAACGCTAACCCCATCCGTCTGCACAATCGTTGCAAGATTACTGGTCGTCCAAAAGGATATATGCGCCAATTCGGTCTTTCACGTATCCAGTTCCGCGAGATGGCATCAGCAGGTTTGATTCCAGGAGTAAAGAAAGCAAGCTGGTAATTCAATTTTTTAATATTGTCGGGGCAGTCCCGATTAATTAAACATTATTATATTATGACAGATCCAATAGCAGATTATCTGACAAGACTCAGAAACGCAATCATGGCTCATCACCGTGTTGTGGAAATTCCTGCTTCGAATTTGAAGAAAGAAATAACCAAGATTCTCTTCGAGAAAGGTTATATTCTGAATTACAAATTCTTAGAAGATGGTCCTCAGGGAACAATCAAGGTCGCCTTGAAATACGACCCTGTGACAAAAGTAAACGCTATTAAGTGTTTGAAACGCGTGTCAACACCAGGTCTTCGTAAATACACTGGTTACAAAGACATGCCGAGAGTTATTAACGGATTAGGTATCGCAATTATATCTACATCCCAGGGTGTAATGACAGACAAAGAAGCATCACTCAACAAGATTGGTGGTGAAATCCTTTGCTACGTATATTAATTGGAGGAAATATTATGTCAAGAATAGGAAAATTGCCAATTAGTATCCCGTCAGGTGTTAGCATCGAACAAAAAGACGGTGTCGTAACAGTTAAAGGTCCGAAAGGAGAACTCTCACAAAAATTAGACCCATCTATCATTATGAAAGTAGAAGATGGTACAATCACCTTCGAGATAGATGAAAAAAGCCCTGTTACTATTAAACAGAAACAAGCATTCCATGGATTATATCGTGCGTTAGTTAACAACATGGTTGTTGGCGTAAGCGAAGGTTTCAAGAAAACCCTCGAACTCGTGGGTGTAGGTTATCGTGTATCTAATCAAGGAAACCTGCTCGAATTCGCACTCGGATATACCCATCCAATATTTATGCAACTTCCACCTGAAGTGAAAGTTGAAACCAAATCTGAAAGAAATCAGAACCCTCTCATTATGTTAGAGTCATGCGACAAGCAATTGCTCGGACTCATCTGTGCAAAAATCCGCTCTTTCCGTATGCCAGAACCTTATAAAGGTAAAGGTATCCTGTTCCAGGGTGAAGTTATTCGTAGAAAGTCTGGTAAGACAGCGGCAGCTAAATAATTTTAAAACCTTACGACTATGACAAATAAGAAAGTTGAAAGACGGATTAAGATTAAATATCGCATTCGCAAACGCGTAAACGGAACTGCAGAGCGTCCACGCCTCACAGTATTCCGCTCTAACAAACAGATTTATGCTCAAGTAATCAATGACGAAGAAGGTCGCACACTCGCTTCTGCATCATCAGCAAAACTCGAAAAAATGCCAAAGATGGAGCAAGCACAAAAAGTAGGCGAACTGATTGCTAAAAACGCATTGGAAGCTGGAGTAACAACAGTTGTATTCGATCGCAATGGTTATCTGTATCACGGACGTGTTAAAGCACTCGCTGACGCAGCACGTAATGGCGGTCTTAAATTTTAAACGATTATGGCAATAAATAGAGTAAAAATCAATACCGACGTAGAGTTGAAAGACCGCTTGGTTGCAATCAACCGTGTTACTAAAGTAACCAAAGGTGGACGTACCTTTACCTTCGCAGCCATCGTCGTTGTAGGTGACGGAAATGGTGTCATTGGTTGGGGACTTGGCAAAGCTGGCGAAGTAACTGCTGCTATCCAAAAAGGAACCGATGCAGCAAAGAAAAACCTCGTAAAAGTTCCAGTGCTCCATGGCACAATTCCTCACGAAGTAGAAACCGCATTCGGAGGCGCTCGCGTACTTCTCAAACCAGCTGCTCCTGGTACAGGACTGAAAGCCGGTGGTGCTATGCGTGCTGTTCTCGAAAGTGTTGGTGTTAAAGACGTAATCGCTAAATCAAAAGGTTCGTCAAACCCTCACAATCTCGTTAAAGCAACTATTGCAGCTCTTTGCGAAATCCGCGACCCATATACCATCGCCGGACAACGTGGAATCAACATGACTAAAGTATTTAAAGGCTAATTGGAGGAAAAATTTATGGCAACAATAAAAATCAAGCAAATTAAGAGCAAGATTGGTTACCCAATAGATCAGAAGCAAACGCTTCACGCTCTCGGCCTTCATAAAATTTCTCAAGTTGTAGAAGTTGAAGACACTCCCAGCAATCGCGGTCGTATCCGCAAAGTACACCACTTGGTACAAATAGTTGAAGAATAAAAACCTTTAAGAAACGACAATTATGAAATTAAATAATTTAAAACCAGCAGAAGGTTCAACACACTCAAGTCGTCGCCTCGGAAGAGGAACTGGCTCAGGTTTAGGCGGAACCTCTACCCGCGGTCACAAAGGTGCTAAGGCGCGTTCTGGTTATAAGAGAAAGATTGGTTTCGAAGGTGGTCAGATGCCATTGCAACGTCGTCTGCCTAAATTCGGCTTCAAAAACGTTAACCACAAGGAGTACTTAGCAGTGAACCTCTCAACACTTCAGAAACTCGCTGAAAAAGACAACCTTACAAAGATTGGTCTTGACGAACTGAAGAAAGCCGGACTCGCTAAAAACAAAGATCTCGTGAAGATTCTTGGTAATGGTGAGTTGAAAGCTGCTATCGAAGTGCAAGCCCACGCTTTCTCAAAGAAAGCCGAAGAAGCTATCAAAGCAGCTGGTGGTAATGCAACCATAATTTAAGAAAATGAAAAAACTTATAGAGTATTTCAAGAACTGTTGGAAGATAGAAGACCTGCGTCGTCGACTTCTCATTACGCTCCTTTTCGTAGCTATCTATCGCTTCGGATCGTTTGTCGTACTTCCAGGTATTAACCCAGGACAACTCGAAAAACTTCAATCCCAAACAGCAGGCGGATTGATGTCTCTGCTCGATATGTTCTCTGGAGGAGCCTTCTCAAACGCTTCTATCTTCGCGCTTGGAATCATGCCTTATATCTCAGCCTCCATCGTTATGCAGCTTCTCGCTGTGGCAGTGCCATACGTGCAGAAGATGCAGCGCGAGGGCGAGAGCGGACGCAAGAAAATCAGCTGGTGGACACGTATCCTCACCGTTGGTATCTTGGCAATGCAGGCTCCTGCATATCTGCTCAACCTGAGAGCGCAGGCAGGCCAAGCTTTAGCTTCTGGCATTTCTTGGACAGCTTTCATGGCAACATCAGCCGTAATCCTCGCTGCAGGAAGTATGTTCATCCTCTGGCTTGGAGAGCGCATCACTGATCGCGGAATCGGAAATGGTGTATCACTCATCATTATGATTGGTATCATCGCTCGTTTGCCACAAGCATTCGTACAAGAAGTAACTTCACGTTTCACAGCCATCTCTGGTGGTGGTCTCGTGATGTTCATCATCGAGCTTCTGATTCTCTATGCAGTAATATGTGCAGCCATTATGCTCGTTCAAGGCGTGCGTAAAATTCCAGTACAATACGCTAAACGTGTTGTTGGCAACAAACAATATGGTGGAGCACGTCAGTATATTCCTCTGAAAGTTTTCGCTGCCAACGTAATGCCTATCATCTTCGCACAAGCATTGATGTTTATCCCATTGGCATTCGTTCGTTATCAAACCGACAACGCAAGTTATATCGTACAGAACCTGATGGATAACCGCAGTTTGCTGTATAACGTTGTCTACGTTATCCTTATCATACTGTTCACTTATTTCTATACAGCGGTTACCCTGAATCCAACGCAAATAGCTGAAGACCTGAAACGTAACAACGGTTTCATTCCAGGAATCAAACCTGGTAAAGCAACCGCTGATTACATTGACACCGTTATGTCAAGAATAACCTTCCCAGGTTCACTCTTCATCGCCTTCATCGCTATTATGCCAGCTCTTGCAGGACTGCTCAACGTTCAACAGGCATTCTCACAGTTCTTCGGAGGTACATCTCTCTTGATTCTCGTCGGAGTTGTTATCGATACACTCCAGCAAATCGAAAGTCACCTGCTGATGCGCCACTATGACGGACTTCTGAATTCTGGTAAAAAACGCGGAGTCTCAGCATACTAATCTGTACTATCAGAATGCCCATATTTCTGAAGACAGAAGATGAAATCACACTCGTGCGAAAAGCCAACCAACTCGTTGGTGCAACTTTAGCAGAGTTAGCAAAAAGTCTGAAACCTGGTATAACAACACTCCAGCTCGATCAGATTGCCGAACAGTTCATACGCGACAACGGCGCAACGCCAGTCTTTAAGAACTTTCCCAATCCATTTGGAGGACCTTTTCCAGCAAGCATTTGCACATCGGTCAACGATGTTGTAGTGCATGGAATACCAAGCAAAGATACCATCCTCAAGGATGGAGACATCATCTCAATAGATTGCGGTGTAAACCTAAACGGCTTCTGCGGCGATAGCTGCTACACCTTCTGCATAGGAGAAGTAAAAGCTGACGTCCGCAGACTGCTCACCGCTACAAAAGAAGCACTCTACAAAGGAATAGAGCAAGCAGTCGAAGGCAATCGCGTCGGAGATATCGGTGCAGCAGTGCAATCCTATTGTGAAAACCTCGGATACGGCGTTGTTCGCGAACTAACCGGTCATGGAATCGGCAAAGACATGCACGAAGAACCGTCAGTACCCAATTACGGGAAACGCGGAACCGGTGAAAAACTGCGCGAAGGCATGTGTATCGCTATCGAACCAATGATCACCATGGGCAGTCCGAAGATTTATCTCAAGCCCGATCGATGGACAATAGCCACGCGCGACAACCAACCCGCAGCACACTTCGAGCACACCGTAGCCATCCGACAAGGAAAAGCCGAGATTTTATCAACGTTTGAAGAAATAGAACAATTAGAAAACAATAACTAATGGCAAAACAATCCGCTATAGAACAAGACGGAACCATCCTCGAGAGCCTCTCGAATGCAATGTTCCGCGTAGAACTCGAAAACGGCGTACAGATTATAGCGCACATCTCAGGTAAAATGAGAATGCACTACATCAAAATCCTGCCAGGCGACAAAGTAAAGGTAGAAATGAGTCCCTACGACTTGACCAAAGGCAGAATCGTATTCAGATACAAATAAATACTACGATCATATGAAGACAAGAGCATCATTAAAGAAACGTACACCCGACTGCCAAATCGTAAGACGTAAAGGTCGTCTGTTCGTTATCAACAAGAAAAACCCTAAGTACAAAATGCGTCAGGGCTAAAACAAATTCAAATTATCAAACTTTTTTAATCATTTACAAACAAAATGGCAATAAGAATTGTTGGAGTAGATTTGCCCCAGAATAAGCGTGGCGAAATCGCATTGACCTACATCTACGGAATAGGTCGAAGTAGTTCAGCAAAGATATTGGATAAAGCCGGCGTAAGCCGCGACCTGAAAGTCAACGAATGGACTGACGATCAGGCAGCCAAAATCCGTGAAATCATCGGCGCTGAATACAAAGTAGAAGGAGATCTTCGCAGTGAAGTGCAGATGAACATCAAACGACTGATGGATATCGGTTGCTATCGTGGAGTTCGTCATCGTAATGGTCTTCCAGTTCGCGGACAGAGTACTAAAAATAATGCTCGTACCCGCAAGGGAAAGAAGAAGACTGTTGCTAACAAGAAGAAGGCTACTAAGTAATTTTTAAGGAGGAAATTAATTATGGCAAAAAAACAAGCAACATCTAAGAAAAGAAATGTAAGAGTTGACGCATTAGGCCAACTGCACGTACACAGTTCTTTCAATAACATCATTGTGTCACTCGCAAACAGCGAAGGACAAATCATCTCATGGTCATCAGCAGGTAAGATGGGATTCCGTGGTTCAAAAAAGAACACTCCCTATGCAGCACAGATGGCAGCAGAAGACTGCGCTAAAGTAGCTTACGACCTCGGTCTGCGCAAAGTGAAAGCTTATGTAAAAGGTCCAGGTAACGGACGTGAATCAGCTATCCGCGCCATCCACGGTGCAGGTATTGAAGTAACCGAAATCATCGACGTTACTCCATTGCCACACAACGGATGCCGTCCACCAAAACGCCGTCGCGTATAATCAAAGACACAATAATTCATCAGAAAAGCATTTTAAACTTATATTATGGCTAAGTATACAGGTCCGAAAACAAAAATTGCACGCCGATTTGGAGAACCCATCTTCGGCCCCGACAAAGTTTTGTCCAAGAGAAACTTCCCTCCTGGACAGCATGGCAACAGTCGTCGCAGAAAGACGTCTGAATATGGTGCCATGTTGGCAGAGAAGCAAAAGGCTAAATACACCTATGGTGTGCTCGAACGTCAATTCCGCAACTTGTTCGAGAAAGCAGCCAAAGCAGATGGCATCACTGGTGAGGTACTTCTCCAACTTCTGGAGAGTCGTCTCGACAACGTAGTGTTCCGTCTCGGTATCGCACCAACACGTGCAGCAGCCCGCCAACTCGTCAGCCACAAACACATCGTTGTTGACGGTAGCGTAGTAAACATCCCCTCTTTTTCCGTGAAACCAGGACAAATCGTTGGCGTTCGCGAGAAATCGAAATCTCTCGAAGTGGTAGAAGCAGCACTCGCAGGTTTCAACCACAGCAAATATCCTTGGGTTGAGTGGGATGAAAACTCAAAGAGCGGCAAATTCTTGCACCGTCCAGACCGCGCAGACATCCCCGAGAACATTAAGGAGCAATTAATCGTTGAGTTGTACTCTAAACAATAAAAATCATTCAATTAATGGCGATATTAGCATTTCAAAAACCCGACAAAGTGGTAATGTTGGAATCCAACGACAAATTCGGCAAATTCGAATTTCGTCCTCTGGAACCAGGTTTCGGTGTAACAATCGGAAACGCCCTGCGTCGTATCCTGCTCTCATCGCTTGAAGGCTTCGCTATCAACACCGTAAAAATCACAGGCGTTGAACACGAATTCTCTTCAGTGCCAGGAGTAAAAGAAGACGTAACCAACATTATCCTGAACTTGAAGCAAGTACGCTTCAAGCAAGTAGTAGACAAATTCGAGAATGAGAAAGTCAGTATCACAGTTGAGAATACAACTGAATTCAAAGCTGGCGATATCAACAAGTATCTAACTGGATTTGAAGTGTTAAATCCTGAATTGGTGATTTGTCATTTAGACTCAAAAGCCTCCATGCAGATGGAACTGACCATCAACAAAGGGCGTGGATACGTACCTGCTGACGAAAATCAGATCTTCTGCACAGATGTCAACGTACTTGCAATCGACTCAATCTACACACCTATCCGTAACGTTAAATATTCAGTCGAACCTTATCGTGTTGAACAAAAAACCGACTACGATAAGCTCGTCATCGAAGTAACAACGGACGGTTCCATCCATCCAAAAGACGCGCTCAAAGAAGCCGCCAAAATCCTTATCTATCACTTCATGCTCTTCTCTGACGAGAAAATTATGCTCGAAAACCCAGAGCAAGACAACAACCAAGAATTCGATGAGGAAGTGCTCCACATGCGTCAACTGCTCAAGACAAAACTCGTCGACATGAACCTCTCTGTTCGTGCACTCAACTGTCTGAAAGCAGCCGACGTCGAAACACTCGGCGACCTCGTGCAGTTCAATAAAACTGACCTGCTCAAATTCCGCAACTTCGGTAAGAAATCGCTCTCAGAGCTTGATGATTTGCTCGAGGGTCTGAATCTGTCGTTTGGAACCGACATTTCAAAGTATAATCTGGGAGAATAACGACTAATCCCACAACAAGTTAAAACAAAACAATGAGACACAATAAGAAATTCAACCATCTGGGACGTACTGCAGACCATCGCGATGCAATGCTCGCAAACATGGCAATCTCGCTGATCATGCACAAAAGAATCACTACGACCCTCGCTAAGGCTAAAGCACTCAAAAAGTATGTAGAGCCACTAATCACACGCACCAAAGATGATACTACAACATCTCGCCGCGTCGTTTTCCGCTACCTGCAAAACAAAGAAGCAGTCAACGAACTCTTCCGCGTCATCGCTCCTAAAGTAGCCGACCGTCCAGGTGGATACACACGCATCATCAAACTCGGTACACGTCAAGGCGATTCAGCTCCTACAGCTTTCATCGAACTCGTTGACTTCGACGAGAACATGGCTAAAACTCCAAAGGCTGCTAAGAAAACTCGCCGTAGCCGTAGCAAAGCTAAAGCCGAAGCTCCAGCAGAAGAAGCTCCAAAGGCAGAAACAGAAGAAACAAAAACCGAAGAAGCTCCTAAAGCAGAAGAATAAACAATTTCTCAAATCCATAACAACAAAATCCCTGCCTGTCAAACGACTCGCAGGGATTTTGTTTTGCCTTTCCGCAACGCCAAACTGTTAAACCACATCGCCTTGTTCACGTCAAAAAAGAGTAATTCAAACCACATTATTCAATATTTAAAACAAAACGACATGAAAAAATTGCTTTTAACTTTCGCCATCATGCTGCTCGTAAGCACAACTTGCATGGCACAGAACAACAAAAAGAACGCTCCTCAACAGTTCGATCGCACCGAACAAATGGTTAAGGAACTCGGATTGAGCGACAAACAAGCGCAACAACTCAAAGCGCTCAACCAGAAATACAACAAAAATCAACCTCCTCGCGGCAACGGAAACAACAAAGGACAAGCACAAAAGCCTTCAAACAACAACAAAGGCAACCAGCAACCGCCACAAATGACCGATGAACAAAAGAAACAAATGAAATCGGAGCACGAGGCATACGAGAAAGAACTCAAAAAGATTCTCAGTGATAAGCAATACAAAACCTATCAACAGAATCAAAAAAAACCGTAAACAACCACAACGCAATAAGTAATTGCAATCCCAAAACAATTAAGTCCCGAATCCAACAAGGTTCGGGACTTTTCTTTTTTATTTTTAGCAACGAAAAGTAATCAACTCTTTAAATTATTTTTGATTGTCACTCAACTCGTTCAAATAGGCGATAATATCATCGAGCGTAGTTGTTTGACTTGTATAATATTCTCTTGCTTTTGCATAAATGATTGAATTGCCATAATCGGGGCGTATATAGTCATTGCGTAACACGGTAATGATGAAACGTTCGATGGCTTTATACAACTCAATACGTTTATCTTCTGAATTTTCGCGCGACATAGCAGCAACTACAAGTGGGCGAAAATAACCAATACCAATACGATTAAGACGTGCTAACCAGAGTCTTTCAGCTTCGCCAATGGTTTCGTCTGGATAAAAAGAAACGTACCATTTCCCTGCAAGTCTACTCAAGTCTTGTACGTAATCCCAGATTTCTTGTGGTTCTAATCGCTCCTCTTTCTCGGAATCAATAGCCTGATTGATAGCTTCATTTTCATCAAACTGTTCTTCCTCGTCAGTTGTTGTCATCGAATCACAGTCCGTTACGTTAGCAAATTTCGTTAGAACTCTTGAGAGTGCAAACTGCTTTCCAAGTAGATAGCGAGCATAATCGCTTCCATCGCGACGTGAATAGGGGAAGCATAATAACCAATGCGCTCTTAAGAATTCGTCATCATCCAATGGATGTTGGGAATTGCGTCCCATCTGATAATAAATCTCACTCCACGCTGCATTGATTTCAGTGCGCAACTTCCTACGTTCTTCTTCCACCACCTTCGGATCAGAATTATCGTAAGCACTATCAGGATAAAGCGTCGTAAGATAAATCAGTCGATTCTTTAGCAATTCCAAGTTCGATAGTTTCTTTCCACGATTATTCATCGTCTCAAATGCCGCAAACACATCGTATTCTGACGAACGGTTATCTATTTCAAATAGATTGAATCGCAAATCTTGAGTTAGTTTTTGATACAAATCAACAACCTCGTCAATCGTCATCTCGGATAGATTTTTATCGAAAAATTTCTTCGCATTTTGTATATTTAATGTATAGAAACTATGCATAACACTTGCTGCTATGCTGTCATCGAGAATATTTTGTGCGAAATATCGATACGAACGATCATATTCATTGTAAGCAAAAATATACGACATTCCGAGACTGCTGCGTCCAGTTTTAAGATATTGCTCGCGAATTTGATACAATCTCACATCGTAACGGTCAGAGATATATTCATCTTCTTTGCCAATATTTTTCAAAAGATAGTCGTATATAGCTTTAATAAGTATGACAGATGTCGTTATACGTTGCTGACCATCCACCACATAATACTGTTGGAAACCTTGTTTTAGCAGTTGTTCCACATTTCCCCAACCATCTTTGTCGTCGGTACGCTCCAAAGTAATCAATCCAGTATAGTGTTTTCGACCACTATCCAGATTGCAAAGGTCATCCCAAAACTCAGCAACTTCTTTCTGAACTCGCCAAGCATAACCACGTTGATAGTCAGGAATACGGAAGATTCTGCGACTAAAAATCTCATTTAATGATAATAAGTCATTCATATTTGTTTATTTATTTTAGGTTTTCAGTGTTTTAAGATTTTCGATGATGCGCTTTCGTCACCATTTCAATTTGCAGCTAATATAGTCATTTATCGCGAAAATTTCAAAAAAACGCGTCAAAAAAAATGCTTATTACGTTTTCGAAAGGTAATTCAATGAAAAACAGTAAAATTTCGTACAGAAAATGCATTATTTCTTTGTTTTCTGTACAAAATTTGACTATTCTGCCATCGTAGAGAGTGGAGTAGGGAAGTGCTTTTTGATGGTTTCGAAAAATGACGCAAAAAGTGGTGAAAATCTTGCGCGCAAAAAGGGTTTTTTGAAGTGTTAAAATCGGGCAAAAAAATATGTTAAATTCGTCGAGTTTTCAGTGTTAAAATTCGCCGATTCTGTGAAACATTTTGCTATTTTGGCTCATTTTGGGCATCTCTCGTGCAGATGGTCGTCGCAAAAAGGCTGTTTAGAAATCTATTTCACGTGCAATAAAAATCTATCTCACGTGAGATAATTTTTTATCTTATATGCTTTAGGTTTTTTAACAAGTGACTTTTTGGTAGAATTGGGGGTCTTGGAAGTGGTCGTTTTCGTCAAAAAATCACGAAAAACACGTATATTTTTTGCATAAACCACTCATTTTAACATTTCGCGTATGGAGGGGCGAACAAAAAACGTGGATTTTGGGTCAAAATCCACGCTATTTTGCAAAATGTTTCACACGTTAATGAACGTTAAAGAAATGTGTTAAAATGCCAAATTAATTTCTGTTAATTTCTGTAAAGTTTTCTTGAAACGAGACACGCATACATATTTTTTCGGAACACTTTTACGTCGCTGAAACCAACGTCTTTGAGATGCTGTTCCATGAACTCCGCATCGTAGGGATGCATGCCTTCTACAATTTTCGACCAGAAACGCGACTGCTTTTTCGATCCAGCCTCGATGCCGATGACGAAGTAAGCGCCCTGTTTCATGCATCGAAGAACTTCGCGCAGGCTGTCGTCGATTGGATCCCAGAACATGACCGTCTCGGTTGCCGTAATCAGATCGAAAAACTCATCTTCATACGGCAAGCAATTTGCGTTGCCCATCGTCACGATGCAACGCCCTTCGCTGACCGCTTGCTTGTTGTAATCGAGGCTTTTGCTGACACTCGCGTCGGAAATATCGATGCCGTAAACGGTTGCTTGTGGATATTTTTTTAATAAGGTGTGAATCATTCTTCCGCCACCGCAACCTATGTCGATTATTTTACGTTCTTCGCCACTGAAAGGCGTGTGTTTCAGGCACATACGATAAATAGAACGATGTGAAATATTCATCGAATTGAGTATGAATCTGCCCATTCTGGTGTTTTTTGGCGCTTTGAAATTTGTCAGTTTGATTTTCATACGTTTCTATTTTGTTTGTTTGGTGCGAAGATAGCGATAAATCGCTGGAATACAATACCTAAATGCGATGATTTGTGCAGCGAGATAGGTTTTCATTTCGTTAGTATTTCGAATAAAAAACGTTAAATTAGGGAAATCCCTAAACTGTTTTAGGGAAAAAGGTTGATTGGTTTTGTGAAAACTACGTATTTTTGCATCAATCAAAAAACTCTGGATATGAATAAAGTATTAACATTAACAGTTGGTGCAGCACTCTTATTGAGCAGTTGCGGCACTTATACAGGTTCAGGCGCTTATGCAGGCGTATCGCTTGGCGCCATTCTTGGTAGCGCAATTGGTGGAATCAGCGATGGTCCACGTGGTTCAGATATCGGAACAATCGTTGGAATGGCTGGTGGTGCAATCATTGGTTCAGCCATTGGTAGTGCTGCCGACAAGAAAGCACACGATCAGGTTCACGAACATTATGAAAAGGTTCAGGCGCGCAAGGCTCAGCAACAAGCAGAAGCGCAACAGAATCAGAATTATGGTAGCGGTTTCGACGAAACTAACAGCGGTGACGATCGCATCTACGACTTCAACGGCAGCGATTACACAAGCGATTATACCGCACAAGCTCCTGTTCAGAAGAATGTAGGTGGATCGAAAGTGGAACAACTCGGTGCAACAAATTATTCGCCAGTGATTGAGGTGGTCAATGCACGTTTTGTTGACGACAACCAAGACAACGCCATCAATCGCGGTGAGCTTTGCAAAGTGATTTTCGAGGTTTACAATCGTGGAAACCAAACATTGTATGACGTTCAACCGATGGTGGCTGAGATGACAGGCAACAAACACATCTACGTTTCGCCAGGTATGCACGTCGAGAGCATTGCTCCAGGCAAAGGAATCCGCTATACCGCTCTCGTAAAAGCCGACAATTCACTGAAAGATGGCACAGCAAAAATCTGCGTTTCAGTGGTTCAAGGCAACAACGAGCTGATTTCGAAAGTAACTGAATTTAATATCCCAACGCGACGCAAATAAATCGTTTTGGAAAACATAAAAAAATAAGGGTTCTGCTAATGCAGAATCCTTTTTTTTGTTGGTGTATGATGTCGGACTAACGTTGCTTTTCGCAATCGAAAAACGCAGCGTTAACGCCCGAGATGCTTCAGTTTATCAAACACATCCGACCACTTATTCTTTTTCTTTTCAGGCTGTGTGGTCGTAGGTTGTGTAGGTTGTTTTGCTGCCGTTTTAGCCTCTTCTGGCAATTCTTTAGGCGCCTTTTCTTTTTGATTCTTTTGTGGTTCGGGAGCAGCCGAAATCTCAGTCTGTTCCTCCTTCCATTCATCGGCTAAACTATAGCTTGCTTGCGCAAACTCGAAGTCGATTTCTGGAAATTCAGTCGTTTCGTCAGGACGATAAGGCACTTTGGCGCGTCTGCCGACAACCTCTACTTTCACCGATGCCACGCCCTGCGCAATCATTCCAATTGCATTAGCCGCGCCCCATGACAAGTCGATGATGCGCCCCTTGACAAACGGACCTCTGTCGGTCACGCGAACGTCAACCTGTTTGCCGTTTTTCAGATTTGTTACGCGCAAAATCGTGCCAAACGGATAGTAACGGTGAGCGCAAGTCATGCTGTCTTTATGGAGTCTCTCGCCACTTGCGGTGCGTCGTCCGTGGAACTTTTTTGCATAAAAAGAAGCTTTACCACTCTGGGTTTGAGCCTGCAGAGCGGTAAAGCTTAAAAGTGCAAATATTAGAAATAATATTTTCCGATAATTCACGTGTTTTGATTTTAATTAAACAATGCCTTGCTGCAGCATAGCGTTAGCAACTTTCATGAAACCAGCGATGTTAGCGCCCTTAACGTAGTCGATGTAACCATCTTTCTGCGTTCCGTATTTGACGCACTGCTCGTGGATAGATTC
>Ga0065711_1032792_pt1 | contig 26676 bp, 20 predicted proteins | sample Hoacrofraction12_FD_59098 | JGI IMG/M metagenome (GOLD analysis project Ga0065711, IMG submission 59098) | Hoatzin crop microbial communities from Cojedes, Venezuela - Epithelial fraction 12 v2 (version 2) | ecosystem: Host-associated > Birds > Digestive system > Esophagus > Crop | place... | reverse complement strand
AAAAAAAAAAAAAAAAAAAAAAAAAAAAAAAAGGAAAAAAGGAAAAAAAAAGAATAAGAGAGGCTCTATTTTTGTACTCCAACTTTAAAAGGAATGAAACATTCAAAGACTGGTGAAGGGGGAAGAGCCCTTCACTTAGAAATGTTCTAGTCTGTTTGGGGTCTTGTTTTATTTTGTAACTTTTTTTTTTCTAGCTCTAGGGGTAAAGGAGAAAAAAAAAATATCACCATTTAAAACAAACAAGCAAAAAAAAAATGGAAATCCAAATCTGGGAGCAAAGTGCTACTTGAATGAACTGAATTAACGCTTAAAGGAGAAGATGGAGAGGCTGGAAAAAAATTAAGGGAAGGGGACTTATTTTGGAGATGGCCTGAGGTCTCCCGGGTGGGTTTGCAGCCGGGGTGATGTGTGGGGGCTGGCTGCGATGCCCGGGGCGAGGACCGCTCCATGCTTTCCTTCCATGGAGGCTCCTACTTCTTCAGCTGAGTGAGGGGTTGCTGGAAGTCTCTTCCATCCTTTGAAACCGCTGCTGGCTTCACAACTCCCAACTTATTTTTTCTCAGGAGGGGACAGGGGTGATGGATGCCCCAGAGAAAGTCCTGAACTGACTTGGTACCTCTTACCCATGAGAGCATCTTTGGCATTTGGTTTGTTTTACGCTACTAAGGTGAGGCAGTGGGCGACGGCTGCCGTGGAGCAGGCTGGTAACTGTTGGGGTTTTTTTCCGGTATGTCTTTTTTTTTTTCCATGTGGAAAATGTGAACTTCTCACCAAAAATTGATATTTTTTTCTGTTTCTATTTTTTTATCAGATGGAAGTTTTCATCCGTAAAATTAAAAAAAAGTTTACAAATTACTGTAGAGCCATTTGGGGCTGGTTTTGTCGTAATATTCAGTTTGTGGCTGATGCTTCTGTTGTCAACCATCTCTTCTGGGTTTGCTCTTTGATAAGAAATTCTACCGCCCTCATCCTCCTAGGAAAGGAGAGGTTTTCTTTCAAAATTTCTGTATTGACAGAAGCTAAATTTTCTATTTAGGAAAAAAAAAAAAACCTGAAGGAAACATTAGATCTCTTGAGTGAACGTCCCCAGCCAGCCCCGCTCTGCACATGCTGCCCTGGGACTGCGGCTCTCTCCAAAGGGTTAAAGCAATTATTCTTCACGGGGAGGGCAAACAAAGACACTGGATAGGAGCCAGAACCAGGGGTGACTTTTCATCCAATCTTTTAAGATTGTTTGTTTTTTCTGTTTCCTTGAGGATTTTTGTTTTGTTTTTGGTTGTGTACAAACTGAATATGAAATGATTGAAATATTTATTTAATATGTGCATTAAAAAATTTGTATTAGTCTAAATGAGCCTGATGCTTTCCAGAGAGGGGCTGGGGCTGCAGAGGCAGGGTGGAGAGAGGTGAAGGAGAATGGCAAAGTTCAGGACAGGGCTGAGGCTGCTGCTTGGCATGAGCCCCTTCCCAAGGGAACAGATGTGGGAAGTGGGAGGATGCCCTGAGATGTTGGATCTAGATGAGTCTTGTGGAAATTGTGGTTTTCTTTGCAGCAAATTCCAGGTTTAATGGGCAGATGCCTCTTCCTTGCCCTGTGGGGACGGGCCCATTGCAGGCTGAATGGGGACATAGTGCAACAGAGCCTGGATCACCGCTTTTAAGCATGGGATGAGGCTTTCCAAGAGAGAGAGAGACAGTATCTGGTTCCTCTCTGGTCTGGGTGCGCTCGGTGTCTGTGCAAAGCGGGCTGCTGACTCCCCTCCTTTGGAGGATACTCAGTGCTGCTGAGGTGCTGGGTCTTGCTCACAGTAGCCGATGGGGGGATACGGATATGGAGTGGTCTCAGATATGGAAAGATGCAAGAATAAAACTGTTAAATATGTTTAAAAAAAGATAAATTGCAGAAATGAAGCAACCTTGCAAGGTGACAGTCTTGGAATCGCTGGTGTCAGCCCCGCTGGTGCTGCCATCCTCATGGGGAGCCTGCGGCACCGCTTAGTGCTCGGCGTTCCCTTGTCCGTGGAGTGCGAGGATGAGCTGATCCCCTGGCTGATGGAGTGGGCCGGGCTGAGCTGTCAGCGTATATCATGGGTTTGAAGGAGGGAAGATGAGGGGCTGAGCGCTTGGCCACGCTCTGCATCTGAGCACCGCTGCTGCGTCACGGAGGCCATGGACGATGCTTGGGCTGCAGGACAGCGCAGACGGCATTTGCCCGGCTGTCCCAGGAGGGACCCAAGGGCTGCAGGAGCCTGCAGCTGACAGCGACAGCGCTAGGGCAAGCCCATGTTGTGGTTTCCAGACTACACGAACTGAAAGTGAATGGCTCCTGGCCTTTCCCCAGGCAGAGATGGTGTTTGATAGTCCTTAATGGGTGCTTTTCTTTCATTAATTTGTCTAATTGCTTTTCCTAATGGCTTTGTGAACCTGAGTCAATTGGTGCCGGGTTGCTGCTCCAGGTAAGGGTAGCAGAAGGGCAGGACTGGCTCCATGCGGGTCAGCAGACGTCTCCTCCCTTGTTATCTGTCCCCCAGGGACAGCGATGGCAGGGAAGGGCACGGTGTGGGTGCTCAGCCTCCGGTAAGGTTGTTGCCCCATCCTTGCCATCCCCGGGTGCAGCTGAGGGCTGGAGCAGGGGGCACCCAGCACCCTACGGGCTTGAGCCCAGGGATGGACACCCCCGTGTCCTTGCACAGCTCTGTACCACACACCATCCCCAACTCCTGACATCTGCTCAGCCGCAGCCAGCCTTTGCGAAAGGCACCCAGGCCTGCCTCCTGGGAAGGGACACCCTGCTTTCCCAGCTTGTTTGGTCCATGGTTAATTAGCCCCTTTTCATTAAAGGGCTTTTGGGTGGCCATGCTGCCTAGGAGCACTACAACTTGGGCTTTGTTTATTGCTTGAATTTGTTCAGTTTCAGCTTCCAGCCAGCAAATGTTGTTTTGCCTTTGCCTGGAAAATTAAAGAGCCCACTACTAGTTAGTTAATGAGTAAGTGAATTAATTAATGGTTCCTCATACCCTGTCTCTGCATTGGTACTTCTTAGTCCCTGGCACGGCTGGAGCAGCTCATGCTCTTCCCAACGAAGTGGGCCCTGCAGGGTCCAGAGTGTGTGGTCCTTCAGGGCTGATAGCTCCCACCACCCGTGCGGGGAGGTGAGGACAGTCCCCAGTGGTACCTGTTGTTCCTCCAGGGATGCAGAAACCCTGGCTGCTGGTTGAATGCACTGGGTCAATCATCAGCCCAGGAATCTGGGACTTTTTCCTTCTCCATCATCAGAGGGTGTGTGGACCAAGCCTGAGAATCACAGCCACTCAAAGGCCCTGGGGACTGCGGGACACTGAGCTGGGACTGGACCCAGGCAAGGTTTTGGAGGTGGGTGGCTTCTGTCAACTCATGCTGTTAGCATGGGCGTTTTGGGTAAAAAACCCTGCTCTGAGCTAGCAAAGTCCTTGTGATGGGGATGTGCCTGTCTGTAGTGCCACCATGCCCAGTGTCACCCTGTGGTCCTCTCACTGCTGCCGGCTGGTCAGAGGGAGGTGGCAGATGAAGCTGGAGAGAAGCTGCACTGCCCTGGCTGTTGGCGCAGGGATGGCTGCCCCGTCCTGAGCTCCAAGCAGTGGTGCCTGTGGTCCCTGCCCGTATGGGACGCTGCCATGCGATGCCGTCTGGACACACCGACAAGGCTGGGGCTGAGTGATGTTTGGGAGAGTCTGCCTCGTGAGACGAGACCGGGAGGCCTGGCTGGTCCAGCCAGCCAACACAGGGTAAGAAGTAAACGTGGTGTGAACACACCAGGGCAATGCCAGGCAGGGAGGAGAGCTGTTTTCAGGTTAAATGGGGCTACGGTCACATTTAGTAGAGAGGCAGGAATATATTGAAGAGGCAAGAAAAGCGGTCTGTGCTGTCTGAGCAGGGGCTGCACCAGGGCTTGGTTCACCAAGCCCCAAACTTTTCGGCATGCGCTGTCTCCTCTCCCATTTCCTCTCTCCCTTTACAGACACTTCTGGTCTTCATTGCCAGGCCAACCCATGACAACTTTGCTGTAAGATCTGCTTGGGGAAGGGTGCCCAGCAAGTACGGTGGGCTGTGCGATGCTGTGGCATGGATGCGGCTCGCCCAGGCTCCCTTGGGCATACTCTGGCTTGGGAAGGACTGGGGTGTTTGTTTATTGCATTGGGATCAGCTTTCAAACATCTCCCTGCCATCCCATCCCCCTCCTTTAATTAATTCTGGGTAAGAAGTCCTGGCTTTATTGTGCCACTGAGCTGAGGGCTCCCTGTGGGAAAAGTCACACCTTCTGAACAGCTTCTGATACCATGCAAATGAAGGACAAGTCCAGGAAACGCTTTCATCTCGGACCTGTCCAGCCCCCTGCCCATTAATTACACACATTTCATTTGTGTGAGAGCAATTCCTCTCAGGGAGGGGGCGGGGGACGGCTGCGGCTTGTGGATCATCTTGGCCCGGCTCTCTAAAGACCCCTCCTTGGAACGGGGTTTATAGCCAGAAACGCGGATGCTCAGGGGCCCACTGGGGATCCCATATTTCTGCTCTCACACAGATACTCCAAATCAAACCCACTCATTGGCGGGCCGCATCCTGTCAGTAGGGAGGGCTCAGCACTGCTCCACACCCTGCTTGGTGCCAACTCCCTGGCTGTGGAGCCAAGTGCCGTCAGCGCATCCTGGAGGGAGGTACTGGATGGAGCAGAAATGAGCTCAGTGCTGTCCCAAGGGAGTGGCTCTCCAGGACCAGAAGCTCATGAGATGGGCAACTTTGGGCACAGTGACCACAAAATTGGTCTTGTGTAGGGAAGCATCTTTTCACGCTGCTACTGAAATACATGTGTTGGGGGACTGTGTTGTGCTATGACAGTGTTCAAAGCCTTCTTGGCCACACGTGGACCAGACCCAGCTCTCCTGTTGAGCCTTGGTCTCTGTGCTCCTCTCTTTTCTGCACAGCCTCTCTGACCATGGTGTCCCAGCATGGCCACAGCCAAAGGCACCTCCAGGCTTGCTGCTGTTTTCCTAGGGCTGATGGGGAGAGTCGGCTCCGGATCCTGGAGAAGGCACAGATCGAGGGGATGTGGAGTATGGTGGGTTTTCACAGCCTGTTTCCTGGCCATGAGAATAACATTTAGCACTTCTGTAGCACCTGGGATGCTCTAAGCACCTACAAGTCTGCTCCTCATTACCGCCCCACTTCCCATCTTTGCCCTCTCCCCATGCATGCTTACAGAAGTAATAGCTCTCCCCTAGAAATGGGGACACCCCCCAACCTTTCTCCTGGAAATCTCCTTCAGGACAGGGTCGCAGGGAGCCGCAGCCACATTTTGCTTTATGGTCGGGGCCGGAGCCTGCCCTCCAGGTCTGGGGTAAGCAGTTTGGGGTGGCTGCTCTGGCTTTGCTGCAGAAGAACTTTAGGAGCCAAGTTTGCTGTTTGCCTTCCTCCTGGACTGAGAAGGCACAATGTGTGTCCTCTGGCGTGACAATCCATGTGTCTGGGGACACACGGCAGCTGTGGCTTGGTGCACCAGAGGAGCTCTTGGAAGATGTTGGAGGGGTATTTGGGATTTGGTCAACGGGAACCTGCAGCTTTTCTGGGTCAGAGTCAGCATGAAGTGGTGCTGGGCTCTAGCAAAGCTGCTTGTCCAACCACTGGCCCTGTGCCACCTCAGCCAGAGGATGAGAGAGGCCTCATGTGTAGAAGGGTTGAAGATTACAGCCATTACTCCAGATTACCTGCTTAATGGTCCAGGCTACTCCACAATGAAACACACTTTAGGTGTGCTGTACTGGGAGCAGAGGGAATGCTCATGGGCTTTGTGTAACTTACAGCATCTCTCCTACTTTCATGGTGGCTGTAGCAGCAGAAGGCCCCTCCAGGCTGTCAGATGTGATGACCAAGATGCAATCTGTGGTTGTAAAGTCCTAGCTCAGAGGTTGGGAGAGGCTTGGCTGTGTTGGGAAGAACCATTCCAGTTATGCCCAGATATCACCGCTTTGCTAAGCTTGTGCTTTCAATCGTTGTGGACTGGAAACGAGACAGTGAGGGCTGTCAGAGCCTCCCCAGTTCGGTGGGTGCCTGGTCTGTTCCCTCTGTTCCCGTTCAAGCCCTCTGTGCAGCCCTGGAGTAACCACCTTCAGACATGGTCATGTCTCCTCTCCTGCCAATATGGCCAAGAGTCTCTTTTAATTTTTTTTTTTCTCTTAAAGATTTTATAATAGAAAAAGCAAAAACTCAGCCTCACTCTTGCTGTGATTATTTTGCCAACTCTTTCTGCTGTAGTAGCACATCTTGGTGGCTGGAATCTCTTCTTTTTCGAGGTGCCCATAGAGTAAACAGAAGCCCTTGCCCCAGACATGTGCTGTTTTGTACAGTTGGCTGTAGCAGGTGGCATAAGCTGGCAAGACAGACCCAACCACAGGTCTGGTTTCTGCCCCAGCAAAAGAGAAGCCTGGGAAGGGATTGGAAGGAGGGCTGAAATTCGTCCTGGTGGAGTTTCGTGGGAAACACGCAGAAAACTCCAATCGCAACATCCAAAAACCAAGAGAAAGCTGCTGGAGCAGCTGAGCTGCAGGATGACAAGACCCAAGCCGCACATCGACAGGAAAATTTGGGCTGCTGAGATGTGAAATGGGACTTTGTGTGCTGGCTGTACTTGGGTGCTCAGGTGCCGGAACGTGGCTGCACTCCTTGTCGCCCGTGAGAAGCAGATGCCCAGCTGGGAGCCGGCCCTTTGGTAATGGCCTGCGAATTTCCCTCGGCTCCGTTAATTGCCGCCTGGCTGCTAGTTACAACTCCAAGTCAATTGCTGGGAGTGTTGGGCCCTGCGAAACAACCCCTTGAAATCAGTTGTTAGCCCAATTAACAACCAGTTTGGCTTCGGTTCAGGCTGTTAACCATCAAACAGCTAACTGCTGGTAATGATTGATTTCTCAGCAGTTGGGGCTGCAGTGGAGAAGCCAACCTGTTTCACAAAGTGCCATTAAAGCCAAGACTTTGGGAACACATCTGGCTCAGACAAACATGTGAGCTGCCCCACACCGGCAGAGCAGGCAAGGTGACGGCCCGGATTTCTATGCATTACGATTAAAGCGTGGGCCCTTGGGGGGTGTGTGCCCACACACCGTGCTCCAGGCAGGCAGCGACGGCTCTTTGTAGGGCAACTGTTCATGCCTGTGGGGCATCCTGGTGCTCAAGCCCTCTGTGGACGGGAACTGCTCGGTGTCCAGCTCTTTTCCACAGTTGCTCCTCCAGCCAGCAAACCTGCAAAGATTAGTTTGGCCAGTTTAGACCTTTGGGTGTTTCTACAAATCACCTGGGCCATATCTGTGTGTACAACCAGCCGGGAGCTTGTAAGGGGGTTGTGGCTCCCATCAGCATATGCAAGCCTGGGGAAGCCTCCAGAGCAGCCTGGGATGCTGGCCTGTGTCTGCTGGTGGGGGATGCAGACTCACCTGCGGATGTGAGTATCTCTATGAAAGCCGTAACATAATCCTCGAGTCCCACATAAGGCCGACAGCCTGGGTTCAGGCAGGGCTTTGTTTAAGATTACTGGTCAGCTCTTCATCTGTTTCTCTCTGATGTTTCAGCCTTGGTTCTCCACTGTGCACTGGCAGGTTTGTTCGAACGCATTGCTGGTGCTACATTTTGCTGGTGCTTTTTCCCCCGGGATATTTTGCCCCCTTGATCAAAGTGGCCAGTTCAAGCTGTAGCATGTATGGGGAGGAGGGAGACAGCCACCTGTTAGGGAAAGACTTTGAACACGCAGAGGACGTGCTGCGGAAGTTGACCTTGTGAAATGTGCACTCTGATGGCACCGGATAGCAGGGTGAGGAGTGGGCACCTGGGCGTATGATGCCGTTTGAGGACACTCAGGGAGCTGTGATCTTGCCCGGGCCTTGGCACTGCAGCCTGAGCTCTCTTGCTGAAGCTGGGTCTTGGTGACTTTCAGCAGGACACGGGCACCCGAGACCCGTGTGGATGTTTCAAAGATCTTCCCTCAAGGTCCTCCAAGTGCAGATCTGGTTCTTCCCAATGCCATGCCTATGCCATCCTTTCATGGGAGGTACGATCTCAGATTCCCACCAGTACATACCCCAGTACAGTGCATGGTTTCTGCAATCAGCTGTATTAGATATTCCTTGTGCAAATGGGACAAAGTTGCTTATTTTGTCAAATACCTACTAAAAGTAGCTCTGTTCTCTCCCATACTGGCATTATCTTGCCACCCTTATTGAGGAGACTTGGGACGCCGGGTTGCAGCTGGGACTTCTCCTGCATCCTGGAGTCAGTCAGGATTTCTCCTTCTGGTCCATACAAGCAGAATCTGATTCTCACAAAGGGAAAAAAGAGAAGTTTGGGGTAAGCAGGAGACCTGACAACCCAGTTTCCCCACTCCTTTGGTCTGTGAGTAAATGTTTCATTTGCAGCTTGTGTATTTAACAGGGCTGAGTGCCGCAGTCCTGGTCCACACATCTCCTGATTGTCTCATTCCCCCTCAGCTGTTGCTCAGTGCATCCTCCTGGGAGGTGGTGATGGGTGCCTCTCACCTGCTGGAGCCGGGCGAGCTCCAGCTGCTCAGACATTTTCTGTATAACAGAGAAGGTCAGTTATAAACAGAAACGGTTGGTTTTGTTGGGGGCTTTTTTTAGACATCAAAAATGCTCCATCATCACCAGACTGGCTTAGCTTTCAGCAGCCAAAGCAAACGGAGCCAAACCCTCAGAAGAGAATTCAGGGAGAGAAGCAGCGCAGACTTTCCAGGGCTATTTTGTCGAAGTCTCGCATCCTCATTCCTCCTTCTACCTTATGCCACAGCACCCAATTATGTTGTGGGCTCTGCCCTGAGGAGCTCCCAGCTGGAGCTGAAAGCAAGCGGCATAGCCCCATTTTAGAGAAGGAGCAAGGGGAATCCGTGCACAGAAAGATTAAGATCTGAAAGAAATCCTGGCACAGCCATGAATCAGCTGAATCAATCTGCAAGAGGCCAGGAAAAGGTATGGAAGTGGTCCAATGGGGGAAGCAATGTATATATGCAATAGTCTGAGCTATAAATGAAGTACAAAACCACAAAACTGATCTTTTTCTAAATTTCATGTTCGATTCCCCAGCTTTGACTGAAGGTTGGACGCTGTCCCGTATCCCGACTGGAAGGAACCTGCTTTTGTACACAAGCAGATTTCAGGGTCATGGGGATTACTCTGAATGTCTGTCCCAGTCTTCTGCAATACTCAGACGAGAAGATGCTGCTCACGGCCTTTTGAGTGAAAGCCACAGTCCTTGTTTAAGGAAACCGAAGGAAGGATATCCCACAGGGACTCCATATTTCAGTATTATTTGGTATTTTTGGTATAAAATTGCTTAACTTCAACCCACAGCTTTTGATCTTGCACTCTTCTGTTCTGGCTTACAGTGCCATCCAACCTGACCAAGCTTCTGCAGGCACTGCAAGTGCGTTTTCCAGGTCTCTCAAGCTTTTGTAGGGATTTTTTAAGCTGATTCCCGTCTGTCAACATCTCTTGTGAAGTGCAGCCAAGTGTTTTGGCGGCAGCTTCTGGCGGAGTCCATCGCTGGCTTGGTTGTGTCCAGGATCTTGGGAGGAGAAATGGTGCAGTGACCACCCACTGGAGTGATCTCTCTCTCTGCTCAGGGCTGGTGTTTTCCAATAAGTTCTTGCAGGGACTTGCAGAGCTTTTGAAGCCGACTGTGGAGCTTTAGCCCTCGTTACAGGCTGAGACCACTGTAGCTCCAGTCTGTTTTGAAGAAGAGAGGCATGGACAGTCCATGCAGGAGGTGCAGCTAAGGTATGGTTACAGTCTCCTGCCCCTTTTTTCCTGCTACAAAGGCTGCAGCACATCTCTAAATCAAAGATGTCATTTATTTTATAATGAATCCTAAAATCCCAAATCTCTTGCTTGCCCAGGAGGGCTCCATCTCTGGTCATTCAAATATTAATTTGGTGAAGTCTGAGCTGTTTTCGCTCTCAGTTGTGATGGGTAAAGCCAGTCATTCCTCTGACTTCACTAGAATCGCTCTGGATTAGTTCAGATGTGAGAAGAAGTTGGTTTGACCTAATTATCCTCAATGCCCATTTCTGCAGTTCTCCTTACACTATGCCAGCACAGCGATAGCAATGAGCACGGAGGTTTTCGTACACCCTAAAGTTTTGGCAGAATCTGTGTTTCAAGAGCTGGTCACTGTCCCCACATGCTGTCCCACAGCATTTGCCAAGGTGTGACCGAAAGATGGAGGGGGCGCGACTGGACTGGGAGAAGAAAGGTGCTGTGGAAATGGCAAATTCCCAAGGCTATGGCTGCGGGCTTGTGGCAGAATGTGGAGCGCCTGGCGCACTGACCCAAACCCCACCACTGTCACAAGAAAAGCTCTTTCCTGCTAATAACTGCTGACTGGTGAAGGGGTATTCCCAGCCCCTAAGGGACTGGGAGGACCAGGAGGGGAGAGCAGTGGTTGGTGAAAGATGCTGAGCCCTCGCGGCCTCCGTTGCGGTGCCCAGAGAAGTGTCCGCACTTCACTCCCTCTCAGAGCGCTCACTGCGAGGAGCTGAGGGTTTCACCACCTCCCCCTGCAGAGCCGTGGGTTCGCCGTGCACTTGACACCAGCGCAGGGGGATGACTTGCGCTTGACGACTGTCTCCACCGCAGCAGCCGCCAGTCCTCTACCAACACTCCCGTCCAACTGCCTCGCGAGGAGGAGATGTGCCATTCCTGGCGTGAGGCTGAGCACCAGGGTGGTGTGGCGTGACATGGAGGTGGCCTCCCCATGGGCCTTGCTGCCAGCTGGTGTGGCGGGAATGCAGCAGCCCCCAGGCCACCATGGTCCCAGGCACTCTTGTCCTCAGCCGGGGCTCCCCAAATCAGGTCTGAGGCTCCCTGGGGGAGCCAGCTTGCCTTAAGTATTAATGAGGATGAGAAACTTCCCCAGCAGGAGGAGAAAATCGCAGCTGAGATATTTGCCCTGATGGCGAGGCTCTGTGAGCTGGGATTTCGGACAAATCCTCAGCGCTGTGACGTGGGATCACCTTATATGTGATGAAGGTGTGGCATTTCTTTTGTATTTGCTACCTACGGTGTGGAAGGTTCTCCTTGTGATGTGAGCAAAAGAATAAGCAACAGAGGGGATAAATGGTCAGGAGTGTCGGTAAGTCACAGTTGGAAAGGCAGAAGGTGGAAGAGGAGCCCTCTCTGCCAGGCAGCTGGGCTCACCAGTGGAGAGGGGAGAAGGGGCTGTGGGTCCCACCCCTGTGCTCCCTAAAGTACATTCCCTGGGAATGAATGTCCATGGCGAGGAGAGAGAAGCTGGAGCTGAACAGTCAGTGAAGCACATGAGCTTTTAGTCCTCCTGTCACCTTGAGGGAACCCAGAGGCGACAAAAGTGTAGCTTCTGCTATTGAGACCAAGCAAACCCCAAATGGGCTGACTAGGAGACCCTTGCACAGGGAAATGCCAGCAGTTCACAACCCTGGTGACAAAGGCAGCTATTCCATGGCTGTTTTTCTGGGTAACACCCATCATTTGCTGCTCCTCTGTTGCCTGCTCCAGCCCTGAGCTGGGCGCACCTCGTGGCATGGCGAGCTGGGCTGACCAGGCCATACACTGTCCTGATGCATGGTCCGGAGGAGATCTGCTGACTTCTCAGGGGAGACATCAGACACCGAGATCAGACTCTGCTGTCTGGGTGGCATCGCAGGTACTGTGCACCGAAACCATCGGTACTTAGGGGTCTGCCCTTCCTGGGTGCTGTCTGTGGAGGAATGCTCTGTGTATGCTGACTTACTGCCAGGTGCGCTGCCTTGCTGGTTTTTGGGCATGGAGTACACACTGCCGCTGCTGTTCTCTGAAGCCAGTTTGGAGCTGTTGTTTGAAGCAGGCCACCTGGTAGGTGGCCACGACACAAAAAGCCACAAGAAGTCCTAAGAATGGTAAGCCGGGCAAAAGCCAGGGTGGGTGCTGGCAGGGCATAGAGTGCTCAGGGCAGGCAAGAGCAGAGTCGATGACATAGTGTGGGGCCCTCATCCTCAGAAATCTTCCTATGCTGCTGCTTTCTTTGATTTAAACCTATAGCTGGTCCCTACAAGGGTAAAAGCTCCAAAGTTATTTGCTGCTATAATATTTAAGGGATGCACTTGGTGGGGAAGAAAACCTTTCCCCATCAGTACAGTGAATTTATGGTTCTGCCAACAGCCTACACTGAGAAGGCTCAACTCTAAGACAGGAGGCAGCAGGGTGAACCTCAGGATGCTGCAGGACAGTACTCTGAACTTAGCTGCAAGCTGAGTGCCCGAATCACTGGTGAGAGCTGTCAGTGCTGTCTTGGAAGCCAACAGGTCTCCATGAGTTATTTGGCCTCTATTGAGCTGCTAGGGAAATGTCTGACCTTCCTTGAAACTAGAGCATCCAGCCCAGCGTGCTCACCCTCAGCAGCGATCTCTGGGCAGGAAGCACAGACGTGAGCGATGAAGGCAGCAGCTTTGCTGAGGAAATGCATTTAATTTGATCTACACTGCAGTTTTTGTTGGAAAAAAACGTTGATGCAGTAACATTCTGCGCAGTAACTAGGGGTGGCTTAAAGGTCATAGAGACAATGTAGCTTGCTGAGCTCATAGGCAGCAGATGGAAAGAGTCCCAGACCCACTGGGAAAGTCTCCCTGAAATGTGTTTCTGTAGCTTTGTCTGTTCTGCTCAAGGACTGGGTTTGCTGCTTGTTCCTCGCAGGTTTTGCTCTTGCCTGGATCTTTTCCCTGAGATTTAACCCACATCTCCCTTTGCTTGGTTTATCCTGACAGCCCAAGCTAACGCAGTTCTTTGCCACGCTAACTGCTTTTGCTCAGGGATGTTACACTTCTGCACACTGGGAATGCTTGGCTAGCAGGTCTGCACCTGAAGCTTTCCCCCATGCTTTAAACCATGGAATGGCAGCTTAGCGTGGTGCGGGTGGAGCAGGGAAGTGCCTTCCTCTTGCGATGCAGAGATGGCTGCGCAGACCCGGCTGCCTCAAGAAGCCGCTTTCCGTGCACAAAACAGGGTCTTGCCGCAGGGCATGCTCCAGGGCGAGGGGAGGGTTTCATCAGTCTGCTGCAGCTCTTGTGGTCATCTGAGGTTGGTGCAAAAAGCCTCATGTGGTGGACAGCAGGTCTGTGGCAGGTGCATTTTGAGGGACTGTTCTCAGAGGGGTTAAACCCAGCGCTGTGGTGTGGGAACACGGGTGTCTCAATGGACAGAGGGGAGGGCTCACGACATGGAACAACTGGTCGACCACCTGAGCTCCTCCTGCCCCCTGTGCAAAATGGAGATGGTGCCAAGTCACTTCACAGGTCACTGGAAGTTTAACGCAAGTTTCCCAGCGGTTTCGGAGCATGCAGCGAAGGACGCTGCAGTGCAAAGCGTTGCCGTTTATTCCACTGTTATCACCCAGTGGAGAAAAATGCAGGGTTCATCGTGACATCTACTGAAATGTCATGGGAAAAAAAGCCAAGAGCCCAGCAGTGAAGCAACCCTGCCCTGCAGACGGACGCCCCTCCGACCACCCCCGGTATTTTGAGCTCGGTCCCAGCAGAGGGAGCCCGCGTTTACGAGCAAATCCCGGTCCCCGAGAAAGCCGCTGCCGAGGGGTACCGAGCCCCGCGCAGGATGTGTGCCCGCGGAGGAAGGCTGCGGGAGGTGGAGGGGGTCTAGCGGTGATGCTGGCAGCGGGGCTGTGTTTCCAACCAGGGAAGGAAGCTCATGGCTCGCCAGGAGGCCCTGCAAGTAACTCAGCGCCTGGGACATGCAACCATGCCAAGAGATGGATGGCCTGCGAGAGCCAGTGGACGTGCCTGTTGCGTGGGGAAAACATGTTGCACTGAAAGATGCAGCAGAGCCATGCTAAGATGCATACATTGGGTTTAACTTGCTTCAGGGACTTCCTCCAAGGTAGTCAGTGACCTGTGTACCTGTGTACCTGTGTTTGTGCTGGGCTGGACAGTTTTAATCCTGTCATCGAGTCAGTTCTGTGAATAGCATTCAAATCCATGGGTCACTGTGGAGCCAAACTCATAGCTGTTTGCCACCTCGCACCTGAGGCTGATCCCATTCCGGCTGCATGCCGATGCTCTATAACCACTGCACGCACAGAACCACAGATTCTTAAACCTTTTTTTTTTTTACACTTATTTCCCTGGGTGTTGGAGGCTCTATGTTAGCGCACACAGGGCTCTGTGCAAGGGAGCAGGAGCAGTTTTAGGGAACGACCTTCTCGGAGCTCGTGGGAGTGCCCTAAGTCTTCTCTGCTGATAACGTGAGGTGAAATGTCTCCTAGGGAGACAGATGACTCTCGGCTGCGTGTTCTGACCTACAGCCAGCAGTTGCACTGATGCTGTGGATGCACACACGGCTTATTTGGGAGAGGGAAGGTTGCAGGACTGGGACGCAGGAGGGTCACACATCATTTTAGGCCAAATCCAAAGACCATTTAAATCAGTGCAAAGCCCTTCATTAGCCTGAGCAAGCTTGACCAGGCCTAGAGACACTTGTTTTAGAAGCTGAATAACAAACTGGGATGTTTCAAGGCATAGGGATGGGAAGGCAACCGACTCGGGCTGTGCTCTGCAGAAAGCAGCTGACAGATATTTTACAAGGCAACTTTTGAAAGGAAGGTTAAATTTCTCCAAGATAAGGAGAGCTCCAGCGAGCTGGAATGCATCGCGACCTCCCCCCAGCTCATCCTATGATAACAGCTGTTGTGTTGGAAACCTAACGCTGATGAAAGAGTTAAAGGCTGGTTGATGGGCAATATCGGTGACACACCTCTGAATTGAGCATACTCCTGGAGTGAGACTGCGGACTGGTGTTACTCAATGAATAGAGGCCACTCCAAGGGAGTTTTTCCTTGAATAGAATGGGGTCAGGGAGCCGCTTTGGGGAACAATGGTTGCCACCGGCTAGCTGAATTTCTTACAATCACACACCATACCCCCTGATCAAATAGCTCCTTTGTCAGTCTGATATAAAAACATGTCATACAATGATGATCTGGAAGAATGACAAGAGCTGGCCTTTCAAAGAGATCAGAAGGGCTTGTTTTGCACAAAAAGAGCCCCCATCAGAGTCAAGACAGAAAAAAAATGGAGAATAAAAGGGGGTGAATGGAAACAAACAGCAATAACAACAACAACAGAAAAGAGGGCAAGTTGGAAACTTGGGTCTGGTTTGTTTCACAGCATCTCATGGCCACAGCAGCGCAGCACGGTCGAGTTGAATCTCTTTCGGTATGGACGTGGATGTCAGATTGTGCTGCCATTGGGTTCCCATTGTCATTCTGCACTGGGACAGAAGAAATTGCTGGATGGGAAAAGGTCACTTGGCCCAACGAATCATCTCCCCCCCCCTTCAAGTGTCTCAACACCATCTCTCTGCTTTCTCACTGTAGTTCTCTCCTCTGCCTTTCTAATACAATGTTCATTTGCTGCCTTTATTCTCCTGCAGAAAGTTCAGATTGCTCAGGAGGCTATTCTTGCCCATCTGTTCATATGAGTGGGAAAATGTCTTTATTCTCCCCCACTCCCTTATTAACTTTCTTTTTTTTTTTTTGTTTCCTGGAGTGTGTACCCTGTTTTCAACCCTCTTCCCAGGATTTTCAGGGACATAATTGAGAGTCTGGATGGAGAGAAAGAGTTTTTCTCCAAAGAATGTTTTAAGATGTGCAGGGAAGTGGATCCCTCTCGGCTACTTCCAGGGGAACTGCATTCCTACAGTATCTATCGCAGGAGTCCCAAGAGATGGCATTTACACACAATCATGACAATTATTTGCAAGCTAGAAAAGTTCAGCTGTCCTGGAAGTAGGAAGCTAGAGTTGCCAGGCAGTTTCAGAACCTACAAGTGTTTGAAAAAGCTCACGTTATCTTATATTATATAAAATAAGGAGTCAGGTCAGAAGAAATCATAGCATGTAAGACACTCAGCTCTTGGGAAACTGCTCCTAAAAATACATCCACAACAACCACAATACACCGAAGCTTTGCCCTGTATTTAAGTTTTTTTTACCTTTTTATCTTTTTATCACAGCGTTGTTTTTCTCAAAAAGAAAGAAAGAAAGAAAAAAACAGTGCTAAAGCTTCCAGAAGACCGTTACATTTGTATAATTAAGAATGCTAATCAGGAGGTACCTTGCAGTAGAGATAACTAACTACAGCCACTTTCATTTATGCTCAAAGACAAATAGCTATTTTCATCTAGGATTTCCTGATTCTACAATGTTTTATTAGCCCTTTTCTGCAATTTTTGTATAGAATCTGTTACACTGCATGTGTTATACTGCATGTTACTCGGCATATATTCATTTATAGGAAAAATACTTGGTAAACTATATTTATACAATACACCATTAATTAAATACATAGAACATTTATAAACACACACACAATACTGACATGTATAAATCAATTTAAATTGCTGCTGACCTGAATGGCTGAGGTCTTCAATTCCTTTACCTAAAAGTCTATATTGCATAAAAATTAGGGTCATAATTAATCACCTCTTCTCCTGAAACATGGCTCTGAAAAGCAGTGCAGCTGGCTGAAAATAATTAGGCCACATTCTGAGTGCAGGCAAAATAAAGATGCTTAGAAGATACTGGTTACAACTCTCTGGCAGTTTAAGTTACAAGGCAATTACTAGATACTACCAGTGTATTTGAGATGGTAGAGGAAAAACAGCCCTGTTGTTGTGCTGATTGTGAAATGATTTGGAATGGTAGTATTAAAGCTCATGTCACAGCAAAGTAGTGCAAAAGGCAGATGAGTCTCAGCACGTGTAGCGTTAAGCGTCAGAAGCTAGATGCTGAAAACAGTATTTAGGCACCTAAACAAAATGACTTTTCCAGTGGTGTTGAGCACCCAACAGCTCTGCTTGACTTTCACAGCTACTCAGCAGGCAGTGGCAGACAGACAGACAACCGACTTTGAGTTTAACTGTTAATCTGTAAGGCACGTTTTGGTGCAATGGCTTGTATTTAGGATTGCTCCGTCCTCCAGCTGGAAACTGCAGGTAGCACAGAAGGTGACAATTCTGTTCTTAAATGCGATGCACCCCCGCTGGGACTGGGTGATGGATGATACGACCTGAAGTGAACGCCTTGTAAGTGGTGAGTGGGTTTCTGCAGTGACGGTTTTGATCTCACTATCATCGGAGCATACCAAAACCTCACCATTTTGTGGTCAGCTGAGGCTGCATGAGAAGAAGCTCTTGGCATGGCATGCCATTATCTTCTGGCTGGACTTTGCAAGTCCAGTTTGACTTGGGAGAGTGTTGATGCTTTTTAGGGCGAGCTATAAAATCCCCTCCTGGGGCTCAGGCCTGCTGGGTGGTGGTGATAACCTGCAACTTCACAATACCTTTATTTTTCTTAGTTAAACCGCTTTGCAGTGGTGGTGCTTGGCTTTCATTGGACATTTCTGTTTTGTGGTTAGTCTTGGTTGCTGGGTTTTCTTTATTATGGAAGTTCTGGATGGGCGAGGTGGGTAATTTTTGTGTTGTCTTTGGGTGATACCCTGTTTTGGGGTAAAGCAGCGTAATTCTGTTAAATGCAGTGAAACTTGTTTTACAGCAACCTCACATCTGGCCCTGAGACATTGGACAACTCAGGGAAAGAAAAAAATACATTAAGGAAACACTAACTGCGTGATGAACTATTCCAAATATTGGAAGGTATAAAAGTCAGGTTGCTCGCACACCTTAATTCTGTCCCTTTGTCAACAGGCGGTACAATCAAAATTTAAGTGACACTTCTGCCTTCCTCGGGCTGCTGGCTCTGCTGTGGTGAATCTCGCCTGTTCAAATTTCCAGTGAACCTTCTTGCATTCTCCTCTGGTTCTTACCCTGCAGTTATAACCTCGATATTGGGAGCAAGCCTGGAAAATTTCAGAACGAAAACTGAAACCTTCCAAAAGGTAGGAGCAAATAAAAAACAGAGGATATTTATATAGCAACAGCTGGACTTCAGCTTTAATAATATATATTTTTTAGAGCACGTAGCAATTCAGATCTGATACAGGTATTCCTGCATGCTTCTGTTAAATCAAGCCTCTTGCCAATAACACAATGGGAGGCTGGTACACTACATTAAAATATTAATTACCAAGCCCCTTTCTTTTGATGGGACTACTAAAGATACTTCAGATGGATATGTGAGAATTGATCAAAGATTTTGCAGGTTGTTGCCACTGCTCACTGGGCATTGCAAACCAAAGACGAACCTGACTCCCATGAAAAAGATACTGTGTTTTTACAAGCAATAAAAAAACACTGGTCACTTGATTGCTATGGGGATGGATACAACTAAACTGGGCTTTCTTAAGGCAGAGAGCACGATCTAAGAGAAACAAAAAAAAGACATGGGAGAGGGAGGGAAAGAGCGAGAGAGAGAGCTGAATTGATTTCAGTCTGTTCAGGTCTAGCTGGAAAACACAATGCAGCGAAACGGTCCCTTAGTCGGCAAGCTTCTTTTCCTAGGTTTTTCCCATGGTTTGAAGTGGAGAGGGAGGGATGGTATTAGAAAAAGTGCGTGAGAGAGAGAGAGAGAGAAGGCTGTAGGAAAGGCAGAGAGATGAGAGACATCGTTTGGAAGGGTGCAAAATAGTCCATTCCTTCAGAGAAGTGGAAAACTTTGATGTCCACATCTCTGGTTTTAAAGTGGCAGTGTCAGGTTCAGGCTGAAAGGCCCTGGTATTTGAATCTTTGTTTGTGCTTGCGCGTGGGACTTTGCCTGTGCACACACCTGCACATCCAAACACCTGCTAGGGAACCCACGCAGCAAACGGGCCTTGCGCTTCAGAAAACAAGCAAGTAGATGGCTGCACTGATTCCTTGTACAGAGGTTTGTGCTGAAAAAAGAACACATTCGTATGTTTGTGTGCATGGAAAGAGACATAAGCAACAGGAAAAAAGTGCTGTGGGCTTTACCCCTTTTAAAATGTTGTTTTCTTCCTGGCATTACCAATGTTGTTATAAGGCTCAGTGTGTTACAAGGCTCATAAAGTCTAACAGATGAAGAGGCACAGTTACAGGTGAGTAGAATAATCTGTGCAAGGCATTGTGATTTGTCAGTCATCAAATACTAGTAAATTCAGTTTCAAGAGTCACAACTGACCTCCATATGTCAGAAGCCCTTTCTTCTCGGCAGGGGCACGGGCATCTTGCACAGCCTGGCTGTTTTGTCCTTTGAGATGCATTTCACTATAATGCTACTAACCATTCAGACATACTAACAGGGATAAGTCCACTGCAAGCCTGGAGAAAAAGAGAAAGAACAGGACCAAATTTATCACCGGTGGCACTCAAGTGAATGCTGGTAAGAGTTAATCAGGAGTGCAAGTGGCTTTTTCTCCTTTCCTCCCTTCCAAGAGCAGAAAGGTTTGCGCCCATGGTGCAGTTGAGAGGGCTCATGCTCTGCTGGGCAGCAAGCTAATCTCACTGGAATCTGCACCCAAAAATTGCACCAGGCACTAACAGGCTGCAAAAGCATAAAAGGCATTTGAGAATTAAGCAGAGTTTCAGATCAAGCCAATGACAGATGTAAATGTTACTGTGATGGTCTTGGACTGTGAAGTCTTGGTATCTAGCAAGAATAGAAGCATATGTGCATGGGATGGCTTGTGGGTCCTGATGGGAGACAGACAATGGATCAATTTATGTTCAATTGACAGACCTCCTTTACTGGAGGGGGAGATTTTGACTTGAATCCCTGGAATGTCGGCATTTTCCTTCCCAATACTCATTTTCAGTTTAAATAGATAGAGTGAAAGGCCTATTTTCATGGCAGGTGGGCTAGAGCAGGGAGGTTTTAATGACTCTTTATTCTTGGATTTATAATCTGACACGCTGTATGCACATGTGTTTGTCACAAAACTGTGTGAGGTGCCCACCACCCATCCACGCATTGTCCAGCAGATGTTAAAGCCATCAAGTGTGTTTGCTTCCAGTTCCAATGGAAAACATTCTCTATTTTGGGATGTGGGATTTTTTTTTTTTAACTGATCTAAACAAATAAACAAAAATAGTCTTGGAGAGATAGGACTTACATGATCATAAGAAACCTGTGTAAATGAGGATCGAAGGCCTGTTCCCTGACCCATAAAGTGGTTTTGTAATTAGTTGTTCCTGCAGTTTGTTGTTGTCGTCATCACAAACCCCAAGGTTAGGCTGAGGACTATTTAAAAATCACGTGCACTAGCAATACGGGATATCTAAACATACGCTTACTGCAGTGACAGAGCATTAGTTGCTCCTTAGAATAATACCTGAGAGCCTGCAGCCACAGCAGAGGTCATGTCATGTGAGGCACCATAGCAGCATGGAAAGCACAGCAGTTTCCCCAAGGGATTTACAGCTAAAGGCCCCAGACCCACACACGAATCTGCTAGGTGAGACCTTGCACATGTGTGGTGCTCCATCGCAGGACCAGGACCTACAGTGCATGGACAGGGGGACACCTTACTCTATATTGTTTATATGTGTGCTTCATTAATAAGAGGATAGAGGGTAAAACTTGCCTTATGGTTTGGCATAAGCTGAACTGAATAGAAATAAAGGCTGTTTCTAGCACCAGCTGGATTCCTGTCACTGCACTATAAACTTCTTAACTTCGGATTGATGAATTCAGTGTTTCAGTGATGAGACAAAACAGAATCAACCAGCGAGAAATAAAAAATGGCAGCCTCCTGATTGAAAAATCCTACTGTGCAAGAAAGGACTACTAGTAAAATGTTGCCTCTGGCTGTAGGGAAGAGAGAAGGAAGCCTAGAACTCTAGTAATTCTGCAAATTTGTAATTGTTGCAGGTAATTAGGCTCTGTCTTGGTCTCCTGGTCAAGGCAGACCCAAAACTGCTTGTAGGATTAGGTTTTCTCAGTTTCCTTGAGCAAATTATTACCTTGTACATGATATGACAGCGGAGCATCCTCCAAGAGCAAGGGATCCCTCTGTACCCACAGGCACATGATGAGCCAGGACACTGTCAGACTTGCTCATGGCAGGCTAGGAACTGCATGAAGTAGCCACCTAGGTGGAAGGCCGATGCAGGATGAAACAGTATCATAGCCACCGCTACACTGAGGATACTCTTCCATTGCTTTATAAACACTCCAAAAAGTTTTGGAACAACCCTTTGAATGAACGAAAACTGAGCTGAAAATCTCTAGAAACAACTTTGTAAGTTTTGATCTTACTCTCAAAGAAGCCAGTGGGTATTTGAATGTTTAGTTCCTCAGGCTCTAAGTATGAAAGGAAAAAGCCCCTAAAATATCTTCATAGGTAGCCCCTATAAAAGAACAAGATTCAAAAGCATTCCTTCAGGAGATCAAGGACGGTCCAGCCTTTGAAGCCTGAAGGATTGGGAAATTTAAAGATCTTTGTGGCAATCATATTGTGCCATTAGAAATCTACCATTTGGAATTGTAAAGCGTTTAAAAGGAATGATTCCAAATTCCACAGCTGTCTGGTGAGTGACAACTTGATGTGGCCTGGGGGGGAGGAAGAAGGTCATTGTTGGGAAAACAGTTAAAATGAACATTTTCTGAACAGATGCTTTAGATAATACTTTGATAAATGAGGTTAAAAACAAATAAAATATTCTGACCTACTTCCAGAAAATAACAGATTAGTAAAACAAAACAAACAAAACTCAAAATGCAAAGACAAGAAATAGGTATATGGCTGATACTTAGCAAATAATAGAGGATTGTTCAAAATAAAATGAACAATAAACAGAGTTTGAACCGGCAAGACGAGACAATTCTGCTGGCTATGGGAGGTGATACATTTTTTTTTATTGCACTGTGGTTTCCCCAAGCAAGAGAGCTTCTGGAAAGCTCGGCTGTTCATTTTGATATAGTAAAATATTTGAGAATCCATTTTTATCGCCTTTTTTGCAAGCCATTCAAGCAGCTCAGCTGCTGATCAAAATACAAAAGCATTGCATGTGCCCAGCAAGTGGATAATGAAAACGATCCCCTCAATTCAGTATCTTTGTCAGCAGAGTGTAGTGAGAAAAGTAAACAAACAGCATCACTGATGACAAACTGATTCATGGAATTGTTTGCTTTCATAATTTTCTGCATAATTATGACTAAAAGTCCCGATCCTGTGGCTGCCGAGAACCTTGTAGGGATGGCTGCTGGCTGGGTGCCCTTAGTACTCATTAAAAGCTCCTTGTAGATGTGGTTTGGAAGCATGCAGAATAGGGTCTGTTTGGATTATTTTTAAGGTAAGTTTTTTCCTTGGCCTTTAACAGAACCCATACCAAATAGCTGCTAATCCTGACTCCTTCTGGTAGACCTTTTATAGGTAAAACCAAATCAATATGTATAATTTGGGATAAAAAGCAGAAAATTTACCCTCAAATTCAGCATAACCTTTTAATTTTATCCTCTTTAATCCTTTGATAATTTTTGTGCTTCTCCTGCAGAAAAGCAATTTTGCTAATCACCTTTGTGCCAATCCCTGCATTCCTGACAATAGCGTGAACAGCTTCCATCCAAGTCTTTGATGTGGGAAAGACACACACACACATATAATCTGAAAACAATTCAGCTCCTTGGTTCTCAATGGTGAGCACTCTGCTTTAATAGAGTGCAAGTTCCGTGGAGGTTTCTAATCCTTTCTGCCAAACAGAAGAGACACAGTCAGGTAGCACACCTTATTCAGAAGTTAAAATAACATGTTACTTGCTCTCAGAGAAAATCAAAACAACTCAAGATCAAAAACAGATTCCGCCAACCCTAACAGGATAGACTTTCTACTCAGATAACTCTTGATCTAAGTGTGTAACAAGTAACCTGCTTTAATCCCTCAAAGCGATGGTGTTACAGATAAGTACTGTAGTAGCAGAGGAGGTGTCTTAAGTTTCCGAAATACACAAAAGCATTGGTTGGAAGGAAAAACAAAACAAAGAGCTGTCCACATGATTGTGTCTTTAGGTGGAAAGGTGTATTTGAGGGCACTGCAAACAATAAAACCCCTTGAAGACAGAAAAAAAAATTGACGGGCAGGTACTGAAATGGTGTTTCTTCCACACTGCATTTCATTGCCTTACACTGTTAAAGCACAAGCTTTACAGGTATAAGCCCCCCAATTTTTAGCTTACAAACCCTGCAATCCATGGTGCTACTTCAGCACAGAACCCTACCCCATTGTCTAGAGTTTCAGAGTGGTCATGGGCCATGAAAGGATTGGTATCTTTGACTGTAAGATTTGGGAAGGATACATTATTGACTTTATACTGCACTGAGCACCTGCACAGAGTCCTTTATTAGAGTATGAACAATGCAATGGAAATAATCATGCTACACATCATGCAGTTTTAGTAGTGGTTCAGAATCTTCCTTGGTTCTTGCTCCTGCAGACACCAAGTGCTTATGTACTTACTTTGGCATTGCTGGGAAGACTAAAGCCATTGGGTTCTTATCCTGGGGTGCACAGCTTCGACAGCTCCACAGCAGTCACAGTAGCCGAAACTATGCCTGAGATCACGTGTATGCAGTTGCATGTCCATTTCTCTTAAAAAAAAAAAAAAGAAAATAATGGATTATATTTATTTTTTGGGCAAAGAATAATTATTGTTATTATGTTGTAAGGAAATAATCCATATTAGAAAACAATGCTACATTTCAGAGCAAGATAACATAATTTTTTCTTCATATTACTCTTTGTGTCCCATCTGGAGTGTATTTGACCCTCTTCATGATTACTACATGTGAACACATGCTTCATCTTAGCCAAATATTTATAGTTGTTTATACCTTGGTCACAAATTGGAGAGCATCAAGGCTCTACTTCTACAGGTGCATTTGTCTATACCTTGGTCCTGGTATCCCAGAGGGTCACACTCCATGTGTTACTTTGCTCACAGGCTCCTCCTGGGCTGCACCAAGTAGCTTCCTTGGTAGGCACGGGCAACAGACTGGAGACTACTGTACACTGGAATATGGGTGTCACATAGCGCAGGGAGACATGCACTGTGCAGATGTAGACTCTGTAGAGCTAAGACCAGAAGGGTCCCCATTGACTGTCTTCGTTCACTATCACAAGTTAGGACTTGCCAGGTCAATTTCTGATTTAAGTTTTAGTAGTTGTAGTCTAGCCAGGCTCTCTTGCTAAGAGAAAAAAAATCTGATAGTTTTTTTAAAAAAATCCAGTAATGGTGACTCTACCATAAATCTCGATAAGCTGTTTCAACAGTTAATTTTCTTCACTACAAAAGCATGCTTTATTTATGAATTTGTTTCCCATCACCTTCTGTCAAGAGATCTTATCTCTTTGTCTGCTAAATTGAAGATCCTGGTATTATGAGATTTTTCTTCCTGTTCCAGTGCTCATAAGGTATGATCACCTCACACCTTAACCTTCTCTTTAGAAAGCTAAATAGACTGAGCACTTTGAGTCTCACTATAAAACATGTTTGACAGTCCTGTAATCATTCTTACTACTCTTCTTTGAAACCCCTCTAGTTTTTCAACATCCTTCTTGAAATGTTGGCTGGACAAATTATTTCCAAAGCAGTCACAACAGAGTCAAAACCAGAGGTAAAAGAACCCCCCAGCTCTTGTTTGTTTCCCAGGACAGCACTAGCCCTTTGGTCACAACACTGCAGAAGGAGCTCACGTTCAGCTGATTATTCATCTTAATGAAGTCTTCATGGAATTGCAGCTTTGGAGGATAGAGTTACATCCTTTCAGTGTGACCTACATTCTTTGTTCCTAGATGTGAGACTTTACATTTGGCTTGATTGAAATACATACGATTTGACTATGCCTTAAACTTCACATAGGGGTACGCAGCCATAAGCATCCTTTGCCTCTTGCCCCATGCTTTGGCCTTCTACAAAGCTTTGCCAATAAGGATTTCAGATTTTTTTTTCAGGTTGCTAGTAAAAATATTAAGTAACACAGGATCCATAAGCTGTCTCTGTGGGATCCCACTAAAGAAAGACCAAATTGATAATAAATCTGTCTTTACAGCAACAATTTAAGACAGAGAAGTCATTCAGCTTTTAATAATGTTTCAGACATTGCTGAAGTCTATCACAAAAGAGCTAAGTTTAATGTCATCAAAAAGATATTAAACTGATATAAAACTGCATTCACACCAAGTTGCCATAATATCATGTTAAGCAAAATTTGTTGTATTACCTCCCTTTCAATTGGCTGCTTAAGTCCTGTACCAGATGTGCTGTTACTCCACCTGAGCTCAAACTTGGGTTGAGAAATTTTTAATTACTTGGGCCATCTGATTCACGCATTATAAATGCTGATAGAACATTTGCTGCCTTCTGGAACTTCCCTGACTTCCAGGGTGTACTGAAACTTGGTGTAAATGGACCAGACAGTTCCTCAGCCAGCAATTTTGAACCTCTCAAATACAAAGCTTCCAGGGCTGGTGATTTAGTCATATGAATATTTCAGTGCCCGAAATGACCAAGACAAGATGACCTTCTGGAACAGGATGTAAGTATTGTCTAAAGGCCTGCAGGCTACGGTAACCTCATTATATGTTGAAATTTATTTTCCTACTCCACTGTGCAAAAGGAAATGTAGACAGCGGTGGGTAAGTGATACCTGTTCAAAGCACTCTAGGCAGATGATGAACTTCTTATAATTTATCTATTTTTTAATTTTAAGGGAGAAATTTCCCCAAGTATTTCAGGCTCCTGTAGAGTGGAAAGTACTATAAGAAAGAATAACACAACACTAGACTCATATTTTCCTCCTCCACTGTCAGTGGGAGGGCTACTTTGCCATTTTGGACCAGGATCCTTCTGCGTTGTCAGTACTCCAGGCTCCTGTGGATGGCAACAATGACTCAGTTATTATGAACTGTTCTTTTGTGGCGGTGTGCTTGTATGTATGTACACACACGTGTGAATTGCGAGCACTTTTCAGCCCCTGCTCTGTGGAGCCCTGGGAAGGAAAATGGACTGCACCACAGGGTCTGTGTGAAAAGCCAGTCTTTAATCCACAGTGACAGGGCCTACTCTTCTGAGGAGAAGACCTTTTCTTTTACGTGGCCCAGGAATCTGGGAGTGTTGAAAACTGCTATGCAGCACCAGATGACCCCCCGATGTCATTCCGTGGGTGACAGGCACTCCTGACGCTGCCCAAGGATAATTAATGAGCATTAACCACCTTGCTGTTCACCTTCCTTCACAGGGGTGCTGCGCCCAGCCAGGGTTGCTCCAGGTGGTGGAGCAGATGCTCTGGTTACCTGGGATCACCATCCTCACCATTAATTATTCACGTTATTAATGAATACGTGGCTCAGGTGACGCTGCTAATCCCAGCTCGAATACCGACCCGTGGCGGGGGGGGGACAGGGCGCAGTTGCTTCCGGGGAGTCCCAGCGGCTCCCGTTAATGAATTAATTCGCTGAGGAGGGTGGGCTCGGAGGCCCCGTACCCCCTCCCGCCCCGGTAGCCACCTCCTCCCCGGAGGGGGGGAGTGACAGGCAGCGGCTCCTGCCCCATGTGACTGGGGAGCGGCTGCCCCCGTCCATGGCCTGGCCTCCCCCGGGCAGCAGCAGCTCCGGCTCCCGGGGAGGAGGGGCAGGAGCTGCTGCTCCATGGGGAGGAAGGGCAGCCCCCGATCCCCCCAGGCGGAGGGGGGATCCCGGGCCGCCTCCCCCCCA
>Ga0065711_1006116_pt1 | contig 26677 bp, 16 predicted proteins | sample Hoacrofraction12_FD_59098 | JGI IMG/M metagenome (GOLD analysis project Ga0065711, IMG submission 59098) | Hoatzin crop microbial communities from Cojedes, Venezuela - Epithelial fraction 12 v2 (version 2) | ecosystem: Host-associated > Birds > Digestive system > Esophagus > Crop | place... | reverse complement strand
CTTTTAGTTCTGTGACTAACAGACGAGCTATGCTCTCTTGCTTGATACACGATGGGGGAATGAAGGAAGTACTCATTCTCTGAAACTTGCAATAGATGCTTGTGGACAGACTAACCCATTTAAAGACCTTGCACCATGTACTGAGGGTATTGAATGTTTCAGGTCTGACGAATTTGAGTAAGCATCTTTATATTAATTGTCATTGAGCCTGAATTCCTTTTGATTGTTGATGTTTTTGACTGGAGGTTCCTACTGGGTTGCTTAGAAGGAAAACACCTGTTACTTGCATTTACTCTTAACATTTTCTGAGCATCTTACTTCGAGTCATCTGGTCTATGTGAATCTGAACTTCTCCCTCTGCCCTCTCTCTTAAATAGACTTCTAAACAGTGTCTGGACATTGGTTCTTATTTAATTTTGTTTTGTCAGATGAGACTGAAGATGTGTAGCAGAAAATGCAGGTGATATTCTTCATTCATCAGAAATGATGCACTTTTATGCTGAATTACACATTGTTTTTACTGTATGTGAGTTTTGTGGCTTTTTGTTTTTTTTGAAAGAACTTACAGAATTTTAGACTGTGGTGGGTAAAACAATGCCCTTTACAGACTTTCCAGAGCCTAGTAATGATAGGAGATGCAGCCTACAAAGTTCATGATTGGATTTCACATTGGAGTGCAGCCTGAAATACTGTTTGCATTTTTGTCTATTCTCTGATTTTTTTTTTTACTCTTTGTATACTGTCTCTCCAGCCTCCCATCCTCCCCCTAATATATACCTGTTTCATTTAACGTTGTATTTAAGACAATTTACTCCACAATAGTATTAGTTTCTGCTTGGTGGGCGGGTTGGAAGAGTTTTCTGTTTCTCTGGAATACCTTTCAAATATTTAGATTTTAAATACAAATATGTGGATTTAGTCTTGCTACTTTTCTGTGGAAATCTTTATAAGAATGAATACATTCTCGGAAATTAACATTGCTTTATTGATTTTAAAAAACCTGGAAGCCCAGGTCATTCTAAACAAGTTCAGTGAGGTTCTTCAATATAGCTCTTTTATTTAACACATTTCCTGCTTACACAAGTTTTACACTTTGGCATATGGTATTTTAATTGGCAAAGTAGATTGCAGGTGGGCATGCAGCACTCTAGATTGTTTCTGAAATTCAGCAACAGATTTAACCTGTTTTGTATCTGTAAAATTTGAGTGTAGGAAAGTTATGTCTTTTGTTTTGGAAGTGATAAAATGCAGCTTCTTGAAGCATTTCACTTTCCTCGAGTGAAATCTGTTCTCTTCAGTGCTCTTGGTTTTCTTTGTATCTTTTTTCTGTTTAATGAGTCCAAATGCCTTTTTCTGTCGATAAATAGACACTAGATCAGTTTCTTTCAGCTAAGTAGTGGTACGACATTGAGCAATGTGTTGTTCTTTCCTCATTGTAAATTGAAGGCTTGATGGCCAGTTTAAGAGCCTGTCATTTTGTCTTCCTATAAACAAGTTGAAAATACTTTACATTGTATTTATAGGTCTAAATATACTTTTATCTGCTTTTTAGCAGTGTACCTTTTTAAAACACCTTTGTTAGCTCCCAGTGAAAAGTAGACACCAGCTCTCTTCAAATCATTTCACTTCCCATTATTAAAAAAAGACGTTTACTGAAATTCATCCTGAGATTCTCTGGAGTGTTAAAGATAGAGAAGGATGTTAGACCTTATTTTTAAACCTGAAGATTTTTTTTCTGGTATGTTCTGATAACCTGCTGTGGTGAGAGTTTTGTTGTAGATGGAGCACATCAAGCCTCTCACAGAAGAGAGGTAATTGAAAACTTCAGGAGGTTCTAGAACAAGGGCTAGGTGTTTGAAATCAATCACCAATTGTTCTGACTCGCCTCCCTCTGCTCTGAATGAACGGAATGCTTCCTTTGGTTCCAGGAAATACTGAACAAAAGAACTATTTTCATCCATGGATAGTGCCATTACTGTGGCAGAAAGCCAGGCAGTGCTTTCCTATTAAATAAATTGGTCTTTTCACAACAGCAAAGAAACATGCTCCCTATAGTCAATAAGTTGATGTAAATTGTTGTTCATATGTGAAAGTGTGGAGATAATGAAGTTTGTGTGTATAGATTTGGACTTTCTTCATTGACATAATGAAGAGCCATTTGTAATAATTTGTAAAGATAACTTGGGGAGGAGAGAAGTAAATCATTACCAGGTACATGTTCCACATCTTAAGAGAAAAAGAATACTGCCCAATTTAAATAGCTCACACAGGGTGGTTGGTTTGAGTATGGACTGCCTGAGTCATTCTTGAGTTTTGTGTCTTATGCATCAAATGACCTACAAATTTTTGTCTGAGGCATGCAGGAAGCTTTGATAGGATGCTTATTTGAGTAATTGCTTGAAGTGCAAGCAGTCTTGGGACTCAGTTTCCTGAAAGAACTGAAATCTGTTTGTTTCATTCTGTGATGTGGGAAATTTGTTTTTTATGTAATTGACAAAAATGACAGTTAAATATGGAGATTCTGAAATAAGGAATGGGAATGAACATTGTGAAGCATTGCACGTTGGAAGAAGGAGGGATAGTAAACAGCTGTTGAAATTTTATTTATTTCGTAATAAAAACAATAATTCTGCTTTTTTTGTTTGTAATGAAATTTGTTGTTTTAACAAGAAAAGGAATAACTATTCTGTTTTACCTCAGGCTCTCTCTTTGGAGTTCTCTGTGGGATTTTTTTCTTCTTTTTGATTTTTTTTTTTAATTTTTTTGATTCCGTTAACTCCCCCTCCCCCGGGGGAAAAAAAAGTTCTTCGTGTGTATGAATGCTGAAGTACCCAGACAGAGAACTCCAGGTTGCAGTCTGAACCCTCATGCCTGGAATTAAAGAAAAAAAAATTATCTGTTTTTATTTTGACTGGATACTGGTGCATATCTTGAATTGTGTATTTCCATGCAGAATTAGGGGGGGGGGGTTATTATATGAATGGATTTCTGCAAGTACGAACTCAGAAAAACTTAGAAGCAGATGCCAGTTGCTACTTTGTGTAGGCTGGCAGGGGGGGTTGCATCCTGTTGATTTGTTAGTGAAACACGGAAGCTTAATGACAGTGAATTGCGGTTCATAGTGCAATAAAAATGGAGTGAGGGTAACAAAGGATTTAGAGACAAAAGGAGCAGAAGCATTTCTAGCAATAGGCTAGACATTCTGGCTGTTGGATGTTTTTCTTTAATTGCACACCTACTAATGACAGGGTAACGGCAGTGTCCTGACATAAGTGCAGCATAATGTATTTAAATAATTATTATATTCCTGGTAATAGAAGACAGACTATGTAAAAGTGTAATTTTATGTCACTTATTTTACATCTGAATGACCGAGCAAACATGATCTACCTGTAAATTAATTGTAGTTTAATGCAGTTGGGAAGTAGTACTTTTATATAAATTATCTCAGTGTCCTTGGTTGAGATTCTGCTTTGATTTTTTTTTTTTATAATGAGGAGAAAGAAACATTTAATTACAGACGTACATGGAGGAAATGCATATGATGATGTTTATTCTTTGGTTTTTACAATACTTTGGATTTTGGTTAGTGTTCTGTGCTTCCTACAGAAGTGTTTTGGCTGGTGCTCATTATAGTGAAACGTTGCAATTAATTTCCCATGCTTGACAACTTTAACTTTTTCTGTTTCAGAGCTGTGAAAACTAGTAGAATGGAAGCTTCAGTAATATTGCCCATTCTGAAGAAAAAACTGGCTTTTCTTTCAGGTACGGTTTCTATTCTCCTCAACTGGTTCCTCCCTGCATAATTTGGATGGGATTTTTAGGTTGGGTACTTGTATTTGCTGGATCTCTGAAACTTTTAATCGAGTAGCCAAGCTATTGCTGTTGGTGTTTAGCACTTGTTTTTGCTGTAGCCTGTAACTCAACCCACAAAGCTGATGTCAGGAAGTTTCAATACATATATAAAAGAATGATGATATAGCAGACATCCAAGAATAATCCTTTCTGGTTTTTTATCTAGTTCTAGAAATACAGAGTGAATATTTTCAGGATTTTCTTTAGAAAACTTTCCCTGCCTTACCCCTCTCTTTTCTCCAACATAGAAATGCATGGAAGCAGAATTAGCCATAAATTGCAACACTTTGATTATTGTCAAGTAGTTAATTTGGGCAAGGCTGGAATTACTGTTGTATTTATTAAGACTACTTGAATCTTGGGTTGAAGGTAACTTTCCTCCCCATGCCAAGAAAAACAAAGGGAATACTTACAATGATAAATGTCATTATCTTGCTGATTTCACTGCTGTCAGTCTACTCTAGGGTAGGTAGACAACTTGCAGAACACTTCTCAACTTCACAAATTGACAAGTGTTGACATACATAAATATTCTTCTGGTTTAATTTATTTTAGCTAGTCTAGTGTAACCTGCTCCTTTTGTTAATAGAATTTGTTTTGCTTTGAATTTGCTCACTGTCCCAAGCAACTGCAAATCAAACATTTCCTGTTTAAAACAAACCAACCCCCAAAACTCAACTTACATTAAAGCCTGACACAGTGGGCAGTTTCTTCCGTAGTAATAGCAGATGCATAATATGTTGGTTGTTCAGCACTTTACTGCAAGGGATGGTTCTTATTAACTAGAGTGCATTTTCAATTTGCTATTAAAGCTGCCTGATCCATTTTGAAATATAGATGTTCTTACTGGAAAGCAATTTAGTGAGTGGCAGTTTAAATGCTAGGAGCCTTTTGAACCTGCATATTTCTAAGTACCTTTTTGGAATTGTGTGGTATTAATGGATGCTTTAATTTAATGAATGGTAAAGATTCATGCGGTATTTTTTTTTTTTAAAGCATTCTTCAGTGTAAGTAAAGGAACGTGACAGAGAAATAGGTTCATCATATGTATTTAAAGCAATTTTTTTCCATATAGTTTCATAAATAAAAACATCTTAATTAAAAATAAATAATCAGAAAAATAATATTTTAGTAAAATGCTCTCTGTTTATATGTTGAAGCCTCTTGTAATTTTGGGGTTAAATTGATACAAATAGTGTTCGCCCTGCCTTCCTTTTCTGGAAGCAAAACAGAGTGGTTTCTAATGGAGCAGTGTCTCCTCAGATTTGGAATGCATGGCTGTGTAGCTTCCATGTTGGTAGGTCCTTAGAAATACCAAGGAAAAAAGGCAAGGTGCTAACTCAGAAAAAAACCTGAACAACCACTTTGGTGCAGAATGAATTAAAAAAAAAATAAATCTTTTTTTGTGATATTCCTAGTTGCTTTCCTCAAATGTGTTCTTAGTTTATAAACTACACCACTTCTTCTGAATTACAGCACACATAAAGTTAATTTCCCCTGATTTTTTTTTTCCAGGTTTAATTCTAAGTCTAAAGACTCAAATAGTTTGAGAGTAGTGTTTTTTGTAAGAGAAGGTGTTGTTTGCCATGCCTAAAATCACCATGTGATTTGGTTTATCTCACTAAACATTGTATTCTGAAGGTGGTGGTAAAGATTTACACAAGCTTTAACTTTTAGGAACACATACAAATAATACAACCAAGATTAAAGAACTTACTTTACTGTTTAATTAAATAATTCTTATTGTTTAGTGTGTTAGTATTGGGAAATGTTAGACTACATCTATTATAGTCATAACTTCTTAACTGGTAACTTTAGGTAATATTCCTTTAAAGCCCCATTCATTTTTTGTCAGTATTTCTTTTAAAAGTACAGTTTTGAGTTAAAAGGATTCATAGATGGATAAAGATATACCAGGTATCTTTTACATAAATGACTGGACATCATTTTTCACCAAGGTGAAGAATCAGTGATAACTTCTGCCTTGTTCTGTGTTTGTGCTATGGCAAGCTGACAGAATATTTACCTGATCTGTATATACTTCAGTGCGAGAAAGCTGCACAAGAATCACAATGCACGCAGAATACAGATGCTTGAATCTTTTCTAGTAGTGTTTATAAGCTGGAGAAAAAAAACTGTCAGTTGTTACACAAGACGACTTGTCATGAAACTGAATAATTTAGATGATTATCGCGGTCTTTTTGTGAAATGTCAAGAGATGATTGGTTTTGGGTTTGGTTTGAGTTTTTAGTCGATTCAGCAAATGCTATTTAAATCGGGTATAAAAGCAAGAATTTCATGTGTCTAGTATCGTGCATGAGTGGGCTTGAAATGCCAATTCTAAACTTTCATAGACCTTGTTCAACACTGGAGTCTTTTGAGTCTGTGTAAACGAAACGTGAACTACTATTAATAGTTAACTGCTTTTGTGGGGATTGATGTTTGTCTCATGAATCCAGAAGTAACTTTGAACAGAACAAGTCCCTTCCAGTTGTGAATCAGCTACGGTAAGACTAACTTGCTGTAAATTCAAGAATAATACATGCTTTTCTGCAAATCCTTCCTTCCCCAGCCGTGTATATATTCATTAAAATGAACAACTTTAATGCTCCACTCATGAGTTCATGGGTAGGGGAGGAGAGGGAGTGTTAGATACAATTCTTACAAATGCATTATCCGATAGAGTCCTGAGCTGTTGTCATGGCTTATGGAGTTTTGGACCCTGGAAGCTGGTTCAAGGCGACCCTTCTACTGTTCTCTGTAGAAATACTGTCGTAACCTCTTGTGTTTTACTTTTCCTATTGCAGGCTCACTCAGTTTTATCACCAAATTCTGTCCAGTCTATGTTTTTAAGTTTTGTTAATACTTCTGACAGTGTTTTCTTGCTTTTCTGCTCCAGTAATTTTGAACTTGGCTATTGCAAATTTTAGTTTCAATGAATTTATTTTCTGTATTCCTAAAACCTGCTACTCTCCCTCGTCTCAGATTTTTCTTATGGATAAGGAAAGGCCAAACAATGCCTGAGCACTTAAGGAAAGGCTTCTTATTCATTTTAGAGTTTTATTCTTGTTGAGAGATGGTAGCTAACAAGCTACCGTTGAATCAGTATGGCTACTGAAGTAGTGTTTTACATCCACAGACTTGCCATTTTCCTCTTACTTGTTGGATTTAATGTGCACTCACTAAGCAGTGTAGCAAGTGGAAATTCTTTCTTCACTCTAAGGGTACAGATGAGAACAAATGTTCAATTTTTAAAGCATCGAGGTGTTTTTTCCTTCCTTTTTCTTCTGCTTCACCACTCCAATTTTCAGCCTTCTGCCATGCAGAAACAGAGAAGGGTGGACAATCTGTGAATAACTGTTGCTTTTAGCTGTGACTCCCTATTGGTTTCTGTGGAAAGGATCTGTCCATTTGTCCTTTCTCATATAGCACCATTCTTTAATTCTTCTGTTTAGAAATATAATTATTAAAAAGTGCATTGCTGTTTTCCAGCAACAATTCTCTCCCAAAAAAGAGCGAGGGAGGGGAATGCAACTATTGCAATGGACCACTTAAAGCAATAGGTCCTTTATGAAGGTGTAGAAAATGTGTATATCAGTGGATCTTTAGTACTCTTTGGGGAGTTTGCACAGGTTTGGGAAGAAGGAAAAAACCTATTGCAATTAGTGAAAAAACACTGTTTGTTTACACAACATATATTAGCATCCTATCTTGCCCATGTCTCTAGTGAAAGAGGGGAATTCTTGTCAATGAAGGTGTATGCATCTGCAAGCATCACTTCTGTGCTTGTGCACTTTCTCGTATTTCTGCACAGCTGTCACTATTATGTAAAAAGTTGTTCTTACTGATTATATAGAACTTCAGTTCTACCAATATTAAGTAACTTTTATGAAGCAAAAGCATGGCTTCACCCACGTGAATAACAAGCTTAATTTGAGAATAAAGGTGCTCTTTCTCAGATTATGGAAATTTACTTTGCTTCTTTTTCACCCCCAATAAAGCTGAGATTATCGTTGTCTTTGCACAGTTTCTCTAAAATACAGAGAAAATTGTTTTGTAACTGCCTCCTACATGTAATTAAGTGGCTCTGGTATTTTTTTAAAATAACATAGCTAATATATTAAAATATATTCTAAAAAATAATATTGAATAAAATGGAAAAGGCTTTCAGCTACTCCAGATTGTGGAAAATTTACTTTGAAACTGGTTTAATGTAGAGATGGGTATTAGTTTAAAAAATTCTCAAGGATTAAAAACACCACCCCTAAACTTTAAGGTGGCTGAAGTTTTGGTTTCATAAGCTATAAACTCAAGCACTATATCCCTCTGGACTGTATTTGGGTTAATTGACATTCTTCACTTCATGTTCAAACTCCCCTCCCCACTTCCCCTCTTGTTCCCCCCACCAAAAAAAAACCAACCAAAATATCTAATTGGGTTTTGAAATTAGATATTTCTTCTTTTTGCTGGTTATAGAAAGTAAAAGATTCAAGGGCAGAGAGAAAAAAAACCAGATAAAGTGGTTTGCTCAAAATGGTGAATACACAAACTAGAGGATTTGCTCCAAATTAAGTGGAAAGATGCCTCACGGCTACCTTTGCCCCTTTTACTTAATCCTCTGATGAGTTAAGAGCCGTTAGGGGCAAATGTTCTGGTCTCAAGACCTTCTGCCTTCAGAAGATCACCAGTGGTGCCCCTGTACTTGGAGATGTGGTAATAATAGAAGAGTCACCTGTACCCTTGATTTCCTTCGCTCTACAGCATTTGCTGACTGGCCCTTTCAGGGAGCTGTGTCAGTATTTATTTTTCATGTTATCTTCTTGTATTCAGTGAATATGGCTTCAGTTCCAGTTTAAGCTATGAGTCAGAACCTAGTCTAAATCCTTTTTGGTTACTGGTTCATACCTGTGAGACTCAAAAGTCAATCTTCTAGAAGAAAGACCAGAAGAGATATTTCAGAAAGAACTTTTTTTTTTTTTGAACTGTACCTTTCCAGATACTCTCTTGAGAGTCTGTGTAGTCAAAACCACCCAAACCACAGTTAAAGAACAGTCCACTTAAATGCGGCACATCAGCATCACCTAATGCATGATCTTACTGGATCTCATAATTGGCATATAAATGTGAGGCTGGCTCTTCCAAAATTTTTGTTGCTGATATTGTTTGTATAACTCTTACCAGAAAGGTCTGAAAATGCATATGAAGATTAAAGCAACTGGTTGGAAATATTTGTCTTAATTGTGAGGTGACTGTTATGTGTTCGTAAGTAGGTCTGGAAATCTTACGCATTTGATGAATGAACTACCAATTTAGAGTACATTCCATGGGCAGCCTGTGTGGTACGAGATCCTCCTTTGTGTAGTTGATGTTTCTAGGAGGTGTTGCGTTCCAGTTGGAGCATCTGGGTACATGCTCACCTTGGAAGCTTACCAGGTTTCTGACAGGCTGGTAGTGTATGGAAGTCTAGGAGTTTTTAACAGTGTAATCTAGATATGCAAAAATAGTGCTTCTGGAAAAGTTGATTTGTGTTGTTTATATTGAAAGTACTAGATGAAAGACTATGACAGCTACAGATGTGGCCTATGCTCTGAAGCCTTGGTGATGTGTTAAATATCAGTGTGGTAAATGAATCCTCACAACTAAGAGGCTTATGATTTTCAAAGCAACTTTGGAGATTACTTTTATGATGTATTTGGAGACCATGTAACTACAAAGTATTTCTTTTACCTTAAAGCCATCACTTTATCTTTCTAATGACTTTTCTTCCCCCCAAAATAGGAGGAAAGGACAGAAGAAGTGGCCTCATTCTGACAATTCCATTATGCCTTGAACAGACAAGTATGGACGAGCTGAGTGTCACACTAGACTACCTCCTAAGTATCCCAAGGTAATCTCAAAGGCATTCTGTTCAGTGCTGCCTTCTTTTCCAGTGGTGGAGGGGCATCTTTTTATTGTTCGGTGTTGTTTTGGTTTTTTTGTTTGTTTGTTTTTTAATTTGCCTTTCAATACTGAATGAATTTTACGTAAATGTTAATTTAAAATGTGGTACTGTCTGACTGAATTAGAAACATACATCCCAATAAACTATGGGGTATCTGCTAAGGCTTGCATATGTCCTTCTATTCCGTATATCTGGCTTTGGAGGTTTTTTGTCTTGTGTATTTCCTCATTCCTTTCTTGGGATGTCTTTGGTATTTCTTTTAATGACAATGCACTTTAATTACTATGTAAATTAATGAGCCATTCTAATGAAACTCCTAAGCTTGCAAAGGTAGTATTGTTCAAAGTTAAAAAAGCTTCCTCCTCTTTCTTTTCTTTGCTATATGCCTAATCTCTGTAATTTGTAGTGCTTAAGTGTTCACTGTGTCTAAAATCATATGAAGTCTTACTGAAGTTAGTGAGCAACTCAAATATTTAAAGTTAAGATACTGCGTGAATGTGCTGAATGACAACTTGAGTATCCTGTCATCCAGACCTTGCTGTAAAATCATTGTTCATTAAGTTCTGCACATGTAACCCTGCAAGTTCATAGTGACAGTTCTTGGTCCTAGCTTAGTTAACGGCATTTTTTTTCTTAAGATCCAGAGGTTGATCTTTATCATAGCTTTGTTTTGTTCTCTTTTGCCACTGATTTGAAAAGTGAAGAAGCCTCTCAGATAAATGCTTGTTTTTGTATCCCTTTAAATTCCTGTTCTGGAAACAGAGGAACAATGGCATAACTAAAGACTGTTTAGTGTAATTTGCTTATTGCGATCTATAAATGTTTTTAGAACACAATTAAATGGTCTGATTTTTTTGTAGTTAAAAATGCTTGAAAGAATTCTAGTTGGGGAGAGAAGCAAAGAATAAATTCAGGTTGCTTACAAGTAAGAGGGAAATAGGTGTATGAGTATATAGCACATTTCAGTCATGGCAGTTTTACGGTTTTCCAAACAGCTTGTTGTCTTTTGTGAAGTGATGAAAATCCCAAATGGTCATCCGTGCAAGTCATCTCATTGACTTAAAGACTTGGCTGTATTTATGGAACAGATGCAGGCATTGTTTTTCTAGCAAGTGTTAATTATTCTGCAGATTCATCCTGACGTATGTTTTCACATATATTAGTGTAAAAATAACTGTCTGAAAATTCAACCAAAGTACTCTTTGTACTCCGTACAAACAGGGTAATCTTTGAAAGCTAAGTTTGGTGTTCCCACATCCAATGTTCTGTTTGTCAGTTGTGGAAAAAATTACTTCTCTTAAGGTGGTGGTACGGAAAAATCATAGTGGTTTTGTTTGCATGTTGTTTTTTAGTGGGAAATGCAAACTTTTTGGCCCAAGCGCTTGCCTTCTTTGTTCTGGAAAGACTTGCTGAACAGTGTTTGAAAAAAAGGAGGAGTTGGGCGGGATGTTTTCCCAAACCCAGAAAGCTGTCCAAGCAACATGACTGTTACTTTTTTCCCCAAGTTCTGTGTGTAAGGTATAGGCATAACTGTTTATAGTGTCTTGGGTAAAATTTCTTTGGGGTCTGTGGAGGGGGAGTATATCTGTGTCTGACATTTCGGGAAAGCTTTACAACTTATTCCTAGTGTTTAAGTCTACTATTATGCTTTTCTTTGATGCTATTTAAAATTCTTGGATTCTGAAAAGGCTTCTTCAGAATCCAAGAAAAATAAAAGTGACAATGTTATGCTGTTGTCTGTGCATGTTAAAGTTTGCTTCCTTTGTTATATTGTCTGTATTGTGGCTAAAATAGCCAAGTGTTTTTTTTTTTTTCAGTTTTAACTTTCATACAAACATTTATGTTTTTGTTGGCCAAACTTTTTAGAAGTGGTAGCTCACTTTTGAATTTGGTTGTTTGTTTGGGCGTTTTGTTTTTTAAATGGGTTTAGTGGTAGAGAAAAGCAGATGCTGATACTCCTAGATTCCAGTGAGCCTAAGGAAGCCATGTCTCAAGATGCTGTAGTAACACTCTTCATCTTGTATTTGAAAGTAGTGGTAGTGTCCCTTTTGAGTTCATTCTGATTGAACATTGAACACATTGAACACATAAAGCCTGAATGTTCACAGTGCTTCCAGAAAAATCATGTGTGCTATCTTGGAAGCTCCTGCAAACCCAAAGCGTGTAGGGTTTGGCAGCAAACTTTGTAATTATTTTTTTCTGAATAGCCTAGTAAGGTGCCTTTTTTTCCTTTTTTAAAATTCCAGGATAAATTTGCCTTCTACTCATACCTGATGAAGCTCAGCTTAAATGTGAAATAAAGAACAGTTTAATTTCTTGGTGTAGAAGCTTACATGCAAGTAGTTATGTTTTTTGTAAGCTAAGGAGCTCATAGAAATGGCTTTGTTTTGTAATTGCGGATTTGAATGCTTAAGATGACATAAGGGTTTTTGACCTTATGTAAATGTCACGGGTTTTTGTTACTCATAACTTTGCTGGACACAAAAATTTCAGCCTAAGCCATGATATCTAATGTAGTAACTAATGCTAAAATTATGGGCTCACTACCATGTCCTCTTCTGGCTGCTGCTGTGCTGGCTGTGAGAAGGTAATGCTTCCCAGCTGTTGGTGATATCCAGAGGTTGCTGCCATCATTGAACGCTGCCCAGCTGTTGTTGTGAGCACTTGTTGCCAGCTTCAGTAGAAATGAGCTGGAGAGGTCTTTGTGGGAATGCACAGAGCGAGGGAAGTTTTCACTGTTTTCTCCGGTTTGGTGCTTGGGCAGAAGTACCTTTGAATTTTTGGCTTTGCAGCTAATTGTTTTCAGCAGGTTTTTTTGTAGTGTACACAGACACAAACCTTACTAGAAGAAAAAGAGATCATGTCAATCTGCAATACTCTTTCTTGTAGATACATACGCAAAGCCTCTGTCCTTGTAGAGGCTTTTTGTGCACTGCAATTTCAAGTCCATTTGTTCAGGAAAGAAATTTAAGCATGTTTAGATGGTTGTCTGCTTGGACATGCATCAAGTGATGTGTAGCTGCATCCTCAAATCTGTGCCAATTCACAAGTAACCTTGTGAAAACTGATATCTTTGTCTTCCTTACAAAACTGTAGATCGACCTCTTCTTTGTGAGGATTTTGTGGAGTTTATGGTTATGAAACCTTTTCGGAGTTGATAAAATTTAAATACTTGTATTATGAAATACCCTTCAGTGCTAATGAAAAATCATAATTTGAAATATCTGTTAATTTGCTTGAGCATTAAAATTGACAGTTATTTCTAAATGATCAAACTTAAGATTTATAAGACAGTATTTTTATAAGTAAAAAAAAACTATGTAGTTTTCAGTAGAATTGAAATCCAAGGTCATCATGATATGACACTTGTTCATTAATTTTATTTTTTTTCTAAATGTATGTATTCTTTTAGTGAGAAGTGTAAAGCTAGAGGATTTACTGTGATAGTGGATGGCAGAAAATCTCAATGGAATGTGGTGAAGACGGTTGTGTTAATGCTACAGGTAAATAAATTTTTATACATTCATAGTTGACTGATTAGTTTTATAGATGTGAACCCAATAGCTGTATTATTTTAGAGGTAGTAATTTCTTTATTGAGAAGTAGACAATTTATGGCCTTTTAAAATTTCAACGTGATTCTGTGCAGGAAGAAACAATCTGAAAAGAGGATGATACACCTCACTCAAATGAGGGATAAATTCATTACATGCTGAGAACACGTGGTTGTAGACTTTTTTCTAAAACAGAGTTTTAGTTAAAAAAAAATACAGAAATGTGCTGTGTCAACTGTGAGTAGTAGGAATGTCTGCAGGGCATCAGTTGACACTGATAGTGCAGCTGAGCAGGTCCTGATGAATATCCTGTACTATCTGGTTTCCATTGGAATTGGCTATAGTTGATTTTGTTGTGTATGATAGTCCCAATCACAAATTATATTCTGGCTGCTATACAGAGTGGGAGAAGAAAAAAACAGTGCCAATTCCCAATTTAGGAAATTCATAACAATTTATTATTGTAGCTTTTCAGAACCGTAGGGTTACAGTAAAGTCTTATTTCTGCTAAACAGTAGAAGTTTTCTGGTCTTAGTGGTCAAAGAAAAATGCAAGATACAGCACTGAATAGGTCCAATAGAGAACTTGGACTACTGCCTTTCTTACTACACACATGACTTCTCTTTATCAGAGCAGTTTTCCTCTCAGACTTAGATGAAGCCTGAGAAAGTGGGTCAAATATGAGTAATTTCATTTTCTCGTCCTGTTGGCTCATTGTTGCTCCTGGGTTTTTTTAGTGTTTTCAAGGTGTCTTTTACCTGTTCTTGACTAAGATGCCATTCCTATTAATAGTTATAGTAATTGGATCCACTGTGTTCTGATTATGATCTTGACTGAGCTTTTGCTTCAGCTAATGTGCAGTTGTGGCATTTAATGGGAACTTCAGCTAGTGGAGAAGGTAACAATTTACCCCTGCTCAGGTTTCACTGGCTTCCTGCCAGCCCGAAGCCTGCAGAAACACAAGTTGTACATATGTATCTTTAATTTGAGAAGGAAGCAATAAAGAAGATTTTTCTGTGTAAACTAATCACTTGTGCAGACCACTTGAGATTTTTCTCTGCTTGGACACACATAGTTCCCAAAGGTGCTGGTTGGTCATCAAACAGACACTTCTGTGTTAAAAATATTGCTACTTTTAAGTAGTTTCTGCATATTCATTAAAATGGTGCAAGAATGAAATATCTTTTTTTCAGTGCTATGATTTCTGAGTCAGAGGTATTTAACTTTTTCAGAACTATATTTATGTAAACAAAATGGGATATTTGAAGAGAAATCACACATTGATTGTGTGACCTTTATGTTAGTACAGTGACTATTGAACTGTTGCCTATTGCTGTAGCTGATGATTTGGGAGTAATCATGAGTCTCTGTTCCTTGATCTACATTCAGCGTGACAAATTGGTAGATGAAATTACTGGTTTAGGCTGAGGAATGTTTTTCCTGGTAATACTTCTGTGAATTAATATGCTGAATTAAGCCCTTTCATTCTAGTCTAAGCAGTATGTAGTGGAGAAGTATCTTGGCATGTGATTTAATAACAAAGTATACAATTCTTTTCTAACTTCATGATTACTATTTCATTCTACATAGGAAATTACATTAACAGAAAGCTTCATTGTCCTTAACTTTTTTTTAATGAAATGCCAATTATTCATGTTTTTGTATATTGATGTAGCATGGATGAATGGTTAGGCTTCAGAACTGGGAGTAAAGAGGTTAGAGTTCAGTTCTGTGGTAAATGAAGGTTTAGTCTTGAATGTTTTAATTACTTTTTTCATTTGTTTTACAGAATGTTGTTCCAGCTGAGGTGTCACTTGTTTGTGTAGTAAAGCCAGATGAATTCTGGGATAAGAAGGTTACGCATTTCTGTTTTTGGAAAGAGAAAGATAGACTAGGCTTTGAGGTATGTAGAACTTCTGTCTACCTCAGTCAAAAATACTGTTTCTGGACGACTAGAATAATAGGATAAAAATTAATCTCTCTTTAAAAATAGTTATATTCCAGATGCTTTGTGGATATCCTTAACAAACCACTGTGGCCTTTTAACTTTTTCATTTAATATTCTTATTAAAGAATGAAGTAGGTCTCAAACTAGAAATGTATGGCACTTAATTCTTTGCTCAGCAGGAGGATAAAGCTGTTTGATACGTATTGTGGATGTTTTGAGTAAGAAACTGTTGTGCAGAGTTTAGTATGAATCTTTTTCATGACTATTCTCTAATAGACCGTAGGATGCATGTTGTGTGGTGTCACAAAAACAGAAGAAACCATTTTGAAGAACATCCTGTTGCTGTTGCATGCATCTTCATTCATTTTTTGAGTTCTTTGACATTAGTAGCAAAGGTTATAGGTCCCTTCAGTTTGACAAATATAAGCTAATACTGCTCTTAACTTGTGAGGCAGAGTGTGTACAAGAGATTACACAGAATCACAGAATGTTAGGGGTTGGAAGGGACCTCTGTGGATCATCTATTCCAACCCCCCTGCCAAAGCAGGGTCACCTAAAGCAGGGTGCAAAGGACCTTGTCCAGGCGGGTTTTGAATGTCTCCAGAGAGAATCCACAACCCCCCTGGGCAGCCTGTTCCAGTGCTCAGTCACCCTCAGAGTGAAGAAGTTCTTCCTGCTGTTCAGATGGAACTTCCTATGCTTCAGTTTGTGCCTGTTGCCCCTTGTCCTGTCACAGAGCACCACTGAAAAGAGTCTAGCAATTACACACTAATGTTAGCAGTTCCATGCTTTTATCTTTTTGGGAGGATAATGGAAACCTCTATTTTCCCTGTTTTTAGAGAACTATCCATGTTGTCAGTCTTTCCAGTCATTTTTGAAACTAATGTTGTTTGAACTACAACAGGCTTGCTGTGCTCACCAAATACTAAAATGTCTACTTGTTTTGTACAACAAAGCTTTTAGAGAGCATCATTGTTGTGAAAGAGATTGAATAGAAAAGCATTTTGCAGCCTTGTCCAATGCTGTGTATTTCTTTCTGATCGTAAGATTGTAACACTCTTTAATACTCTTGTGGGAAACTTAGTTCAGGGAAAATGAGAATTGGAAGGTGACATCTGAAAGGTTGTGTAACTGCTAAATAATATAAGCCTAAATACTCGATCATCCAGATGCCATGCTGTTAATTCATATGAATTTTGTCTTAAGTCTTGTATTGGACTTTACCTAGAATAGGTGGCTTCGTTTTTGGAAATAGTTCCTGCGTGTGAAAGTGCTCTGAAGGAGTGTGGGGATAAGGGGTCTATTTTTTAATCTGCTGTAAGATTCCTTTTATTACATTACTTCATTTTTTGTAATCTGTTTTAGAGTCTTGTAAGTAATGAAATCCTACACGTTTGGCTTCAGGTTGTTTATCTTACAGATGAAGATCACGTTTTCTTTTTGAGTAGTTCTTTAAAGAGGGATTTGAACAGTAGCCCCAGTTCAACAGTGCAATCCAAAGAATCTCTGAACAGTCACTTGTGTGTTTGAAAGTCTGCAGCCAGCAAGATATTCACTGAAAAATGTAGTGAAGTGCCTGAAATTTTGCTACTGGAAGTGGTTCCAACTATGATAATCTTGTGAGTTGTATTACAGTTAAACTCTTGGGTTTCACAGATGTCTGTCTGTCCCTTCACCTGCATCCCTTGAGGGGACTGGCAAGGAGATGTGGTCAAAGTATATTTTCATTTTGAAGTTCAGCATGTAGCAGCTCAGTCATAGCTTCTTTAACCAAAAAATTTAGGTATTGTGGTGTTCACATATCGTTTGGAGCACATCCAAGATAAGAAGAAAGAGACTGAACCAACCATCTGTACTCAAAGGGATCATTTCACAGAACCATAGAATTGTGAAGGCTGGAAAAGACCTCTAAGATCATCAAATCCAACTGTCAATCCAACACCACCATGTCTACTAACCCAAAAAATGTGTAGATATGGCACTTCAGGACATGAACACCTCCAGGGATGGTAACTCCACCACTTCCCTGGGCAGCCTGTTCCAATGATTTACAACTCTTTCAGTAAAGAAATTTTTCCGAGTATTCAATATGCAACCTAAACCTCCCCTGATGCAACTTGGGGCCGTTGCCTCTCATCCTATCGCTAGTTATTTGGGAGAAGAGACCAACACCTGCCTCACTACAACCTCCTTTCAGGTAGTTGTAGAGAGCAAGAAGGTCTCTCCTTAGCCTCCTCTTCTCCAGAGTAAACAATCCCAGTTCCCTCAGACGCTCCCCATAAGACTTGTTCTCTAGACCCCTCACCAGCTTCGTTTGCCTTCTCTGGACGTGCTCCAGCACCTCAATGGCCGCTTTGTGCTGAGGGGCCCAAAACTCAACACAGTTCTCGAGGTGTGGCCTCACCAGTGCTGAGTACAGGGGCACGATCACTTCCCTACTCCTGCTGGCCACACTATTCCTGATCCAAGCCAGGATGCCATTGGCCTTCTTGGCCACCTGGGCACACTGCTGGCTCATGTTCAGCCAGCTGTCAGCCAGTACGCCTAGGTTGTTTTCCAGCCACTCTTCCCCAAGCCTGGACCATTGCATGGGATTGTTGTGACCCAAGTGCAGGACCAGGTACTTGGTCTTGTTGAACCTCATACAGCTGGCCTCGGCCCATTGATCCAGCCTGTCCAGATTCCTCTGCAGAGCCTTCCTACCCTCAAGCAGATCAATACTCCCACCTAATCTGGTGTCATCTGCAAATGTACTGAGGGAGCACTCAATCCCCTCATTCAGATAATTGGTAAAGATACTAAACAAGACCGGGCCCAAAACTGAGCGCTGGGGAACACCACTTGTGACTGGGCACCAGCTGGGTTTAACTCCATTCACCACCACTCTCTGGGCTTGGCCATTCAGCCAGTTCTTTATCCAGTGAAGAGTACACCCATCCAAACCATGGGCAGCTGGTTTCTCCAGGAGGATACTGTGGGGAACAGTGTCAAAAGCCTTGCTAAAGTCCAGGTAGACAACATCCACAGCCTCTCCTTCATCCACTAGGCAGGTCACCTGGTCATAGAAGGAGACCAGGTTGTTCAGGCAGGACTTGCCTTTCATGAACCCATGCTGGCTGGGCCTGATCCCCTTGGTTGTCCTTCACATGCCTGGTGAGCGCACTCAGAATGAATTGCTCCATAATCTTGCCTGACACAGAGGTCAGGCTGACAGGCCCGTAGTTCCCAGGATCCTCCTTTCAGCCCTTCTTGTAGATGGGTGTTACACTGGTGATCCTCCAGTCACCTGGGACCTTTCCTGTTAGCCAGGACTGCTGATAGATGATGGAGAGTGGCTTGGCCAGCTCCTCCGCCAGTTCCCTCAGCACTCTTGCGTGGATCCCATCTGGCCCCATAGACTTGTAAGTGTTCAGGTGGCATAGCAGGTCGTTAACTGCTTCCTCCTGGATTATGGGAGGTTTATTCTGCACTTCTCTGTCTTCCAGCACTGGGGGCTGAATACCCTGGGAATAACCAATCTGACTATTAAAGACTGAGGCAAAGAAGGCATTAAGAACCTCAGCCTTTTCCTCATCCTTGTTGGCAATATTCCCCCCTGCATCCAATAGGGATGGAGATTCTCCTTGGCCCTCTTTTTGTTGTTGATGTATTTGTAAAAGCATTTTTTATTGTCTCTTACAACAGTGGCCAGCCTGAGTTCTAGCTGGCTTTTGTCTTTCTAATTTCCTCTCTGCACAACCTAACGAGACCCCTGTACTCCTCTGGAGTCACCTGCCCTTTCTTCCATAGGTGGTAGACCCTCCTTTTTTTCCTGAGGCCCAGCAAGAGCTCCCTGTTCAGCCAGGCTGGTCATCTTTCCCAAAAGTTCGTCTTGTGGCACAATGGGGACAGCCTGCTTCTGTGCCTTTTAAGACTTCCTCCTTGAAGAGTTTCCAGCCTTCCTGGACCCCTTTGCCCTTCAGGACTCTCCCCCAAGGGACTCTCTCAACCAGTGTCCTAAACAGGCCAAAGTCTGCCCTCCAGAACTCCTTGGTGGTGGTTTTGCTGGCTCCCCTCTTTACTTCACCTCGAACCGGGAACTCTTATCATTTCATGATCACTAAGCCCAAGATGGCATCCGACCACCCCACCTCTCACCTGTTCTCTGTTAGTAAACAGCAGGTCTAGCGAGGCACCTGCCCTGGTAGGCTCACTTACCAGCTGTGTCAGGAAGGTATCTTCCACACACTCCAGGAACCTCCTAGACTGTTTCCTCTCTGCTGTGTTGTATTTCCAGCAGATGACCGTTAAGTTAAAGTTACATGCACCCTCATCTTACAAAAATCCACGCTGCTGTGCATCAGTGGCACATCAAGGCTTCATGGTTTACGATGATATAGTTTCATCAGAAAGCCTAAGACAAATAGTATGAAACATTCACTGAGCACAGTGTTAGGTATGGCTTTTATTCACCCCCTAATTCTAGTTTGTTGTTAATTTGTTTTTATTCTCTCATTTTCACATTTTCTGTATGTTATTTTAGTCTCTTTCCTCACACTGTTCTCTGTTTGTCCTCTGCATAACTACATTTGCCCCTCTATGACTGAAACATTTCGTCTGTTGCACAATCCTTCTTTCCTTCTCTCCTATTCCTCTTTCTTTCTACGTCTTTTCTCAAATTTCTTCCTTTATTGTTTCCACATCTCTTCTTCCCTCACCCTATGTTTTTTATCCTTTGGGGTTTTTTTCTGCTTGCTGAGTCTCATAGACTTGTATGCCTACTTCTTCAGTCCCTTTAAAAATATTTCCTTCTTTACCAGCTACCTTTCTGCATTGGCCTCACCTAAATCTCTTTACTTAGGTGGTAGCTCATTGTTAGGTGGTAGAGAGGCCAAACACACAGCTAAGTTGAACAAACAAAAGAAAACAAACCAAGAAAACTTCAACAAACAAATAAAACAAAACAAAGAAAACTTCAATTAGATTCTTTAGCTGTAAGTGATAAATTAACACCACACTGATTAGGTTTTAAGGACATACTCCTGATAAGCACCAGGATTCCTAGTGGACATCTCTTCTATCAGTTACCTTTGCTTGTAGTCTCCCTACAGCGCTCACAATTTTTTCTGCTAAGTGCATCATCTCTCTGAAACTACTGGCATTTGTGCAAATACATTTGGCCATGGAATGACAGCCTCAGGCAATTCAGATAACGCTCAATTAGCAGGAGACTGCAAATAATGTGCTTGTTAGACACCTCCCAGTCTCACTCCCTTTCTCTGAATGTTCAGGCCAGGGAATATATTCTTTCCTCCTCTACTTTTCTGTGATTTGCATTTTCATTTGCTGAGAGTATTACAATATCCTATTTATCTTGGGCTGCAGCATCAAGATCTTTGTGCATCTTATTCCCTCCAGGAATTTCCCAGGCAAGTATTTCTCCACTGCACCTATTTGTTAAACAAAGACAAAAGATTTCTGTAATGCAAAAAAAGTTGAGACTGTCCTCAGAGGAAGCCAAAATTCTTCTGAAGAATAATTAATTTTATGGATACAATTCAACAGAATGCCATTGTGTGTGTGAACATGTGTTAGCAAGAAATGAAAGCTTCAAATTGTATAAGCTCTCTCCTAGCTAATTGGAATAATCAGAAAAAGACCAGTTCAATGTATTTCAGTCTTCTTACCATATACCTTTAGTTCAATCTCTCAGCTAGAATTTCTGGAACCACTAAATATGTCCCCTGAGTGCGTTTAAAAATTGTTCCCCACTTCCAAGCACTTGATTCTTCGGGTTGGGAAAAGAAAGATTATCGTTATTAGAGAAACACAGCTTCAGCCTGAACACTGCCCCCAGCTACGTGTTTATGATGATATACAATATATTCCTTTAAGCTAGTTTTAGAAGTAGCTCATTATTTTGATTCCTCACTCACTGGAAAGAGCATGCAGCAGGCATGTATGCTGTTAGGCACCACTCCCCTGGCTGGTGAATGGTTTTCGTTGTGTAGTACCGTTCAAGAGGGCTCGCGGAAAGGCTTCAGCCCCTTGGGAACACTGTCTGACCCTGCGCTTCAGTTCAGCTGACAGCGGCCATTTCAGCTTTTCAGCTCTGTTTAGCTCTGGGAAAAAGGAGGCCCTCATGGACCAAATCCAAATTTGCTATCACTGTCTTCATCTTCTGGAAGAACCTTCACTTTTTTTGGAGACTCCTTCTGCAGAAGGACTTCAAAAGAACTCTACATTAAGTTCAGCTTCACTGTCCAAACCAGTTTTTAATTTGCTTCCTGTTATGATGGCTCAAAAGCATCAGTGGGGAAGTGCTGAGTTGAAAGTTGATGCAAATCAAGCTTTCTGATGGCTGACTTTTCATGTGTGCCAATAACTAAGAGCAGAGAGTGCTTTATTCTCTGTGGTTTTACCCCATCAGGAGCTCTGGGTAAATAGTTTATGCAGATGAGTTAGCTCTCTGCCCATTATTCTACCTTTCACCAAGAGATGAGAGTCCTGAAGATTCGGGGCATGGGGCTTGAATTAGGTTTTATGAAATAATATTTTTCTATTTTAGAATAATACCTGTCAGAAGGAAAAACAAACAAAAAAAATTAAAGGAGTAAGATTCCCACAGCTGCATCCAAGTATTTTTCAGAATCTCATTATCACTCCAGACTTACCACAGTGCTGACGATACTGTGTAGAGGTGCAAAGTTCTTCAGCTGAATCATACTGTTTATCAGATGCTATACGCTTTATGAAAACACAGAAGTTTGTGTTGTTTCAAGGTCAGGCAAGTTCCATTAATACTTATCTCATACTGACTGGTCCAGAAAGTACCTCTAAGATTTAAGCTGGTCTACTACAGTTACATTTGAGTGCATTCTCTTCAATTTCCTCAAACATCCGTTAGTGCTTACTTTCCTTCCCTTGCTTCAGTGTCTGCACAAGACATGAGCCTGCCTCCTCAGCAGCCTCCCCACCTTGAGCTGCATCGCCACCTACAACGCCAGGAAGCAGGATCAGCTGAGGCATCCTGGGCGAACAAAGCATACTGTCATCCCCCATTGCTTTGCATCCTTTAGTGGCATACCTATGAACAGTATTCTCCACATTTCTTTCGGGGGGAAAAAAAAGGTGATTCTGCTTAGTGTCCTTCTGTGCCATATTGTCTTTTAGGTCTTTTCCACCCTTATTTTTTAAATCCAGTTTTGAGCCTATGGCTTCTTCCTGCAGCATAAGGAATGAGCTATTAATTGCAAATGTGTCTTAAGCCCACTCATTCTAGGAATTGTCTACCAGGGCACGAAGCCTTTTTTCAGCTGTTACACTGCATGCATTCTCTTTCCCTCTTTACAAAAATATTGAGATTACTAGTTGTGTTGTCTAATCTTGTCTTTTCCAACCCACTAACTCTGTAATCAAAGGTATTTGAGAAACAACTGAACGGAGTCCAGAAGCAGGGTATATTTGATTAGGGCTGGCACTATGGAAATATAACTGCACTCATTCTGGACCAGATCCAGACCGAGTCTTGTGGTTTTACAGGCTCAGTTCAGCCTGGTGATGTTTGTAAAGTACTGTCTTGCACAACATACAGGCATATCTTCCCTCACCTAGGCAGTACTGCAACTATACCTGTGCGTGGTAGCCCTTTACTTGGACAGTAGACTTTTCTCCATGCTCCAGTTTCAGAGCTGCTTTTCTGTCATTGTCTCAATATGGTAGACAGCTCCATTTTTCTGTGCTTTTAAAATTTGGTCTGACTCTTAGCTCTGTATCTGGGACCGTTTCCTTCAGGCAACTCCTCACCCAGGTTTCTGGCCTTCGCTGCTTTGCTGCCCTCCTGCACAGGCGAGCGCTGCGTGGGGTGGGACAGGCAGTGCCCCTTCCAGATGCAGCTGCATCGCTCCTGCTGGGCTCCCTGGCTCCCGCCTCGTTCTTACTCTGCTGTCAGCAACAGGCGATGATTTTCCTTGGAAATACTCTTTGCCGACTTTCTTAAAGATGTTGGCTACCACTAGCTATTAGTCATGGCAGAACGATGTACCTACACACTAATCTGAGCCATAGGATTTAATGAGAGTATGGGTCCCCTTCTTAGCAGGTTTATCATAATGGAAGCAATTTTAATCCCTCTTGAGCAAAACTGCATTTAAGCCAGTTTAACCAATACACAAAAGAGCCAGTAGCTAATTAGGAGGTCTTTGTAGCATCCAGACCCCAATAAATATTAATGTGGTGTCCTAAAGAATGAGCTTTATGTTCCTGAATCATACATTTATTAAGTCAAGATATGACCTTTCTGGAGATTACATGGGCAAACTCCTTCACTCTCTGCAAACACAGGCAAAAATCAATCTCCAGCAAGCATACCCTAAAAGAATTCAAATGCCACATCCTACACTTAATGGACATATTTGAATAAACTGAATACAAAAAGCAAAATAAATGGAACCCTCCTAACCTAGCTACAATAAAATAAATATTAACAGAATATCCACATCTTTAAAATGCCATGTATTAGTTTCAAATAATGCCAACAATTACAAAATCTTCTGTTCCTCCCACACTAAGAGGAGAGTCTATCCATATATAATTACTGCTAAAAATTTACATTACAATCCTGCTGTGAGTACAAAGTCAAACACACCCAAATTAGTAAATGCTAAAATGAAATCTATCATCAACAGAGGAATCATTCACTGTCACATATGCATTCTGGTGTTTTCCTCCAAGATTACTGATCAACAGGATTTGAACTCTTACACTTTGCGCCCATCAGCACAGCTCTTACCCAGAGGAGCGACTGATGGCAGTGACAACTGTTAGCCCTCACGGGTACCAGGCAGTGAATGCCTGCGTGCCACCCTGTCTGCCAAGGGGTGACGGGAAACGGGCTTCCTTGGTGTGGGGATTCCTCACTTCCACAAGCCCGAGAGGGTCTGCAGTGCTCAGGGAAATGAAATCAGAAGGGACAACTGCGACACTCAAATAACACACACACTGCCTGCCAAGAGCTGTGCAAATGAGTCAAGAGATTTCGTATTGCTATGATAGCCACCTGCATTACGTTCCCATAACACTTCGGCTAAAGCTCTGGAGTGCTGGACTGACAAAAGCAAAGGGGGACTTGCCAGCCTCCTTGGGCAGAAATATTAGATCTTGGCCAGTGATAAGACTCATGATCTATCTCGAATTGTTTGCAGAAACTGATGAAAGACAGAGTTGATGATCTTGCAACTTCTGGCCTACTCTGTTTTAGCATGAGTGTGCTGTGAAGAAGGTCTCTCCCACCTCAGCTGCAGCCAGGTGTGCCTGTATGTCTTATATGATGTGTGTATAAATCTCTGGGGAGAGATTGTCCCATGGTGGTTGATGCTACTAAAATAACCCATTTGAGAATAATCCACTCCTCCCAAAATCTTTCTGCTGTCAGCTGGTGTAATGTATACATGGCTGCAAACAGTTGGGATAATAAAAGGATCTTTTGTCAGGTCATTGTTGCTTTCAAAATTGTGTTTATTTTACTTAAAGATTTTTTTTTACTTTAAAAGTAAAGACCACCGTAGTAAGTAGCTACGCCTATCGCACATCTGCGGCAATACTGCTACAGTTACTTAGCAACCAGTAAGACTCTTCTTTCGTGACAGAATTAAAAAAAAAGGAAGAGAAAAATTGGAAGCAAATTGAGTTGAATAAAAAAAAGCAAATACTCTATTAACATTCAACATGCATAATAACATGGGGATGTCTTTGCTGTATGCACCAGCAACTGTTGCACAGCATTAAGTCACCTTCTGCTATTAAAATCAAAGATAAATCTAACTAGAATTTTCCTACCATTAAGATGTGTTATCTACCATCTTATGACTATAACCTCTTCTCTATTTCATACTACAGGCAGAAAAAAGGCAACAAAAGCAAAAATGTTACGTTGACTTAGTTTCTGTAGGTGAGTACCATCCCTCGCACTGAGAAGGGTGAGCAACCTCAACTGGAAGAATTTACAGGGAGCAAAATTCTGCTCCCCGTATTCGGTAAGAATAACTACAGACATTCACGGGCCTTCTGCAGAGTCAGAAACTCGGCTGCTGCAGAAGAAAGCATAGGCACACGTCCATGCCCCCCGTCCTAGCTGGCCACTGGTTTTCATGCATGCTGTTAAAATCTGCTCAGATGGAGAGACAGACACATCCCACCTCCTCCTCCCTTGACTGGGTCGCCCTCCTTTCTTCACCGCTCCCTACCAGCTCAGGCAGGATTCAGAAGTTTCTTTGATGCACTTTAAATGGTGAACATTTAATGTACGTTCTGGTATGGAGCAAATGTAATAAAATTTCTATATGTTGACAAATCAAATATAACTTTTTGGCCCGACTTTGATGATTTAGGAAGGAACAAATCATATTCTGAAGGAAATTACAGACTTAATTACTAAAAGTAATGATGCTATGAAGAAGCACTTAGGTTCTCAGCAGGAGGCAATTACGTTTATGGTAGTTTGGAAAATTTAGCACTGCAGTTTTCTTTATAAGACAGCAGTGTTTCATCAGGATGCCATAATATATATTCCCTTTCAAGGCAATAAGAGTCATAAGTATAAAATACCTGAGACCAACATTCACTTCTGTACTTAATTATTACATTATTTTTTATGCTACATTTCAGCAAAGGTAGTGGCAGTTGCAATTTATTGAGCAATTTCTGTGGGAGAAAATGGATGAAAATGAAAAAAACAGTATTTTATTTCATGTTTTCCACTGCAATACTTTTTTGCCAGTAAAGCCCATGAACTTACTGGGCTTTGTTTTCATGTTTGTTTGCAGGTATAAACATTTCAGGACAAAACATCCCTCAAAAACTTTCTATTAATATAAATTTTTTTTCAAAACCTTAGAGCAAAAATCCAAAGGGGTCTCCCACAGTGTTTGGTGCGGCACAGGTCTGCCACCATCCTATTCTACATTTCTACAAAACAAGTCTTACGTGTCAAACGCAAGAGAGAAATAAAAGTGTCTTGCTCAGGTATCAAAGAGAGACAATAGTAAAGTAAAAAAGTGGTTGTGAGCTGGGGTTTTGTTGATCTGAAATCGCAGTGAAGCATCGACCATTTTAAAGGGAAGTGTGCCCCTTTAAAAAGGGGAACAGCCATGGTGGGTTGTGGCATCAGAAACACGAATGCTGTGCCTTGTTACTGAACTCTGTTTTCCCATAATGTCTTGTATTTGACGTCCCTTTGTTGCACAGCAAATGTTTTATTGTACAAACTTTTCTTCTCTTTTGTCTGGTGTTTGAAGTTTCTCAAGGGGACCAATTCCCTTTTAAAACACAAGAGACACAGTCATTGTTAGCTTGAGTAATGCTGGTTTCAGGAGGCCTGTAAAGACCCTAGGCTTTGTGAAGG
>Ga0065711_1032791_pt1 | contig 26678 bp, 11 predicted proteins | sample Hoacrofraction12_FD_59098 | JGI IMG/M metagenome (GOLD analysis project Ga0065711, IMG submission 59098) | Hoatzin crop microbial communities from Cojedes, Venezuela - Epithelial fraction 12 v2 (version 2) | ecosystem: Host-associated > Birds > Digestive system > Esophagus > Crop | place... | reverse complement strand
CCCCCCGCATTTCCTCCTTCCCCACAAGATATTACAAAATATTTAAAGCAAATACAATAGCTAGTCAAAAATGAGTTGGTAAAATTACTTCTCAAGCTCTGCTTCTGTGCCTTCCCTCATCCCCAAGCCTAATGTTTCAAGCCAGGTATTGCAAATTCCTCTAGTGCCTAGCAAGAGAGGACACGCTAGGCAGGACACATTTGCCTGTCTTCTGCTTAGATGTGCGATGGAATATATTATGTTTCCTGTTGGATGCTGTAACCCTCCTGACTTTTACTTTCTTTTTTAATACTGAAATACAATGATATCTTGAAGATTTTTTTTAAAAAAGCTAATAAGACATCTTCCTACTAAATATTCTCTATGGAAAATGCAGTCTGTAGATAAATTCTGTCCCAGGATGTACATTTGGGATTCCTGTTTGCTGGTGATCTACCGTGTGCTTCTGAGGGTATAATCTGACCTGTAACTTTAGATGTTTAGTGATCTTAAGAAACCTGAAATGACAAGGATTTTACCTGTTGAGATTTTGAATTGGGACTTAAGTGTTTTTTCGATGGTTTTGCAGTGGTGAGGGAAGTTCCCCCCCATGCAGCCACGTGGGAAGTTCCACGTGTGGCACTTCCAACCCTGATTCAGTTTGGTGACACGAGTTTGAGAGTAAAATTTTCAGGCAAGGGCATCTTTTGGGCTTTTGCCACAGGCTTCCTGTATGCATCTGTTCGAAGTGATTTAGCTTCCCCATTTCCCGGAGTCCTCCTCTCTTAATGAGGGTAATATTTCCCTGCTTTAACTGCACGTTGGGAGTTTTCAGCTGTCTCTTATTTTTACAACCCTTTAGGCTCTTCTGGTGGAACGATGAGTGACTGTTACTGGAGTGTAGGTGTTGATTTTTGCCAAGAGCTGAAATAAGGAAAGGGAGAAGCCTGAGGTCCAGTTAACAACTGGCTGAGCAGCTTTGCTGTTTCACTAACTGGGAGTCTTTCTGTGGGTGTCGGAGTGCATTGTTTGGATTGTCCCTCTGGTCGAGGATTTGTCATTTCAGATCTCCATGTGCAGAGCTAAAAACTTCAATCATTCTATCACAGAGGTAGAACAAAAGACTCTGAGGTTTATAATCAAGTCTTATTTACCTTTTTACTGAATTTTAAAACTAACTTCCACTCAGATCAGTGAACCTGAGTGTTTTTGTGTCAGCTACTAATTAATTTCCTCAATGGAGGAGAAACTGATACAAGCAAGTCATTCAGGTGTTCAGAGAGCAGATTTGGTTGTATGATGTTACAATTTGGAAAGGCAAGCAATGTAGGTGTGACTTCATCTTAAAAAACATTTAATTTCCCATTTCAAAACATGACCTCCGTTTATTGTAAATGAGGACTTGACAGACACACATGCTGTGGCGCTCCTATCCAGCTAAGCTCTCTGGGGACTGGCTTCTGTCAGCTGGTGCGGATGTGGATTGAGGGCTGAGGGAGTTGACCTTCTGCATGAGGAAGAAAGTAGACTTACAAAAAAGACGAAGTCTGGGCTGGAGCAATAGCTGCTCCTCAGTTGCCCCACGCCTGCTTTAAGCTGGCTGATTTCACCCTGAAGACAGAGCATGGTGTCCATGAAGGAAAAGCCATTTCCACGAGGGGAAAATGTGGTTTTTTTTCCCCCTCACAATTTCAGTGAGCAAGGTCTTTCACATAATCACTTTGTTTTTAACATAAATTTCTAGTGCTGCATTTCTTCCAGATGAGTAAGCAATAAACTAGATTTCACAGTGAGGAAAAGGTTTTTGGGATATTTTTTTTTTTCCAGAGAATTCATTCCCATTATTTATGCTGCTTTGTCTGCAGGCTTAGAGAGATTCTCAGGTGTAACATACTCCAACTATTTATGCTATAGCCACAAGCAAAATCACTTAGCCAAGAATATACTGTGTTGAAAGCCTGAATTCACTTTAACTCTGTTGTTGCCAGTTTTTTACAGTCTCTTATGTACCTGTTGCTTTAAAAAGCTGCTTTTAAAATTTGTTGGTGTTTTTTTTGTTTTTCCTCAAGCCCTGGTGATACAACTTTTGGCCTTTGTTAGTCCTGAAATAACCCTGTTAAAATTATTACAGTCATTTGTAGCTAAGGTCTGTGTATGTACCTGCTGGTGAAGGAAACTTAACAGAGCTTAAAAGCCCAAGTGTGCAAGTGCTTGAACATTTGTTCAAGCTTGTCTCTTCTTTCTGGTGTTCAAAAGAAGCTAGTTGTTGAAGTCCATTATCAGACTGTAAAACAAACTTAGCACACTGATTAGTTTGTTACAAAGCACGTCTCTCCACCTTCCCTACTTGACAAAGGAAAAGAATTTAATTTTAGTATCATAAAGGGTCATAAATAGTTGTTATGTACTGAGCACCTTTGCATTGCCACTTTGAATCAAGTCAAAGTATCGGAGGTTTCCAAAATTAAAGATGCATTTTGCCTACATACCCTGGAGTAGGGAAAGGCTGGCTTATTTGATTGTTTTTGTTGCTGTTCAGCAGATATAGGTTGCAGAAAGACATAAAAGCAGAAAAATCCAGTGAAGTGATTTAAGATACGCCGCATTGCTTTGCGTTTGCCGTGGGCGACGAGCATACACAACAGCAGTTATCGCAGATCCTCAGGCACGTGGTGACTTGTGAGGCTGTGGTAGCTGGAGTGGGTGTCTGAGACCCTCAGAATCCAAAACTTAGTCTTTCAAGCAAATGCATAACACTTTGTGGTTTGCAACCCCAAAGACCACTGCAGCAAATACATTGATATGTAGAGTACAGCTATTTGTTACTCAATACTCACTTGCATTTTCAAATATCCTGTTTCCTGTGCCATTTGGACACATTTCTAGCTGGATACATTTCTTTCTCTCATTTTTGAAATTCTGTCCAATGCCAAAACTTTATTAGAGAATTTAATTCTTTTTTTTTTTTTTCCTCCCCCTTTCTTTCTCTGTTTGCCTGACAGCGTTTTCCAACAGAGGATCATCTGATGATTCACAGGCACAAACATGAAATGACTTTGAAGTTTCCTTCAATAAAAGCAGATAATATGTTATCAGGTAAGAAGACATGAATTCAAGAGTCAAGATAACTATTCAGATGATGTTGAAAGCATGACTCCTATTGGAAAGCTACTGGCAAAATACCTCAAAGATTGGTTTTTAAAAGCCCTAGCTCCAATTAAATAACAAGTAGAGATGGAATAAGCTAGAATGCATGTCTATGAACAAAAAGACAGTTGCCATTCTTATGCCTTACCACAGGTCTGGCATGAGAAGGAGAGAAATTGTTGAACTTCAGCCATGCTGGCAGCTCTATCGCTGACTCCCCTGTCAACATGCCAGTGAAATATAGGCACTTAAGCGCATGTCACCTGGGAGTCCAGCAGCGAGCGTGTTAATGAAGTGCCTTTGTGCTGTGCCTGTAAGACGCTATTCAAGTTTGACAGGCTCACTTCAGCAACTATAACAGGCCACATCGTATGAGCCACCTCTTTGGTGGCTCAAGACCTGCCCACTGTAAATAGCTATAACCAGAAAGGTAAACCAGTGGGTAATATCCAGTACTCTTTCCCCCTAAAGGTAACCATCTCACTCTGCACTTCCCTGATTTTTCCCTGGTATTATGTGTAATTATATCCTTCAGTTTCTTATGTAGTTTTATTCCTATGTAGCTTTTTCATACTCTTGTCTAAGTAACCACGTATTGGTGGCTTGCTGGCGTTTGACAAGTACTGGGTATGGTCAAGCTAGCCTTAATCTTACCGCTTCTCTCCTGTCCTGTTCCCTTTCCTGTTGTATATTCCTTGGGCTATAGTAATGGATTATTAAGAATAATGTCACTAGGATTTTTCAGGTTTCAAAGTAATTGTAGAAACAAACCCTATGATGCAAATGTGTGTGTGTATGTTAACCAGTTGTGCCATTTTCAGTGCAAATACATCATGATTAAAGGGTCTCCAGCAGACTACCTCTTTTATGGCTAAACTGTTTCCGTTTTCCCAAAGATCATAACTGGGTATCAATTGCTTGCAAATATTTGATTTAGACTTTTTTTTCGGGGGGCGGGGGCGGGGGGCGGCGCACGATGGCATGGACTTTAGGCACCAGTAAGAAATCAGACAGACCTTGTCCCAAATAGAATTTATTTTCCTCTTACACTTGAAAATGCCACAATGGACTAAGTTTAGAAAGGCACAGTACACAGTACACTGAAGAGTAGGGCTTGTAAAGTGCATGCATGCCAGCTATGCCCACAGAATCCTGTGTTTGCAAGCATGAGTGATAAAATGCTGCTTTTGCACTTGGCCATGTCCTCTGGCAGTGAAACTACTTGAAGACAGCTGTACTGTGGGCACATTCACCCTGTGAAAGTGCTGGCTTTTGTTAGAACTTTCTATTTGGCAAGACTTTGGCTGGAGGGCAGTTTCTAGAGAGCATATTCTGTCATCAGCAGTCCCCCGAGTAAAGTAGCTCTGTTTGTTTGGTAACCTTGATGGGATAGCTGTTCTGCTCCTTCCAGTGGGTTGCTTTCCCAGGCAAAATGCTCTGACTGGCTTCCACCACTACCACCAGCAGTAGGGCGCCTAGACCTCCAGTTAGCCAACTAGGTATGTAGAAACGCAGAATTTTGTGGCCAGAAGGGCTCCAAGACTGCTTCTGAGGGATGTATTCTTTGCTCTTTGTGGACGATGATCCTCTGTAGTAAAGAAAGAGTAGAAAGCTGCATGTGTTCTCAAAGACTGCGGCGAATGTGACTGACCGTAAGGGCCTAGCAACCTGATGCTGCTGTGTATGATTTTTCTTTTAGTGTTCATGTAGTGGATTTGTTTGGCATTTTGCAGTCCTTAGTTTGGAAGTGTCATAGATCATCTACTCTCTGAAGGGAGACATTGAAAAATAGTTGTTTCATTACCCACCTAAACCCTGGGGAAATCTAAATACCTTAAAGTTTAAGATATTTTATTCTTAGATTTCACAATGAAAAATTAATGATATATGGGGAAAAGAGACAGACTTTTCTCTTAGACATTTGTCTTCATCTCTTCCTTCTTGTTTTTTTTTTTTTTTACATTTTTGCTTATTTGACTTTTTTTTTTTAAATTGTTTCTGTCATCAGCCGGTTCAAAGAACTGCAGCAGCAACTGCCCTTTAATAAGCCAGGTGCAGTGTTAGTGTGTGATGGTGGGTGTTTTTTCCTCTTGTTATTAAGCTGCCTAGAAGTCAGACTCCCTTCCCTCCTTCCCTCCCTCCCTCCCTCCCTCCTTCCTTTTGTATACTACCTTTTAATGTGTCGTATTTGAATCCATTCATTATCAGTAATTAGTCATGCAAAATAATGGGCTGTATGCTTTCAGGCAGCGGTTAGAATTATCTACTCTCTTTCCAGAGATAGCTAATACCCAGTCTGGGGTCAGTATAATATCAGTAATATTTAATACACACTAAGCATGTCTTCTATAAACTATTATTGGAGGTAGGCACTAAAACTGAGGGGTTGTTGGTCTTGTATCAATACAACATCTTAGAAACTGAGCAAAAAATGACTTGAGAAGTAGGAAACTGTTTCTTGTGTGAAATCTGTGCCGAGTTCTGAAATATCAATTTGTAAGTGAGAGATAAAGTTATGTTAAATGTAAAATTATATGTTGTTATATAGGTGGGGTCAGTGTTTAATAAACAAGTTTCTGTGACCTGATTTGAAATTATTTGTGCTATACTGGTTTATCAGGTATGTCTAGCCACGAGCTTCCTCGTTATCAACTAGCTCCATTATATTTGATTCAATGTTTTGATGCTCAGTGAAGAAGAAGAAATCTTACTAAATCCAGTGACTCCTGAGCTAATTCAGAAGCTGCAGGTACATACATACACTAAATAGCTTTATGTTCTGTATAAATGGAAAGGAAGTTCGCTAGAGGCATTTCATGAAAATGCAAATGATCCTTTTGTTGGGTAATTTGACATTCATTTAATAAGACAGAAAAAAGACTGGAATGCTATTTGCTCCTCTTAGTGTATTTTGTTTGCTAGAAAACCTTGTTGTGAGTATGGATAGAGAGTCATTGACGGTTTCCATTTCCATCTTTCTTAGCCAAGAAAGAGCTGAATATCTCGTGTAAGTTTTGCATGCCAGTCGTCGTTGCAGGAAACTTTGTATTTCGGTTGACTGAGATAGATGTCATCTCTGCTGTTGTGCTAACCAAACATCGTGTTGCTTTGAAACTCTATGGTTTGTTGTGTGTCAAAGCTTTTGTGGTTTGAACACTGAAATATTAATGGCCGTGGGACAGATTGCTCCCTCCAGGTAAATACCAAAAGCTGTGTGGAACTGAACTTTGGGAGCTGGGGACACTGAAATTCCTGTGGTATCAAATTTGGGAAGGGAAGGAATGACACCTTACCATTGTTGGAGGGGGGTAAGTCCTTCCAAAAGTGTTGCTAGCAGATACAGGAGAGGCCAGGGTTATCTGTATAGAAACCTTGTTTCTTCTTGATTTTATTTACTGAAATCCGATCTGCTAGATTTTTTTTGTGGTAAAGCCCACTGTGGAGATAGAAACAGTCTCCTCTAGATGAAAAAGAGTAAATGCTAAAGGTAGTGAAAATGTATTGCTTCTCCAGGTACTGCCTGTGTCACTGAGGTAAATTGCAGCACCCTTGGTTGGCTTAATTTTTTTCTCCTTGTGGTTTACACAGGGAGGTTTATCTAGGCATGACTGTTGTAGAGTGCAAAATGGTTGGATATATTGGATATAAAGAAAAATAATTTCTTTAGATCTCATGTTCACTTCTGTCCTTTGATTTACTGAATAATGTAATGAAGAGTGTTCTAAAATTCCACTGGTCAGGGTCTGAGCGACCAGAAGAGATTATAGATGTGTTGTACCCAGTATGTGTACCCCCACAGAAAATCCAACCAGCACTTTAAACAGCAATCTTTCAGCAGTAGAATTCTTGGGAGCCCTCGTCTGCGAGGCCCTGGGTGAGGGTGATTCCACCAGGTACGACTGGGTGCACCTCCTCTTCTCCTCTTCCATCGTTTGCCTGAGGTGTCGTGACCTTGAGCTTCTTGGTGCACTTGGGTAGTAACCTGACATATCAGTGAAGAAACCTCTTTGAATTTCAAGGACATGCCGCTTTCCTTGTGGCTGCTTGATAGGCAGCCCTTCAAATTTCAGTGCTAGCCCTGTTCCTCTGACTTTGTTATCCTTGTGTGAAAGTATAACATGGTTAGGTATATAACTTCAACAGAGCTCACAGCTGAACAAGCCAAATGCCTGTTATTACTGCACATCAGACTAAATTTTTTTTAAAGAAAGATGAAGAATCAAGTTACACACTTTGGAGCTGTGCTGTTAGATATCTCTTACTGAATCAGGTTATTTTTTTTTCCCCTGAATGAGATGTTGTTTCACATAACTGTCCTTTGGTTTTCCATTTTTTCTTGACTGTTATCATGCTTTAAAGTTTTCATTCATGCTTTGAGGGAAACTCTAGCATCCAAGGTAACTTTACAAAATGTATTCAAATAAACTATATAGCAAGCTAATGTGGCATTTCCTGGGCTGTTGTTTTGAAACCTGTATATTGTGACTGAGTGTCCTTTCTGAGACAGATTATTTCAGTAATTACAAAAAACCCCCAAACAACAACATGAAAATTTGCATAGCCAAATATAATGAATATTTAATGTCATCTGTTTACTGAAGATTTCAAATTTCTCATTCCCTTCTAGCATATATTTTTCAATTAGTCTGGAGAATCAGGTATCACTTCAGACACTGAGGACAGGTTTTCAAAATGATCAGCAGCAAAAATAGATTCGTTATGTCAGGTTCTGGTCAGAACCTGATTGCTGAGTGCTTCTGAAATCCTCTCCTCTAAAATACAGTAAGTTGACTTGGGATCTGCACAGGTGAGCCCATTTGATCTCACTCTGGGGCTTTTGTGTTGTCTGCTTACATTTTTTAAGTTTATTTAAACTTAATGTTTCTTGCAGCTTTTCTGGCTGTGACTGTGTCATCAGAGAGGCCGATTACTCACCTTTCATAGGCTGAATTTAATATTTTTTGCCTAGCTTGAAACTTGACAGGTTCTGTGTGCAACCTGGTGGTAAAAGCAAGATAGATATAATTTCCTAAGTAATTGTCAGATGACACAGGTTCACCTGTGAAGTAACAGTTGGCTAGAGGTAGATGCCTCACGCATAGCAAACTAGTTCTGGTAGCAGTTGGGGATGGATAGATTTTTCACATATTGAGCAACGGGACTGGGCTGGGGTGGCTGGTCAGTATAATAGCCGGATTTCCAGGGTTAACCCAGACAGACCTGTATCCCAGGCTGCCCACTTCAAAATACAGCTTGGGCCATTAAACTCCTGGGTTGTGTGGCTAACAGCATGCATGCTGACAGCTTCTTACAGTAACACATGTCTTCAGCAGGAATGCCGAGCGTGGTGCTAGCTCTGTCTGAATTTTGGTCCAGATGAGTCTGGCACATCCAGTTGCTGAAGTACAACAAATCAGAGCCCTGTTCTCGGTGAGCCTGCAATAGTTGTGGGCGCTGGTGATAGCAACAAAAGGTTTGTTTGTACCAACAGGGAACAGTGAGGTCAGGCACAAGCTATTGGAACTATTAATGCATTTTTAAGTGCTGAGAATTAGGAATATTTTATTAATTCTGGGAGACCTGAATGTGTAACTTATGCTAGGGTCTCCTTTGTGGTATCGTTCCCAGTTAAAACACATGGGCTTGCCTAATTTAATTGAAACAATTACAGTGGTGTTGAGAGTAATGTTTTCTACTAGTTTGCCCACCTCCTGAGGGAGAGATGGTGTTTTGCAGGGGCAGAAGAGTTGGTTGCCTCAGGAGCAAAGAAAGCCCACTGGACTTGGAAGCTCTGAAGTCCTGACACCAGTGGGTGCAGTGTATGTCCAGTGTAACTAACATACTATGTAAAGTCTCAACATTTTAAAGTCTGGATCTTTACCAGTTCTGCTTTCATACACACACAGTGGTTTCATGGACTTCTGGTTTATATGAACGTTGAAGGATGAAGTGTTATAAGGTAGAAGGATGATGGGTCTTGGTTTACGTCTGGCTGAACTGGCTTCCAGAAGGTCTGGAAGAAGGTCTGTGGATGGAGTTTAGGCTGGGTGGTTGGTGGTGTTCCCTGCTCCCCCGTCCTGATTGGGAAGAGAGGGGGGCTGTCTGTTTTAGCAAAATCTTGTTCTGAATTCTTGCCAGTCTGATTTCTGGAATGTTGAAACTACAGTAATCTTATGGGGAGACTAAGCTAGTAATTTGAGATCAATATATAGGTGGTGTAAATAGTGTCATTAATCTATCAGCTTTGATGCTTAAGATACTAAAGAGGTTAATTGGAAAGATCAACTGTAGGCTGTGCAACACGTGATTATCTCAGACTGCTTGTGGCGCAGAAGATACACTTCAGCATGTGCAGAGAAAAACCAATGAGACCTTTGCATTTAAAGTCACATTCTTGCTCTGGGTTGCTTGTTTTCACTGTTAAAATGGATTTATTTCATTGAGAAAACTTTTTTTTTTTGTCTGTCTAATGTTCATGGAATAGATGCTGAATAGATCAGGAACTTCGTCCTGTGTCTGATCACCACCTTGTTACCCATGAAGTTGCCTCTGACCTAATGTAGCCTGTTGTAGTAATGCCCGATTTCTGGATCAGCTGGGCACCTTGATGAAAAATAACAGGACCTTATCTGTGTTAGTGTATTCTCTTCTGCCCTTCCCCCTAAATTCTGGGCTCAGGCAACTCTGAAAAAACCTTAGGATTTTTTATTTTAGTGAAAGTGGTGCAGTCAACTTCTTTACGTAACCCTAGTGTGTCATCTTGGTCATGAAATTGATACCTTGCTTATTTGATATGGATATACCACTTCTGAAAATAAAACATTTCCAGTATTTGCCTGACATTCAAATACTAACATGCCCTTTATGTCCAGGAAGGCTTGGCAATGATTAGCTTTGTTTTTCTACAAAGCAATCCTGTTTTTCCCTGAAGTAATATTGAATCCTTTTTGGAAATAAAATCTATTTTTTTGCTTTTTTAGTGCACTTTATTTCTGGTACAAATTCCAGTCCAAGGGCCAAAGACAACCCTGGTGTAAATCTACTGAGTTCAGTGAGGTTACCCTAGAGATTAGCTTGGCGCTACTTGTTTAGGATATGGACCCGTAAAGTGCTGAGTGTCCTCAGCTCCCATCAATGTCAGCACCTCACTGACTCGGCTCCTTGTGCTACGTTCTTGCAAGATTCTTGGAAAGTCTTATGTTTCTGACTCTGGTAATACGGTAGTTAGCAGTGAAAACTAATAGATAAATATGTGTGCATTCCCAAACACTGGAGTTTTGTTTGCTTTAAGCTCACAAGTATGATGCTCAAGCCAAAAGAAATAAAGCACCATTTCAACATTAAGGACTTCCTTTTTATGTTTACAACAATATGTTCCATCAGAAATATAAATGCAAGTGAGTTTGCCCTTAAATCACTTGAGAAGGCAAAGCCTGTAGGAACCCACCTCATACAGGTGAGGGCCTCCCTTGCTTTTGTAATGGAGGAGGCTGATCCTCCCCCTTAATTTCCAAGTAGAACCTTTATTTGCTTTTGTATGAATTCCCTTTATTCTGCCTTTTGTTTAGGAATGGCTGTATGTTTCTATGCTGATCATGTAAAGTTCAGGTGTCTGGTAACTGTTCCCTTTAAGGGGGAAATAATAGAACTTGACCCAGCTTAGCGAGGTGCAAGAAACCAAATTTTTCTTCCAGAACTCACTGAAGTGGGAAGCTTCCTTCTGAGGTCAGAATAGGCCCAATATGGGCAACTGGGATTAGTGTAACAGAGTTTCAATTCTTTAAAGAATGAATTTCAAACAAGAAGATAGTTGTCATTGACTATGCAGAAGATTATTTTTGAGGAGAACGAGTCCAATCTTTCCATAAAATCAGGTACTAGAAAGCACCTTGAGCTGGAATGGGGGCTGGAGAAGAAGAAACTAACATGCAAGAGAGGATTTACTTACTTTTTTTTAAAATATATGTAAAGCTGATAGGCCCATGTGGACACTCTCCCTCTTTTGCTAATATGCTTCTGTATTGTAATTTTGCTGGGGGAAATGGGGAAGCTGAGGTGGAATAGTTAAGAACTTGCCTGAGAATGAATGGAGGTGCCTCAGAGCTGACCTTTGAGGAGTCTTTGGTTCCTAAGTTTGGGCTTGATTTTTCACTTGGTGGAGAAAGATTAGGCAAGGGCATCACTGAAACAACAGTCCACAGGGCAATTGAGCTCATCTGTCTTGCAGGTTTTTGAAAAGAAAGCTGAAAACCTTGTGCTTTCTTGAGTGACTCCTGCCTGTGGCTCCAAAGAGAATCCTGTCCTTCCCCAAATTGTTTCTGAGGGCAAAAATTTCCTGGAGATGAAGGCACGCATTAAAAATCTTTTGACTCCAAACCTTGTGGTTTATATGTATTATCAATACTTTCAGGTATAAAACACCAGGACACTTCTTTGTGGTCAAAGTTTAACATTTCATAGCTTTTCTAAATATCATTTCACTCCTTCAATAATTGTGTCAGAAACAGAACTTCTCCCTGTGGCTAACTTCAGGTGTTTTGCAAAGTGTGTGTATGTTTGAGGTGGTTATCAAGCACTTGAAGGTGTTAATTGGGGCATATCTGTGGCAGTTACCTGTGTGCCGTGGTGTAGACGTGCATTATATGCATTGTGTGTTGTTTTGCATGCACCTATTATTGGAGGTTTATAAACAGTTATGATGACCATTTGCACACGCTAAGGATATGTGCTTGTGTTACGTGCCCTGTGAAAGTCTCTCTGGTGGAATGAGGACTGCTGCCTGTTTTTGGACATGGTTGGCAAGCACTGCCTGCAGTGCATAGTGTCGAAATTCAGTGCTACGTGGTTGGTTTTTAAGATGGTGTGGTATGGGTAGGAAGGCGTAGAGAGCTTGGCTAGAACCTCTCTTTTTCTGGAAGACTATTTAATTGCATCCCTCTCCTTTTAATATTAAATGCCAGTGATCATTTCTTGTCATATTCTCAGATCAGACTCCTACACCAACACGCTTTCTGAAGAACTGTGAGGAAGTGGGCCTCTTCAACGACATCGATTGCTCCCTAGAGCACGAGTTCAGAAAGGCACAAGAAGAAGAGAACAACAAAAGGGTGAGTGTGAGCGTACTGAACACTTTGTCCCCTTTTGATTCCATGAAATGTTGAAAGACGCTGTGTGAAAGCAGATTGAGCTGTACTACCTGGTAGTAACCTTTTGGTTAGAAACTAGGTGGCACTGTAAGTTGTGACACACTTTCTGAGCTATTGAAACAGTTGACAAAAAAACCAACCCCAAACCAACAAAAAACTAGCATTAAATTTGCAGAAGTGTGTAGCTGTGTTTGCCAGGGTTTGATTCCAAGTCTCTACTTTTAAGTAAACTGTAATACAAACCACACACCTTGAGGGAGAGACTTGGGAAAATTATATCATCTTTGACGTGAGAACTGCAAACTTGCTCAAATATATTACATGGAAATGTGGATTATGAAGAGGAATTTAGTTTAAAAAAAAAAAAGTTTTGCTCTTTCCTCTGTAACCTGATGGGCCTCTGGATTTATTTGTCATCGTTACCAGCTTTATTGTGTTTCTGTATTTCTCCTATTGGTGTGGAAGGGGGAACCTTTAAATCGTAATACCTAGCTGATAACATATTCCATTTCCAATTACTGTTCTTTTGGTCTTAGTATTTGCAAGTTTATGTTGAATTATATAGGCCACTTTGTATGGGGTTAACTGTACTCTTGTGCCCAAAGATTGTTAGAGTGTTTTGAGGGATCCTAAAGAGCTATTAAAATTTTCAAGGAATTGTAAAAGAGCTTAATGCACTACAGAGGCCAGCAAGAGGTAATGGATGAAATTTTAACTTTTCAAATAAGCATCCAAAGTTCTGGTTGCTTCTGAGAACTAAAACATGCCAGTAATGTGGGGCTGCCTACAGGAGCATATTGCTCCCTGCAGCCCTCCAACAACCTGCTCAGTGCCTCCCCTTCACAATGTTCCCTTTTGTGCCTCTGTTTTCCCGTCTCCCATTTCTGCAGCTCTTGGAAATTCTTAGGTAATGTGGCCCCTGCTGTAGGAGTTCCCCAGTTATTGAACACTGTGCTATTTTGCTTAGTTCTCACGGTAATCTCTATTTGTCTAATTTGAACATTAACCAACACCACAGACTACAAGTAGGAAAAGGCAGCCACAAAGCAGCTATGGTGCTAAAGCCAGAGGGCACTTCTCCTTAGCTTGCTTCGGCGCTGTTTTGCCTTTCGGAGTGTCTGTACCTCCAATTGCAAGGGCTACGTCTATAGGAACTCTTTCTTGTAGCTGCTGTATTGTAATTGGCTTTGCCTATCAGTGATTGCTGTCCAACTCGAATTTCATGCGTGTGAGGCGTATGTGTGCTGCTGGGGCTTGTGGAGTCGGGAGGTAGCGGCATTTAGGGGGCTGGAGGTCTGCAAAGTAAAGGCCCAAGGGGACTTTTTGGAAAAAAGAGGTAAAACTGATTGCTGAGGTGCAGGATGGGCGATGAAGCATATAGAAAGAAGATGGGAAGGAAGTCTAGGATTGGTTTAGTTTTGGCTTATAGGAAAGGGAGTCTAGGGATCGTTTATTTGTGGCTCATGAGGAAAGAGACTGGGACAAATAGAAGAGAAGAGGACAGAGGCTGTGGCATGGTACGCTGAGCAAGGAAAAAGAGAGTCCAAATGTGAGAGAGTCCAAGGATTGGGAAAATAGCCCAGACTGACCCTCACAGCTTTGTGTGCAGGATGCAACAGCCATGTAATGAGATAACAAGTTAAATCTAAAATTAGACACATTTAATGCTTTATTTCTTGTGTGCTGCAGAGGGGAGAGATTTGGCCAAAATCAAGAACGTTTCTGTACGTTCCTACTTCTTTGCAAATTAGATGACTACTAAGTGGTTCTTTCTGTGTGGTGCTTATTTTGCAGGAGTAGGAGATGCAGAGAAATCTACTCATATAGACTTCTGCGCAGTTAGCCACAGACTGCAACGTTTGATGTTGCAGAGTCCTTTTCAGCTTACAAGGGGTAGTTGCACAATCTGATTAAAACCTAGACAAGGGCATCAAGTTACCTGATAATTCCAATTGTTTAGTGGCCTCTGAAGTCTTATTCTGCCCTCCTCCTACCAAACCCTGCAGCTGCCATGGGTGATCTCCAGGGAGCAAATGAGTGATGGGCGGGAGGGAAATAATTAAAAAACAGAAAAAGGAGGGGGTGGAAAAAAAGGTAAAAAAGGCAAAAGTCCCACTAGCTAGCTAACCTGTAACATTTGCTCTGTGTTTCCAATTAGTCTGCTGTATGTTCATACTTACATTACCGACTGACTGTCAGATAGGAATCTGAAGCGGGCCCCAGTAGGGCTTTAAGCAAATGCAGGAGACAAAGACCACGACAGAAGGGGACTCCTCGGGCGGCAACTGTCGCTAGCGAAATGCTTCTAACAGGCTGCCCCTGGAATATGAGTGCAATATAGCGTTGTCCTTATGGACCTACCGACACTTGGAGACTAAGACTAGCTGCATGGAAATCTTACAGCTCAGACAAGTCTTCCAAAAATATTTTTGGTCTGCTTAATTTCTCTGGATTCTGAAAGAAATAATTTTGTTTATTTTAGTGTATCACTGTGGCTTAGCACACAGCTTGACACTGAAATCTTGTAAGAGGAAAAACACTTTCCCTTTTTTTTTTTTTCTTTCCTTGAGAGTCATCATTTGAAAACTTAGAATAAAGTCCAATTAGCTGTGTTCTTTTTTTTCTTTTTCTGTTTGTTTTTTCTTCTCTTCTGAGTGGGAGCCCATGGATAATCCATGAGAATTTGTTGTGATTAAGCTGGTTATGTGGACTGGTGACATTCCAAATTAGCTGTGAAGAACTGAGTGAACAGTTTTAGGAACACTGTGTGTAGATTTTTATGTAAAGGTGGCATTGAAGGAAAAGCGCTTGCATTAATATCCCAGCTGCTTATCCTGGAAGAAATCACTTAATGTCTTTCTGTCATAGTTGCTCATGTGTAAAGTGAGAGTAGTGTCTCTGCCTCCCATACTTGATACGTCTTATGATTGTCAGCTCATCTGTCAAGCACCATGTCTTAAAGTGTATGTGGGTTAGCCTTTGCTCGAGGACAGAGCAGACTCAAGTAATAATAATGATGGTAACCTCCAGGACCTGAACTGAAAGGAAAAAAGTAAACTTATAAATGGAAGTGAGATTGTCAGTTTGTTTTTGGCTCCTCTGTTGCCTGTACCATCAAATATCAGCTGAAAATCTCTGCTTGAGAAACGCCTACTCCCTAAACGTAAAGGCTGCTGTAGATCAGCAAGAAGGATATTGATGAGCATATGAGAAGGGGGCTTTTTGCATCCTCTTGACGGCACTCTTCCTGACACAAGGATACTACCTGCCAAGCTCACCACCAAAATTGGCGCAGGTAAAAGCATACCTATACTGTATTTCTACCTGCAGCAGTGCAAATATTAAAGCTCATAGGGGTTTGAGGCACGCAGCAGTTGACAACTTGGCCCCAGACAAAATTTGCAACCCAAATCGACAAGGCAGGTAGTGCTGGCAGATCAGATGACCATCTTAGCCTACTAGCTGCAGGTTTTAGGTTTACACCGCTCGAGGCATTAAGTATCCAAAGCATTTGTAATGATTTATACTTGCAAACACATGACCTTTGCTGCTACTGGATAGGCCCTGCTGTTGCATTTTATTTTGAGCATTGAGGTTGGGTCTGAGAGTATAATGTCAAAGATGGGGACAGTCCGGATCTTTTTTTGAATAACTAATTGTAAAGGGAAAATAAAACCCCACAAAAAAACAAATACAGGGCATTTGGTGGTTGAATAGGCTCTGTCTACGGAATGATTTAAAGTCTGAGTATTCAGTTTAGTTCTGTTAAGCAAGGAATGATGCTACAGGCTGATGCATATATAAAAGGTATAAATTCGGTTTGTACCTTCTATGTTCTTCTGCCTCGTATATACCAGGATAGATTTCTCTCTATCAGCGCAAGAAGATAGATAAAATGCACTTGTCTAATTTATACCACCTCACTGTTTCCTGCTGAACTCAGTGACTCTCAGACCTTCAGAAGAAAATTCTTGCAAATATTTTCTGAATCTCATAGCTCTGTATTGTAGCCTATGAGTATGGGGAAGATGATCTAATTGAAGGCAAGCTGGAAATGATAGAATTTCTCTCTCGAACAGGGGTAGTTTGGTGGAAAATTTCACTTAATTTCCACAGCTTGTTTAAATTTGACACAATGTATACCTGGCCTGCAGGTTTTACTTTCTGTCTTCTGAAAAGTATGCAGACAGAAAAAAATGTGATGGGTTTTGTGTGATTTAAGCATGTTTTTTTAAAGGAAACCTCTTGCATTGCAACAAGGAGATTAAAAGTACGTACCGAATCAATAGGCCTAAATTTGACTGAATAAGAATGTCCAATAAGCATTTCTTGCATTGCAGAAACTTAGTGGGATTTGCTTCTGGGTTTCTTTTTCAGAGGCTTATTTTAAGTTAATGACCAAACCAACCAAAAAGGGGTCTGATCCTGTTTGCTTATGTCAATGGTGAGAGAGGCAGGCCCTGGGAGACATACTACTCATCTGCAGCAGATGCCATTTTGAAATATTCTGACTTTCCCCAGTAGGAGAACCTACAAGAGCTGTGTTGTTTAGATATAAGAAGACGCTTCTTGTTTTAATCTGGTCCATCATTCCATCACAGCAGAAGGTTCACTGGGTTTTAGAGGACTATATTGATGCATATGATAACGCTGGCAATGCACTGTGTTGCTGAAAGAAGAGAAAAATACAGATGAAGGGTTCATTATGGTGGTTGGCTTGGCTGATGGACTACAATTCAACACTGGCCATTTATGAAAAACAGCTACTCTCACTCACTTGACTCTTTCCTCCTCACATGATTAATGTACAGTACAAAGCCTTGTTTCAAGAATATGTATACTTTTTTTTTTGTTCAGTTTTCTAGTAGTGTAGGACAGGAGGTCTGCAGATTCGTTTTCTTTTAAGCATGGTTGTGTGGAAGGTGGTGTCAAAGCTGCAGTGCATTGGTGCAAAACAGTATGACTTCCGAGTGTATGCCCTGCCTCTATAGCAGTCACGTTAGCTGCGGTCTCCCCTTGTGAATACTCTGAAACCCCAGTGGGATTGCCAAGAAGAATAGTGTGCTGGTAGACATTTCAGAGGCAAGTGCTCTGAAACAGCTGAATTTCACTTGTGAGGTAATACAAACCAACAAACTCATAAGCCTGATCCTGGAGTGCTTTTGACTCATTGACTGACAGTCTGTATAGCAGAAGAAAGCAAAGACCTATGTTTAAATGCTTACTATTTTTTTTAAATGACACAATCATATATACACATATATACATTCTCTTTGCATTTGTCTAAACAAGGTGTAAGAATGTCCATATTTTTTCAAGTAAGAGATCTCCTGACAACTTATTCTCCGACTGAGATTGAGTATCTTATATGGTGGGTATGGTATAGCAGATGGGAAATAAGACTAGGTGTGATTTATGTTAATGTAGTGCTTAAAGGCCAGAGTACCATTGTAGGCATTGTAATAACTTCAAGCTGTTACTTTATCAATCAGTAAAGCTGTTGTCAAGGTGATACCTCAAAACTCCTAAGTTCAAATTCCAAAATATCACCCCAGATTCAAAGATTTCATATAATACTTACTATACTCTAAATACAACATCTGTATGTTGTATGTGAGTAACTTCACAGCATAGCATTTATTCTGGGTGACGCATTAAGGTACTGTAAAGATACATCACTCTGTATCAGAATTTTTCCAGTGTGTTATTCTCAGTTTACATATGCATTAATTGCATGAGGTTATTGATCTGCTTTATGGGCTCACTGTTGGTTTATAAAACCTCATTTTTCTTAATTACTACCTTTTGCAGCGTTTCTATGGAGAAGGGAAATACTTTGCCTCTTATTTTCTGAGGAAAAACAGATTCCAGAAGATGTTATTTTCCAGAGCGCATCTGTAGTGTGACACCAAACTCTTGAAGGAATCACAGACGTGGAGTGAGAATTGCAGGGGAGCTGGGTCCTCTCCACCATTCTGCCAAGCAAGCGGCTTTCTGTCTCTTTTGGTTCCTAAATATCTTTAGCAATGTGGCCCCAGAAGATTGATAGACATCTTCAAAGGCATTTTGGTGCCTTGCTTTCACCGCAATAAAGCAGGAGCGGATCGCTGAGCTACCAGAAAGGATCTGGGCTCAAATGACACACTAAAAATTGTGCAGGAAGTCTGTGGCAGAGCCTCGGATTGGTTCCATATCTCCTTGGTCTCAGCATAGGGCATCCCACAAACCATGTGTGTTAAAGATTTATCAGCTGTTGTTCAGTGTTGCTGAAGACAGGAAGAATGCTCTCCTGCTCTCTCCAGATGGGTAGGCTTGCTGGATTTTAACTGCTTAACTTGCAGAGCTTTCATGCTACACAGGGGGTGGTACGTTATATTTTATATGGTGATTCTGCAGCTGGCACTGTAGTCCTGACTTCGTGAGTCCTATTTCGAGTGTATGTCTATGTCCATGCACTTCTTCCAGGCACTTAATTACCACATTGAACTGTGTTACAAAAGGGACACTTTCTGCATAATGGTACAGAAAAGCTATCAAGGCAACAGAGTTCATAACATCACCTTGCAAAAACATTCAGAGGAACAGGCTTTAACTTAGGCTCACCACTGCCTTTACGACATGTTATCTTCTGCTGGCAGGCAGGTCTATCTTATCTTTTCTTCTGTAGCAATGTACTGTGTTTGAATGGATTTACAGATTTAGATCCTCATACTCTGAGAGGAGACCTGAATGTTTTTCCAGCAGTAAGGCCCTGTATCATACAGAAAGGCAATTCTTGAGGGCATACGTTTTTGATTGAGCTAAACCTCCCTAACCATAAGCCTTCCATGTTCTTCTGAATTCCAGCTGATGAATCATCCTGCAGAGCTCAGTCAGGACAGTCCACTTTCCTTCTGCTTCTTATTGTCTCTATCCCAAAGAAGCTGAGTCACCCGCTTGTAATGTTTGGGTTTTTGTTGTGTTTTGTATATTTTGGCTCCCCCCAAAAAAAGGAGGCCTGCCTGATTTCATTCTGACATTTGTTTCACAACATGGCGTAGCTGTGCATTTTGCCTTGGTCTTCCTACGAATCTTTTTAATGGCACAGCTTTCTTGTTACCAGTTCAGATTTCAGCAGCATGGACTGGATGGCACACGATGAAGGGATAAACCTTCCTTATAGTGGCATTTTTATAAGGCTATCTCTTAGGTAAAGCCCCTAAATCTTGGCAATCTCTTTAGAGCATATGCTCTGCTATTAAACACAAGCTCTTTGCTCCCCAGAGTGGATTGCAGCCTATATGGTTGGGTAGGTAATAGGATACTGCTGATATATTTCAGAGCAAGGTGCACTTTTATTTATGAAGATAGACATGTTGGTCGAGGGCTTAATCACAGCTGATAAATCATTTTAAGAAAGCCTGTTAGAACCATATGCTGATTCTTTGTATTAATACGGTGTGTCTGTTTCTAGTCTAATAAGACAAGGTCTTTTTCCCTTCCCCCTACCTGTGAACTATTTATCTGTTTAAGTGATATCGCTTGCTTGGGGGCATTTCTCTCTTTAAGAGGTATTGTTAATAAAGAAAGACGAACAGAGGAGAGAGGGATTCTCACTCTCCAATGCGAGCAAAGCTGCGTGTTTGGTCACCTCTGTGGAGATGGAGTTGCAGAGCAAAGGTTCAAAAGCTGAGACGAGGACACACATTGGTTAAAGACTGGAGAACCACAGTGTGGCCTTCCCACAGCATGAGGTTGTCATTTTGGCCCAGGTGGTTACAATCCCGTAGCCTGAGAGCCGTAAAGGGGTGGGTACGCTGACATTGCGGTTAGCTCACCTTTCCCTCGCTCAGAGAGGGCTGCTGTGGGAACAGGTTCTGTGGCCATCTAATGAGATCCACATTGGTGAACTTATTCTGTGCCAAGTCCTATTTATCATTAATTGAGGGGTTCGCTTGCAGATCTTTCCTATTATTTGCTGATTATAACCCTACACATTTTATTATCTTGCCAAAATTCAAATGCTAATAATTTCTGGATTTATTGTTTGTTTATAACTCAGTCTACTGCCTAAATGGATGTAGTTAGAAGATTTCAAAACAGCAACAGCTCTTATGCTGACTGGGTTTATTTCATGTTTTGCACATGGCAGTCGTCTATTTATAAACCTCCGTAGGGACTCCTAAACCTTTACAGTTGGGTTCCTCCCACCACTTCAGCCCCTTTTCTCCCTTGCTCCCCCAAGGCAAGTCTTATTTTTTTGGCATAAAGACAATGATGGTGATTGTTATGTGGAGAAAATGTCCACAAGCTATGAATCGTGGGTAAGGATTTTTAATTTGTACCTCAAGCAAAATAATTTGGAAATTAGAGACATCCAGGAGAGTAAGGGTATTTTCACCATAAGGTAGGAGATCCTGATTTGAGTTGCTGGTATTCTTGAGTCTTACAAAACGTGAAACTTAAAAACTGAAAACTCGTTTTACACCAGTTGTGTGCACTCTGTGGCATGGCCTGTTTCCAGTACTGTACGAAATTACTGTGTTTCTAAAAGCCCCCAAACTTGACTGTTAAATCCAAAGTACTTTGGAGTGACAAAAGGAATAGTGGAGAAAAGAAAGAAGCCAGAACAACTGAGCACATGCCATGGCAGTTAATGAATGCTGCAGTTGGATGTATAGCCTCGTACATCTCTGGGGCAGTTCCATTGACTTTAATGGAATTTAAATTTTTAGCCTATTACAACTAGGCAAAGATCTGAAGGAAGGCCTTTGCTCAGAGACTAGAAGAAAAAAACTGGTCATGAAATGATGAGAAGTATCTGGATACTTGTTGATGTCCTGATAATATATAAGAATAGGGACTTTTAAAAACTATGCTGGGGAGCAAAAAAATGTAGATTTTAACTGTTTCCTTATCCTAGCTTCTCTCTCACACGCTTCTCTACAGAAATCCACTCTTATAAAATAAATTTCATCTTGCTTTCTTCCCTGAAATGTGAGTAAACTGTGTGTGGCTCGGTCTGGTCCCTGGGAAGGGGGCACGTGAATGTACATGTCAAAGTGCAGCTCTGCCAGCCAGTCTGGGGCTTGGGTGGGAAGAGACACCGGGAGAATGAACTCAGCATTACAAACTGTCTCTTTTGAATGTCTACAACCTATTAGTCACAGCAAGCTGCCCTTATTGATTTTGGTAAGAGAGGTCACTTTTAATCCTCTAAAGTGGAAAGAGCTGCATGCACTCTCCGTAGCATGACATTAAAATTGACACAGCTCTGCATCAGTTCTATGAAAATGCCCTAAACCTAGATGGATTATTGCCTCGCCTTTCAAAGGATACAAGCTTCTAATCAGAGCATGCTAACCTAGATTAGCTGTAAAAGCTTTAAAATACTTGATAAGGAAAGCACAGGCAAAAGAAGCTAGAAAATATGGGAGCATGCTAAAAAAGCTGCCCCCGCAGAAGCAGGCCATTAGTCTTAAGAAACTTTATTTTTTCCTTTTTTAAAAATTCAAAAGTCAACACCAGAGGAGTCGAGATTATCACATAAAGGAACAAACAAAAGCTGCCCTTACTCTGTGCTTATGAGAAAAGCTTTATTCTGGCTGATGGCCCTTGCTAGTTTTGTTTATGTTCTTTAGAGAACCAAATCTTTGAATACAATTAGAATAGTCCGACTTGAATCTTAAGCGTGCCTCAAAATAAACAGCAGAGGTGAACTCTCAGCAGTTTTCTTTTCATCTTTGTTATCCTTGCTCTGACCCATTTTTCCTGCCTAATGATCTTTTGTGGCATAGTATTATTAAGAGAAATCTTCTTGATGGAAAAATGTGCTTAATGGGAATAGGAAAATTGCTGTGAGCCTGGAGTATTGTTTTTGTGGGTTGTTTTTTTTTCTTCTTTCTTTGGAATTCCAGAAAATGACTACTGCCCCTTTTGATTCTATGCTAGTTTTCCTTTGGAAATTTATTTTATGAAGATTTCTCTGATTTTTTCTGCAAGTCTCAAGAAAAATGTACAATGTAGTGCTTGGGGAAATTTGTTGTCATGTAAAGGCTTGTCATGTAAGCCTTGTGTTCTTCCTTTTCATTAGTTGTAGCTTGCTCCAGTATTTCTTATTAAAGGTTAGAAAGTCCCTTTCTAAATAAAAGACATCTGCAAAAGGAACTACGGTAAAAAACCATCAAGGTACAATGTTAAACTCTAAGCTGTGTAGCCTGTAAGTGCAATGCATGTGATGGAGGTGCTCGACTTCCATGCCACAGCACCTTTCAGTAAGCTAAAAGTACTGTATGGTTATTAGTTGAGTAGGTCTCTGAGCTCCTTCTCAACAGAGATTCCTACACTAAGAGATATTTGCTTTTCCTGCCTAAGGCAGGGGGTGGTATTTTCTACTTGTTTGTGGACTTATCAAGGCACAGGGAAATTCAAAGTAGGCACAGAAAGGGAGCTGGTGTTTGGCTTCATCACTAAGAATTGGCACCTGGAACAAAAGTTAAAAGCTGCCCCATCTGCAGATTGTCTGGGCATCTATCTGGCAGCTTATTTTTGCCCCAGTCCTACCTTTTCTGTTCCAATGAAGGGAGAATCAAATATAAGATGCATTGCTAGTCCCTCCTCCTTTGTGTTGGGAGAGTCCTCTGTGATGCCCTGACACTGTATGGGATAGAGGGGAGAGAAAGGAGGAAGATGGGTAAGTATGGGTTGATGAAGGGGGAAAAAGGAATGAAAGAAAGAAAAGTACCTTTCATTTTCCCTTTTATAAAGGACTTATTCCTACACCACATCATATTTGGTGGGGAAAATTGAAAAGAAAATTCACACAGAAGAAGAGGAAAAGTAGTATTACTCAGACATGAAGAATGCTGAGGGGGGCTACCATGAGGCTGTACAAGTGAGAGAGAAAGATGAATGAAAGAAAGAACAGCACACGAGGCAGACATTAAAAAGGCAGTTCTTTGTTTTCTGAGACGTGGAGTATTAAAATATTCTTGTGATGTACTTGTTAGCAGAATTGGATGAGCAGAGATAGAGGAATGTGAAAAGTATAATTTCCTTTTCTCCCCACGAACCTTGCCCCCCCAGCGCAAGGAAACTTAGCTAGTTTCTCCACTTAATGTTGAATTGAGATGTCAAGGGATGCGGCTGTACAAGAGAAGAGGAGACATGAAGATGCTTAGTTAATGCTGGGTATTAGAATAGGTTTTCCCTGAAAAAGAGGAAGGGAGAGTCAGCCTGGACTCCGTTGTTTCTGCGTTCAGTGGTCTTTATGACATATTCTTTAATCACACTACTGTCTTATCTCCGAGATCTATGTCTGTGTCCTTTGGGATGTATACATCTATGTGAGGCCTGTTTCTCCAGTGACAAAGTTACCATAGTTCTCTGCCATTTATGCTATTTTTTTGTTCCACCACAGTAACTCATGCAAGAGTAAATGCCAACATATATGCTTCAGGTAAACCAGGAAAGCTATTAAGTGTATTACACCTCTGCACATAAGTTCTTATTTTGTGGATTATTGTTTGGCTGGAATCTTTTTCAGGTACAGTTCTCTTATCCCCATTTCTTTCCTTTGCTTCATCCATCTCAGCCAGTTAAATGTGTATATAACTGATTTTCTGAAACGGGGCCAAAGTCCATGTACTTCAATAGCTCTTAAACATGTGGTTAACTTCAAGCATGTGTGTAGGGGTTTGCTGAACAGAGATAGTTTGCTGAATCAGGACTTGCCAACACTAAGATTTTAAATTTCAAACAATCCTGTATTTTAATGTATTTTAACTGCTACCTCCCACAGACTATAGGTAACTATTGTTACTTGAGTCCTGCAGGTGAAGAAAGTTGTAGCTGGTTGAACAGTAATTTAAGGGTAAAAACAATCTTTCTGATACCCTGCTGTGACAACTATTTTTTTTTACTTCCTCCTAATGAATAACTTAATTATATTACATGAAAGGGAATAATGATTGGAATTTCATATTATGGTTAAAAACTTATTTTTCTGGAGAAATAAAAAAGATCTGCTGACTAAAAAAGTAATGTGTTATAGCTTTTTTCTTTTTTTGTAAATGTAGTGCTAAGATAGTAGTATAGGTATTACATTACTGACCAAATAAACATGAGGCACCTATCCAGCTTCTGGACACATAAATTTGTGTGACTTCTTGAGAAAGTACATTTACAGGACAATTAAAGTGTGTGTGTATATATATGTAAAAAATCGACAAAAAACCCACCCCAAAACAAGCCAACCAACCAACCAACCTCAAAATCCACAAAAAAAATAAAAAAGAAAAGCCACAACAACACTGCAGCTGCCTTTCTCATTCACTTGCATCCTTCTGTGTGCAGGGATAAATGGGATAGGGCTGCGGGCCCTGTGTTGTTTTGGTTTTCTCCATCCTGGATCACAGGTATGGTGGGATGGAAAGTGGTTTCCACAGAGCAAATGCATCTGTCGGAAGGTGCAGGCAAGGGGAAAGAGTCAGTGAGGCAAATGTTCCTTTCAAAATACTTCTTAATATGCTGTCAGAGATGTAGTGCTCGAATTGCCTTCTTGATGACAGTCAGGGATGGAAAAAAACCCCGTATTTTACTGTTGTAGTTGATACACTTAATACAGTGTTTTAAAACAAAGTGCTCTTCCCTAGTTTTTGTGTAAGGTGGTAAGACTTAAAAATATAATTGGACTTTCCCCTTTTTTTCTTACTACTTTTCAGTATTTGTTTCCATCTTCAAACCAGCTAATCTGTATCCTCTTCTTCTTGAATAGTATTATCCTGACAACACAGCCGTGAAAAGAGCCGAGACTGCAGGACTTCTAACAATGCCAGAGGGCCCCAGGAATAGGAATGCCCTGAAAAAAAATGTGCTCCCATCCAGCTGCCCTTCATATTGTTGTCTCCCTATCCAATTTACTAGAGAATTTCCCACTGGCTCTTGGCTCATTCCCAAATGAGAATGTAATCTTTTAAAGATTACACTGCATAATGGAGGGACAAGGAGCTCTTTATTAACTGGGATGGGGAGTCACTTGCTATTAGGCAAGGGAGAGGGATGGGCTGTAGTAGTGTTTTGTGGGCTCTGCTTTCTGCCCTTTGCTGTCTCCTCAAGCGACAGGACGGCAGGTTGGGAGTGGGAAACCACTGCAGCTGCACTGTAGCAAAAGAAATAATTGAATGTAGGTTATGATTGTGGCAATTACTTTTATAAAAGTGAGGGATTATACCATAACTGTTGTATTGCCAACAAGATTAAATTACTAACCTACCAACCACAGCATGTTTTCCAAGAAAATTAAAAAATATCTGCTTGTTCCAGAGTTGGTGCATTCAAAGACTATTAATACAGGGTGAAAGAGCTGAGCAGGTAAGGAATTGAACATGCTATCTGTACAAATATTGTCTGCGTCAGATCCCTGTCACTTCAGCTTCCACAAGCTGTGCCAGCTAGACACCCTCATCCCTTTTGGGGTGTAAAGCAGTGTGGTACTCTGGTAATTTTAAATGCTCCTTCTCTCTACTGTCAAGCAGATAAGCTTCTGCCCATAATAATTTATAAAGAGATAATCAGAAGTTAATCTTGCACTGGAGAAATTTAAAAACTTTACAAAGGGACCAGGACTCATGTAAACCCACTGAACTGATTGGAACACTTATGCTTCAAAATATTTTCATACTGTGCTCTCCTTTTACTACGTCTTTTGACAGTGTTGCTTACTACAGAGGATATATGTGTGTAAAACAAGGTAATCTTAGGTCAGTTTTGCTGAAGTTGTTGGGAGTCTGCAGTGTGATTCCCCCCCCCCCGCATCTATAGCAAGGTCATAGATGAGACTTTGTCATATAGATAGTACAGATATAGATATAGCCTTGTATAGACTGTTCATGATAGGTATATGAGCTAACTTAATTATGCAGGAAGAGCAGTTTCCTTTTGTTCATCAGCTGGAAAATGAGTAGAAAATTAAATTTTGGAGACTTCAGAAATATATCATGTGTTGATCATTACCAGCAAATTAACTGGCTTCATGGAAGACCCAATGTTCCAATTCAGAAGAGAAATGTAGGTGAACAATATAATTCTACAAATATTTTTATGAATTTTTCATATGCTGTGTACAGGATGATATCTTAAGCAGTTGATTTCATTTTTGTTGTGTGCGCATTGAAGTCTTCTCACACTGTTGTGCCATACAAAAATACCTGTTATCATACAAAATTATCTGATACATTCAGAAAAACTGGACATGCATTTGTAAATCAAGCTTTTTTTCCCCTCCTAGTGAAGAACTGGAGTTAGGTTAACCATGAGCCAGCAGTGTGCCCTGGCTGCCAAGAAAGCCAATGGAATCCTGGGGTGCATCAAGAAGAGTGTGGCCAGCAGGACGAGGGAGGTTCTCCTTCCCCTCTACACTGCCCTGGT